>Ga0134122_10002701_pt1 | contig 13054 bp, 6 predicted proteins | sample KB302_FD_96461 | JGI IMG/M metagenome (GOLD analysis project Ga0134122, IMG submission 96461) | Terrestrial soil microbial communities without Nitrogen fertilizer from Kellogg Biological Station, Michigan, USA - KB3-0-2 | ecosystem: Environmental > Terrestrial > Soil > Unclassified ...
AAGGAGGAGAAGAAGAAGGAGAGACTTGAAAAGGAACTCACCGGATTGACCGAGGACCAGAAAGCGGGCGTTAAGAAGATTGCTCAACTCGACGACGAATTGGTACAGGCTCAAGCGGCGCTCAGCCAGTCTAAAGAGGAGCTTGAAGCGCTTGTTCAGCGACATTCGGCGGAAGAACTAAAGCGCGTCTTGATAGAGGGCAAGCCCTGCCCTGTGTGTGAGCAGGCAGTCACGCGCGTTCCAAAATCCAAGGCGCATCCGTCCGTGGAGACTGCTAGGAAGTCAGTCCGTAAGCGCGAAGAAGTGGTGAAGGACCTGGACACGACGAAGTCAAAACTCGAAGGTCAGCTTATTCAACTAGGGCCGCGCTTGAAGAGCAAGCGAGAAGAAATTGAAGAGCTCGACGCAGCCGTCAGCGAAGCGAGAGAGCAGATTCGCGCCGTCCTTAAGAAGAAGCCTGGGCCAGACGTGGAGGCAGAACTACAGGGACTACGTGAGGAGGTTGTCGCTCTGCAAGACAAGGTTGATGACTTGACCGAGAATCTGAACGAGTCGCGAGACGCGGAATCAACTGCTAAGCAGCATTCCGAGGAGATCAAGGGAGAACTGGTGCAACTTCGGTCAGAGGTTTCAACTGGCGTAGATGAGTTGCAGCGCGTGCAGACTGAAAGCAAGGCGCTGCGGACATCGCTTGGTGAACATGCGGACATTGCACTGGTTAAAGCGGAGTTGAAGAAGCAGGACGACGCGAAGCGAGAACTCGAAACCAATACACGCGTGAAGGACGCCGAGGCTGAGGCGTTGTCTAAGGCTAAGGATGCGCTGGCCGAAGCTTCAAGAATCCTGGAGGGACTGAAGGTCAAAGGCGAAGGGTTGGAACGAGGGCGCGCGAGACTCAGCGACAGTCTCCAACAGCATCAAGACGTACTAACCTTAGCGTTTCCTAAACTGAAGATCGATGCAGTTGGTCCCGACCGCGATCCCGCAGCCCAGTTGGAACATCAATCTCAGACGCTCCAGAGCCAGCGCGATGCGGTTCAGAAAAAGATACTCCAGCATGAGGAAGAGATCAAAACGCTCAGCGTTCAAATCACACGCGCTGCTGGAATGCGCAAGGAGATCGACCACCACCGCTCCGAGGCTGCCGTTGCGCATGATCTCGCGCAGGCGCTACGCGGCGACCAGTTCATAGCGTTCATTCAACAAGAGGCCTATCATCGCCTAGCTCTGGACGGCTCCAGACATCTGAAGACGCTCAGTTCGGACCGCTACTCGTTTGGCTTCGACAAGGACGAATTCGTGGTGCTCGATCACTGGAATGCAGACGAGCCGAGACCCGTAACGACGCTCAGTGGCGGCGAGTCTTTTCTAGCATCTTTAGCTTTGGCACTCGCCCTGGCAGAAGGCCTGTCTGGTCTCAGTCATGGTCGCGGCCGATTCGCGGTGGAGTCTCTCTTCCTAGACGAGGGCTTTGGTACACTCGACGCTGAAACACTGGACGTTGTCCTCCAGGGCGTGGAGAACTTGAGCACAACCGACCGATTAGTTGGGATTGTCTCCCACATTCCCGAGCTGGCGGAACGCATGCCTTCCCGTATTCACGTTCGAAAGGCTGTCGGAGGAAGCACAATCGAGGTCCTGTAGACGAATAGTGCAATAGGTGCCTAGGCGGGCGGACGGGACGACGCATACGCTTCTGAGCTTAGACACGTCTAGGTACCAAATCTGCTAACGCGCTTCCTCATGAGCCGTCTGTTACGATGCACTAGCCCGGCCAGTCCAACGACCGTTGCCAACTTAAGAGGCATCAGGGAGAGGCGCGCTCAACGCCCTTTAACCCCTTCCTATCGCGACGAGTCCGGCACACTCAGATCAAGGATTATTTTCGCCCGGCTCTTGCCCTACAAGCAAAATATTCCTTAACTAGCATAGTCCTTGACTGGAATCTGATGCGGCGAGGTCCCTTGTTCTTGTTCCGTGAGACTGCTCCACCAATGTTCGAACTCATCGGTGTATTCGACCTCCCACTTCATAGACTGATATCACCCCCTTGAATGTGGGGTTGCTGGAAGAAATGGGACCGAGGCTTACCCTCATAATTCAGGCATTCAGAGCTCAAAGCACAATATTATGCGTGAGCTTCGCGTTCAACATAAGGGCCGACCGTACCGCGTTCTCTATGCCTTCGATCCTCGCCGCGTGGCCATGTTGTTGATCGGCGGCGACAAGACTGGAGAAGAGCATGGTACCGTTACGTTCCTGTTGCGGACCGGATTTGCGACGAGCATTTAACAGTGATCGACAAGGAGGGATCAAAAGATGGCTAAGTCATTCGAGACTCTTAGAGAGCGCCTGATTCCAGAAGCACAAGCGCGCGCACACGAGAAGACTGCGCACATGATGAAGGATATGGCTCTGCACGAACTCCGCAGCGCTCGGGATCTAACCCAAGGCGCCCTGGCTGAGCAGCTAAACCTCGAACAGCCGGCAATCTCCAAACTGAAGCGGCGTGCTGAGATGTACGTCAGCACTCTACGCAAGTACATCGAAGCGATGGGGGGCGAGCTGGCAATCATCGCGCATTTTCCGGAAGGGGACGTTCGCATGAATCGGTTCCAAGAACTTGAGGAAGGTGAGATTCTGAAGACTGTTGTGCGATGACTGTTGTGCGATGATATTTTGAAACGAAGTTCCCAGTCGTTTACCGGGATAGAGTCTCTGCTCTCATTCAAATGGAGTGTCGGTTTCCACAGCGGACAATCTATGCGGGCTCCAGTTGACGGGCTACACGGCAAGAGACTTTCCAGATTCCGTCTACTCGATGCTAGCCAGCTTTAAGTCACGCTTAAAGGTACTTCGGAATCAAGCTACAGTTGCTCATTCCTTGAAAAGTGTGTTGGCTTTGACCGTAGCCCTCGATCAAGCGCAGTCCCGCTCGGGTCACTAGCAATCTACCGAACAGCGCGGAGGGTATTGTCGGTCATTCGACGCAAGAGCTGTCGCTCTTTCTTCTCGAATTCTGCTGAAGAATACTGACGCTCCAACGGGGCAACTCCATGCTTTGAGCTTCAGGAGGTCTTTCCTCTCGAGTCCGCTTTGGAGCTTCCTCCAAATAAGCCTTCGAGTTGGGTAGTGTGATATTAGAGATATCACACTACCCCGAGTTGCAAATCCTGTGTGTTGCCGTATAATCGGGGTCGGCTCTAAGTGGCGGTGTTTAGACTACACTTTGGCTCCTTCGTGATTGGTGTTTAACAACACAAATTGGCGTCATTACTCCGCCGCCTCTTTGAGACCTAGTCTAGTTCTGGCTGGATTGCACGGCTCAATCGAGATGATCGAATAATCGGGTCGCCAAGACTTGTGTCTAGACAAATTGAGCAAAGCTAGTTCCACGTCCGTGCTCGGTGGAGGAGCGATGAACCTTATAGGGGTTAAGCTTAAGGGCCGTTACGTGATTGATAAGGAACTGGCGACTGGTGGGCTCGGCATTGTCTACCTCGCACATGATACAGACCTGCTCTCGCGTCCGGTCGTTATTAAAACTCTGCGAGAAGTGCAAGTTGGAACACTCAGCGATCCTTGGTTCACGGAGAAATTCGAGAAAGAAATTGAGGCACTTGTCCGAATTAATCACCCGGGCGTCGTCGGTGTGTTCGATGTGGGCCAGATGCCGGACGGCAAGCCCTTCTTTGTCATGGAGTACGTTGAGGGCGAGAACATGCGTAGTGCAATACGCGGGCGAGGAACGGAATTAGGGCGAGCGGCACATATTATCCGCCAAATCAGTTACGCACTCAGCGCCGCGCACGATAAGGGCGTAACCCATCGCGACATCAAACCCGAAAACATCATGCTCCAGACATTAGGAAGCGGCGAGGAAATCGTTAAACTAATAGACTTCGGCATTGCCACGGTCAAGGATTTACAGGCCGAACAACTGGACCAGAATACCAGGGTCGCTGGGACGATCCCCTACCTGGCGCCAGAGCAACTTCGAGGAAAACCGGTCCCGGCCAGTGACATCTGGTCGCTGGGCGTCATCGCTTACGAGTTGATTACCCGGCGGCTCCCATTCTACGCCGATAACTTGCTTTTGCTGGATGAGTTACAGCGAGCCGGGTTGGGCGCTCTGCCGAAGGCGTTACGTCCCGAACTTCCGGCGGCGGCGCAAGAGGTGATTCTCAAGGCGCTCACCTACGACCCGGCAGGCCGATACGAGCGCGCACACGAGATGGGTGACGAACTTATGCATTCGCTTCTTACCGCTGGCGAGCAATCCTTGCCGCCGAAGCAAATTCCACCGCCTCACTCATCGGGAACGCTTACGCCCGAAACAGCTCATGTTCTATTTATGGACCTGGTCGCCTACTCAAACCTGCCGATGGATGAGCAGGTCGGACGGGTTCGTCGCCTTCTAGAGATAGTGCGGAATGCCACAGAGTTTCGGCGCGCTCAATCGAACAACCAGCTGATCAGACTGCCGACCGGCGATGGGATGGCGTTAGTTTTCTTCCAAAACCCGATTTCTCCAGTGCAGTGCGCGTTAGAGATTGCGCGTGGCCTAAAGTCACATCCCGATCTAAAGCTACGGATGGGTATACACAGCGGGCCGGTGTACCGCCTGCTTGATATCAACGAAAATCTGAACGTAGCTGGGGGAGGGATTAACTTGGCGCAGCGCGTGATGGATGCCGGCGACGCCGACCACATCCTGATTTCTCGAAGCGTAGCCGACACCCTCACTCAATTGGGCAACTGGCAGCAGGACCTTCACGACCTCGGAGAACACGAGGTCAAGCACGGCGTACGGATTCACCTGTTCAACTTATACACCGGTGAGTTAGGGAATCAAAACTGGCCTGAGAAGCTGCGCAAGGCCAAGTCTTCGCCAGAGGAGTCAAGAAGAAAGTTCGCTTTTGTGATTGTGATTCATCAAGATCTACGGGATGAATGCATAGCGTTATTCAAGCTGTGTGACGAATTTGCCAGCCCTAGCAAGCTTAGAGCCTTTGCTGTCATCGATAAGTTGGAATTGGTGAAAGAATGTATTCCTCATTCAGACACCTTAGATTTTGACCAGCTCATCTCTTGTATGCTGCGATCGGGTCGGTCACTCTTACAACCGGCGCTGCTTGATCTACTTGAGAAACTCGCGTTCCGTTACAGAGAGGACTACCGGGGCCAGGTTTGCGAGAGCCTGAGAGAAGACATTAGAAAAGCGATTGCATAATTGCTTGAACCTGGAAAAGAAGGTTGATCTTACAGGTCGCTCACGAGGAGCCACGCTTTACTGATCCCGAGACTGGGCGGCTTATTTACTTCTTGAGACCCCACGAATGAAATACCCATTTGTGATTGTGATTCATCAGGATCTGCGCGATGAATGTATAGCGTTTTTCAAGCTGTGTGACGAATTCGCCAGTCCTAGCAAGCTTAGAGCTTTTGCTGTCATCGATAAGTTGGAATTGGTTAGAGACGAATGTATTCCCCATTCAGACGTCTTAGATTTTGACGTGTTGATCAGCAATCTGTTGAAGTGGGGCCGCTCATTTTTGGAACCAGCTTTGTTTGACCTGCTTGACGTACTTGAGGCTCACTATAAGGAAGACGTGAAGGGGAAGACCTGCCAAGAGTTGAAAGAAAAGCTCAGGAAAGCAATCCCTCAAGCCAAAGATCCCGAACAGGCCGACTATCAGAAGCTGATTCAAAAGCCTCAAAGCAGTGGTTCAAGCGACAGGCAGGACATAACCCGTCAGGCGCGAGAATGGGTGGAGGCGGCAGGTGATAATCTGGAGGAGATTGCCCTTCGCATAACTCTTGCTGTTTTCAACGGCACCTCATTCGAATATATTGAGAAGGCAAAGAACGACTTGTTGGAGTCGTTGCAAGAGATTCTGCCCGCGCCTCAGCAGAAGACAGACGACGTGCCCCACCCTGGCATTCCTGTTCCGCTGATGCGGCGATTGGAGAAGGCAGAAGCGTATGAAACGGACTCCGAACCTCCCGATTGCAGAAGAGTCGTCGAACTGAGTAATCCAGACCTTGCCGGTGAAGCAATCGTCTACATCTGGAAACTGTACAGAGACGAAAAATGGCGTCAAAAGTTAGTTGAGTGGTTAAGAAGCTATGCCGTGGGTCGCCCGGTGGACGTTCGCACTCGCGCTGCGGTAGCAATAGGGAGACTGGCTCTTACAGATTACCGCTTCGTCCGAGACAAACTCTTCAATCTCTGGGTTTTGTCGGATCATCCTCAGACAGAGTATCGAGCAGCCATCGGCATGGTACTCGGCGTCATCGTCCGCGAAAAAAAATGGACCGCTGAAGTGCAGAACCTGCTGAGGGAATGGTCTCAGTCAGACGATCGTGGAAAACGGTGGGCGGCAACGCGCGCCTACATCTATGTAGGCGCCTACTGGCGACCAGTCCGCGAAGTGATTGACAGATGGCGTAAGATTGCCGCTTCTGAGATAGCCGCCATCGCGATTCCAATGACGCAGAATTTTTATTTGCGGCTGGAGAACCCGCTGCATATGAGCCTGGTTGATGCGATGATGAGGTTATTCATGAATGTTGCGCAACTGCCCGACGAAGTAGAAAAGCGCCTGCTCTTTGAAGGCATACTGGAAGGTCTGGAAAAATGGATCGCTGACGATGAAAATGACGCTTACCTCGGATTATTCGCGTTCACAATGCTTGGCAGAATTGTCCTTCTTGATAAGCGGGAACATGTTGGAGGGCCGCCGGTACTCCTTCAACTGGTCGAGGAGCAGCCTGCTCAGTCTGGTTACCGAAAACGACTGGCAGGCTTGTTCTATCTTGCTTTGCGCAAAGCAGCGTCAGTTATAGAAGTGAAGGAACTACTATGTACGTGGGTGGAATGGACTGATCAGCTACAGGCTGATCCTTACATGTATGAAGGACGAATGCAGGCGCTTTTGACGGATATCACCGCCGCTGATGACACCGGAGGAGTGCGTGGACAACTGAGCGCCTGTTTGCGGAGTTGTGGTGATAGCGCTACCGCCGCACGTCTCCTTGGTAGTCTGTAAGGGAGTGCGCGTCCGTTTCGGGAGGTAATCGGATGTCTTCAATGCCCCCAGGCCGACACGATCCAATCGCTCTGATTGTTGATACAAGCTCGAGCGCGACGCATTGTTGGGATGAAACCCGGCGAACCGCAGAGAAAATCTATTTGCTGCTGGCAGGTTCGCAGCAGTGCAAGCTCTACAAGTTGGGGAGTTCCACAGAGATCTTATCGGGCACGTTTAAGCAGCTTTACCCTCCTGGATACACCCAACAGGCTCAGGCATGCAGCTTAATCGCGCCAATAATGGAGGTGTTGGTTAAGCAGGAAAAGAGACATTTCCTGATGATCGTCGGGTGCGGGGAAATCTTTGATCTCCTTGATTGGACAGATGATCCTCGCGTTGGCGGTTGGCTCCTGATTCGCACCAACGAACGGCCTCTTCAGGCGAAATCAGGGGGGATCCCTGAGATCACTCAGGATGAGATTCAGGATAGAGAAACACTCTTAAGCTACTTCAGACCGCCTTCGGAGGAACCGGATGACTATCTTCAGGATCGTTACGTTCATGAATCTTATCAGTGGTCAGTTGACTCCTCAGGATATCCCCTGATTCAAGTTGAACCCCTCAACTCGCTTGTCCATCTCTTCCCCGTCACCAAACCGCAGTTTGAGAAGTTCATTGTTTCAGACAAACAGCAGCGCTTCGGCGACGAGTGGTATGAAGAAATCGTTAGGATGAGTCCGCGCGTTTCATATTGCAGCCAGGACATAACAGTACACGAGCAGTTGTTCATGACGGGTATTACTACTGATGAAGCGGCATCTTTCAGCAAATGGCTAGGACGCGAGTACAAGATTTTGAGTCACGAAGAATGGAGTGTATGTTACGATTGGTTTGCTACTCAGCCTGGCACTTCGATGCCACAGGAGTTGGATCATCGTTTAGCCAGAGATGCGAAAGCAGTCTGGCAAATCATCGAGAAGCGATACCGATCTCAGCATCAGCGCCCCACACTACAGGAGTTGTCACAAATGACAGGGGGAATCCTAGAGTGGGTCGAGGAGCGCGAGGGCGCCTATTACGGGTTGGGGGACCCGGCGTCCTCTGAATATCAGAGGAAAGCCTCTGATCCAGTGAAGCCATTGGATCGCCGAAAAAAGAACCTGGGATTTAGACTGATCAAGAGAGGCCTCTAATGCAAATGATGGCCGCGCAGCACGTCTCAGGCGTCCTGACCAGTGAACAGTCGCCAAGAGGCAAGGGCGGTTACCAAATACTTCTATCAACCAGCGATGGTCTGACCAAGGATGAGATTCGTAAGATCGAATCTCGGGAGAAGTATGGCTCCGCGCAGTGTGAGAAGTCAAAATGGCAGTTTTACAGACTGCCTGACGACAGACCTGTCGTTTCGCGCATCATGCCGATTCCCGAACCGGATGAGTTCGGGCGCCGCGGACGATATCTTGCTCACAGCCTAGTCTTCGGCGCATCCGACTGGCAGCACCTCGATGAAGCCTTGTTGAGTCTGCTCAATCCGGATAACTTTTTCTCGTCACTCGATCAGGTGCTGGCGCATGATGGCTTCAAAACCGGCCAAATAGGGTATGCCTCCGTCAAGAGCGGACCCGAATGGATAAGACAGGCGTTGAACCTGCTACGAGAATGGTCAGGCGAGCATTTGAATGACTTGGCCAGACTGGTTCGTGATCCTCAACGGTTGATTGAGCGGGGGCACTATGTCGCGTTGATCGGGAGCGAAGAGCAAATACTGAATGCGCTAGGAGTTGTTTTCCTTTTGGCTCCAACATCCGTTCGAAGATTCTTTTCATTTGATACAAACGCTGCTGAATGCGAGTGGCAACCGGAGGAGACGTTTTGGGGGCGCGGTTTTCCAGACGAAAGGGAAACCCGCAGCGGTTTTGTGATTGATACGGCGCAGCGACTGGTCAGCATCCCCGAGTCCTTTCCATTGAAGCCCTCATCTTTAGGAAACTGGGTGGAATTGGAAGTAAAATCGCAACGGCACAGCGATTTACAAAATAATTTTGTAAAAGCGCAGACGCTGGCCGCTTGGTTTGAACAGCGCACAACGAACTTGAAATCGCTAAAGGAATTGGAGGCTGAATTCGTGATTAGCTTTGCTGATGCCAATACCGAGTTGGTTAAGGAGCGGGTTGGCGGTCTTTTCCCCGAGCAATTCTCCCCGTCGCTCCGCAAGGCAATCATTGCGCGTTTATCTGATTCGCCGGTGAACCTCCTAGGCTGGCTGATTAACAGTCAGACTTGGGTATACATAGGTGAGCCATGCTATCGGGCACTGCTGAACGAGTGTGATCTATCCCTGACAGCTGCCGATTTGGAAATACTGAGCTCGCTGGCCAAGATCCACCACGGAATCGGCTTCTTATTGGCTCTGAAGTCTGGGGATGAATCGCAAAGGTTGGGGAGGCTCACAGCAATGAATGTGGACGAGTATAAACAGCAGGTTAAGGAGCTGAAGACACGTCCTGATTTCAAAGCTTGGCAGGTGTTTTCTCCAACGCACTTGTCATCGTGGGTTTTTCTTTGCGAAGACTGTTACACCATAGATGACATTATCACGGGCATCTCCCGTGTTGCCGAGTACGGGAGCAAAGAGGATCAACAGCGGGTGGCGGAAATTGCCAGTTATCTCAAACCTGAACCTCATCAGGAACTACAGCGTTGGCTTAAATCATCACCTTATCGGCTCTCAGAACTTCGATCCGTTGTGGACAAATCCGTGAATTCAAGGGGGGCAATTCAATCGACTGACAACTCACGCTCTATCTGGCGACGTTTGAAAGCTACTGTCACTAAGGGCAGGGAGCGCAGTTGAACAGCTAGACATCGTCTTCAGCAGGTTCGAGTAAAGGAGGTCTTTTCGATGATCTGTCCGTTTTGTGTTGAAGATGTTCCTGCCGGTACTAAGCAGCATATTCAGTGCCAGAGACATAAAGACAAGTTATTTCCATCGTTTTATAACGAATTCCACGGGAAGGAGGGGGCAAAAGATCCTGTAATAATCAGTGTTGTCGGCTTCCAGGGACACGGTAAGACCGTTTATCTGTGCGCACTTTTTCACTTCCTCGATAAGGTATTAACAAAAATATGGCCGGGCTTTTATACCAAAGTGCTCGATCAGGCTTCGATGGATACGCTCAACGATAATCGCGACAAGCTGGATCTAGGAGAGTTACCTCCCCGTACCGACGCCAAGACGTTTCCCAGGCCAGGCATTTTCCGTCTCAGACAAATGCCTCTTCTGCCCTGGACACCCACAATGCCTCGATTGGAAGACACCACAATTCTGATTTATGACCCGCCCGGCGAGGCTTTCAACAGCGACGAAAAGATTGCTGAGCTTGCAAGCTTCGTCAAGCGCAGCAGTTGCGTGCTTTTTTTGGTTGATATTGCAACGCTAGGGAGGGCGGCCGCAAACAAGATGGCGACCCTGCTTGGCACTTATATTCTAGGAATGAAGAAAATCGAAGTAGAAGAGCAATCTCAGCATCTGATTGTTGTTTATACCAAATCCGATGTAATGAAGTCCTCTATTCCTGGATTCAAAAGCTTCCTTGAGAGGAATCCCGCTCTCGAAGAGTATTTGAGGGAACAGGTGCCAGGGACCCTTAAGAATCCGAATGAACATCAGAAACACTTGAATGAGTTGTCGCGTCTGCTGAGAGACTTCACCTGGAATGAGCTGAAGGCTTATAAGTTCATTCATGAGGCAGAGGATTCCTTCAAGAGTGTAAGTTATACAATAGTATCGAGTCTTGGCACGTCACCCGAAAAAGACCAAAGGGATATCATGAGGATGACGGTCGAGATGTCACCGCGATGCGTGGCGGATCCGTTGCTTTTTGTTCTGGCGAAGTCCATACCTATTGAAGAAGAACCATCATCTGAAGAAGAACCATCATCACCTTCGAAAGCACCGCTGGGGAAGATAGCAGTCATAGGGGGAGTCATCGTACTGGCGCTGCTCACACTTTTTTGGCTTCTATGGATGAATGCCGAACCTCGAGATTCATCTAGTTTGCCGAGCCAGCGAAATAGTTCACCGAGCCCCCCCGCTAGAGCGCCCAGGCAGACAATTAGCCCGCCGAAAACGCCTTTCAACCTGCCAAGGACTATTAGTCTTCTCACGGCACCAGCCGACAATGGAATTGTCATTCTGAATCTGCCGAGTGATACAAGGGTCTCGCCGCTTGAAAACAGAACTGATGGCAATGGCAAGGTCTGGATCAAGATCAGCGTCAATAACCAGAAATGCCTTATCGGTCGGGCATCCTGTAGTCTCTCGCAATCTTGTGGGCCATCTGTGCCTGTGAGGATCGCAGAATATGCGGGATGGGTTAGCGTGCTGAGGGTTGATAACGACACTGGAGATGATGAAACACTCCTGAATCTGCCCGACGATCCGGCTCAGCCCGCGACTTTGAGCATCAATGCAAAGCTTCGTGATGGCGTAGGGATGATGTCTGGAACTCCGATTCTAATCCTTCCCAAAGGCACAAAAGTCAATTTGACCGGAGAGGAACAGCTTATAGGAGACAATGCGTTATGGAAGAAGGTGGTGGTGAAAGACCAGGACTGCTGCGTTTGCCCTCCATCACACAACATGAATGCAGGAAATGTGTTCACAGTACTTGTCGCTTCAGCAGAAGGATGGATCGACGGGGATCTGTTGAATCCCTAACCCCCCCACCAGTTTATTGGTTGTAGTCATTTAAAAAAAAGAGGTCAGTTCTTGTCAAAAAACTGGTTCTCAATGCGAGAGCTCAAGTCTGCAACGCGATCGCGCACCCAAGGGTAACGTTTCGAATAAGGAGCTAGAACTAGATCGGGTCCAGAGTGGCGGCTGTGCGATGATTCTTCAAATCTAGTCCCAGTCGTCTGGCGGGGCGGCATCAACTGATAATACTCGTCTACTAACGCTTCGCTGTCTTTGCTGGGATACTCTTGAAAAGTCTAAGCAACTGATCCACCTGTCGTGAAGTTACAGGGGGGAGCCCTGCCATCGTAGTTGGGTCGAAAGGCCCCGCCCAGACACAGAGCAACCTTAATGTTGCGAGCCTCTTGTCCTCGGTTCGAATTCGGATTGCCACCATGTTCAATACCAGAGAATATCTATATCAATTAAATCTACTTGGTATCTATCTCAGCGGGCTTTTCTTTGCACGCTCCAGCAACAGAGTGGAGCAATAGAGTGGACCATTAAGTGGCTGAACCAGTTAGAAAACGCTGCCAGCGTTGTGTTACCTTAATACCAGGCTAGCTTCGTTATTTTGAACGCTAGCTGGCTAGTTAGACACAACGTACTCTCTCTTAAGGCGAGAAAAGATTTCTTGGTTCACCCGGCCTGCTTCAATGGTCAAGGAGGACCTTATGTTTATCGGACACTATGCTGTAGGCCTTGCAGCAAAGCGGTTCGCTCCCAAAACCTCACTTGGTATTCTTATTAGTGCTGCTACCTTCCTCGACATCCCACGGTCCGCAGCCATCGTATTAGGAATAGAGACTGCACGGATTGACCCTCATACAATCTATCTGCCCGGCTGCCCAAATTCCGATGCGATTTTCCACAGCCTTGCTGCCTCAATAATCTTGGCGGCAATATTTTTCTCTATTTATTGGTGGAGGAGTCGCGATTTGAATAGTGCCCTGGTGGTAGCGGCGGCTCTGTTCAGTCACTGGCCACTCGATCTACTTACATATGCTTTGCCTATATATCCCGCCGGTTCAACGAGCCTGGGTCTCGGCCTTCTTGGTTCAGCGACTTCCAGCTTGATTGTTGAAGGGCTGCTATTGGTCTTGGGAGTCTTACTTTACCTTACAACCACCAAGCCAAACAACGACATAGGCCGATATGGCTTTGCGTCGTTTCTACTACTCGCAGCTGTTGGTTACGTCATCAGCCTCACACAACAACTCCACTTTAACGAGAGGGTCTTTGGGCAGTTCTCAGTGCTTACCCTAGTACTACCAATATGGGCTCA
>Ga0134122_10002703_pt1 | contig 13052 bp, 14 predicted proteins | sample KB302_FD_96461 | JGI IMG/M metagenome (GOLD analysis project Ga0134122, IMG submission 96461) | Terrestrial soil microbial communities without Nitrogen fertilizer from Kellogg Biological Station, Michigan, USA - KB3-0-2 | ecosystem: Environmental > Terrestrial > Soil > Unclassified ...
CGAGCGTCACCTGATTGAAGCCGATCTTGATGTCGTCAGCGGCAAGCCGAATGTCGGCGGCCACCGCGAACTCGGCGCCCCCGCCCAGCGCGTGGCCGTTGAGGACGGCGATGGTCGGTGTGGAAAACCCTGCAATCCGATCGCAGATCGAACGCATGCGGAAGGCCATGGTCGATGCGTCCCATTCGGTGCGCAGCGCGGCCAGTTCCTTCAAGTCGCCCCCGGACACGAACGCGCGGTCACCGGCGCCGGTGAGGACCAGCGCCCTGGCGCCCTCAGCCCCGTCGAGCGCCTTGTCCAACTGGTCCATCGTTTCCAGCGAGATGGCGTTGCGGGCGTGTGGTCGATCGATGGTGATGATCGCCAGGCCGTCGTCCAACTCGAGGTCGACCATCAAGCGTTCTCCGTCTGCGGTATTGGCATTCTCCATTGCGGAGAATAGCATCGCGTTCGAATCTGGAGGTGCGCCCTGACTCTCGGGAAGTCGATCCGAAACATCCCCGTCGAACTGACGAAACGCTACGCGCAAGAGGGGTGGTGGACGAACGAGACGCTTGGCGATCTCGTCGCCGGCGGGCTACAAACCAACCCCGATGCCGGCTTCGTCGTGCACTCGGCGGTGCGGCCGTTCACCGGCACCTTCCGCGACGTCGAACTGGAGGCGCGCAGGCTCGCGGCCGGACTGCAGGCACGAGGCGTGGGACCCGGCGACGTGGTCGCGCTCCAACTGCCCAACTGGAAGGAAGCGGCGGCCACGTTCTGGGCGTCGACCTTCCTCGGCGCGGTGACGGTGCCGATCGTTCACTTCTACGGACGCAAGGAACTGACGCACATCCTCGGCACCGCGAAGCCCCGTGTGTTCATCACAGCGGAAGAGTTCGGGCGCATGCAGTTTCAGCCCGATCTCTGCGCGGGCATCCCCATCGTCGGGCTGGTCGGAAAGGACACCGACGAGCGCTCGCGCGAGGAGCATGCCTACGACGAACTGCTCGCCGCCGAGCCGATGGCGGGCACGGTTGCGACCGATCCCGGCAACCCGGCATTGATCGCCTTCACCTCCGGCACGACAAGCAACCCGAAAGGCGTCGTACACAGCCATCAGACGCTGGGTTTCGAGACGCGTCAACTGCTGCAGAACTACCCGGCCGACCGCGGTCGCCAGCTCACCGCAACCCCGGTTGGTCACTTCATCGGCATGCTGGGCGCCTTCCTCATCCCGGTGCTCGAAGGCGCACCGATCGATCTGTGCGATGTGTGGGACCCCGGCAAGGTACTCAAGCTCATCGAGAGCGACGGGCTGTCGATCGGCGGCGGGCCGCCCTACTTTGTCACCAGCTTGTTGGACCATCCCGACTGCACCCCGGACCACACGAGTCACTTCACGACGGTCGGCCTCGGTGGCTCGACGGTCCCGGCGGCCGTCACCCGGCGGCTCGCCGATCTCGGCATGTTCGTCTTCCGCTCCTATGGCAGCAGCGAACACCCGTCCATCACCGGCTCCGCGCCGACCGCGCCGGAGGACAAGCGCCTCTACACCGACGGCAACCCGCGGCCCGGCGTCGAGATCCGACTCGGACCCGACGGCGAGATCTTCAGCCGCGGCCCCGATCTGTGCCTGGGCTACACCGATCCCGAACTGACCGCCAAGGCCTTCGATGAGGACGGCTGGTACCGCACCGGCGATGTGGGGGTGCTCGACGGCGACGGCTACCTCACGATCACCGACCGCAAGGCCGACGTGATCATCCGTGGCGGCGAGAACATCAGCGCACTGGAGGTCGAGGAGGTGTTGCTCACCATCCCCAGCGTCGTGGAGGCGGTGGTGGTTGCCGCGCCCGACGAACGGCTCGGCGAGCGCGCGGCCGCGGTGTTGCGCGTCAAGGCCGGGCACGCGATGCCGACGCTCGACGAGGTCCGTGAGCACTTCAAGGCGGCGGGCGTCGCTACGCAGAAGTGGCCCGAGGAGCTGCATCAAGTGGACGACTATCCACGCACCGCGAGCGGCAAGGTGCAGAAGTTTCGCGTCCGCCAGTCCATCCAAGACGGGTCAGCGGCTGCAGCGCGGAAGGGCATTGCGGCATGTCAAAACTGAGAATAAGATTCTCTCGATAAGAAAAGGAGTCTTCCATGGGCCAACTGTCGCATCGGGTCGACATCCCGTTTCCGCTGTTCGACGCGGACAACCACCTCTACGAGCCGCCAGAGGCGCTGACCAAGTATCTGCCCGAGGAGTACAAGGACGTCGTCCAGTACGTGGAGATCAACGGCCGTACCAAGATCGCGATCCGCGGTCAGATCAGCAACTACATCCCGAACCCGACCTTCTCGGTGGTCGCCAAGCCGGGCGCCTGGGAGGAGTACTTCAAGTTCGGCAACCCCGACGGCAAGAGCAAGCGCGAACTCTTCGGTGAGCCGATGAGGTCCATCCCGGCGTTCTTCGAGCCCGCTCCGCGCCTTGAGCTCATGGACGAACTGGGCATCGACCGCTCGCTGATGTTCCCGACGCTGGCCAGCCTGATCGAGGAGCGGCTGCGTGACGATCCGGTGGCGATTCACGTCATCATCCACTCGCTCAACCAGTGGCTCGACGAGGTGTGGGGCTTCAACTATCAGAACCGCATCTTCACCACCCCGGTGATCACTCTTCCCATCGTCGAGAAGGCCATCGAGGAACTGGAATGGTGCGTCAAGCGCGGCGCCCGCGCGATCCTTGTCCGCCCGGCGCCGGTGCCCGGTTTCCGGGGCCCGCGGTCGTTCGCGCTGCCGGAGTTCGACCCGTTCTGGCAGAAGTGTGTCGAGTACGACGTGTTCGTCGGAATGCACTCCAGCGACAGCGGTTACTCCCGCTACACCTCGGAGTGGGACGGCGCCGCCCAGGAGATGCTGCCGTTCCAGACCAACGCGATGTCGATCCTCAACGAGTGGCGCCCGATCCAGGATGCGGTGGCCTCCTGGGTGATTCACGGCGCGCTGTTCCGGTTCCCGAAGCTGAAGGTGGGGATCGTCGAGGCGGGGTCGAAGTGGATGTTCCCGCTGCTGGACAGCATGGCCGAGGTCTGGAAGAAGGCGCCCGAGGCGTTCCTCGGCAACCCGATCGAGGAGATCAAGAACCGCATCTACGTCAGCCCGTTCTACGAGGAGGGCATCGACGATCTGATCAACCTGATCGGCGTCGAGCAGGTGCTCTACGGCTCCGACTGGCCGCACCCCGAGGGACTCGCCGAGCCGACCCACTATGTGACGGCGCTCGAGCACCTCTCCGTCGAGGATCAGGCCAAGATCATGGGCGGCAACCTGGGCAGGCTCGTCACGGTGTGACCCAACGTCCGTGGCAGACCATCCCCGAGATGGTCTTGAGCGCGGCGGACCGCTTCGGCGATGCGGAAGCGGTGGTCGACGGTCCGCTGCGCCTCACCTTCAACGAGGTGGTCGAGCGGATCCGTTGCGCCGCAAGTGCATTCGCCGACCTGGGCGTCGACAAGGGCGACCGCATCGCGATCTGGGCGCCCAACTCCGCAGAGTGGATCATCGCTGCGTTCGGGTTGCTCACCGCGGGCGGCGTGCTCGTCCCGGTCAACACCCGGTTCAGGGCGGAGGAGGCGGCCGACGTGATCGGTCGCAGCGGAGCGAAGGCGGTGCTGGTTCAGAAGGGGTTTCTCGGCCTGGATTACACCGCGCCGGCCGGCGTGCCGGTCATCGACCTGAAGTCCGACATCTTGTCCAGCGGTCCACCGTTTCGAAGGGATGTCAGCGGCCTCAAAGGCACTGACATCTCCGACATCATCTTCACCTCGGGCACGACCGGTCGGCCCAAGGGCGCCAGGATGAATCACCGTCAGACGCTGCTGATGTATGAGGAATGGGCGACTCTCGCGGATCTCCGCGAAGGCGACCGCTACCTGATGATCAACCCGTACTTCCACACCTTCGGCCTGAAGGCGGGCCTGATCGCCTCCTTCCTGCGCGGCGCGACGATGCTCCCGGTCGCGGCCTTCGACATCGATCGGGTCGTGGACTTGATCGAGACCGAACGGATCACGATGCTGCCCGGCCCGCCGACGCTGTATCACTCGCTGCTTGCCGTCGCCGACAAGGGCAAGCTCGCGACCCTGCGAGCGGGCGTGACGGGTGCGGCCGACATCCCGGTCGAACTCGTGCGCCGCATACACGATGAACTTCCGTTCCAGACGCTGATGACGGGCTACGGGCTTACCGAGGCGGGCAACGTGACGCTCTCCCGTCCCGGCGACTCGTTCGAAGACGTCGCCACCACCGCGGGACTCCCGTGCGAAGACATCGAGGTCCGGGTCGCCGACGACGGGGAGGTGATCGTGCGTGGCTACAGCGTCATGCAGGGCTACCTCGACGACCCGGCCGCCACGGCGGAAGCGATCGACGCCGACGGTTGGCTCCACACGGGAGACCTCGGCAGCTTCACCGCGGCGGGCCGGTTGCGCATCGTCGGCCGCAAGAAGGACATGTTCATCGTCGGCGGCTTCAACGCGTACCCCGCCGAGATCGAGGGGTTCTTGCTGGAACACCCCGTAGTCGCGCAGGCCGCGGTGATCGGTGTGCCCGATGAGCGGTTGGGTCAGGTGGGCAAGGTGTTCATCGTCGTGAAGGACGGTAACGACGGCGTCACGAGTGAGGACCTCATTTCATGGAGCCGCCAGCGAATGGCCGGTTTCAAGGTGCCGAGGTATGTAGAGTTCCTCGACGAGTTGCCGTTGAACGCCACGGGCAAGGTGATGAAAGACAGGTTGCGCTGAGCGTTCGTACAGCGCGTAAATAGCATTTCCGCAGGAAACGCCGCGTGGGTCCCATTCAGGGATGCGGTATCCTCGCGGCAATACTCAGAAATGAATAATGCCATTCTCAATTTGGGTAGAGCTTTGCAGCAGACAAGGAGGTCGCTGTGCCGTCTTTCAGGCGCCGCGCGTCGGTGATCGACGCTGACCGCGTCGATGAGTCGCCGCAGGAACCTGATCGTTCGGCCCTCGCGGCCGAAGCACTGGCCCTCGCCGAGGAAGCAGAGGCGGAGGCGGTCGAGGCGGAGGCGATTGCTGCCGCCGCACGTGCCAAGGCGCGCGCGATCAGGCTGCGCAGGCAGGCGCAGGCCGCCGGCGGCGACGCCGCTCCTAGGGTGCAAGATCGCGCGGCGGACGTCGCAACCGAGGCCACCGAAGTCGATGTCGAGACCCCGGTCACCGACGCCGAGACCGAGGCCGCCGACGTGGTGGCCGAACCCCTCGACGCGGACACCGAAGACGTCAAGGAAGACGCGGCCCACGAATCGGAGGAAGAACCGGTCGGCAGGCGGCGCCGCGGGCGGCTCGGCCCGATCCTGAAGGTTCTCGTCGCTGCCCTTGCCGTTGCGTGCACGGCCGCGTTGATCACGCTGAGCGTGCTCATGCTGATCGACCACCGCCACCAGGCCGCCGAACAGCAGCGCCGCGCGGAGTACTCCGCGGCGGCCCGGCAGAGCGCCGTGACCTTGATGTCGCTGGACTTCAACAAGGCGAAGGAAGACGTCCAGCGCATCATCGACAACTCGACGGGCCAGTTCAGGGATGACTTCAAGAACCAGGCGGATGACTTCATCAAGGTCGCGCAGGACTCGAAGGTGGTCACCGAGGTCACAGTCAACGCCACCGGCGTTGAGTCGATGACCGACGACTCGGCCGTGGTGCTGGTTTCGGCCACCTCGCGTGTCACCAACGCCGCGGGTGCCAAGCAGGAACCGCGCTCCTGGCGGTTGTCCGTCAACCTCCAGCGTGAAGGCGACCAAATCAAGATGTCGAAAGTGGAGTTCGTACCGTGACCACCAAGGACGCCGTCGACGCGACCGAAATCGACGAGACCGAACCGGAAACGGTCACCGACGAACCCGTCGACGAGGTCGACGACGCGGCCACCGAAACGGAAACGCAGTCCGAGAAACGCGATGGCATCTCGCGTCGGTCCACGGGTGTGGTGGTGGGCCGAATCAGCGCCATCATCTTGGCGGTTGCTCTGCTCGCCTCTGCGGGGGTCGCAGCCTGGCTGTACTTCGGCCAATACCGGCCCGGCCAGCAAACGAACGACGCCGCCGCCAATGTAGCGCTCGACGCGGCGAAAACCGGCACGGTCGCGCTGCTGTCGTACTCACCAGAGAGCCTGGACAAGGACTTCGCAGCTGCGAAGTCGCATCTGACTGGCGACTTCCTGTCCTACTACACGCAGTTCACCCAGCAGATCGTCACGCCGGCCGCCAAGCAGAAGTCGGTGAAGACCGCCGCCTCCGTCGTGCGGGCCGCGGTGTCGGAAATGCATTCGGATTCCGCGGTGGTGCTGGTATTCATCAACCAGAACACCACCAGCAAGGAGAATCCCGACGGCGCTTTCGCCGCGAGCGCGGTCAAGGTGGGCCTGAAGAAGATCAACGACGCCTGGCTGATTTCGTCGTTCGACCCCGTGTAGCGTCGGCGCCGTGGCGGACCCGAAGCCTGCGGACCTGGTGCTGTCGGGCGGGGGCGTCAAGGGCATAGGTCTGGTCGGGGCAGTCGTTGCGCTGATGGACGCCGGTTACCGCGCCCAACGCGTCTCGGGCACGTCGGCCGGATCCATCGTCGGAGCCGTCGTGGCCGCCGCGTCGATGGGTGATCAGCTCAGTCCCGAGGAAGTCAAAGAGCTTGCGCTGCAGCTGGATTACCACAAGTTCACCGATCCCGGCCCGCTCGAGCGTCTTCCGGTGCTCGGCCCACCGTTGGCGGTGCTGCGGGGGAACGGCATCTACAAGGGCGATTACGCCCACGACTGGGTCCGCAGCCAGTTGGAGAATCTCGGCGTGCGCACGTTTCGCGATCTGGCCATCCGCGACGACAGCCTGCCCCCAGAGCAGCGCTACAAGCTGGTCGTCACGGTCGCCGATGTGACGACGGGGCAATTGGTGCGGCTGCCATGGGACTACCGCAGGGTCTACGGTCTCGACCCCGACGAACAATGGGTGGCCGACGCGGTGCGCGCGTCGATGGCGATCCCGTTCTTCTTCCGTCCGGTCATGTTGCAGAGCACCACCGGATTGACTTCGACATTGGTCGACGGTGGAATCCTGTCGAACTTCCCGATCGACTCGCTCGACCGCGCGGACGGCCGGACACCACGCTGGCCGAGTTTCGGTGTCACGGTGTTGCCGAACCTGCCCGAGGGTAACGACAAAGTCATTCCCGGCTTGGCGCCCATCCGGATGCTCGGCCCGCCGCATCTGCTGGAGAGCGTGATCACCACGGTGCTCGTCGGCCGCGACCAGGCCTACCTCAGTCAGCCGTGGGTAAACGCCCGCGCCATTCGAGTGGATTCGACCGACGTCGGCTTCCTCGACTTCGACATCTCGGACAACGAGATCGAGGCCCTCTACGCGAAAGGGTATGCCGCCGCAGAGAAGTTCCTGTCGACCTGGGATTGGGCCGTCTACCTCGACCGCTTCCGCTGATGGCGGAGAACATCGCGGCGATCGTGCCGCTGCAGGCGATGTACGCGGAGAATACAGGCGCGGTGTTCGCCCCGTTGGCGGGGGAGGCGCCACTGGCGCGCGTGGCATCGACGATGCTCGGCGCGGCGGTGGTGGCCGTGGCCGAACCGCTGGCCGACGGCGTTCGCGAAATGATTGCGGCCCAAGGGCTGTCGACCATTGGTGTCGTCGTGGCCGAGAATCCGGGCTCGCGAGCGCAGTGCCTGGCGGCCGGGCTGCGGTACCTCAACGACACGTCGTGCCATGTCCTCATCCACGACATCCGTCGGCCCTTGGCCCCCGCGCCACTGCGCGACCGGGTGATCGCCGCGCTGCGCGCCGGCAGCCCCGTCGTGATGCCGGTGATGTCGGTGACCGACAGCGTGAAGGCGGTCGACGCGGGCGGCTCGGTGACCCGCACACTCGACCGCTCGACGCTTCGGGCCGTGCAGTACCCGCGCGGGTTCGCCGTCGAGGAGCTGTCCCGGCTGCTGGCCGGACGTACGTCAGATGACTTCGACGAGCTTGACGAGTGCCTACACGCGGGCACGCCGATCACCTTGGTCGATGGGGACGCCGACGCGTTCGTCGTCGAATTGCCCAGGGACACCGCCTTTGTCGAGGCGATCATCGCCTGCAGGTATACGGATCCTCACCCAGCCGGCGGTTGAGCAGTCGCGCCGCGACGGCCACGTCGTGCGCGTAGGTCACCTTCAGGTTGCCCCCATCGCCGGGATAAGTGCGGACCTCCAGATCGGTGTACTTCTCGATGCATGACGAGGTGTCGGTGCCCTCGAATCCGTCCGCGGTAGCTGCCCGGTACGCGCGCAGCAGCGGTTGCGCGCGAAACGCCTGCGGGGTTTGTACCCGCACCAGCCTTTCTCTGCCCGTCGACCGGATACCCTCCGGTCCCTGCTGCACCACGTCCGCGACAGTCAATGCCGGTATCGCACCGCCGAACTCACGTGCGACCGAAAGCGCGGTGACGAACATGTCGCCGCCTGCCAGTGGTCGGGCCGCGTCGTGGATCAGCACCACGTCCACCGCACCCGACTCGATGTCGCCGGCGAGGTAGCGCAGCATGTTGAACTCGGAGGCGTGCCTGGTGCCTCCGCCCTCGACCAGTTCCACCGTAGCGCCGGGCAGTTCCGCGGTCACGGTGTCCTGCGCGAGCTGGCGTTCGCCGCGGCGATAGACCAGTACCGAGCGTGCGATCTGCGAAGCGTCTGTGACGGCCTTGAGCGACCACGCCACCATGCTGCGGCCGGCGAGCGGGAGATACGCCTTGTTGCCGTCAGCGCCCACACGCGTGCCGAGCCCGGCGGCCAGCACCACACCGACGGCGTAGGACCCCAATGGCGCACTCATGGCCGATATTTTGGCATTGTGCAGCGGCCGCTCACGATCCTGATCTCCGGCGCCGGCATCGCAGGCCCGACGTTGGCCTACTGGCTGGTGCGGCGAGGCCATCGGCCGGTGCTGGTCGAGCGCACCCCCGAGCTGCGTGTCGGCGGGCACGCGGTCGACATCCGTGGCACCGCCCTCGAGGTCATCGAACGGATGGGGCTCGACACCGCGGTGCGTGATGCCCGCACGCAGATCCTCACCCTTTCTGCGGTACGGCCCGACGGTGTTCGCACCTACGACGTCGCGCTGCGGCCGATGCACGAGGCGCGCGGCGATCGCGAGATCGAGATCATGCGAGACGACCTGGTCCGCATCCTGTTCGACGCGGTCAACGACGACGTTGAAGTGGTGTTCGGCGACTCGGTGCGGGCGTTGAGTGCCCAGGACGACGCCCGCGTCTCCGTCGAATTCGAGCGCGGCGCCGCACGGGAGGTCGACTTGGTCATCGGCGCCGACGGCCAGCACTCGGCCATTCGGGAACTGACGATGGGCGCCGACCGCAAACTCACTCACCATCTCGGTGCGTATCTGTCGATCTACACCGTCGACAATCTGCTCGGGCTGCGTGATCAGGCAGTGCTGTACAACGAACCCGGCCGCGGGGCGGCGATGTTCACGGTGCGCGGCAACCAACGCGCGAAGGTGGTGCTGTTGTTTCGCAGCCCGATGCTCGACGTCGATTTCGGCGATCCCGCCGCCCAACACGATGTGTTGCGTCGGCGTTTCGCCGGAATGGGTTGGGAGACGAGACGTTTGGTGGAATCGCTACCCGACGCATACGACTTCTACTTCGATGAGATGAGCCAGGTTCGCCTGCCTCGATGGTCGACCGGTCGGGTAGCGCTGCTCGGCGACGCCGCGTTCGGCCCGTCGCCGATGTCAGGCAAGGGCACCTCGCTCGCGTTGATCGGCGCCTTCCTGCTCGCCCACCACCTCGCCGAGGAGCCGGATCCGACAACGGCGTTTGAGCTGTGGGAAAAGGGTTTTCGGCCTAATGTCGAGCTCAATCAGGCGCTGGCCACCGACGGCATGTCGACACTGCTGCCCGCTTCGCGGTTCGGGATTTGCGCGCGCAACCAGATGATGCGGGTGCTACCGCTGTTCGCCAGGTTCGGACGTGGCTTCGGCGGACGCATCGAACGCGCCTTCGCGCGCAGTCACTCTGCCACATTAAACGACTTGAGTACCTTGGTCGGCTTGATGCGCACCACCAGCTCGCCGGGAACGCCGTTGCGCCTGCCGTACTCCTCGGCCTGTTCGGCGCCCATGTAGCGGCCGCCGGTCCTTGTCGCGATGTCAAGCACGTCCTGCGGATCTTCGCCGATCACGGCGGTGCCCTGGACCTGGACAAAAGAGTACGGCGGCCGTGGCTCGTCGACGCACATCACCACCCGCGGATCGCGGGCCAGCGCGCGGCCTTTCGCGGTGTTCTTGCCGGTGTTGAACGCCAGCTCGTCACCGTCGACGACGAACCAAACGGGTGCTACCAGGGGTCGGCCGTCGGAAGCGAGATAACCGAGCAGTCCAGTTCGAGTGCCTTCGAATAAGAATGTGACTACCTCGTCGGAAAGTTGTTTCACGCCATCACGCTAGGCCGCGGCCAGTCGTGCGTCGACGTTCAGTCCTCCGCGTGGCGGTCGTAGTCCCACCGCTCCAGCCGCGCCTGCAAGTCGTACAGGCCCATTGCGGCAAGCGGTGTGCCGAGGGACATGCAGATCATCAATAGCGCGTTCATGGTTCTCTCGAGTCGTACTTGGTCTTCCTGACGTTGTGAAGCGTATGTAGCGAACGCATCGAGCCGCACGAGTAATTGGCTACCTGCTTTTCGGGGTGGCGGCCCAACGTGTCACGCGCGGCCTTGCGGATCGAGCGGTAGCGCTGGCGCTCCGCCGTGGCCCACGGTTCACCCCAACCGTTCAGCAGTTCGCCTGCGCGAAGCAGCGGAAGCAGTTCGGCGACGAACTGGGGGTCGACTGCGGCCGGCTCGACATGATCGAGCAGTCGCGCGATCCGGTCCGCGGCGTCATACCAATCCACCGAAACGTCGGGCGCCAGCGCGACGTATTGCGGGTCGACCTCCAGCAGCGGGTCGGCGCCCACCGGCCGCAGTCGCCACATGGTGGAGCGCAGGCTTGCGATGGCGCGCCGTGTCTGGGCATGTGGCCACAGCATCGCGCAGACCCACAGTCGGTGGACCGGTCGGCGCTTCAGCGCGACGAGTGCGATCAGTCGCTGGCATGCCGGAGGCAGCTCGACGGGCTGCTCACCACGATGAACCGAGAACTGACCTAACAGCTGCAGCGAGAATTCCTCAGACACACTTTGATCGTTGTTCCGCGTCCCGACGTAGGCATGCGTAGTCGACTACCTGTTTTTGCTGCGAGGTCGATTGGCCCGGAAGAACTGCGCAGCACGCCGGATCGAGTCGTGCACCGGGGTGGGCTGCCAGCCCAGCTCCCGCTCGGCTTTCCCGTGGTCGAGCCTTGGCCAGATGTGCATCAGGCGCACGCTGCGGCTGGTGAGCTGAGAATCTCGGCGGAACACGATGCGCACGCCGTCGCCCGCGTAACCCATCGCATACATGGCCCAGAGCGGCACGCCGATTCGCGGCGGATCGACTCCGGCCGCGTCAGCCGCCGTCGCGTACAGCTCGCGAACACTCATGAACCGCTCGGAGATGATGTAGCGCTCGCCGTTTCGGCCCTTTTCCGCGGCGAGGATCAGCGCGGCGGCGGCATCCTCGACACCGACTGCTTCGCCCGTCCAGCCCGCCGACGTAGAAAGGCAACTTGCCCGCGGCGGCGAGCGCGAGCTGCTTGCCGTGCGGCGTCGGTTGCCAGTCGCCGGGCCCGTACGTGTTCGAGACACACTGCGCTACGGCAGGCAGCCCGCGATCCCGCGCATAGCGCATCACGAGGTCCTCGGCCTCGACACGCGACCGGATGTAGGCGCCGCCCTTGTCCGCCCAATTGAACTGGTCCTCTTCGCTGGCGGGGCGCCGCACGGCGGGTATGCCGATGGTGCCGATCGTGCTGGTGAGGACGAAGCGCCTCAGATCGGCGTCCACCGCCGCGTCCGCCACGTGGCGCAGCCCCTCGACGTTGCTGCGGAGCAGCGGTGCGGGGTCGCGCAGCCACGCGCGGGTGTCGACGACGCAGTAGAAGACGTCGTCACAGTCGGCCATGGCGGCGCGCAACGCCGCATCGTCGAAGATGTCGCCGTAGCGGTATTCGACGTTCAGATGCTCGATCGCCCTGGTCGAGCTGGTCCGGCGGACGAGCACTCGCACGTCGTCGCCGCGGTCGACCAACTGCCGGGTGACATGCGAGCCCAGGAATCCGCTCGCACCGATCACCAACTTCTTCGCGCCCGCCATGGGGTGAAATGTAGCGGTGAAAGGACGGGACCAATGACCGAGGCTGAACCGCAGCGGCCGGTGGCTGCGCAGGTGCACCGCATCCGCCGGATGGCGGGCCGCGACCCGCACGAGGAACACCGGGTGGCGACGCCCCTGGAGCTGCTCTTCGACCTGACGTTCGTGGTCGCGTTCGGCATCGCCGCCAACGAGTTCGCGCACATGCTGGCCGAGAACCACGTCGGTGCCGGCCTGCTCGGTTTCTCGTTCGCCACCTTCGCCATCTGCTGGGCCTGGATCAACTTCGCCTGGTTTGCGTCGGCCTACGACACCGACGACTGGATCTACCGCGTGATGACCATGCTGCAGATGGTCGGCGTCATCGTGCTGGCGCTGGGCCTTCCGCAGATGTTCGCCTCGATCGAGCACGGCGGGCACGTCGACACCACGGTCATGGTGGCCGGCTATGTGGTGATGCGAATTTCGTTGGTGGGGCAGTGGTTACGCGCTGCCAAGCAAGACCCGGACCGCCGCTCGGCCTGCCTCACGTACGCCACCGCTGTCACGGTCGCGCAGGTCGGCTGGGCCGGCGGCATTTTCCTGCACACGTCGGTGCCTGTCACCTTCGCGATCGTGGTGGTGCTGATCGGGATCGAATTGCTTGGCCCGGTTCTGGGGGAGAACGTCATGGGTGGCACTCCGTGGCACGCGCACCACATCACCGAGCGCTATAGCCTGCTGACGATCATCGCGCTCGGGGAGGGCGTGGTTGGCACGGTTGCGTCGGTCTCGGCGGCGGTC
>Ga0134122_10002704_pt1 | contig 13049 bp, 12 predicted proteins | sample KB302_FD_96461 | JGI IMG/M metagenome (GOLD analysis project Ga0134122, IMG submission 96461) | Terrestrial soil microbial communities without Nitrogen fertilizer from Kellogg Biological Station, Michigan, USA - KB3-0-2 | ecosystem: Environmental > Terrestrial > Soil > Unclassified ...
AGAAGCCGTCCCCTCAGTCGCGATAAGCCCACTTGCTGTACGTGGAGAAGTCTCCAACCGAGTTGCAGTCCTCCGATTCGTAACATGGATCTGTACAGGTCTTTGCTGGCTTGTAGGAGCAGCAGTTGGCTATTTTGCATTGCAACACCGTGCTTTGGACGGTGTGGCCGTGGCTGCTGTCTTTTTCGCATTGGGTTGTGGCGTCCTCTTCGTAACGCGCCGTTTGATGTAGGAGGCATCCGGAGCATTGCTCCCGAAAAGGTTCCACCCTAATCCCGCGGTTCTCATACGTTAGGAGGGTCGATTTAGCGCCTCGCGCGGTCAGAATGCCTCGCAGTGCCGAGCCAAGACCGATCTGAGTAGCCAGAAGAGTGGATGCAGCGGGCCCCTGAAAGCGGTACTTCCCTTAGCTGAGCACACCTTCTCTGTCAGGGATCGGAGATCAATTCGAGAGACTTGGGAGTGAGCGACCAGCGCGGCCAGCTATCTCGCGGAAGCGATCACCGGTAGGCAGCCGCGGACGAACGGGAGCCCCGGCGGGAAGCTTCCTTCGGGGAATCTCGCCATCCGGTCCCCGCCTCGCAACTTCTCGGCAGCTTCTCGGAAAGCCGCGACAAAGCCGGCATAGGCTTCATACATCGCCTTGCGGATCTCTTTTCTGAAAGCATGACACCTGGGGGCGAACGATCGCTTGGTCTTTTGCGGCTGGCCGAAGGGATGCTGAGCCAGGATCGCATCCGGGCCGAGCGGCTGGATGCCGGTCTTTTTTCGTTGGACTCCAGCCTGGAGGGTGATGTGCTCCACTAAGCCGGCGATCCGTGCTTGGTACTGTTCCGGCGAGAGGTGTCGCCAGCAGGGCAGCGGGTCGAGCGCGAGGACCTCCGGCACGGCGTACTTGCGCGGGCCGAAACTCTCGCCTCGATTACGTGCGGCGAATTCCTGCGTGCGATCGAACCAGGTTCCCTCCAGGGGCTGACCGGTCAGCAGGGCGTTAACGCAATGGGCTCCCGTGGGCCAGGGAAACTTAGCGCGGACCGCGGTAAGTTGCCGCGGCTCAGGGAAAGTGACCGCGGGCCGCGATAAGTTAGCGCGAGCCAGGGAAAGTTACCGCGGCTCGCGGCAAGTTACCGCGAGCCAGGGAAACTTAGCGCGGACCGCGGTAAGTCGCCGCGGCTCAGGGAAAGTTACCGCGGGCCGCGATAAGTTAGCGCAAGCCAGGGAAAGTTACCGCGGCTCGCGGCAAGTTACCGTGGCCCAGGGAAACTTAGCGCGGACCGCGGTAAGTTGCCGCGGCTCAGGGAAAGTTACCGCGGGCCGCGGTAAGTTAGCGCGAGCCAGGGAAAGTTAGCGCGGAGCTCGCCCAAGCGCCAAAAAGGCAGCGGCCGGCGAGCCTAGGGCGGTTTCCGCCGCTCGGGTTCCCGATGAGGTAAAAAGGAGCGAATTTCGCGCGCCAAAAAGGCATGGCAGGGCGAGGTGGGCCTGAGCCCTCAGTGGCGCTTGAAGTACTGCACGGCGCGCTCGTGCTTCTCGGCTTTCTCGCGGCTCTTGAAGGTGCCGAGATTCCTGCGCTTGCCCGTGCCGGGGTCCTTCTTCCGCGAGTACAGCCGATACTCGCCGGATTTGAGCTTGCGGATCATCGATGTACCTCCCGTCGCCGCCTTTGTACGCGGCGCGTTGGCGCACGCGTACCCACTCGAATGCAAGGCACACGCCGAAGATGGATCTGAGATCTGTCCGTCCCGGCCCTGCTCGTGCGACGATTCATGGTAGAATCCCATACCAACCGAGATGCCTTCGGGGTATGATCCGGACACACTGACGGCCCTTTACGGAGTCTCCAGCATGGAATCGAGCCGCGGCGTTCGCCGCCCGCCAGTCTTCGACCGCGCCTGCCGGATGACGATGGCGGGGGGACTCCTCGCAGCCTTCTTCTCCGGCGGGCCGGCGGCGGCGCAGCCGTCCCCGAATCTCGGGCCGTGGCTGCGCGCCTCCCGCCCTTCGGTCCTCGCCACCGGCCTGGAGGTGAAGGGCGCGCCGGCGATCCCGCCGGGGAGCCTCATCGGCGAGGTCCAGGTCGTCGCCCAGGACCTCTTCGATCCCGAGAAGCCCGGCGAGGACAGCCGGCTCTTCCGCCTTGCCAACCGGCTGCACCGCTCCACCCGGTCGGGGGTGATCGAGCGCCAGCTCTTGTTCAAGCCGGGCGACGTGTTCTCCCCCGAGCTGGTCGCCGAGTCCGCCCGCCTGCTGCGGCAGAACGACTACCTCTACGACGTCGACATCCGGCCGGTGCTGCGCGAGGACGGCAAGGTGGACGTGCAGGTGACCACCCGCGACGTGTGGACTCTCGAAGGGGGCGCGACCTTCAGCCGCACCGGCGGCACCAACAACACCAGCCTGTCGGTGGAGGACTCCAACTTCCTGGGAACCGGCAAGGAGGTCTCGGTGTCGCGGATCGGCACCGTGGACCGCACTTCGAACCTCGTCCGCTACCGCGATCCCAACCTGCTGGGGAGCCGCGTCCGGCTCACTCTCTCCCACGCCGACAACAGCGACGGCGGACGCGACCGCTTCGAGCTCGAACGGCCTTTCTACTCCCTCTCTTCCCGCTGGGCGGCCGGCGTGAGCGCCTTCCGCGACGACCGGATGGAGCAGCTCTACACGGCCGGCAAGGTCATCACCGGCTTCCAGCACCGGCACGACTTCATGGAGGTCTACGGGGGATTCTCGCCGGGCCTCAAAGACGGCGTGGCGCGGCGGTTGCGATTCGGTTTCACCTGGTCGACCGACACGTTCACGTCCTCCGATCCGTTCGGGGGGCATTCCTCGCATTCCCCCTTCAAGGCGAACGCCTTCGCTCCGGCGAATACCGCGGTTCCGGAAGACCGCACGCTCGCCTATCCCTGGATCAGCTTCGAGTCGGTACAGGACCGCTTCGTCGTCGAGCACGACCTCGACCGCATCCAGCGCTCCGAGGACGTGAACCTGGGACGCCACTTCCAGCTCCTCCTCGGCTTGTCCTCTCCGACCTTCGGCGGCGACGGCGAGCGCTGGATCATGCAGACCGCGGTGTCCGACGGCTGGCGCCCGACGCCGCGCCAGCTCGTGCTGGCTCAGCTCGGAGGCTCCACCCGCTGGGCGCAGGGAGATGCGGAGGATCTGGTGGCCGGCGGGCGCGTCCGCTGGTATCTCCGCGACTTCGGCCAGCACGTCCTCTACGCCTCGTTCGGCGCCGACCTCGCCCACCACCTGGACGGCGAGGACCAGCTCCTCCTCGGCGGCGACAGCGGCCTGCGCGGCTATCCGCTCCGCTATCAGGCCGGCGACCGCCGCGTCCTGCTCACGGTCGAGCAGCGGTTCTTCAGCGGCCGCGAGCTGTTCCACCTGGCCCACGCCGGGGCCGCCGTCTTCTTCGACGCCGGCCAGGCCTGGTTCGTGGACCCGCTCTCGCGGCAAGACTCCAAGCTCGCCGCCCAGCAGCGGCAGATCCTCAAGGATGCCGGATTCGGTCTGCGCCTCGGCTCCAGCCGCTCCTCCCGCGGCGGCGTGCTCCACCTCGACGTGGCGTTCCCCCTGGACGCCAACCGCTCGATCGAGCGCGTGCAGTGGCTGGTGACGACCAGCGATACGTTCTGAGGGCTTCGCCCCTCGCGCGGGAGGAAGGTCGATGCCTCAAAGGCGAACCTTCACTGATGTCCCTTCACCTCCCCGGTGGAATAAAAGCACGACTCATCGTCGGCGGGCGGCACGCTGTCGAGGCTTGGGATTGGGATAGCAACGTACCTTCCAGCCTTCTCTGGGGTCACCTGCCCTAGCTGTATACTCCCCGGGCCCGTGGCGTCGATCGGAATGTACGAGCGCCCCCAAAACTCCAGAGGATGGGCCTTGTCGTAGTCTCCTGCTTCAATGTTGTCTTCTGTCCAGACCCCTTCATCGCGAAGTGGGAGATCTGATGAAGCGCCTGGGTTTTCGACACCCACGAACGCATGGCCGTCCTCGCTATCTTCCTTGAGATGGCTGGATCGGAAAATAACGAGTCTGTAGGACTTTCGTTTCACGGCGGCGAAAGCTGAAGCCTTCGAATCGCAATCTCCCATATTTTGACCCAGCACCTCGGTAGGAAGAAGGTAGCCCCCTGTCCATTCATGCAGCTTCTCGTCAACCTGAGGAATATCTGCTCGCTTCATGGCAAGAAAGAACTCCATCAGCAGCCTGAGATTGGGCTCACCGTTCAACTGGTCATTGAGCGACCGGGCGCAATTCTCGAACACGGGCGCCGCTTTCACGATGAGGCTGGGATAATCCAAAACCACATGGCCTTCGTGGCAGCGCAGGCCTCGTTCGAGCATGTATCGTGCGTAAGGATGAGCCTCTTGCCCGCTCGCGGGGGCGGCCGACGGCTGCCCCTGCCATTTGACATCACTACCTTTGAGACAAGCGGATAGCGGCTGGTTCGGGAAGTCTGAAGGCCCCCCCTCCGGACATAGGTCGATCCCCAGGCTCTTCCTCAATTCAACGCTTTTCCACTCATCCATCTGGCAGGTGACTATCCTCTCATCACCGTCCTTGTCTTGGTTCTGAAACGAGTACCGGAGGGTCAAAAGGTTGCCGTTGCGGTCAGAGTCGAACCGGTTGGGAGGGTATTCTTTCCGAGGCCTGGGCTCACCGGTTTGGGCGACGGCACCCGCGATCGTCGGCCGGGCGCCGGATATTCTCGGGAGCAGACACAAGCAAGTCAAGGCGAGGACCAAGGTCCCCCAGTAGATCCAGGCACCTTTTGAGAATTCGGCCATGCCTCAACTCAATCCAGAGCGGCCCAAAGAAATGAATGCGTTGGCGAAGTCCTCCATTCCCGGATCGAGCACGAGGGTGATGGAAAGGAGCGCCAAGGCGACGAAGATCGCCACCGCGACATTGTCCTTATTGATCTCTCGATCTTCCTTGATCTTCTTGGTGAAAAACTTGAACGTTTCCTCGGCGACGAAGATCGACACCATCGCCATGATGTTGATCAGGATGATGAGCAGGACACTGCGGCCGACGAGCTTCAGGCTTTCTGTCAATGGATATCGATAAACGAACAGGCTGCGCACGACCGCGACCGTGGCGAAGACGGCGTGCCGGATCAGGATCGCCTGACACAACATTCTCGCCCCCATTCGGATGGCGATGGATCGATTGCCTTTGGATACCTTGCTTTCCTCGTCCTCCCCGCCGTCCTCATCCTCCTTGTGCAGATACTTGCCCAGCGTGCTGCTGAGGTGGGAGGCGTAGAGCAGGGGTCCCGAGGCGGTCAAAAAGGCCACCACGTATGCTGCGGCACCTGCAAAGAACTTCAAGCCGAGCTCGCTCATGCAGCCTCCTCGTGCCAAGTAAGATTATTTAGCGAAGCATAGATGAATGGAGGGATCTCTTCAATCCCTCGCGCAGCCTTGTTCGTCAGGCAGGGTGAGCCGCGAAGGGCCGAACGCCCAAAACGGCACTGAGGGTGGTGACGACGGCCTAGGACGTTGCCGAGGCGTACATCTCGGCCAGCTCGCGGCTGCGGCCGGCGATGCCGAGGCTGCGCAGCAGGTAGTCGCAGACGAAGACTTCCTGCACCGCGACCCCCGTCAGCTTGCAGACGATGCGCTCGCCGTCCGACGTCCGGCCGGCCGCGGAGCCGCCGCCGCCGTCAGCGGAGATCAGGAGGTCGCCGATCTCGGCGTCGATCCTGCCGGCGTCGAAGAGGCCTTCGCGGATGCCGTGGCCGACTTCGGCCATGATCTCGTTCTGCGAGCGGCTGTCGACGTACACCTTGTCGGCGCGCAGCAGGGTTTCCGGATCGAGCTCGCGCTTGAGGATCGAGTCCGCACCCATGCCGATGACCAGCGCGCCCTCGGCGAGCCACTCGCCGCGAACGATGGGCTCGTGGGAGTAGGTGGCCGTCACCAGGACGTCAGCGGCGCGGACGGCCTCCTCGGGGCTCCGCACCACGTCCACGGCGAGGCGGGGATGGGAGGAGCGCATCTCCGCGCCGAAGCGCCGCGCGTTTTCCGGCGTCCGGCCCCAGACGACGAGCCTGCTGATGCCCGGCAGGACGTGGAGGATCGCCGTCGCCTGCAGGCGCGCCTGCGTCCCGGAGCCGATAAGGCCGAGCGTCGAGGCGCCGGGCCGGGCGAGGAGCTCCGCCACCACGGCGCCGGCGCCGGCCGTCCGCGCCTGGGTGATCCAGGCACGGTCCTCGAGCACCGCGAGGGGCTCGCCGTCGACGGCGCTGAAGACCACGATGACGCCGTTGATCGAGGGCCGTGGCGGCACGCTCCGCGTATTCTCGGGAAAGGTGGAGGCGACCTTCACCAGACAGAAATCGAGCGGCTCGACGTGCCCCGTCTTGATGTGCAGGGCACCCTTCTGGCGGTCCGGCATCTCGAGGTGCTGCACGGGCGGGATGTTGGCCCGGCCCAGCGAGTAGCTTTTGAACGCCTCGCGGACCGGCTCGATGACGTCCTCCAACCGCACCAGCCCGCGGATCTCGTCGTATGTGATAGTTCTGATGGCCACGACCGCACCTCCGTGCCAGGCGCCGCGCACGCAGCGGCTGTCTCCCCTATGTAAGTGCGTGTTCCGCGAAAAGCGGGACGGCTCTCACCGGGAGAGCCCGCCCGCCGGCGGTCGCCGCTGGAATCCATCGAGTCGAGCGGCACGTAGGATGCAATGGAAGGACGACGCGGAAGGAGAAAGCGAGATGAAAGCAAATTTCACCCGGGGCTGGCTGTTGCTCGCAGGACTGCTGATGGCGGCCGCGCCTGGTCCCGGAAATGCCAATGCGGCACCGGCGCCGGGGCGCCAGCTCGCCCACGCCACGTTCGCCGGCGGCTGTTTCTGGTGCATGGTGCACCCGTTCGACCAGCTCCCCGGAGTGGTCTCAGTCACCTCCGGCTACACCGGCGGCACGAAGAAGGATCCCACCTATGAGGAGGTCTCCTCCGGCGGCACCGGCCATGCCGAGTCGGTCGACGTCGTCTACGACCCTGCGAAGGTCGGCTACGCAAAGCTGCTGGACGTCTACTGGCACAACATCGATCCGCTCGCCAGCAACCGCCAGTTCTGTGACGTGGGGACGCAATACCGCTCGGCGATCTTCTACCACGACGAGACGCAGAAGCGCGCGGCCGAAGCGTCGAAAGCCGAGGTGCAGAAGCGCTTCAAGCAGCCCATCGCCACCGAGATCGTGCCGGCCTCGGCGTTCTATGCGGCGGAGGATTACCACCAGGACTTCTACAAGAAGAACCCTATCCGCTACAAGCTTTACCGCACAGGCTGCGGACGCGACCGGCGCCTCGAAGAGCTGTGGGGCAAGAGCAGCGAGTAGGCCCTCACCTCCCCGGCCCTCCTCTCCCGCCCCCTCCCTTCCCCCCTCACCGGGAGAGGAGGGAGAACAGCAAGAAGAGAAATGAAGAATGGCGGAGGCAAAGAGTCTCCTTCATCATTCTGAATTCGTCATTCTGCATTCAAAGCCCCCTCTCTCCCGGTGAGGGGGGAAGGGAGGGGGCGGGAGAGAGGGGGTTGGGGAAGTGAGGGCTTCGGCACCGGCGGAGGATTCTCGGGAAGCTGGAGCAGAATCTCGCCCCTGCCGCCACCCGCGCCCGGCGGCAGCAGGAGGCGCGGAAGCGGCGCGGCGTCGGCCGGCACTGGCAAGGAGCCCCGCCTCCTCGCGGCCAACTCGGCGAACAGCGACGCCGCGAAGGACTGGATCTCCTCCTGCGTCGCGGGGGAGGTAGGCTTCGAACCCCGTCCAACGAAGATCAGGCGCGCCTGCAGCTCGCCGGCCCCGGGGCCCTCCTCCTGCCCTTCGGCAGCGGTCTGGAAAGGCTGCAGGCGGTCGAACCAGTCGTAGACCCGGCCGAGCGGCTCAGGATCGAGCCGCCCCCGAACCTCGCGGTCCCAGCCGCATGCCGTGGCGACGGCTTCCCCGCTCAGATCGAGGACGACGTCCTCGCAGACGCCTCCAGGTCCGCCCTGGTGCCAGGCCAGCACCAATCCGTAAGCAGTGCCGCCGCGCCCGCCCGCAACCTCGGTCGCCACCTGGCGCGCCCATTCGAGGATCATCCGCCGCTCGGCCGGGCCGGGGTTTACTTTGCCGTGCCCTCGAAAGGTCAGGTCGCCCTCGGCAGACTTCATCACGAAGGGCGCATAGACGCGGAGGAAATACCAAGCGTCATCGGCGCGGCTGGGCTCGGCGGGGAGCTTCCACACCAGGGGGCCGCTCTCCGGACCAATCATCACGCCGCGCATGCCAATCCGCACCAGCTCCCGCGGCTGCCGCCCGCGCCGCAGCTCGATACCCACCGGAGGCCCCGCGGGCGAGCTCGTCGCATGGCCCGGATCTTTTTTCAGCGGCGAACCGGCCGCCGCCGTTCCGGATCCAGCCTTGCCGCAGGCCACCAAGGCGAGGAGCAGCAAGAGCTGTAGGAGCACGGTATGCCACACCCCTTCGGCCCCGCGGAGGCTCTTGTGGAGTCCTGTCTTCAGAGCAGCGTACCTCGCAAGATGAGGCTCGCGAAGGTGAAATAGATGATCAGGCCGGTGACGTCCACCAGCGTCGCGACGAAGGGAGCGGAGGCGCTCGCCGGGTCGAAACCCAAGCGGCGTAATACGAACGGCAGCGACGAGCCGACGAGGGTTCCCCAAAGGACGACTCCCGCCAGGCTCAAGGCCACGGTGATGGCGATCAGCCAGCCGTGCTTGCCGTAGGTATGGAACGCCGACTGCCAGATGGCGATGCGCGTGAAGCCGAGGACCGCGAGGATGCCTCCCAGGCCAAGCCCCGAGACGATCTCCCGGCGGAAGACCCGCCACCAGTCGCGCAGGCGCACCTCGGAGAGCGCCAGGGCGCGGATGATCAGCGTCGTCGCCTGCGAGCCCGAGTTGCCGCCGCTGCTGATGATGAGCGGGATGAACACCGCCAGCACGGCGGCCCGCGCGATCTCCTTCTCGTAATATCCCATCGCCGTCGCCGTCAGCAGCTCGCCCACGAAGAGAGCCGAGAGCCAGCCCGCCCGCTTCTTGATCATGTCCAGGAGGCTCACCTGGAGGTAGGGCGCGTCGAGGGCCTCCGAGCCGCCCATCTTCTGGATGTCCTCGGTGGCCTCCTCCTCGACGACGTCGACGATGTCGTCCCAGGTGACGATGCCTTTCATCCTGCCCGCGGCGTCGAGCACGGGGATGGCGATGATGCCGTGCCGGCCGAGGAGCTGGCTGGTGGTCTCCTGGTCCGTGTCCTCGGAGACCGTGATCAGGTCGGTGTTCATCACCTCGGAGACCTGCTTGCCGCCCGCCGCCGTGAACAGCTCGCGCAGCGACATCACCCCGAGCAGGTGCTGGTTGGAGTCGAGCACGTAGGCATAGTTGATGGTCTCGAGGTTCTGGCGCGCCTGCATGCGGAGATAGCCGATCGCCTCGTCCACCGTCATGTCCGGACGCAGCCGCGCGTAGCGGGGGCTCATCAAGCCGCCCGCGTCGTCCTCCTCGTAGGCGAGCAGGGTGGTGACCTCGCGGCGGGTGGCGGGATCGAGCAGGGCCATCAGCTCGGACCGCTCTTCCGGCTCGGCCTCCTGCAAGAGGTCCGCGGCGTCGTCCGGCGCCAGCAGGCGGAGCCACGAGCGCCGGATCGCCGGCGGCGACTCGCGCACGATCAGGAGCTGATCGGCGGGCCGTATCTCCAGGAAGAAGTCCTGGGCGTCCTCCGGGGCAAGGAGGCCGAAGCTCTCGAGGCGCTCCTCGGGCGACAACAGCCGCCAGGCCTCGTGGAGCTCCTCCGTGGTGACGGTGGCGATGGCAGTGGACATGGCTGATCCCTCCCGGGTGCCTCCAGCGGCGCCAGGACAAGGCGTAAACATACCGCAAAGCTGGGGGTGCGGATGGGAAGCTGGGAGTGCCGGCGCTCTCCCCGGCTCCGCTTAAATCTCGCCCACGCACTCGACGCCGTCCGGAAGGCGACGCTCCTTCCACCGCCCAGCCAATCCTCGCTTGGCTCCCTTGACGGCAAGGCTCATGCATGATATTACCAGCGATATCATGATGGGTCTCCTGAAGATCCGGAAACTCCGGTCGCAGATCGAGGCTCTCAGGAACAAGAGGTGGATCAAGACCGCCGAGCTTGAATCCTTGGCCCAGCGTCTCGGCAGGAAGCGCGCGAAAAGAGGAAAAGAGCCCACATGGATCAACGAAGAACTGCCGGATCGGCGGCCGGTGAGCATCCCAAGCCATCCAGGTGACGTGAACCGCTTCACGGCAAGGAGCATTCTCGACCAATTGGAAGCCGACCTTGACAGATACGAAGAGCTGCTGCAATCCCAAGAAACATCAACCTGAGGAAGCCGACATGACTAACATCAAAGCCCAAGAGCTTCTGAAGAAGCCGTACACGAGGGTATTGATTCCTGACGAAGAGACCGGCACCTTCACGGCTCAAATCCTTGAATTCCCGGGATGCGTTGCGCAAGGAAACAACCCTGCCGAAGCGTACGAACGCTTGGAAAGCACTGCGGAATCTTGGATTGAAGCTGCGCTTGAAATGCAGCAGGAGATTCCGCCTCCGACTGCGGACATTCAATTCAGCGGTAAATTCGCGCTGAGGCTTCCCCGCAGCTTACATCGGCAAGCAGCTCAGCTTGCGGAATCAGAGGGAACTAGTCTCAATCAATTTATCGTCAGCATTCTCGCCGAGAAGATCGGCGCCATAAACCTCTATCGCGGCTTGACCCAGCAGTTTTCCATTCCAATCGATAAATATCCACCGGCAGAGCAGGAGAGTTTAGAATGTGAGCCGCGAAAGGCGGCTGGAAGAGGCCGCTAGCGCGACTGCTCAGAGTTGGTGCCACCGCAAAGCAGAGCGGCGCGGCGCACCACCTCGCCCTTCTGCTCCAGCTCCTGCCGGCGGTGGACGAAGTCCCCGCAGCTTCGAGCGCGCCTCCTCTTGACGGCAGAGGAGAGCCGTAGGATAATTTTGAACGATGGTTCAAATCTCGACCCAGACCTCCGCCCGCGCCCGGCGGCCCGACATCACCGAGAAGGTCCTGGAGAAGAAGCGCGAGATCCTCGACGCCGCCTCCCGGGTCTTCCGCCGCAAAGGCTTGCACGCCACGGGGATGCGCGACATCGCAGCGGAGCTGGGGAAGGCGGTCGGCAATCTGTACTACTACTTCAGGGACAAGGAGGCGCTCCTCGCCTTCGTCCAGGAGGAAACCCTCGCCGGTCTCCTCGAGCTGGCGGCGCAGGCGCGGCAGCGGGACCTGCGGGCCGATGCGCGGCTCTTCCTGCTGATCGAGGGCCACGTCGTCCTCCTCAACGAGGGGACGCCGGGCTCTCTGGCCCACTTGGAGGTGGAGGCGCTCGGTCAGCCCTGGCGGCACGCGGTCCAGGCGCGACGCGACGAGTACGAGCGGGCCTTCCGCAAGGTGCTGGAGGAGGGGGTGGCGGCCGGCGTCTTCCGACCGACCGACTCCAAGGTGAGCGCGCTCGCCATCCTCGGCGCCGTAAACTGGACCGTCAAGTGGTTCCGCCCCGACGGCGGCAAGAGCGCCCGCCAGATCGGCCGCGAGTGCGCCGAGCTGCTGGTGCGGGGTTTGCTGGCACCGGGAGTGGATCTGAAAAAGCCATGACCGCCCTCACCACTCTCAAGCTGCACGTCAATGGCGAGGAGCGGGCCGTGGTCTTCCCCACTCACCACACCCTGCTCGAGGTCCTGCGCGAGGAGTGCGGCCTGACCGGCACCAAGCACGGCTGCGAGCTGGGCGAGTGCGGCACCTGCGCGGTGCTGGTGAACGGCCGGCCCGTGCTCTCCTGCCTGGCGCTCGCCGCCGAGATGGAGGGCCGGGAGATCGAAACCGTCGAGGGGCTGCAGCGCGGCAACGAGCTCCACCCCCTGCAGGCCGCCTTCGCCGACCTCGGAGCGGCCCAGTGCGGCTACTGCACGCCCGGCATTCTGATGGCGGCCAAGGCGCTGGTGACGGAGAACCCCAAGCCGAGCCGCGACGAGATCCGCGAGGCCCTCGCCGGCAACCTCTGCCGCTGCACCGGCTACCACAAGATCGTCGAAGGCGTGGAGTGGGCCGCGGCCCGCATGCGCGGCGAGGACTGGACGCCGCCGGACGAGGTCTTCTACGGCGCGAACCCTCACCACCCCGGCCCTCCTCTCCCCGAGGGAGAGGAGGGAGAACGGCGGGCACGTAGGCCCGCCGCTACGTCTTCTTCTCAAGCCGTTTTCCCCTCTCTCCCTCTGGGAGAGAGGGGTTAGGGAGTGAGGGGCTTCCATGGCCGAACCCGTCCGCAAGAACGAGCCCGAAGCCGAGCCTCAACGCGAGCTCAACATCATCGGCAAACCGTTCCGCCGCGTGGACGGCCGCGCCAAGGTGACCGGCGCCACCAAGTTCGCGGACGACCTCGCGTTCCCGCGCATGTGCCACATCAAGCTCGTCCGTTCGCGGGTGCCGCACGCCTTGATCCAATCGATCGACGTCTCCGAGGCGGAGAAGGTGTCCGGCTTCCTCGGATATCTGACGGGTAAGGACCTGCCGATACCCTTCGGCATCCTCCCCGTCTCGCAAGACGAGCACGCCCTCTGCCCGGACCGCGTCCGCTTCGTCGGCGATCCCGTCGTGGCGGTGGCCGCCGTCACCGAGGACGCGGCGTACGAGGCGGCGCTGCTCGTCAAAGTCGAGTACGAGCCGCTGGCGACCATCTCCTCCATCGAGGAGGCGCTCGCCACTCCCGAGCCGCGCATCCACGACTACGGTGACCATGGCAACGTCCACAAGGTCGTCTCGATGACCTTCGGCGACGTCGAGCGGGGGTTCGCCGAGGCAGACGAGATCTTCGAGGACGTCTTCTTCTACGAGGGCAACACCCACCTGCCCATGGAGCAGCACTCGGCGGTGGCCGTGCCGGAGGACGACGACCGGGTGACCCTCTACTCCTCGACGCAGACGCCGCACTACGTCCACCGCGCCCTCGCCAAGGTGCTGGAGCTGCCGGCCTCGCGCATCCGCGTCGTCGCCTGCTCCAACGGC
>Ga0134122_10002705_pt1 | contig 13049 bp, 12 predicted proteins | sample KB302_FD_96461 | JGI IMG/M metagenome (GOLD analysis project Ga0134122, IMG submission 96461) | Terrestrial soil microbial communities without Nitrogen fertilizer from Kellogg Biological Station, Michigan, USA - KB3-0-2 | ecosystem: Environmental > Terrestrial > Soil > Unclassified ...
CGATGGAAGTCCGCCACCAGCGATCCGATGTAACGCGCGGAATATGGGCGTCCATTCGCCTTGTCCTCCTGCTTCACATAATCGATGTAGCGCCGTGTCCCGCTGTCCCACTGACTCGTATTCCCTTCGTTGATGCTGTAGATTTTTCCGCGCGGCGCTGTCCGGATATTTTCGTGCGAGAGCAGAAATTCGCCAAGGCTGGGATCCAGCGTGAAACCATGCACTCCCTGCCCTGTGGTGTAGACCATCATGGTACTGGACCCGTAGATAAAATATCCGGCGGCCAGTTGATCGGTTCCTTTCTGCAGGCAGTCCTCCAGAGAACCATCGCCGGTTCCCGAACTGATCCTCCGTTGTACCGAAAAGATCGTGCCAATACTCGCATTGACGTCGATATTGGATGATCCGTCGAGCGGATCGAACATCAGGACATACTTGCCGTGTGTTCCCCCATCGGGTATCGGAATAATGTTTTCCGATTCTTCCGATGCCATCACGCAGACATGGCCGCTATGTCCCATTGCCCGGTAGATCGTGTCCTGTGCAAACTCGTCGAGCTTTTGAACCTTCTCGCCCTGGATGTTGGTTTCACCGGTTTCACCAAGTATCTTCACGAGACCGGCTTTATTGACTTCGCGTGAAATAATCTTCGCGGCGAGGGTCATGCTCGTGAGCAGCGCCGTGAAGTCCCCCGTTGCGCCCGGAAACAGGCGTTCCTGATCGAGAATGTGTTGTTGAACGGTCGTGATTGCGGTCATGTCCCGGATTTCCTCCGAAGTCCTAATTTTTGTTGAATTTCCCTGATCCATTGCGGCAGACGCGCCAGATGAGCCTGTTGTTCCAGGAACTCCTTCAATGGCCGTGCCGGCGTACCCCAGAGTATTTCGCCCCCGCGGACGCGTTTCCCGTTCAATACGCCGGCTTGTCCCCCAAGTATGGTGTGTGAATCGAGACGGGCATGCTCGCCGATTCCCACCTGGCCCGCGATAATCGAATGCGAACCCACGGTCGAACTTCCGGAGATCCCCGTCTGAGCGGCAATGATAGTGTGTTCTCCGACATCGACGTTATGCGCAATCTGAACCAGGTTGTCGATTTTCGTACCGCGTCGAATAAATGTAGTCTCCAGCGAACCGCGATCGATGCAGGTATTGGCGCCAATTTCGACGTCGTCTTCAATGATGACCTTACCAATCTGAGGAAACGGCACGTAGCGTTCGCCGTCTTTTACGTATCCAAATCCGTCTGCTCCAATGACCGCTCCCGCATGAACGATGACGTTGTTTCCGATCTCCACATTGGGATAAACAACCACGCGCGGATAAAGCGTGCAGCCTGCGCCGATCCTCACGTTCCGGCCCAGGACGCATCCTGCGCCAATTTGCGTGTCAGGTCCAATCGTGGCGGTGGGGTCAATGACCGCGGTGGAGTGAATCGTCCGATCGGATTCTCGAACGTCCGTTCCCGCAAGCAAAATAACGGCAGCGTTCGCGAATGCCAGCTTCGGATTCTTTGCGATAATTACCGTGCGGCCGGGGTGCTCCGTATGCCAGGGTTCCGGGACGATCACACAGCCGGCCTTGCTCCCGGCGGCATCGGCTTGAAACTTCGCTTCCGCGTAGCTCAAATCCGCCGGCCCGGCATTCTTCAAACTCGCAACCGATTCGAGAATTAGCTCCGAGCGCCCAATCAGTTGTCCGCGAACAAGTACCGCGATTTGCTGTGCTGTTTGCCTCATGACGCGATGCCCAGGAATTCTGCCACGGCATGAGCGGTGGCGTCGCCCTGTTCCATGCATGAGGGAACCGAAACTCCATCCAGGAAATTCCCTGCAATGAATAAGCCGGGGCTGCGTTTCAACTCGTTGCGCAGCACATCAATTCGCGTCCGGTGTCCGATGGTGTATTGCGGGATCGCGCGTCGGTGACGAAACAACGCAACCGGTTCCGGCGGCGCCGTACTCTTTAAAATGAGCTGCAATTCCGAGCAGACCACGTCCCATACGCGCTGGTCGGGCCAGTCGAATGCCTCGGGTTTTGTAGCGCCTCCGAGAAACGACGTGAGCAGCAGGCGATTTTGTGGTGCGCGATCGGGAAACAGTGCCGAATTGAACACCGTACCGAGCATGTTCAGCCGCTCGCCTTTGGCGACGAGAAAGCCAAAGCCCCGGTGAGATTCCGTAATGCCTTCCAGCGGCAACGACGTTGCAGCAACAACGATTGGCGCATATTCAATGGATGAAAGAGCGGCTGCGATTTCCGGATTGGTTTCCTCGAAAAGCTCTGCCGCTTGATATGCGGGGACCGCGACAACCGTCGCTTTGGGATGAACGTCGGTGCCGATCCGCACGCCGGAAGTATTGAATCGGATCGTCAAGCCCTCGGCCATGCGCCGGGGCAATACTTCCAGCCCCTCGGAAAATGACGATACCCGGCTTGGCCGGCGCGGTCCGCCGGACTTGCCCGATCTTCCACGCAACATTCCGGTCATCAGGCTGCCATAGGTACGTTCGACCTCCAACATGCGGGGGAAAGTCGCTCCAATGCTCAGCTTCTCCGTATCTCCTGCATAGATACCCGCGACGAATGGAGCAGCGAGCCGGTCGTGCACTTCGCTGCCGAAGCGCCTGCGAAAGAATCCGGCAACGGATTCGTCAACTTCTGAGCCGCCGGCGCTTTCTGAGCCGCCGGCGCTTTGAGATTTCGTTCGAACGAAGGGTTCCGCGAGCGCACGAAAAATTCCGCGATAACTCAGAGGCCCGAATGGAACGGCTTTCATCTGGCCGTTTACCACAATAAAGCGCGGAGACTTCGGCGTGGCCTCGATCAGATCCGGTAGCAGTTCGAGTTCTTCGAGAATCCGAAAAGTGTGTTCCGTTGGAAGAAGAGAGCCGGGTCCGCTTTCCACGAGGTGGTCGTGGATTCGTTCGGATCGAATGACCCCGCCCGCTCGATCGCTGCTTTCCAGAATCAGCACGTCATAACCGAGTTTCTTCAACCGGTAGGCACACGTCAGTCCGGAAATTCCCGAGCCGATCACAACGACATCCGGGCCGGACTTCATTGCGGACTCCCTCGCAATGCCCCTTCCACAATGTCCGCAAGCGCGCGGACGAATACCGGATCGCTGTTGAGGGCGGGGACGCGGCGGAAATTGGCAATTCCCGCATTCGCGGCGGCCTTCTTATAAAGGATATCGAGTTCGTAAAGCGTTTCGCTGTGTTCGGAGACAAAGCTGATGGGGACCACCAAAACGTCTTGCATCCCCTGCTTTCCCAGTTCAATGAGGACTTCGCTTGTCATGGGCGATAACCATTTCTGAGGACCAACCTTACTCTGAAACGACAGTTGATGCGAATTCTCGAAGCCCATCCGGCGAAGCCGCTCCACGATCAACTCGACGGATTTCATTGTCTGGTCGAGATAGGGATCTCCCTGACGGACGTAGCTTTCCGGAATGCTGTGCGCGCTGAACAGGATGTGCGTTTGATCCGGAGCGGCGCTCTTGTCGAGTTCGCGTTGGATTGCGAGAGCGAAGGCTTCGATATACGCCGGATGATCGAACCATTCGCGCACCCATCGCACGTCCGTGGACTTGAACTGCGGGCGCGCCGCGATGAGGCGTTCGAGGACGGGAAAGCCGGAACCTGTCGTCGTCGTGGAAAACTGCGGGAACAATGGAAGAATCACCAGACGATCCACGCCGCTCCTTCCAACATTGTCGATGGCTTCCTCCAGAAATGGGGGAGCGGCGCACATGCCCACGAATGTCTGCGCATTGTTGCCACGTGCCGTCAATTCCTGCTGCAACGCACGCGCCTGATCTTCGGTCAGGCGTCGAATCGGGGAACCTCCGCCAATCTGTGCGTAGTAGCCTTCGGATTTCCGCCGCCTCAGCGTGGCAATCGTGTACGCCACCAGTTTGCGCAGCGGCGTGAATTTAATGCGGATGATTTCCGGATCCGAAAACAGACGGTACAAAAACGGCTTCACGTCACGCAACGTTTCCGGTCCACCGAGGTTGAAGACCAGCACGCCGACTTTCATTTACAGTGGCGGTAGGCCTTTACAAAATTGATCAGCGTTTTCGCGTTTTCGACCGGTGTCGACGGAAGAATGCCGTGACCGAGATTGAATATGTGACCCAAAGGGCCAGCCTGTTTCAGGATTTCTTCAGCGGTTGCCGTCAGGCTTGCCGTCGTACCGAGAAGCGCGCACGGATCCAGATTCCCCTGCAGCGCCACTCGATTGCCGACGCGCGCCATTGCATCGCGGATCGGCAAACGCCAGTCGATGCTGAGGACGTCTGCTCCGGTGTCCGCCATGGATTCCAGAATGTTGGCGCAGCCGTTGACATAGAGAATGCGCGGAACGCTCGTTCCGATTTCCGAGAAGATGCGTTGAACCACGGGCATAGCAAACGCGTCGTAGTCGCGGCGGGTCAATTCGCCGGCCCATGTGTCGAAGAGCTGAACCACCTGGGCCCCGGATTCGATCTGGAACTTCAGGTATGCAATGACGGTCGTCGCCAGCCTATCGAGAAGTGCGCGGAGCGTTTCGGGTTCGCCAAACGCCATCTTCTTGATCTCTGCGAAGCTTTTCGAGCCGCCGCCTTCAATCATGTAGGAGGCCAGAGTCCAGGGCGCGCCGGAAAAGCCGACGAGTGGTACAGCATTGCGCAGTTCGGTGCGAAGCCGTTTCAGAATATTTCCGACAAAGGGAACTTCGCTCGCAGGATCGGGATTTCGAAGTTTGTGAACATCGGCCATCGATCGAATCGGGTTCTCGATTTCCGGGCCCTTGTCCGTGAGTGCCACCTTCACACCCATCGCTTCGACGGGAATGAGGATGTCGGAGAAGAAGATCACGGCATCGACGCCCACAATGTGCAATGGCTGGAGCGAAACTTCGGATGCAAGATCCACGTCCTTGCAGAGTTCGAGAAACGATACCTTCTGGCGAATGTCGCGGTAATCCTTCAGGTAGCGTCCGGCCTGGCGCATCATCCATACGGGAGTTCGATCGACGGGTTCGCGGCGGCACGCACGGATGAGCCTGTCATTCATTGGTGGTTCGAATGATACAATACCGCGCTCTGTGGCAACATCCGAATCCTTGAAAGTGTCCCTCGTCATTCCGGCCTTCAATGAATCTGCTCGAATTCAAGATTCCCTTCGCAAGATTGCGGAATATTTGAAAAGCATGCCATACGAAGCCGAAGTCCTTGTTGTCGACGATGGATCCACGGACGACACCGCCGATATTGTCGAACGCACAAGGATTCCAGGTCTGCGTCTGATTCGAAATGGAACCAACCGTGGAAAAGGCTATAGCGTCCGGACCGGTGTGCTTGCTGCAAAAGGGGAATACATTCTGTTTTCCGATGCCGATCTTTCTGCGCCCATCGAAGAAATGGCCAAATTGATGGCGGCGGCCCTGGACCAGAACGCGGACGTTGTTGTGGGATCTCGCGCTCTGGACAGCCGGTACATTGAAAAACATCAGTCGTCCGTTCGCGAGGGCGGCGGCCGGTTGTTCAATGTGGTGGTTCGCATGGTGCTCGGCCTGAAGATCTACGACACGCAGTGCGGTTTCAAGCTGTTCAAGCGGGCCAGCGTTCAGTCGGCGTTTCGGAAGCAGACGACCGACGGATTCGGATTCGATGCGGAACTCCTCTTTGTCATGTCGCGGCAGGGGCTGAAAATTCTGGAAGTGCCCGTACGATGGAGTCATGCCGAAGGATCGAAGATTCGATTTCTGCGCGACGGCACGAGAATGGTTGCGGATCTGCTGCGGATTCGCTGGAACGATTTGATGGGAAGATATGGATGACTCGACTCAGCGTCAATATTAATAAGGTTGCACTTCTCCGAAATTCCCGGAACAACGGCATCCCAAACGTCATCCGGGCGGCCGAACGGTGCATCGCCGCCGGTGCGCATGGCATCACCGTGCATCCCAGGCCGGATGAACGTCACATCCGGACATCGGACGTCCTCGAACTTGCCATCATGCTCCGGGAACTTGCGCCTATCGAATTCAATATTGAAGGGAATCCGTATCCCGAATTCCTCGAACTGATCCGCAAAGTCCGGCCCGCACAATGCACTCTGGTTCCGGATGAACCGGGAGCTCTCACTTCGGATCACGGCTGGGATCTTCGCAAAGAAGGGGAACGACTGCGCCCTATTGTTCAGGAAATCCGGAAGCTGGGCGCGCGCGTCAGTTTGTTTATGGATGGAAATAGCGATCAATGGGAGCTGGCGAAGGACATCGGTGCGGACCGCATCGAACTATACACGGAGCCCTACGCGGACGCATTCGGACGTTCGGACTTCGCTTCCGTCCTCGCAGGGTATGCGTCCGCCGCCGCCGCCGCCCAATCCGCCGGGCTCGGCGTCAACGCGGGCCACGACCTGAATCTTGCGAATCTGCCTGCATTCTCCCGGATCCCCGGAGTTCTGGAAGTTTCCATCGGGCATGCGCTGGTTGCCGACGCGCTCGAGATGGGTCTCACCAATGCTGTTCGCGCATATCTGCAAATTCTTTCCTCCGCTACCACCGTTTCGGGTTAATTAAGACGTGCTTTTCAGGCGCTGGAGCCGGCGTGACATCCTTTATTTCACACTGATCGGTATTACCGAGATCCTGATCTTCTTCAGAAACCCCGGACACTTCTTCATGGGAGATACGTTGCTGTGGATGGGGTATCGATATCACTCCATAGGGGATTTCTTTCGAGGCTTTGTCACCGTCGACCCGACGCTCTGGTATCGGCCATTGGCGCAGCGCACGGTGGTATCGGTGCTGTACCCGCTTTTCGGACTTCATCCATTTCCATACCACGCGGTGATGTTTGTGCTTTTTTTCGCCTGCACCCTTGGCGTTTTCCTTGTTACCGAACAGCTGACGGAAAGCCGGAGGGCCGCCTGGATTGCGACGCTTTTCTTTGTACCGAACGTCACTCACGCCTTCACAACCTACGATCCGGCGTTTGTGCCGGAGATGATGTTTACGCTGTTCTACGTAGGCTCGGTTATCGGCTGGGTCGTTTGGCTCCGGTCTCAAAACCAACGTGCTCTGGTTGTTTCTGCGGCTCTCTTCGTTGGAAGTCTGCTGTCGAAGGAGACCGCGGTTGCATTGCCGTTCACGCTATTCGTAATTTGGCTGTGCCTCCCTCAGAAAAAGCCTGTGCGTCTCCGATCGTTGGCTCCGCATTTCGCGATTCTCGCGCTTTACCTGGTTTTTGCCATCGGCTATCTCCATATCCGCGCGGTGGACATCCGGGGCTTGATTGAAAGGCCGGGAACCGCCGGCCAGCCTGGTTATGAGCTCGTTCTGGGAAAGAATGTATTGGAAAGCGTGAAAGTGGCGTTCAGTTGGGCGTTCGGCATTCCGCGTGGAGTGTATGGCCAGTGGAGTTTTGATGCGTCCTGGATGCTGGGCGGACTCCGGTTTGTGCGCACGATAATCCTGGTTGCGGCCTTGCTCGTGTTGTTGACGCCACGGCGGAAGTATCTGCTGATCGGGATAGCCTGGTTCTTGATTACGGCGGCGCCAACGCTGCCGTTGCTGGATCACTTTCTTCCCTACTATATTTTTGCGCCGCTGATTGGGTTGTCGATTGCTGTCGGCGCCGTGCTGGATTGGGCGTACAGCCGTTGCGCCAAATATGCGCCGTCGCTGACGTTCGCCGCGTGTGCCGCGTTGATCGCCGTTGTTATGGTCATTGAAATCGGCGCCGTTAGCCGTGCCTCCGCCGATCATTTCCTGCTCGGCGGCTCGGCACAGAATGCGCAAACCGGAATGAACGACATGCTCGGGCTCTTCCCCATTCTTCAGAAAGACACGGCGCTGTTTATTTTCGATGAAGAAGAGCCTTCACTCTACTGGGAGCATGCGCATGGCATGCTTTATCAGATGGCATATGGAGACAAGACGATCAAGACCATCTATTCTTCCGAAGGCATTCCCATTTCACCGGATGACCTGAATTCCGGCAAAGCCATCGTCTTGAAATGGACTGGCGGACATCTGATTGACATCACGTCGTTTGTGAAACAGCGCCCCGAGCTCCTGCTGCCTCACCCTCCGGATCAACGCTATCATCTGATGCTGTCGAAATCCGGAGTCATGACGATCCCCGAACTGCACGACGTCACGTTGAATGTTCTCCGCGCCTATAACGGAATTATCGAAGAACCTTTTCAGGTGAAGCTGGACGCGCATGGTCAGACGGACTTTAAGCTGGAAAGCAACGCAAAGCCGGGTATATACACTTTCATCGCCGTTCAACACGTTGGCGAACCCAGCTGGGTAACGGTCAGTGGTTCGATACCAGTTCCGTAAATCGAAATGAGACTCATCCCATGGCCCGTGGCATCTGCAGGACTCCTGTTGATGACCGTTGCCGGGCCGGTATATCGCGCGGAAGATCCGGAGAAACTGGAGTTGAACGCCCAGGTTCGGGCGTCGGCTCCCGGATCGTTTGTGTCCCTGGGCGACGGTTACACGCACTACGAACTGGGTGGACCGCCGAACGGCAGAGTGGTGGTTCTCGCCGCGGGCGCCACGGTGCCGTATTACATTTGGGATCCCACCTTCGCGGCGCTCACTGGCGCAGGGTTCCGTGTCCTGCGATATGACTATTATGGCCGCGGCTATTCCGATCGGCCCAACATCGCTTACACGCAGGATCTGTATGTGCGCCAGCTCACCCAGCTTCTCGATGCTCTTCGCATTCGCGATCCCATTGATCTTGCGGGACTGTCTTTTGGCGGGTCGTTGATCACCACTTTTGCGTACCGGTATCCGCGGCGCGTGCGATCGCTCGTCTATGTGGATCCGGGATTCCGTGGGCCCTATGACGTTCCGGATCTCGCCAGGTCGAAGGTTGCCTGGGACTTCATTACCGCCGTTTTCGAAGAGAGAGGCTGGGCCGACGAGCAGCTGGACGATTTTCTGCATCCCGAAAAATTCCCGGATTGGCCTGCCAGGTATCGTCTGCAACTCCAGTACAAGGGGTTCCGGCGTGCGCGCTTGTCGGAGATTACAAGCAATAACAAAGCCGATCAGACTGACGAGATTGTACGTGTGGGGCGTGACTCGCGGCCGGTTCTGTTGATCTGGGGGAAGCAGGACACCAACGTTCCCTTCGAGAACAGCGCAACATTAATGATGCTGATGCCGCATGCAAAGCTCGTGGCCGTGGAATCCGCAGGGCACCTTCCGCATTGGGAGCAGCCGGGCATTGTGCATCCGGAGTGGATACAGTTTTTACGCCAGCAGAAATAGGGAATCTGATCAATTGAACATTGATCAGATCCCCGCTCTCATTTCCCGTTCAATTGTAAAAGCTCCGCATCCAGGTGCGCCAGCGCATGTTCCTGTTGTTTGCGGTACGCGTCATTCCGAGTCGACTGAATCGCAGCCAATGTATGCGTGCGCAACAGCTGCAATCCGTCCCGCTTGGACTGGAGTTCGCGCTGTTGCGGGGTGAATGTTGTTTTTGCGGATCGTTGCGCTTCGGCTTCGCGAGCGCTGATCTGATCTTCAACGGACTTACTTTCCCATCCTCTTGCCATGTCGGGATTATAACGGAGGATACCGCCAACGTCGCAATAGACTTCGAGCTTGGAACGTACTAACATGCCTCCGCGAATTAGAGTGGGGGTACTTTAGGGAGTGTTTTATGCATAACGTCAGTCGAGTCGCGGTGATGTTTCTTATGTTTGCCGGTGCAATGCTGGTTGCGAACAAGCCCGCATACGCGCAGGTGGACTTGACCGGGGTCTGGAATCCCATCATTGCCGATGAGGACAATCCGGAACGTCTGGCTGGGCCTTCGCTGGTCGAATATGTCGGACTTCCAATCAACGATCAGGCACGCGTCTGGGCCTTGTCCTATAAGCCCTCGCGTCTGTCGCTGCCCGAGCATCAATGTCAGGCCCACGTCGTGGAGTACATTCACCGTGGTCCGATGGCAATGCGAATGTGGGAAGAACGAGATCCCATCACCGGTCAGCTGATTGCAATTCACGAGAACATCAACACCTACGAACAATTCCGAACCATCTGGATGGACGGACGGCCACGCCCTTCCGAATATGCGCCGCACACGTGGATGGGATTCTCAACCGGTGTTTGGGAAGGGTCCATGTTGACGGTGACGACCACTCATGTGAAGCAAGGCTGGCATCGACGCGACGGTGTTCCGGCCAGCGACGAAGTGACGGTCATTGAACATTATGTGAGGCACGGGACCACGATGTCGCATGTGAGCATCACGGAGGATCCGATATTCCTCACGGAACCGTTGATCAAGAGCGAGGACTATAACCTGAGCGCCAATCCGAATACTTTTACTCCGTATTGGCCATGCGAGTACACCGATGAAGGCGACCACGAGCGCGGAGCCGTGCCGAGTTACCTTTCCACCACAGACAATATTTACATTCCACAATACGCGGCAGAGCACAACCTCCCTCAGGAGGCGACCCTTGGAGGACCGGAGACGATGTATCCGGAATTCCGAACGAAAATGAAGACGTTGCCGGTTGCGGTGTATTCGGCGGCTCCGGTGTCGACGCCGGCGCCAACGGTTAAGGCGCCCGTCGTCACAGTGCCGGCAACCGGAGGCCGTGGTGGAGGCGGAGGCGGCGGCGGGGCGCCTGCCGGTGGAGGCCGCGGCGGAGCAGCCCCAGCGCCCGCAGGCGGAGGACGCGGCGGGGCAGCACCAACGCCGTTGCCAGCCCCAGCAGGACGTGGGGGACAGCAATAATGAAGAATGCATTACTCAAGATTTCAGCCCTGGCGGCCATGGCCATCCTGCTTTCAGCTGGATTTGCCGCACTGATTTCCGCACAGCAAGCGCAGATCCGGACGCCACGCCAAATTCCGCCCCCGGTGAACCCGGATTTTTCGAAGATGGAAGTCCAGACATTGAAGGTTCAGGGGAACGTCTATCTAATCGCGGGCGCGGGCGGGAATATTGCCGTACAGATTGGCGACGATGGCGTCCTGATGGTCGATACCGGCTATGAGAAGATGAACGAAAAGGTAATGGCGGCAATCCGCAAACTTTCGAACCAGCCGATCCGCAACATTATTAATACAACACTGGCAGATGACCATACCGGAGCCAATGCGATCTTTGTAAAGGCCGGGTCGGTCGTTGTAACTGGCCCAGGTCTGGGGGGGAGAGCCAACGAAGCCAATTTGATTGCTCACGGCGAATTGACGCGCATCATGACTGAAATTGGAGTGGCCAAGATTCCCCTGGAGCGCTGGCCAATCAAGACTTTTCTTGTCAGGTCGATGGACTTCTATTTCAACGACGAGCCCGTCATCATCAATCATGTCCCCGAAGCGAACACCGCAGGCGATAGCTATGTCTGGTTCAGGAAGTCCGATGTGATCGCCACCGGCGAGATTTTCAACGAGACCAGTTATCCGTTTATTGATCTCGAACACGGCGGAGGCATCAACGGAATTATCGAAGGATTGAATCAAGTACTCGAAATCACGGTTCCCAAGCACATTCAGGAGGGCGGAACCATGGTCATTCCTGGACACGGAAGAATCGGAGATGAACACGACGTTCTTGAATATCGCGACATGGTCACGATCATTCGAAACCGCGTGCAGAATGCGATCAAGAAGAAGATGACATTGGCTCAGGTGAAGGCGGCAAAACCGAGCTACACCTACGAATACGATCTGAGATTTGGAAAGAATCCGGCATGGACTCCGGACCAGTTTGTCGAAGCGATTTACAAGAGCCTGAGTAAGTAAATGCGCAACTGCATTGCGGTGAATCTGAATTTTTTGTCATTATCGGTACTGTTCTTGACACCGCAGAATCGCGTATGACATCGTGCAGGTCAAAGCAGTATATAGATTCATTCCCGATAGGAGGATAGCGATATGAAGTCCAGATTGTTGGTTCTGACGATCATGGCGTTGCTCGTGTTCGGCGCGACGGTGTATGGCCACCATTCGTTTGCCGGAAGCTATATTGAAGACAAGAGCGTCATACTCGAAGGGAAAGTGGTCGCGTTTGAAATTCGAAATCCGCACTCCTTCATCAAGATCGAAATTGTTGGCAAGGACGGCAAGGTTTCCGGCTGGGGCGGCGAATGGGCCGGGGTCTCTCAGTTGCAGGAAGGCGGCATAACCAAATACACGCTGAAGGTGGGTGACAAGATCACCATTGCCGGTGCTCCGTCGCGCGATCCCGACGAACACAAAGTTCTGATCCGGACTGTGCACCGGGCCGCAACAGCCACGTCTGCTGAATTCTTTTATGGCGCCGCATTCCAGTAGACTGCGTTAGGGTTCGCGTAGAGGACAGGCAAAGTTAGTTTGGAGGAAATCATGCCCGAGGTCTCGGTACGGCGTCATCGAACACCGTCATTCTGGTTGGTAGCCGCGCTTGCGCTGGCCATTCCATTGGGCATCCTGGCTCAGGGCGGACAGGGCGGCGGCGGTCGTGGCGGCGGTCGAGGCGCACCAGCGGCTGGTGCTCCTGCAGTTCCAGGCGTGCCTCCGGCGGCGGGCGGAGCAGCTGCAGCGCCAGCGCAAGGTCGAGGCGGTGCACAGGGCGGCGGCGGTGGGGCCGGAGCCAGAGCAGCTGCACCGGTGGACTTGACGGGATATTGGGTTTCCCTGGTGACCGAAGACTGGGTCGAACGCATGTGCCCGGATTGTCCTCGATCCGGCGTTCCACAGGGTGGGCGCGGTGGCGGAGGAGGTGGCGGCGGTCGTGGCGGAGCGGGTGGCGCAGCTGCCGCGAGTCCTGAACCGTGCCGGGCGTATGGCGCCGGCGGAAGCATGCGCATGCCCGGAAGATTGAACATCACATGGGCGGACGACAACACGCTGAAAATCGAGATGGATTCCGGTACGCAGACCCGCTTGCTCCATTTTGGTGGAACTCCACCTCCTGCCAGCGAAAAAACGTTACAGGGCTACTCCATCGCAAGCTTTGATGGTGGTGGAGGCGGAGGCGGTGGCCGTGGTGGAGGCGGAGGCGGTGGTGGCGGTGGTCGC
>Ga0134122_10002706_pt1 | contig 13047 bp, 13 predicted proteins | sample KB302_FD_96461 | JGI IMG/M metagenome (GOLD analysis project Ga0134122, IMG submission 96461) | Terrestrial soil microbial communities without Nitrogen fertilizer from Kellogg Biological Station, Michigan, USA - KB3-0-2 | ecosystem: Environmental > Terrestrial > Soil > Unclassified ...
CTACCCCGGCTACGACCAGATCGTCAGCGAGGTCGCCAAGATCCGCTACCGCACCGCGGCCGAATGGACCATTCCGATGGTCATCCGCACGCCCTATGGCGGCGGCATTTTCGGCGGCCAGACCCACAGCCAGTCGCCCGGCGGCCTGATTCCTTACAGAGCCTGCCCGAAAGTCGTCATCCCCGCAACGCCCTACGACGCCAAGGGCCTGCTGATCGCCGCGGTCGAGGACCCCGACCCGATCATCTTCTTCGAGCCCAAGCGGATCTACAACGGCCCGTTCGACGGCCACCACGACCGCCCGGTCAAACCATGGTCGAAGCATCCGGCGAGCGAGGTGCCCGAGGGCCATTACACTGTCCCTCTCGGCCAGGCGTCGGTCGTTCGCGAAGGCGGCGACGTCACCGTCCTCACTTACGGAACGATGGTCCATGTCGCGCTCGCTGCGGTCGAGAGCCAAGGCCTCGACGCCGAGGTGATCGACCTCCGCACGCTCGTCCCGCTCGACATCGAGACGATCGAGGAGTCGGTCAAAAAGACCGGCCGCTGCCTCGTCGTCCAGGAAGCGCCGCGCACCAGCGGCTTCGCGTCCGAGCTGGTGACGCTGGTCCAAGAACGGTGCTTCTACCATTTGGAAGCGCCGGTCGAGCGGGTCACTGGCTGGGACACGCCCTACCCCCACGCCTACGAATGGGCCTATTTCCCCGGCCCAAAGCGCATGAAGCGCGCCCTTGAGAAAGTGATGGCGGACTGATGGCTCGCTACGAATTCAAGCTGCCCGACATCGGCGAGGGCATCGCCGAGGCCGAGATCGTCGCCTGGCACGTCAAGGTCGGCGACGAGATCGGCGAAGACCAGCAGATCGCCGACATGATGACCGACAAGGCCACGGTCGAAATGGAAAGCCCGGTCGCGGGCAAGGTCGTCGAGCTCGCCGGCGAAGTCGGCGACCAGATCCCGATCGGCTCGGTGCTGGCGGTGATCGAGACCGAAGGCGCCGACCGCGCCGCGGAGCCGGTCGCGGACAGCACGGACGAGCGCCCGCTCGCCGACGGCGCGGTCGAGGCGACGCCCGAGCAGGCCGAGGAACTGCCGGTGGCGGCGGTCGAGGAAGCCCCCGAGCCGGTGAAGCCGGCGCCCGCGCCCCGCGTCGAGCCGGAAGTGGCCAGGAAGGAGCCGGCGGCGCACGTCCTCGCCTCGCCCGCCGTGCGCGCCCGGGCGCGCGACCTCGGCATCGACCTCGGCCAGGTGAAGACTGCGAGCGACCGCATCCGCCACGCCGATCTCGACGCCTATTTGCTCTACAACGGCGGCAGCGTCTCGGCGCGCGGCGCCGCGGCTCCGCGCAAGGACGAGGCGATCAAGGTCGTCGGCCTGCGCCGCAAGATCGCCGAGAACATGGCTGAGGCGAAGCGCCGGATTCCGCATTTCACGTTGGTCGAGGAGTTCGACGTCAGCGCGCTCGAGGAGACTCGGGCGATGATGAACGCCGACCGCGGCTCGAACCCCAAGCTGACCCTCCTCCCCTTCCTGATCACCGCCATGGCCCGCGCCCTGCCCGACTGGCCGATGCTCAATGCCACCTATGACGACGACGCCAACGTCATCACCCGCGTCGGCGCGCTCAACCTCGGCATGGCGACGCAGACCCCGAACGGGCTGATGGTGCCGGTGATCCGCGACGCCCAGGCGAAGAATGTGTGGCAGCTGGCGGCCGAGATCGTGCGCCTGGCCGAAGCCGCGCGCAGCGGCAAGGCAACGCGCGAGGAGCTCAGCGGTTCGTCGATCACGCTCTCCAGCCTCGGCCCGATGGGCGGGATCACCTCGACCCCGGTGATCAACCGCCCCGAGGTCGCGATCATCGCGGTCAACAAGGTCGAGGAAAAGGTCGTCGTGATCGACGGCGAGCTCGAGGTCCGCAAGCGCATGAACCTGTCGCTGTCGTGCGACCATCGCGTGGTCGACGGCTGGGACGCGGCAAGCTTCATGCAGGCGCTCAAGGGCTTCATCGAAAACCCGCTGCGCCTGCTCTCGGCCTAGCTTGGACCCTGCGTCCGCTTTGGGTGGAAAGCGGACACTCGGCAACAGCGCAATTAGCCGTCCATGTGCCGGGTGACGGGCAGGAAGAACATCACGGGCAGAACGATCAAGCATGCCCAGGCCAGCCTTATATCCACGAACCCCAAGGGCATGGCCGCGGCATAGACAGCGATCGCCGGCCAGATCCGGCGAAACACACGGCGATGGAGCGCGCGATGAAATTCGTTGTCGCTGATCCGCGCTGCATGCCTTCGCAAGAGACTGAATGAAACGGTGCATGTCATGATCACGAAGGCGTAGGCAGCGGCGGCCCTGGGCGACGTCGGGTGCAGGCCGAAGAAGCGCGCCACCAGCGGAATCAGAGTCACCCAGAACAGCGCATTGTTATTCAGCCAGATCGTTGCCCGATCGGCCTTGGGCAGAGTGAAGATGAGATAATGATGGTTGCTCCAGAAGATGGCGATCACGACGAAGCTCAGGGCATAGGTCGCGATGATCGCTCCGAACTGCATGAGCGCTGTGCTGTCGTTACCGACTGCAAGTTCGTCGGGGATGTGGATCTCGAGGATCATGATCGTCACGACGATCGCGAAGACGGCGTCGGAAAAAGCCTCAATGCGGCGGTTGCTCGGCTTTAGCTCCGGTGCGAGGCTTGGCCGTTCCTTAAGCCGGTCGGTCATCGCGATTTCGTTAAGTTAGTGGTGGCCGCCCCAGTCAGGCATCGTAAAGCTCACCACCTTTCTCTGCCCGGGGAAGAGATTGTGGTTTGCGTCGACCAGGTCGATCGTCACCTTGTGCGGTCCAGGCGGCAAGCCGAATATGTCGATCGTATTGCTGCCGCTCGTGTCCGCCCACAGCCAAGGCAAATCGTCGACGGTGATGTGCAAATGTCCCACGCGCGGCGATGCGTGAAGCGCTCCCTCCCCAAGCACCGGCCCAATGCGAACATTCTCCGCATGGTATTGGATCCAGACCAGCCCCTTGGGCAATCCTTCGGGAATCGGCGGGTCCACAATCAGCTTGGGCGCGGGCTCATTCTTGATTTCTATGTAAGGTGTCGCGCCATGCTGCCATGCGGTTTGGGCCGACGCTGTCGTGAGAGCGGTCGTCGTTGCAACAACCGCAAATCCCTTGATGAAGGTGCGCATCGATTTTTTCCCCACCAAAGTTGAGAATCGAACGCGTACGCCACGCGTGCTCTCGACCGATGAGAAATACCGACGCTACCGACCCCCGGCCTCAAGCGAGCCTCTGACCGAGGGCAGCGAGTCGGGTCAAGTGTCGGCCCTCGGCAGTGTCCGCTCCGGGTCGAAACGGACGCCGCGAGCCGTCAATCCGTCTTGCCCAGCTCGCGCCAGCTCCTTTCGCTGACCTCGATTCCATGCTTGTCCGCGGCGCGCTTGATCCGCCGCCAGGCCGCGTCGCGCTCGTCGTCGCTGACGCCTTCGACCTGGTTGAAGCGCGCGATCGCGTTGCGGACGTGGCTCGCGTCATGGATCGGCTCCTTGCGCTCTTTCGGGAACGCGTATTTGTCGCTGTCGATATGATCGCGCTGTTTTTCGGTCAGTTCGCTCATGGCGGCTCTCCTTCCCGCGGAGAAAACGCGCGGGCCGCAGCCGGGCTTCATGAAAAGAGCCCCGGCGCCTCGGGAGGGGGACGAGGTGCCGGGGCTCTGGGGCGGCGTCAGGAGGGGATGAACGCCGCCGTGGAACCTTAAGCGGCGAGGCGGACCGTCTCGCCGAGCGCCTGGCTGATCGATTCCGCGCGCTGCTCGGGGCTGATGGCGAGCCCGTCGGCGGCCACGAACTCGGGATCGATGCCGATGAAGTTGAACACGCCCGAGAGGTAGCGCTCGAGATACTCGAGGCCGGCGGCCGGCGAGCCTTCATTGTAGAAACCACCGCGGGTGAGGGCGACGATCACGCGCTTGCCCTTGGCCAGCCCTTCCGGCCCGTTCGGACCGTAGTGGAAGGTCCTGCCGGCAATGACGATGCGGTCGATCCACGCCTTGAGCTGGGTCGGCAGGGTGAAATTGTACATCGGCGCGCCGATCACGATCGTGTCCGCGGCGAGGAACTCGTCGAGCACTGTGGTGTCGGCGAACTGATCGAGCGTCAGGTGCGGCAGCGGGTCCGCGGCGAGGTCGCGATAGACGATCTGCTCGCCCCACAAAGCGGACTTGAGCTGGGCGACGATGTTGGCGCTGAGCTCGCGGCTGGCGCTGGCCTCGCCGGTGATGCTGCTGTCGATATGCAGGATGGTCACTATTGCCTCCTAAGTATGGATTTGTTACCGAGGCACCCTAAATAACCAGGAGCGAATCACCCGCAAGAACGCACTTTTTTGTGGTCGACGAACAAATTTGTGAGACAGGAACAGCGAAGGAACCGAGGCGATGAAAGACCCCAGCAACCCGGTGTGCCGGACAATCAGCACGCTGCTGTCGCGGATCGGCGACAAATGGACGGTGCTCGTCGTCCAGACGCTCGGCGACGGCTCGAAGCGCTTCAACGAGCTCCGCCGCGAGATCCCGAGCGTGTCGCAGCGCATGCTGACCCTGACCCTGCGCAACCTCGAGCGCGACGGCCTGGTCAAGCGGACGGTGACCCCGACCATCCCGCCGCGGGTCGACTATGAGCTGACCGAGCTCGGCCGGTCGCTGGAAAAGCCGATCTGCGGCCTCGCCAACTGGGCGATGGACAATGTCGCGGCGATCCACGAGGCGCAGGCGCGCTTCGACGACGAGCACGACCAGGCCGCGGCCGCATAATCCCCTCCCTGCAAGGGAGGGGCCAGGGGTGGGTGCGCGAAGCGCTCGAAACAGCTACGCTCGTGGGTGCGCGAAGCGCCTATTTGCATTACGTCCGCCCGCATGAGCACGGCGCCGGTCCAGCCCAACGTCCAGACCCTCCTCGCGCAGGGCGACGACTATGCCGCGAGGGACGATGTCCGCGCCGCGGCGAGCTATTACCAGGCGGCGCTCAAGGCCGCGCAGCAGGGCGGTGCGATCGATGGCGCCCTGCACGCGCGGCTGACCGCCGCGGCCGGCTACGTCCGCCAGACCGCCGAGGCCTATAAGGAATCGCTGCGGTCGGTGATCGCCGGCCGGCCGAACGTTCTCGGGCGCACCGACCGGCTGCGCCACGCGGTCGAGATCCTGACCGGCGAGCGTGAGCTGTTCCTGCAGGGGCCGAGCGTCCTCTATTTCCCCTACCTCGCCAACCGCCAGTTCTTCGAGCGCGACGAGTTCGACTGGGCGCCCGCGCTCGAGGCGGAGACGCCGGCGATCCAGGCCGAGCTCGAAGCGATCATCGCGGCGGGCGCCGACTTCCGGCCCTACGTCGAGGACGACCCCGACCGGCCGCGGCGCGAGTTCCACGGCCTCCACGGCGACCCGAGCTGGACCGCGCTCTATTTGTGGCGCGACGGCCGGGTCGTCGAGGAGAATGCGCGGCGCTGCCCGCGCACCATGGCGGCGCTGGAGAAAGTGCCGATGACTCGCATCGGCGCCAAGACGCCGTCGGTGCTGTTCTCGAAGCTCACCCCGGGCGCGCACATCCCGCCGCACCGCGGGATGCTCAACTGCCGGCTGATCGCGCACCTGCCGTTGATCGTCCCCGACGGCTGCTGGCTGCGCGTCGGCAACGAGACACGCCGCTGGGAGGAAGGCAAGTTGCTGATCTTCGACGACAGCTTCGAGCATGAGGCCAGGAACGAGAGCGGCGAGACGCGGATCGTGCTGCTGTTCGACCTGTGGCGGCCCGAGCTCGGCGACGACGAGAAGGCCGGCATCTCCGCCATCTTCGACACGATCGACCGCTTCGCCGGAGTGCCGGCCGAGGCCTGATCAGAGGCGGAGCACGATCCGGCCGGTGAGCGCGCCTTGCTCCATCCGCTCGAGCACATCGTTGACCGCCTCGAGCGGCTCGACCGCCACTTCGGCCTTGACCTTGCCGGCCGCAGCGAAGGCGAGCGCTTCGGCGAGGTCCTCGCGCGTTCCGACGATCGACCCGCGCAGCGTGATCCGCTTGAGCACCACAGGCATCACCGGAGTCGCGAATTCGCCCGGCGGCAGCCCGTTGAACACGACCGTGCCCTTGCGCCGAACGATCCCGATCGCCTGACTGAAGGCGGCGGTCGAGACGGCGGTGACCAGCACGCCGTGCATCCCGCCGGTCTGCTTGACCAGCGCCTTCACCGCGTCGGGGTCGCGGCAATCGACCGCGAGGTCCGCGCCGAGCTTTTGCGCGAGCGCGAGCTTCGCCGGATCGACATCGAGCGCGGCGACGGTGAAGCCCATCGCCTTTGCATATTGGACGGCGACATGGCCGAGCCCGCCGATGCCGGAGATCGCGACCCACTCGCCGGCCCGGGCCTCGGTTTCCTTGAGCCCCTTGTAGGTCGTCACCCCGGCGCAGAGGATCGGCGCGATCGTCTCGAGGTCCGCCCCGGCCGGCAGCCGCCCGACATAGTCGGCCTTCGCCCGCACATAGTCGGCGTAGGTGCCATCGACGCTGTAGCCGGTGTTGTGCTGCGCCGGGCAGAGCGTTTCCCACCCGGTCAGGCAATATTCGCACTGGCCGCAGGCGTCGTGCAGCCACGGCACCCCGACCGCATCGCCCTCGCGCAGGTGAATCACGCCTTCGCCCACCGCCGCGACATGGCCGGTGCCCTCGTGCCCCGGGACGAGCGGCAGCGCCGGCTTGGCCGCCCAGTCTCCGCGCACCGCGTGGAGGTCGGTGTGGCACACGCCGGTCGCGGCCAGGCGGACGACAATCTCGCCCGGGCCGGGCTCGGGCACCGGCAATTCATCGATCGTCAGCGGCTCGCCGAAGGCGTGAACGACCGCGGCGCGCATTGTCTCTCCCACTTGGGACCACTCCTCTGCTAGGCGACCGTCATGCTGAAGCCGGCGACCACCGACATCGAATCCCTGCGGGTCATCGAGGAGCGGCTCCGCTGGCTGTCGGCGTGGACCATCCACCACGCGAACCATATCCGCAAGAACGCCGACGGGCTGAAGGTCGGCGGGCACCAGGCGAGCTGCGCCTCGATGACCGCGATCATGGCCGCGCTCTATTTCCACGCGCTGGGCGAAAACGACCGGGTCGCAGTCAAGCCGCACGCCGGGCCGGTGCTCCACGCGATCCATTATCTGCTCGGCTCGCAATCGCTCGAGGCACTGCAGAACTTTCGCGGGCTGGGCGGCGCGCAGAGCTACCCGAGCCGGACCAAGGACAAGATCCCGGTCGACTTTTCGACCGGCTCGGTCGGCCTCGGAGTCGCGATCACGCTCTTCGCCAGCCTGGTGCAGGACTATCTGACCGCGCACGGCCGGATGGACGAAGCCGACCGCGGCCGCTTCGTCGCGCTGATCGGCGACGCCGAGCTCGACGAAGGCAATATCTACGAAGCGATCATCGAGGGCGCCAAGCACGACGTGCGCAACCTGTGGTGGATCGTCGACTACAACCGCCAGAGCCTCGACGCGACCAGCGCCGACCGGATGTTCGAGCGGTTCGACGAGATTTTCCGCAGCTGCGGCTGGCGGGTGGTCGAGCTCCGCTACGGCAAGACATTGCAGGCCGCGCTCGATTCGAGCCCGAAGCTCAAGGCGTGGTTCGAGCGCCTCTCGAACGCGGAGCTGTCGGCGCTCCATTACCAGGGCGGGGCGGCGTGGCGGACGCGGATCGCAGCGGACGTCGGCAAGCCCGCCGCGACGTTCCTGAAGCAGCACGACGATGCAGCGCTGGCCGCGCTGTTCTCCGACCTCGGCGGGCATTGCATTGACAGTCTGGTCGAGGCGTTCGACGCCGCCGATGACGACGTCCCGACCCTGTTCATCGCCTGGACCATCAAGGGTTACGGTCTGCCCTTCGCCGGCCACAAGGACAATCACGCGGGCCTGATGAACCCGACCCAGATGGCCGCCTGGCGCGACGCGATGGCGGTCGCCGAGGGCCGCGAATGGGAGCCGCTGGAAAGCGTCGGCGACAATGTCCGGCCCGGGGTCGAGGCGGTGCTCGAACGCAGCCGGATCGCGCGCGACAAGCGCGGCCGGGCGTTCGGGAGCGTCCCCGTCCCGCCGATCCCGGCGCCGGTCGGCGACGAGCAATCGACCCAGGCCGCATTCGGCCGAATCCTGCTCGATCTGTCCAAAGCCGGCGGCGAGCTCGCCGAGCGAATCGTCACCACCTCGCCCGACGTCACCGTCTCGACCAACCTCGGCGCCTGGGTCAACCAGCGCGGGCTGTTCCGGCGGAGCGAAATCGCCGATATTTTTGCGAACGAAAAAATTGCATCTGCGCAAAAATGGTCAGCTACAAATAAAGGCCAGCACATCGAGCTGGGCATCGCGGAATCCAATCTTTTCCTGATGTTGGCCGCCGCCGGCCTCGCCGGCGACCTGTTCGGCGAGCGGCTGTTCCCGATCGGCACGCTCTACGACCCGTTCATCGCCCGCGGCCTCGATGCGCTCAACTACGCCTGCTACCAGGATGCCCGCTTCCTGCTCGTCGCCACCCCGAGCGGGATCACGCTCGGCCCCGAAGGCGGCGCCCACCAGTCGATCAACCCGCCGCTGATCGCGCTCGGCCAGCCGGGCCTGCGCCATTACGAGCCGGCCTATGCCGACGAGCTGGCGGCGATGATGGCGGAAGCGTTCCGGCTGATCGACGACCCCGCCGGCGAGAGCACCTACCTCCGCCTGTCGACTCGCGGCATCGCCCAGGTCGAGCGTTCGGACGACGGCTGGCGCGAGGGTGCGCTCGCCGGCGGCTACTGGCTGCGCGAGCCCGGCGCCGACGCCGAGGCGGCGATCGTCGCGATGGGCGCGGTCATGCCCGAAGCGCTCGCCGCCTGGGCCGAGCTCGAACCGGACATCCCCGGCCTCGGCCTGCTCGCCGTCACCTCGCCCGACCTGCTGCACCGCGGCTGGACCGCCGCCCACGCCGGCCGCTGGCATGGTCAACGCCAAGCCAGCCACGTCGAGACACTGCTGTCCGCCCTGGCGCCCGGCGCGGGGCTGGTCACGATCGCCGATGCCGCTCCGGCCGCCCTCTCGTGGCTCGGCGGGGTGCTCGGCCAGCGCGTCGCCCCGCTCGGCGTGGAGAAATTCGGCCAGACCGGGACCCTCGCCGACCTCTATGCCGTCTACCGGCTCGACGGCGCCGCGATCACCGAGGCCGTGGCGGAAATCTTGCTCCGAAATGGAGCAACCTTCCCCGAATCCTTAACCTCCTCGGCCTAAATCGCTGCCCCTGGCGAGGGGACAATGACCAGTTTCTGGCACAAGGCGGCCGAGCAGACGCAGGCTCGATGCGACGTGATTCAGGCGGGGTTCCGCGCCGAGCCCAAGGGCCGGCGCTCGATCCGCCGCGACCCGCCGCCGCTGCCCCAGGCGCTGGTCCCGACCAGCGACCCACTGCTGCTGCGCCTCGCCGAGGAGCTCGATTACACCCGGCGGATGCTCGACGTGATGGGCGACGAGCTGGCGAGCGACGGCCTGATCGTCGCGCGCCACATGACGGCGCTGCAGGCGGTCGACATCGTCGGCCAGATCCTCGGCCACATCGCGAGCGTGATCCGTTCGAGCGACCCGCCCGGCGCCGTCGAGCGCATCGGCATGTCCGACCTCAAGGCCCGGCTGACCCGCACCAAAATCGACTGACTTGGAAGCAGGCGCGCGCTCGCCTAGAGCAGCGGCATGCCAGGGCGCTATTTCGACGAGTGGCAGGTCGGCGACAGGGTCGCGCACGCGGTCCGGCGCACCGTCACCGAAACCGACAACATCCTCATCACGACGCTGACCCACAACCCGCAGCCGCTGCACCTCGACCATGAGGCCGCGGCCAGGTCGGAGTTTGGCCGGCCGCTGGTCAATTCGATCTTCACCTTCGGGCTGATGATCGGAGTCAGCGTCGAGGATACGACCCTCGGCACGCTCGTCGCCAACCTCGGCTACGATGCGGTCAAATTCCCCAACCCGGTGTTCGTCGGCGACACTTTGCGCAGCGAGAGCGAGTGCATTGCCGTGCGCGACAGCAACTCGCGGCCCAACGCCGGGATCGTCACCTGGGCGCACCGCAGCTTCAACCAGCGCGACGAGCTGGTGTGCGAGTGCACCCGCACCGCGTTGTTGCTGAAGAAGCCGTAGATGGCCGAGCCCCGCTCCTGGCTGTTCGTCCCGGCCGACAGCGAGCGGAAGATTGCCAAGGCGCTGGACAGCGCGGCCGACGCGATCATTTTCGACCTCGAGGACAGCGTCGCCCCGGCGCAGAAGGCGGCCGCGCGCGACATCCTCAAGGGCCTGCCCAGGCGTTCCAACGGCCCCGAATGGTGGGTCCGGGTCAACCCGCTCGGCAGCGAATATCACAAGGACGATCTGACGCTGATCGGCAGCGCCTATGTCACCGGCATCGTCCTGCCCAAGTCGGAAGGCGGGTGGGACGTGATCGAGCTCGCCCACCGCACCGGCAACATCCCGATCCACGCGATCGTCACCGAGACCGCGGCAAGCCTGTTCGGCCTCCTGTCCTATCGCGACCCGAAGTCGCCGCTGGCGGCGATGAGCTGGGGCGCCGAGGATTTGTCGGCCGCGCTCGGCGCGTCGTCCAAATATGATTCCGACGGGAGCCTGAGCTTCACCTACCGCCTCGCCCGCTCGCTGTGCCTTGCGGGGGCCGTGGCGGCCGGGGTCCAGCCGATCGACGGCGTCTTCGCGGATTTCAAGGACGAAGCCGGCCTGAAGGCAGAAGCCGAAGCGGCGCGACGCGAGGGCTTCACCGGCAAGCTCGCCATCCACCCCGACCAGGTGGCGGTGATCAACGCCGCCTTCACTCCGTCCGCCGACGACATCGCCCACGCCGCGGCGATCGTCGCCGCGTTCGAGGCACAGCCCGACGCGGGAGTCTTGTCGGTCGACGGCAAGATGGTCGATCGCCCGCACCTCGTGCAGGCCAGGCGCGTACTGGAACGCTCACGATAGGAGGCTCTCATGGCCACAACCGCGGAACCGACCGACCTTTCTGAGGCCACGAACCAGCCGACCAGGGCCAAGGGCTGGGGGACCTATGCGTCGGATCAGCCGCTTCAACCGATCGAGTTCGAGCGGCGCGCGTTGCGGCCCGACGACGTCTCAATCAAGATCACCTACGCCGGTATTTGCCACTCCGATTTGCACACCGTTCGTGGCGATTGGGGCGAGCCAGCCCGTCCCGCCATCCCAGGCCACGAGATTGTCGGACGGGTCACCGGCATTGGCAGCGAGGTAACGCGGCACGGTGTTGGCGACCTGGTGGCGGTCGGCTGCATGGTCGACAGCTGCATGACCTGCGATCAGTGCCTGGCCGGCTGGGAAGTCTTCTGCCGCGAAGGCTGCACGCAGACCTACAACAGCCCGGATCGCCACACTGGCGAGAACACCAAGGGCGGATATACCGACCATATCGTCGTCCGCGATCACTTCGTACTCAAGGTGCCCGACGGGATGGACGAGTCGCGCGTCGCGCCCTTGCTGTGCGCGGGCATCACGACCTACTCGCCGCTGCGGCAATATGATGTCGGTCCGACCACCAAGATGGCCGTCGTCGGCCTCGGCGGGCTCGGCCACATGGGGGTCAAGCTCGGCGCGGCATTGGGCGCCCACGTCACGATGATCACCACCACGCCGAGCAAGGGCGAGGATGCGCGCAAGCTCGGCGCGCACGACGTCATCATCTCGACCGACGCGGCGCAGATGCAGGCCGCGGCGACGCGCTTCGACTTCATCCTCAACACGATTCCGGTGAGCCACGAGATCGACCCCTATCTGCAGCTGCTCGGCCGCTCCGGCCGCATGGTTATCGTCGGCGCGCTCAATGAGATGCCGCCGTTCCGCGGCGCCAGCCTGATCTGGTGGAACCGCGCGGTCGGTGGCTCGGCGATCGGCGGCATTCCCGAGACCCAGGAGATGCTCGATTTCTGCGCCGCCCAGGACATCTACCCCGACGTCGAGTTCATCCGCATGGACCAGGTCAACGAGGCCTATGAGCGATTGCTCAAGAACGACGTCCGCTATCGCTTCGTGATCGACATGGGCCAGGGGCTGTGAGCCAGGAGGTCTATCCCGTCCCCGAAGGGTTCCGGATCGGCCCGCGCGAACTCGCCGAGCTGAACGATCTGGCGCGGGCCGACCCCGACCGTTTCTGGCTCGACCAGGCCAGGCGGCTGACCTGGAATAAATTCCCGAGCAAGGCCGGCGACTGGTCGTACGACGAAGCCGATTTCCGCATCGCCTGGTACGCCGACGGCGAATTGAACCTGTCGGTCAACTGCCTCGACCGCCACCTCGCCGAGCATGGCGACAAGACCGCTTTGATCTTCGAGGCCGACGAGCCGGGTCACGGCCGCGCGATCACCTATCGCGAGCTGTACGAGGAGACCTGCCGCTTCGCCAACCTGCTCCTGCAGCGCGGGATCAGGCGCGGCGACCGGGTGATGATCTACCTGCCGATGATCCCCGAGGCGGCGGCGGCGATGCTCGCCTGCGCCCGCATCGGCGCGATCCATTCGGTCGTGTTCGGCGGATTTTCGCCGGAGAGCGTCGCCGGGCGGATCGCCGATTGCGGCGCCAGCTGCGTGATCACCGCCGACGAGGGCGTGCGCGGCGGCAAGAAGATTCCGCTGAAGCGCAACGTCGACCAGGCGCTCGAGGAAGGCGACGTGGCGACCGTCATCGTCGTCACCCGCACGGGCGCCGACGTGCCGCTAAAGGACGGCCGCGACGTCTCCTACTCCGCCGTTCGCGACGGCCTCGCCACCGACTGCGAGCCGGCGGTGATGAACGCCGAGGACCCTTTGTTCATCCTCTACACCTCGGGCTCGACCGGGAAGCCCAAGGGCGTGCTCCACACCACCGGCGGCTACCTGGTCTACGCGGCGATGACCCACGAGTACGTCTTCGACCTCCAGCCGGGGGACACTTACTTCTGCACCGCGGACGTGGGCTGGGTGACCGGCCACAGCTAC
>Ga0134122_10002707_pt1 | contig 13046 bp, 11 predicted proteins | sample KB302_FD_96461 | JGI IMG/M metagenome (GOLD analysis project Ga0134122, IMG submission 96461) | Terrestrial soil microbial communities without Nitrogen fertilizer from Kellogg Biological Station, Michigan, USA - KB3-0-2 | ecosystem: Environmental > Terrestrial > Soil > Unclassified ...
GATGTGAAGACCGCGCAGTACACCAACGCGCTCACCGGTGACGCGCGCGGGATGAAGATCGCGGTGGTCAAGGAAGGCTTCGGTCTTGCCAACTCCGAGGCCGATGTCGATGCGATGGTGAAGAAGGGCGCGGCCATCTTCCGGGACCTGGGCGCGCAGGTCGACGAGGTGTCGATCCCGATGCACCTGGCCGGAATCGCCATCTGGACGCCGATCGCCGTCGAGGGCGCGACCGTGCAGATGATGAATGGCAACGCCTTCGGCTTCAACACCAAGGGCCTCTACGTGACGAGCCTCATCGACGCGCACTCGGCGTGGCGCCAGCGTGCCGACGAGTTCTCGGAGACGCTGAAGACCACGATCCTGTTCGGGCAGTACGCGCTCAACAAGTACCGCGGCCACTACTACGCCAAGGCCCAGAACCTCGCGCGCTCGCTGCGGGCGGCGTACGACGCGGTGCTGAAGAACTACGACCTGCTGCTGATGCCCACCTTGCCCCTGAAGGCGACGCCCATCCCGAAGCCGGGCGCGCCGCGCATGGAGATCATCCAGCGAGCGTTCGAGATGCTGCCGAACACCGCGCCCTTCGACGTCACCGGGCACCCGTCGATGAGCGTGCCGTGCGGCATGAGCGACGGGCTGCCGGCCGGCATGATGCTGACCGCGAAGCACTTCGACGAGGTCGCGATTTATCGGGCGGCCTCGGCGTTCGAGAAGGCTGGGGACTGGAAGAGCATCCGGCCGTAGCTTGAACACGCGAGCCGGCCGCGGGGCGGTGGGGGCCCTGTCCGCGGCCGGCTGCGTCACCCGTTCGCCTGAATTGCCGCTCTCTTCGAGCGGCACACAGGACGAAGGGGGCCCACTTCGCCGGCCGCGGACAGGGCCCCCACCGCCCCGCGGCCGAGTTCACGGGATCAGGGACGAGGGCGTGCCTCCAGTTCGGCGATGACTTCTTTCGAGGTCGAGACCCAGCCGAACTTGTGCGCGAAGTTCTTGAATACTGCTGCCTGCAGGTCGGGGGCGTAGGTCGATACCGCATCGGAGATCAGGGTGGTGCGGTAGCCGCGCTTGAAGCTTTCGCGGGCGGTCTCTTCCACGCAGATCTGGGTGACGGTGCCGGTGATCAGGACGGATTCCACGTGGCGCGCCTTCAGCAGGTCGTCGAGGTTCGTGTTGTGGAAGGCGCCGTAGCCGAACTTGTCGACGATCGGATCGGCCGGTTCCGGGTAGAGCTCCTCGATGATGTCGGAGCAGTCGAGCTCCTTGCCCACGTCCTGGTAGAACCGGCGGAAGCCCTTCCAGCAGCAGCACACCGGGGGGTAACACTGCTTCGACCACTCCCACATCGGCGTCCACTCGGGGCCGGCCAGGAACTTGGTATAGATGACGGGGATGCCGCGCTGGCGACAGACGCGGAGCAGGGTCTGGTGCACCGGGATCGTCGGGCGTGACTCCGGGACCTCCAGCGGCGCTCCGACCCGCACGAAGTCGTTCTGCATGTCCACGACCACCAACGCCGGTCGACTGAACCGATCGAGCTCCATCACGGACCTCCCGCTGAGCGTACGGCGCGCTGCCGTCGCCAGAGTCTACTCCTCCAGGGCCACGCGTCGCGATATCCTCTCGCCGAGAGGTGACGACCATGAGGCGCTTCACGATCCTGTGCGCAGGGGTGATGGGGATGGCTCTCGCATCGCTGGCCGGCGAGACTCCGGCGCTCGCCGGAACGTTCGTGTACGTGTCGAACGCCGAGGACGGCGACATCAGCACCTTCACGCTGAAGCCCGGCGGTGAGCTGCAGGCCGGCGAGCGCGTCAAGGCGGCCAGCATCGTCATGCCCATGGCCGTCAGCCCCGACCGCCGCTTCCTCTACGCCGCGTCGCGCTCCAAGCCGTTCTCGGTGCACGTCTACGCGATCGATCCGGCGACGGGCGCGCTGAAGCATCAGGCCACCTCGCCGCTGGCCGAGAGCTTCCCGTACATCTCGCTCGACCGGACCGGGCGTTTCCTGTTCGGCGCGTCATACGCGGCAGCGCTGGTGAGCGTCAACGCGGTGGGCGCCGACGGCCGCGTGGCCGCCGATCCGTCGCAGGTGATTGCCGTGGGCCGCAACGCCCACTCGATCCTGGTCGACGCCACCAACAAGTTCGTCTACGTCCCCACGCTGGGCACCGACCAGATCTTCCAGTTCACCTTCGACGCCGCCACCGGACGCCTGGCCTCGAACACCCCGGCCGTGGCCCAGCTGAAGACGGGCGTGGGGCCGCGCCACTTCGTGATCTCGCGCGACAACAAGTTCGTCTTCGTCCTGAGCGAGCTCCTCGCCACGGTCACCACGCTGTCGATCGATCCCCGGACGGGGGCGCTCACCGAGGTCAGCTCGACGGCGGGTCTGCCGCCCGATTCCAAGCTGAACGCCGGCGCACCGCGCGGGGCGCCGAACGCGCCGCCGCGCAGCCTGGACAACGACGTGTGGGCCGCCGACATTCACATGACGCCGGACGAGAAGCTGCTCTACATCTCGGAGCGTACGACCAGCTCGCTCTCCGGTTTCCGGGTCGACGGTGCGAGCGGGAAGGTGACCTACGTGGGCAACACGCCCACCGAGAAGCAGCCGCGCGGCTTCGCCATCGACCCCACGGGCAAGTTCCTCATCGCCTCCGGCGAGAAGTCGCCGACGATCTCGGTCTACGCGATCGACGGGGCCACCGGCGCGCTGCGGATGCTCAAGCAGTATCCGGTGGGCAAGGGCGCCAACTGGGTCGAGATCGTCGGCTTCGACTGAGATCGGGGCGACCGACGATGAAGACGAGCACCGAGCGCATTCTCACCACCCACGTGGGCAGCATCCCCCGTCCGGACAGCGTTCGCTCGCTGCTGCGTGCCCGGCTGTCCGGGCAGCCGATCGACGAAGGCGAGCTGGCGGCGCGCGCCACCGAGGCGGTGGCGGACGTGGTCCGCCGCCAGGGCGAGGTCGGGCTCGACGTCGTCTCCGACGGAGAGATGAGCAAGACCAGCTTTCTCGGCTATACCGATGCCCGCCTCACCGGCTTCGTGAGCACCACCGTCTCGACCGATCCGAGCGCAGCGTTGACCGGGGCCGGCGGCGCCTGGGCCCGGCGCGTGGACAGCCGGCGCGAGTGGCGCGCGTTCCGCGAGTACTACACGGAATACCTGCCGCGTGAGATGCCGCTGGCCACGCCGCCCACGGTCTGCGAGGGGCCCATCGCCTACAAGGGCCAGGCCCTGCTGCAGAACGACCTGACGACGTTCAAGGCGGCGCTGCACGGTGTCCCCGTGGCCGAGGCGTTCGTGCCCGCCATCGCGCCGGCCATGGTCGGCCGCGGCCAGAATCGCTACTACAAGACCGAGGAGGAGTACGTCGTCGCCATCGCCGAGGCGCTGCGCACGGAGTATCGCGCCATCGTCGACGCCGGCTTCATCTTGCAGATCGACGACCCCGGCCTCGGCGAGACGTGGGACATGCTCATCCCCGCGCCGCCCCTCGAGGAGTACCGGCGGACGCAGGCGCGCAACCTGGACGCGCTGAACCACGCGCTGGCCGGCATCCCCGAGGACCGCGTGCGCTACCATCTCTGCTGGGGCAGCTGGCAGGGCCCGCATCTGGAGGATCTCAGCCTCCGCGACGTCGTGGACCTGGTGTTGCGCGTGAAGGCGCAGGCCTACTCGATCGAGGCGGCCACGCCGCGGCACTCGTGGGAGTGGCGCGTGTGGGAGGACGCGAAGCTGCCCGAGGGCAAGGTGCTCATCCCCGGCGTCATCGCCCACACCACGGCGGTGGTCGAGCATCCCGAGACGATCGCCGAGCGTCTGACGACCTACGCGCGGCTGGTCGGCCGCGAGCGCGTGATCGCCGGCGCCGACTGCGGCTTCGCCCAGGGCGCGCTCTTCCAGCGCCAACACCCGAGCATCATGTGGGCGAAGTTCGAAGCGCTGGTGGCGGGCGCCCGGCTGGCGTCGTCGCGGCTGTGGCGGTGACGGCGATCGTGGTGGCGGCGATGCAGCGAATGCGCGCGGTCTAGCGAACGCGCGCGCGGTCGGCTTCGAGCCGACCTACCCAGCCGCTGAGATCCGTGTACCAGACGTTGTTGGCCGCATCCACGGCGATGCCGAAGGGCCGCGCGTCGCCCCGGGGCAGGACGAACTCGGTGATCGCCCCGGCATGCACGCGCCCCAGCTTGTGGCCACGCAGCTCGGTGAACCAGGCGCCGCCGTCCGGCGCCACCGCGAGTCCGGTCAGGCCCGCGGCCGCAGTGGGCACGGTGAACTCCTCGAAGCGTCCCGCCGCGAAGCGCCCGATCTTGTTGGCGGCCAGCTCCAGAAACCACACCGCACCGTCGGCGCCCACCGCCACGTCGCCGAGCCCGCTGGCGCGGGTGGGGACCTCGAACGCCGTCTTGTCGCCGTTCGGCGCGATGCGCAGGAGCTTGTTCACGTTCTGCAGCGTCGCCCACACCGTGCCGTCGCGGGCGATGGCCACGCCGAAGGGGGCGGCATCCATCGGCGCGCCGGGGGCGAACGCGCCGAGCACGTGACGGGTGAGGCGTCCGTCCTTGAGGTGGGTCAGGCTCACCAGGCTCGTCTCGGCGAACCACACGTCGCCCGCCGGCGCGATCGCGAGCCGGCCCAGCCTCGCCACCGGCGTCGCGAGCCCGAACGAGGTGATCGTGCCATCGGCCGACACCCGGGAGATTCGCTGCTTCGGCGCCTCCGTGTACCAGGCCCGGCCGCCCGCGTCGATGGCGAGGCCGAGCGGCTCGACACTGTCCGCGCCCTTCGGGAGCTTCTGCACGGCGCCGTCGCGCAGGATACCGATCGTGCTCGAGGCGTCGAGCGTGAACCAGACCGACCCGTCGGGCGACGGCGCGATGCCGACCGGGATGTCCGAGGGGTCGAGCTGGACCTCGTGAAATCCCGACGTGCTTCCGTTGCCTGCGCGCCACGAGAGCAGGCCGGCGCCGACCACGATGACCACGGCAAGCGTGATATCGACCCAGCGCAGGGAACGGCGACTCACGGCGACACCGTGGGTGGGACGGGATGGTGCGCGCGCACGAAGCGCCGGACTCCGGCCACTCCGGCGCAGATGACAATGGCGAGCACGCCGAGACCACCCGCCAGCCAGCTGAACGCGATGCGGCTCGACGCGGCGTTCTCCTTGATCGCGAGGATCGCCAGCAGATCGCGGGAGCGCACCGCAAATCCAGCGTAGATCGTGGCGGGGTCCGGATCGCGGGCGAGCATGCCCGACTCGAGATGCGCGGGCAGGTTCTCGCTTCCCAGCGTCCAGTGCGCACCCTCGTCGGCGCTTCGATAGACGCCGCGATGGGTCGCGATGACGATCGCGCCCGGCATGATCAGGAGCGCGCGCGCGAGGATCGGCCGTTCCGGCACCGGCTGACCGACGGGCCGCCAGACCCGACCGCCGTCGTCGCTCCGGAACAGCTGATCCTCGGCGACCGACCAGAGGCGAGCGGTCTCGAGCGGATCGAGCGCCAGCGCCTCGGCGCCCCTCGGCGGCAGCCCGTCGCTGCGGGGCTCCCAGTGGCGACCCGCGTCGGGGCTGGCCCACGCCCGCCCCGCGGCCACGGCATACACCTCGTCCGGGCGCGCACGCGACACCATGACGCTGCTGATGGAGTCCGCCTGGAGCGGGCCGCCGATGCTGCTCCAGGAGCGTCCCCAGTCATCGCTACGAAACAAGCCGCGCTGCCCCGCGAGATAGACCCGTCCGCGGACTCTCCCGCCGACGAGGACGCGAGCCGGCATCGAGCCGGACGGTGACGAGACGCTTCGCCAGCGATCGCCGTCGCTGCGGAAGATGGCGGCCGTTCCGGCCACGAGCGCGCGTAGCCCGTCGGTATCGAAGACGACGCCGAACGCGGGTCCCTTGAAGACGTCCGGAGCCTCCACCACCCAGTCGCGTCCGCCGTTTCGCGAGCGGGACACGCCCGTATCCGTCGCCAGGAGCAGGTGGTGAGGGTCCGCCGGGCTGACGGCCAGGGCCAGCGCGCCGCTCACGAAGCTGCCGGGATTGACGTGCAGCCACGTGGCGCCCGCGTCGCGCGTGCGGAACAGACCGCCCCAGCCACTGGCGTCATGAGCCGTCGCGAGGCTCGGCGCAAGCCCGGAGGCCAGCGCGAAGACGAGAACGGTCAGGAATCGACGAGATGTCATCGGAGAAGGAGGGGCCCAGGCCAGCGGGCCCGGGCCCCTCGCGTCGGCCTGCCGCTACGGTTCGATGTCGTGCGGTGGGACCGTGGACACGCAGCTCGCCGGCGGCGTCCGGGGCGGCGGGGACGGCACATGCGTCGTCTTGCCCGGGGCCAGGATCAGCTCCGCGGCGCGCGAGCAGTTGCCATCCGGGATGGTCCACCAGTTGGCGGTGAGGGGGTACTCCGGCGTGTACGAAATCGGCTCGTGCGCGGCGACGCAGTTGTTGAAGCTGTTCAGCCGCGACGTGAGGACGTAGCACTTCTCGTAGGCGAGGAACTGCTGAATGGTGTCGGTCTGCTGGATGTTGGCGACCAGCCAGTCACGGATGCCGGTCCACGACGAATACGTGTCGCTGCCGAACACCAGCTGACCGCGCCGGGTGTTGACCTGCAACAGCTGCGAGCCGTAGGTGTGGCCGCGGAAGGCCGGGTGGATCACCAGTCCGCGGTTGATCTCGTGGCGCCCGTCGATGATGCGGGCCTTACCGCCGAGGACCTTGCCCAGGATTTCCTGGACGGTCTGGGGCGGATAACCGCACACCGGCGTGCGCGCGCAGGCCTGCTGCGGCGGCCCCACCTGAGCGCCGGTGATGGGATCGACCGTGTTCACGGCGCGGATGTGGCCGGCGTTGAAGTCCACCGGATAGTTGAGGAAGAAGTCGATCTGCTTCAGCTCTTCCTTCTGGATGTAGACGACCGCGTTCGGAAATTCACTGAGCTGGCCTGAGTGGTCCCAGTGCGCGTGGCCCAGTACGATCCGGACGACCTTGTCGGGGTTGAGCCCGATAGCGGTCATCTGATCGCGAAGACCCTTCCAGCAGCAGGAGGTGTTCCAGTCGAAGATGTAGGCCAGCTGCTTCCAGCCGGTGTCGTACAGCGTCAGGTTGCCGGCTGGGTCCTCGATGATGCCCACGTTGACCGGCAGGTCGACCGTGGTGTTGAGACCGGCCTTGTCCGGCTGGAATCCGCCGAACGGCACGCCCGTGAACCGACTGCTCTCGACGATCCACGCCGAATGAAGCGGCGCCCGCTCGGCGCGCTCCACGTCGCGGAGGAGACTGTCCGTGCTTTCGAAGCCGCTCGGCAGAACCTGCGGCGGCCGCTGGTTGTTGGGCTTGGCCTGAAGGACATCGACGGAGCCAAGCCCGCCGACGACGAAGAAGAAGATCGACATCATCACGACCCGCATCGGTGTTCGCGACATCTAGAGCCTCCTGACACCCGCTCGCTCGACCGGTGCACTACGGTGCCCCTATCGCGCGTCCCGAAGAAGCCTCCTTTCTCAGTTGGGCGGGAACTCGTTCGGCCAGAACTTGCCCCCGACTTCTCTGATCTTGTCGCTACCTTCCTGACTCTTCGGATAGGCCGCGAGCAGATGATCCTCGCGGCCGTCCGCGAACATCTTGTTGGCTTCCACCGCGGACTCCTGGAAGAGCCGGACCGCGACGAGATATCGCTCGTGGTCCTTGCGCAGTGACTCCGGCGGCTGCAGCGCGCGTATGCGCGTCTCGGCGCCGCGATAGGTCACCAGCGCCTGCTCCAGGCGCGCTTTCAGCTCGTCGCGGCTGAGATCGTTGGTCTTGTAGAGGATCTGCCCGAGGCTCGCCCGCATCACGCTGCGCTGGACGTCGCCGTGGATCGGCAACATCGCGCGCATGTACGTTTCCTCCGCAGGCGTGAGCGGAGGTCGGGCGGGACGCGGCGCGGGCTTGGCGGTGACGCCGATGACGGGCGGGGGCGAGGTGGTCACGGCGCGGCTCACGGCAAACGTCAGGGCGCTCACCAGGACGATGGCAACGACTGCGAGGGCACGGCCTCGGGATAGCATCGTTGTCTCACTCCCGTCGGAATCGCCCCGAACGTTCTGCGACGGCGTGCAGAGAATCGAACCCCGCGCCCCGCGAGTCAATAGAGAAAACTTTTCTGACGCCAAGCGTTTTTTACAACGTGGATCTCAGATCTGAGAACGCGCTTCCGCTTGACCGCGCGCGGAATGCGGCTCTACTCTGACGACGCTGTGTGGAGTGGACATATGCGACTGGTTGGCCTGCTCGCCGTCCTGCTAAGCCTCACGTGTGCCTGGGTGCAACCGTCCCTCGCGCAGACCTCACAACCGGTCCTGCGCGGCATCGTGATCACGCCGAGCGGGGAGGGACGCGCCTACTTCGAGGATCCGACGACCGGCGCGCTCGGCGCGTACGCGGTGGGCGACGTCATCGACGGCAGTCGTATCGAGCAGATCCGCGAGGACGTCGTGGTCCTCCGCCGCGGCGACGAGGTCATTCGCATTCTCTTCGGCTCGGCCCCGGAGTCCGAGACATCGGCGCCAGGGGCGGTGGCCGTCGCTCCGCCGGCGCGCCCGGCGCCGGGAGTGATGCCGGTCTATCGACCGAATCCGAAGGGCGGTCCGACCATTGGGAATGGCCAGCCGTGGCTCGATCGGCTCGGCATCCCGCCGCAAGCCCTGTCGCGGGCGATCGAGGAAGCCCAGCCTGGCCCGGAGTCCGACTCGGACAACCTCAAGGACTAGGCCCGGCGTCGTATAGTGTGGTCGCAGCCACCAAAAGGAGGCGAGCGACCATGGACGAGCAGGTCATCGAGACCGCTACCGGTCTCGGCTACGTGGAGATCGTCGAAGGCACGGGCGCCCGGCCCAAGACGGGCGACACCGTGAGCGTGCACTACACCGGCTGGCTCAAGAGCGGCACGAAGTTCGATTCCTCCCACGATCGCGGCCAGCCGCTGGAGTTTCCCATCGGGCGCGGGCGGGTGATCAAGGGCTGGGACGAAGGTGTCGGCACGATGAAGGTCGGTGGAAAGCGAAAGCTGATCATCCCGGCTCATCTGGGCTACGGTGACCGGGGCGCCGGCGGCGTCATCCCACCGGGCGCGACGCTGATCTTCGAGGTGGAGCTGGTGGCGGTCAAGGGCGCGTAGGGCGCCGCGCGATGATGACGCGGCGCGAGCTGTTGCTCGGCGGCGCTGCGGCATTCGGCGCCGCGGCGGTCGGGCGACCGGCCTGGGCCGCGACGCCGGCCGCGAGCAGCAGCGCCGTCGCCCCGGCGGAGACCGCGGCGGCACGGCCGTCGCCGTTCGACGCGATCATCGGGGAGAGCCCGGCCGTCGTCGCGCTCCGCGATTCGCTTCGCGCTCTCCTCGATCGCATGGCCGGCCTGTCACGCCCGCCGCTGGTGCTTCTGCTGGGGGAGACGGGGGCCGGCAAGGATCTCGCGGCGCAGGTCATCCACGCCGCGGGACCCCGCAGCAACGGGCCGTTCCTGGACATCCACGTCCCCGCCATCCCAAGGGAGACAACGGACGGGGAGCTGTGGGGCTGGGCAAAGGGTGCCTCCACTCACCCGACCGAGAAGTCGGGAGTGTGGGAGGACGCTCACGGCGGCACGCTGTACCTCGACCAGATCGGAGAGCTGGGCGCCGGGATGCTGCGGAAGATCCGTCGGGTCGTCGAAACCGGCTCGGTACGACGCCTTGGCGATACCCAGCCCCGCGAGACGCACGCCTGGACGATCGCCTCGTGCCACGACCCGTACGCTCTGATCGAAAAGCGGATGGTCGAGAAGCTCCGCGCGCATCTCAACCCGGTGATCATCAGGATGCCGCCACTGCGCGTGCGACGCGACGACATCCAGCTCCTCGCCGATCACTTCGTCGCTGAGGCCTGCCGTGCGTGCGACAAGCCCCTGATGGTCCTCACCCCGGCGGCCCGGGATACGCTCGCCGAGTACGTGTGGCCCGGCAACGTCCGCGAGCTCGGCAACATGATGGAAGCGGCTGTTTTCCGCTGCGAGGACCGGGAGATCAGCGCGGACTCCCTGCCGGTCGACCCCCGTCGCGACGCGGCCCGGCGAGCCGAGTGGCGGAGAAGGGCGAAGCGTCGAGCCGCTTCGGCGGCGCGGCTGGCCGGACGCTTCCAGAGATGAAGAAGCGCCCGGCCGCGCGTTGATCGTTCTATCGGCTAGCGGAACTCCGGAATGATGTGCTTGGCGAACAGCTCGATCTGACGCATCTCCTCCTCCCAGGGCATGAAGCCCTGATCGAAGAACCAGCCGAACCATTCGAGATCGCCGTCACCGCCGATCTTCTTCAGCGAGGCGATCTCGGCCTTGATCTGGTCCACCGTGCCGGCCAGGCCGTACTTGACCTTGCGCATGCGGTCGACCGTCCACTCCGACGGCGGCAGCGCGGTGTAGGGCTCCAGCGGATACTTGGCGGCATCTTCGGCCGTGCGGAACGCCTCCCAGAAGCCGAAGCCGCCGAAGTAGCTCTGGAAGCCGGCGTAGTTGGTTTCGCGCAGCAGCTTGACGGCTTCCGCCTCGGTCTTGCCGAAGTGGACCGCCCGGAACGCGCCGACGCTCTCGCCCAGGCCGAGCTTGCGTCCGGCGGCCGCCGCCTCTTCCTGATAGACCCGGCACAGGCGCTGGAAGTCGGGCGGGTTGGCCACCAGGATCCAGGGCACGATGCCGGACTGCGCGGTGTAGCGGATGGTTGATTCGCTCACCGAGAACGGCTGGAACATGGGCGGATGCGGCTGCTGGTACGGCTTGGGCACGACGCAGATCTTGCGGATGACGCCCTCGTCGTCGATCTCACCGGGCGCGCCGTACGTGCGCGTCCACTCCGCCACGGGCCACCGCCGGATGCCCTCCTTGTACGGGAACGGCACCTGGTAGTACTCGCCGTCGTAATCCCAGGCCTCCTCGGTCCACGCCTTCTTGATGACCTTGACCGTCTCCTCGTAGACCTTGCGGTTGTGCTTGTCGATGGTCGAGCCGTCCATCGGCGCGCCCGTGACGTGATACTGCTGGCCGAGCACGTTGACCCACCGGTCCTGATAGCCACGCGCGAACCCCGCGTAGATTCGGCCCTTCGTCAGATGGTCGAGAACGGCCAGCTCCTCCGCCGCGCGGATGGGATCCCACGACGGCAGCACCAGGCCGAGCGGCGAGAACTTGATCCGCTTGGTGCGCGCCGCCAGGTCGGCGTAGAGCAGCAGCGGCGCCACCGAGGTTTCGTAGCCCTCCGAATGGAAGTGATGCTCGGTGGTGGCGAAGACGTCGAAGCCCGCGTCGTCGGCGAAGACCGCCAGGTTGCGTAGCTCCTCGAGCATCTGCTGATAGCGCTCGTTGTTGCGCCCGATGGGGCGCAGGCGCTTGCGGTCGTCCAGCGTGCCCGGCACCGTCGGCAGTACGAACAGCATGAATTTCATGTGCATCCACTCCTGTGAGGGTTAAGCGGTGTGTTCGATGAGTGGTCGACCTCCTGTTTCTTCAGGGCTCAGCGGGCGCCGGAAGCGGCCGCTGGCCACCGATTGCGGCCGAAGGTTCCACGGGCGGGGGGTACTGTCAAGCTGAGGGTGTAGTTTTGACTTGACCGCTTCCGGTCGCGGCGCTACTCCTCGGTCGTCGCTGGACGTGATGAACAGAGACAGTGTCGGACAGCGCGTGCCGCTCCTGCTCGTGCTCGTCGCGGCCGTCGGGCTCGCGTACGAGGCGCTGCTGCTGTTCACGTCCGTCCTGACTCCCTATCGGTTCCCGATTCCCTATGCCGTCCCCCTCTTCGATATCCCGTTCGTGCTCGTGGCCACCGGGATCGCGTATCTGTGCCGGGAACGTCAGCGGATCCGCCAGGATTTTCAGTCGGCGGCACTGGGAACGTCGCTGTTCCTGGCCGCGCTCCTGGCCACCGGCCACATCTTGATGCAGCCGGACTACCCGTTCGCCCCGGGTGTGAATCCGGGGATCGCTCCGTACCTCTTCTTCTCGAGCTACCTCGTCGCCCTGACCGGCGTCGCACTCGGCATGCAGTACGAGGCTCGCCAGTTCCCGCTGACCGAGCGCGGCCGGACGATGGTGATCCTGGGCTGCGTCTTGCTGAGCGCCGTCATCATGGTCGTGGTCCGCCTCGTGACTCCACTCCTCCCGTCGCTGGTGATGCCGGGACGGCTCACGCCGTTCGCCGTGTGGACCGCGGGGCTCGTCAATGGGGTCGTGGCGGTGTGGGCGCTGTTGGCCTGGCAACGTGGGCCGAGCGAGGCCCGGGCGCCGCACGGATTCGTGAACCTCCTGGCGCTGGCCGCATTCGTCTGGGTGCTCGGGCTCGTCGGCTTCCTTCTGTTCCCCTACCGGTACGGTGTGAGCTGGTACGTGGGAGGCCTGGCGCGTCCGTTCGGTGTCGGCGTGATCTTCGTCGCCCTGCTTCGCGAGCAGGCGTGGCTCTATCGTGAGGCACGAAGTCGCGTGCGAGACCTGGAGCAGCTCCACGAGGCGAGCCAGGCGCTGGTGACCACGCTCGGGCACGATGCCGCCCTGCAGGGCTACGGCCGGCGGCTGCTGGAGGCGGCGAGCGAGCAGGATATCCTGGACGATGCGGTCGAGACGACCAGACAGCTCCTGCGTTCCGACGGCGTTGCGTTGTTCCTGGTCGGCAGCAGTCGCCGTCTACGGCTGGCGGCCGCGGTGAACGGGCGAACTGGGGTCGCGGAGACGGATGCCGGCGTCGAACTGTTCGTGCGATCCGTCCTCGACAGCAAGGAAACGCTGGAGATCGAGGACACTGCACGGTACCAGAGCGCCGCCGGCGCGGGCGATGTCGACACGCTCGGCATGCGCTCGATGATCATGGCGCGGCTCGGCGGTCACGAGCGACCGGTCGGCGTGCTGGTCGCAGGCAATCGAGAACCCCGGCGCTTCGAGGACGAGGATCGACGCGTGCTCACGAGCCTCGCCCATCACCTGACGGTGGCGCTCGACAAGATCCGCGTTCACGCTGAGCTCCGCAACAACCTGCAGC
>Ga0134122_10002708_pt1 | contig 13044 bp, 6 predicted proteins | sample KB302_FD_96461 | JGI IMG/M metagenome (GOLD analysis project Ga0134122, IMG submission 96461) | Terrestrial soil microbial communities without Nitrogen fertilizer from Kellogg Biological Station, Michigan, USA - KB3-0-2 | ecosystem: Environmental > Terrestrial > Soil > Unclassified ...
CATGACGCCGGCAGACCTCACGATCTCAACCGGTGGCGCCGCGGAAAAGATCGCGCGCGATCGGATCGTCGAGGTCTCGGCCGCGAAGACGAAGTCTTGGAAAACGGGCGTCGGGCTCGTGCTTGGCGGGCTCGGCCTGATGGTCGCCAACGCGGCCACCCGTCCCGCCGAAGCTGGTCCGGGGCCCGCCTGGATCGCCGGCCTGCCAATCACGCTCGTCGGTTCGCTGATCGTGCACAGCGAAAGAGCACATCAGGGGCTCATCTATCGCCGGCCGTAATCTGCCGCACCTCGGTGCAGATCGGTAAAATGCGCGCGTGGTGTCCGGCCGCCGCCACGACGTTCGCCTGCTGATTGCCGCACTCGCGGTCTGGGCGCTCGTGCCGACGCCCGGCGCGGCGGGCGGGCCGGTGTCGCTTGCCGAAGTGATGCGCCGCGTCAGCGCCTACGTGGACGGCTACGGCGAGAAGGCGTCGATCATCGTCGCGACCGAGCGTTACACGCAGGAGGCGCACGGCACCGCGAAGGAGCCCGAGCAGCGCGAGATCGTCTCCGACGTCGCCATCGTCAGGATCGCGGCGCTGCGGACCTGGCAGGGATTCCGCGACGTCATCGAGGTGAACGGCGTGCGCGTGACCGATCGCGACGACCGGCTGTCGGCGGTGCTGATGGCGTCCGAGGGGCGGCTCGACGAAGCGCGGCGGCTGTCCGACGAGAGCGCGCGCTACAACATCGGATCCATTCAGCGCAACTTCAACGTCCCGACGTCGACGCTCTTCTTCTTCGGTTCCGAGAACCGCGGCCGGTTCAAGTTCTCCGCGAAGACGGTCGAACCAGACGGCGCCTGGGAGATCGCGTTCCGCGAGACGGAGCGCCCCACCTTCATCCGCACGCCGGAAGGACGATCGATCTATTCCGAAGGGACAATCTGGGTCTCACCGTCCGACGGGGTGATCGTCCGCACCCGGCTGAAGGTCGACCTGCCGGCGCGCGGGGACGATCGCCACCGCAGCGGCGCCGGGACCGTCGACGTCACGTTTCATCACGTTGACGGGTTCGACATGTGGCTGCCGGGCAGCATGAGCGAGACGTTCGAGTCGCGCGGGCGCGGCGGACGGCAGCGCGTCGAAGGGCGCGCCACCTACGACAACTACCGCCGCTTCGAAACCACGGTGAGGATCAAATAAGGATGCGCGGCGCACTCGGCGTATTGGCTGCGCTCGCCGCCCTGGCCCAGGCGGCTGCGCCGCGGGACGGTGTCATCACCGGACAGGTCGTTGACGCCGTCTCGGGAAAGCCGGTGAGCGCCGCGATCGTCACGATCAACGGCCCCGGCATCGTGGTGGCGCCCGGGCGCGGCGGCACGAACGCGTCGGTCCCTCGCATCCTTACCGGCGCCGACGGCCGATTTGCGTTCCAGGGGCTGCCCGACGGCAGCTTCACGATCACCGCGACGAAGACCGGCTACAGCGACGGCGCGTCGGGACGAAGGCGTCCCGGCGGCAGCCCGCAGGCGGTGGTGTTGAACGCGTCGCGGCGCACCGCGGACGTTCCCGTCCGCATGTGGAAGCACGGCGCGATCGCCGGCACGGTGCTCGACGAAGCGGGTGAGCCCGTGGTCGGCGTCCGCGTGACGGTGCTGTTGCGCACCTCGAGGTCCGGGCGCTCGCAGTTCGCCGATCAAGGGGCGGCCATGACCGACGACCGGGGGCTGTTTCGCTTTTCCGGCCTCGAGCCCGGGGACTACCTGGTCATCGCCTCGCCACCGCTGGTGACCGTCAAGATGACGGTGCTCGAGGACGTCGCCCGCACCGACCGCGGCAGCGGTGAGCTCGGACTCGCGCTGGGCAATCCACGATCCGGCAGTGTCATCCTCGGCGACACGCTGGTGGCCGCGGGGCCCGGCACCGCCATTCCGCCGCTGACCAATCGCGGGCGCCTGCAGATCTACCCGCCCACGCTGTCTCCCTCCGCGCTCACGCCCGACCAGGCCTCGGTGATCACGCTCGGACCCGGGGAAGAACGGACGTCGGTTGACGTGCAGTTGACGCCGGTCACGACGGTACGCGTCGCCGGCCTGGTAATCGGACCGGATGGCCCCGCGGCGGCGCTGCGCCTGCAGCTCGTCCCCTCGCGCGGGCAGGAGCTGCCGGGCGACCTGACGGGCGCGGTCACCTTCACCGACGCCGCGGGTGCGTTCGTCTTCGCGGGCGCCGCGCCGGGACAGTACGCGCTGCGCGCGACGCAGTCGGCGGGACGCGGCGGCGGTGGCACCAATCTGTACTGGCTGGATCAGCCGCTCACGATTGCGGGAGACGACGTCGAGGGGCTGACCGCCGTCCTGTCACCGCCTTTGCGGATTACCGCGCACTCGCAGTTCGATGGCGCCGCGCCGAAGCCGACGCTGCCTTCGGGGCGTTTCATCTCGATGCCGTTCATGCTCGAGCCCGTCGATCGATCCGCCGGGTTGCTGGCGATGGCCGCGACACTGACCGACGACGGTGGATTGACGGTGACGGGACCGACGCCGGGACGCTACCGGATTCGCGTGTCGAACTCGCCGGCGGGCTGGATGTTCAAGGCGGCACTTTTGAGCGGCGTGGACGTGTCCGAGACGCCGTTCGATTTCACGAAGGACATCTCTGATCTCGTGCTCGTCTACACGGATCGCTGGAGCGGCATCAGCGGCACCGTGCAGGGAGAGGGGGCCGACGCGGCGACGGTGATCGTCTACACGACCGATGCGCAGGCGTGGAACGACTCGGGTGCCTCCCCTCGCCGGCTCCGCAGCGCCCGCGCGACAGCCGCCGGCCAATTCGGGATCAGCTCGCTGCCGCCGGGCGACTACTACGTCGCTGCGGTTCGCGAAGAGGACGCCGCCGACTGGCGCGATCCGTCGTTCCTCGACGCGCTCGGCCGGGTCGCGACCCGCATCACCATTCTCGAGGGGGAACACAAGTCGATCGATCTCCAGATCCACGAGGTGCGCCGGTGACGGGGCTGCTGCTGCTGTTGGCGATGGCGCAGGCGCCGCAGCGCGACGTCCGCACGGCGCCCGCGGCCGCGACGGGAACGATCAAGGGCACGGTCACGAGCGCCGACGCGCAACCGCGCCCGCTGCGCCGTGTGCGAGTGATGTTGACGGGGCCGGCGCTTCCGCTGCCGCGGGCCATGATCACGGGGGACGAGGGGACGTTCGTCTTCGACCGTGTGCCGGTGGGACGCTACACCGTCACGGGATCGAAGGACGGTTACGTGTCCATGAACTATGGCGCGGCTCGTCCGGGCCGTCCCGGCACGCCGCTGCAGCTCGCCGCGTCGCAGACACTCGATCTCGCGCTGCGGCTCCCACGCGGCGCGGTGATCAGCGGGACGATTACGGATGTCGACGGGCTGCCCGCGGTGGGCGTCCAGGTGCTGGCGCTGACGGCGCGCTTCATCGGTGCGACGGGCGAGCGGCATCTCGTGCCGGCGCCCGTTGCGTACCGGTCGTCGACCGACGATCGCGGCATGTACCGCATCTACGGTCTCGCCGCCGGCGAGTACACCATCTCGGCGCAGTCGCCGCAGCGCGCGGTCGGACCGGCGGTGCCGGAAGTCCGCACCTTCACCGACGGCCGCGTCGGCGCGCAGCCGCTCGCCAGCGCCATCGTTTTCTACCCGGGGACGACGGACCTCGCGCAGGCGCGGCGCTTCACGCTGTCCGCGGGCGAGGAGCGCGCCGGCATCGACCTGCAGATGCAATACGTGCCGCTGGCCACGGTATCGGGCGTGGCGCCGGTGGCGGCAAACGGACCGCCGCGCTTCGTGACGATGGCGCGACTCGGCGAGAGTGCCGGCGTCGAACAGGCCCGCGATGCGCGCGTCGAACCGGACGGCCGATTCACCTTCGTGTCGATGCCGCCCGGCAGCTACCTGCTGATCGCCCGCGCCGTCGCGGACCCGAGAAACGCGGCGTCACCGGCCGGCGCGCCGAGCCAGTGGTTCACCGCGCCGGTCGTGGTCGACGGCCAGGACGTCACCGTCGCGCTGTCGCCGCAGCCGACCCTGAGCATCAGCGGGAGGCTGGAGTTCGCCGGCTCGCATCCGCCGCCGGACGTCAGCGGACTTCGCCTGCCCTCGCTCAATGCCACGCAGACGATCGGCACCTACATGCTGCCGCTGCCGCAGGTCCAGATGGAGGCCGGCGGACGCTTCACCGTCTCGGGCATCCTGCCGGGGTCCTACCGTCTCGGCGTGTTCGCGAACCAGGGCCTGCCGGGGATTCGCACGCCGATCGGTCCGTGGTGGTTGAAGTCGCTGATCGTCAACGGCCGCGACCTCCTCGACGCGCCGCTCGATCTGCGCGAAGGCACCGACGCCGCCGTCGCGACGTTTTCCGACAAGGCGAGCGAGGTCTCCGGCACCGTCAGGGACGCGAGCGGCGCTGCCGCGCCCGACGCGGCCGTCGTCATCTTCACGACCGATCGCGGCGGCTGGTTCTTCAACTCACGGCGCGTCGTCGGGCTGCGTGCCGATCGCAACGGGCGATATGCGGTCTGGAATCTCCCTCCCGGCGACTATCGCATCGTCGCCAGCACCGATCTCGATCAGGGGGAGTGGTTCGACCCGTCAACGCTCGACCGCTTGCTTGCGGACGCCGGATCGATCACAGTGACGGGCGTGGAACAGCAGAGCCGCGACCTCGTGATCCGCCATCGGCCATGAGGGCCGACCTGCGCGAGGCCATTCGAGGGTTCCGGGCCGATCCGGGATTCTCGCTGGTGGTCGTGCTGACGCTGGCGCTGGCAATCGGCATCAACTCGGCGATCTTCAGCGTGCTGAGCGGCGTCCTGCTGCGGCCGCTCGACTACGCGGATCCCGGCCGCCTCGTCGTGCTGTGGGAGAGCAACCCGCTGGCGGGGCAGCCGCAGTCGGAGACATCCGCGGCCACCTATCTCGACTGGCGCGGGCGCAGCCACGCGATCCAGGGCCTCGGCGCGTTCCGTCACCGCGGCTTCACGCTCAGGATCGACGGCGAGTCCGAGCACATCGCGAGCGTGGAAGTGTCGCCGGCGATGTTCCGCGTCCTCGGCGTCTCGCCGATCGTCGGACGCGTGTTCACGGACGAAGAGGAGAAGCCGGGCCACGAGAGGCTCGCGATCCTGAGCTACGGCGCCTGGCAGCGGCGCTTCGCGGGACGATCGGACGCCGTGGGACGCACGCTCGAGCTCGACGGGCAGCCCTACGAAGTCGTCGGCGTCATGCCGAAGACGTTCCAGCTTCCGGCCGGCGATCGCGAGGTCGAGGTGTGGTCTCCGCTGACACTGGATCTGCAGTCGCTCCTGACGCGCCCGCATCGGATGTACCGCACCATCGGCCGGCTCGCCGGCGGCGCGACGATCGCGCAGGCGCAGAGCGAGATGGACGGCATCGCGCGCGACCTGGCGCGCGAGCATCCCGAGACCAATGCCGGCTGGGGCGTCCGCCTGGTGGGCGCGCACGACCAGGTCGTCGGCGACATCGGCGTCACGCTCTGGACCCTGTTCGGTGCGGTGGTGCTGGTCCTGCTGATCGCGTGCGCCAACATCGCCAACCTGCTGCTCGCGCGCTCGGCCCGCGCCGCGAAGGACTTCTCGATCCGCGCCGCGCTCGGCGCCGGCCGCGGCGTGCTCGTGCGGCGATCGCTCGTCGAGAGCGGGCTGCTGGCGGCCGCGGGCGCCGGCGTCGGGCTCGGCCTGGCGTGGGCGGGGGTGCGGGTCCTGCGGCGTCTCATCCCGGTGACGGTGCCTCGCGGCGATCAGATCGGCCTCGACGCGACCGTCCTGGTCTTCACCGCGGCGATCGCGATCGCGTCGGGCCTGCTCTTCGGCCTCGTGCCGGCGTGGCGCGCGATGCGCCCCAATCTCACCGACGTCCTGCAGGAGACCGGCCGCGGCCTGACGGCGAGCCGGCGATCGCGCCGCCTGTCGGACGTCATGGTCGCCGCGGAGGTGGCGCTGGCGCTGATGCTGCTGGTGGGCGCCGGCCTGCTGATCCGCAGCTTCGTCAACCTGACGTCGGTGAGCCCCGGGTTCCGGACGAGCGGCGTCGTCTCGTTCGAGATCGTGCTGCCGGAGACGCGCTACGCCAACGGCGCAGCGAAGCGCGAGCTGTACTCGACGCTGATGGACGGCGTCCGCGCGCTGCCCGGGGTCGTCCACGCCGGCGCGGTGTCGGCGCTGCCGCTGAGCCCGCTCGGCACGCAGTTCGACATCCCGTTCACGATCGACGGCCTGAGCGCCACGGCGCCGTCGGAGCGTCCGCGCGCGGCGTATCGCGCGGTGATGGCGGGCTATTTCGAGGCGATGGCGATTCCGCTGGTCAAGGGGCGGCTGTTCGATTCCTTCGACGGACGCGACAAGGGACCGCGCGTGGCGATCGTCAACGAGACGCTGGCGAAGCGGTACTTCGCGGGCCTCGATCCCCTCGACAAGCGCGTCAAGATGCCGATGGCCGGGGATCTCACGATCGTCGGCGTGGTCGGCGACGTCAGGCACGACGGCCTGCAGCTCGCCGCCAAGCCCGAAGTGTTCGTGCCGTACTACCAGCTGGCGATCTCGGAAATGCAGATCGTCGTGCAGTCCGCCAACGAGCCCGCCCTCGTCACCTCGGCCGTCAAGCGCGTGCTGGCCCGGATCGATCCCGCGCTGCCGATCGCGAAGGTCTCGCGGATCGACGAATTCGTGTCGGCCTCCATCGCGCAGCCGCGCTTCAACATGGCGCTCCTCATCGGCCTCGCGGTCTGCGCGGCGCTGCTCGCGGCAGTCGGCGTCTACGGCGTGGTGACCTACTCGGTCACGCGGCGGACGTCCGAGATCGGCCTGCGGATGGCGCTCGGCGCCCGGGCTGGCGATGCCTTCCGGCTCGTCGTCGGCGGCGCGGCGCGCGTCGTGCTCGTGGGTGTGGTGCTGGGGCTCGCCGGTGCGGCGGCGCTCGGTCGCGCGTTCGACAGCCTGCTGTTCGGCGTGCCGCCGTTCGATGTGCTGACCTTCGCCGCCGCGGCCGCCGCTCTCGTCCTCGTCGGCCTCCTGGCCGCAAGCGTCCCCGCCAGCCGCGCCGCACGCATCGACGCCGCCGGCGCTCTGCGCGAGGAGTAGCGTGCGCGCCACGCTCGGCGCCTCGACGTAAGGTGCTATTATTCTCGCCCTTCAACCCTTCAGTCAGGAGATCGGCATGAGGAAGTTCCTGGTGGGCGCGGCGCTGCTGTTCGCGGTGGTTTCGCTGCCCGCGCAGCAGATGGTCACCGAGACGCGCGATCCGGCGCAGCAGCAGGATCCGGATTTCGAGAAGTCGGTGAAGGAGTGGACGACCCAGCCGTACTTCATCAGTCCGCTGGTCGATCACCTGCCGGTGGTGAAGGGCATCCCGACGCCGAAGGAGGTGCTGGGCTATCACGTCGGCGCCCCCTACAAGCTGACCTACTACGCCGACATCCTCAAGTACTACCGCGCGCTGGCGGCGGCGACGCCGCGCGTCAGGATCGAGTCGATCGGCAAGTCCGACGAGGGGCGCGAGCTCGTCGTCGTATGGGTGTCGTCCGACGAGAACATGGCGAACCTCCAGAAGAACCGCGACAACCTGGCGAAGATCGCCGACCCGCGCGGCGTGCCGCCGGACGAGATCCAGCGGCTGATCGCGACGACCAGGCCGCACTATCACTTCATGGGCGGGCTGCACAGCGGCGAGACCGGGCCGTCCGAGATGCTGATGGAGCTGTGCTACCGCCTGGCGACCGAGACCTCGCCGCTGATCAAGCAGATCCGCGACAACGTGATCGTCTCGATCACGCCGGTGGCGGATCCCGACGGCCGCGATCGCAACGTCGACTGGTTCTACAAGGGGCTCGATGAGCAGCAGGCTGTCGCTTCAGCGGCCACCTCGCCGCTGCGCCAGGGCGCGGAGGCGGGCGGGACCACGCCTGCCGCAGGCGCCGCGGCTGCCGGGGGAGGGCGCGGCGGCGGCCAGCTGCCGTACTGGGGCAAGTACGTCTTCCACGACAACAACCGCGACATCAACCTGTCGCAGGTGGCGATGCGCGCGATCGTCGATTGGTATTTCACCGCGCACCCGCCAATCATGCACGACCTGCACGAGGCGCAGCCGCTGCTCTACACCTACAGCGGCGGTCCGCCGCAGAACCCCAATCTCGATCCGATCCTCTTCACCGAGCTGCCCTTCTTCGCCAACTTCGAGCTGTCGCAGATGACGAAGTGGGGGATGCCGGGCGTCTACACGCACGCCTTCATGGACGGCTGGTCGCCGGGCTATCTCGGCTCGGTCGCCTACAACCACAACGGCATGATGCGGATGTACGAGACGCAGTCCGGGCGCGAAAACGGCCCCGGCCCGGGGGCGGCTGGCCGCGGCGCCAGCCCGGGACGCGGCGATGCGAATCCGTCACCAGCCGCGAATACCGGCGCAACCGGGGGACAGAGCTCTGCGGCGACAACTCCTGCGTCTGCAACAGTTGCAGCAACCAGCCAAAACCCGGGCCAGCCTCCTGCTGCAACCGGGGGTCAGACCCCGCCGGCAGCGCAGGGGCGCGGCGGCGGGCGCGGACGCGGCGGACGCGGCGGCGGCGGCGAGGCGGCGACACAGACGGCGGCGGCGCCGGCGGGGCGCGGCGGCGAAGGGGCGCCCGCGGCGGCGCTGGGGGGACGCGGCGGCGGACGCGCGACGGTGCCGACCGGCCGCGGCGGCGGCCAGCCGCGCGAGTGGTACCGCGGCCTGCCGATTCCGCCCGAGGCGATCGCCAATTTCTCGCGGCGCAACAACACCAACTACATGGAGACGGGTGTCCTGTCGGGGCTGCAGCTCACCTCGATGCTCCCGAACCTGGTGGTCGACAACTTCTACCGCAAGACGCAGAACTCGATCGACTCCGGCAAGAAGGACGCGCCCTACGGCTACCTCATCCCGGCGGGCGCGAAGGACATGACCCGCGCCGCCACGCTGGTCAACATCCTGCGCGCGCAGCAGATCGAAATCGGCACGGCGAACGGCGAGGTGAAGGTGGACGGCCAGACCTTCCCGGCCGGCTCCTACGTCATCAAGCGCGACCAGCCGTACGGCCGGCTCGCCAAGAACCTGCTCGAGCGCCAGAACTATCCCGACCCCAATCTCACGACCTACGACGACAGCGGCTGGACGATGGGGATGGCCATGGGCGTCGAGGTGAAGGAGATCAAGGACAAGGCGATTCTCGACGTCGCCGTGACGCCGGTGAAGACCGCGACGGTGAAAGGCAGGGTCGCCGGCAGCGGATCGGCCGGTCTGGCGGTGGCGCACTACGGCTCGAACAACATGATCGCCTTCCGCTACACGCTGAAGAACGTGCCGATGAAGATCGCCGAGAAGAGCTTCACGGCGGACGGCATCGAGTTGCCGGCGGGATCGTTCCTCGTCGCCGCCGGCGCCGACATGAACGCGGTCAAGGCGGCGGTGGAGCAGTTCGGCCTGACCGCGGCGTCGCTGTCGTCGCCGCCGAACGTCGCGACGCACGACGCCGATCTTCCGCGCATCGCGATCTACTCGTCGTGGAACGGCACCCAGGAGATCGGCTGGTACCGCCACGCCTTCGATCAGTTCGGCATTCCGTTCGACCTGATCTTCAAGGAGCGCCTGAAGAAGGGCAACCTGCGCGCCGACTACGACGTCATCGTGATGCCGACGCAGCAGGCCAACCGCGCCGCCGTCTTCGCGCCCCCCGCGGCGCGGCCGGTGCCGTACATGAAGACCGACAAGTACAAGTTCCTCGGCGACTACGGGTCGTCCCCGGACATCAGCGGCGGCATGGGGGGCGACGGCGTGGACGCCTTCGCCAAGTTCCTCGAAGGGGGCGGCACGCTGATCTGCACCGGCGGCGCCGTGCAGTTCCCGACCGAGCTGGGGATGGCGCGAACGGTTGACGCCTCCGATCAAACGTCGAGCAACTTCTACGCGCCCCGCCCGCTCGTCAACGCGGAGATCGTCAAGCCCGAGCACCCGGTGTTCTACGGCTACAGCGAGAAGATCATGCCGATCAAATACCTGGGCGGCCCGCTGATGTCGGTCGGCCAGCCCGACCAGGGAGCAATCCTCGCGCGGTATCCGGGCGGCGACGCCAACGTGCTGAGCGGCCTGATGCGCGGCGCCGACGAGATCGCCAACCGTCCGTTCGCCATCGAGGTGCCGGGCGGCTACACCGGCAAGGGACGGATCGTCCTCTTCTCCAACAACCCGATCTACCGCTGGCAGAACCACGCCGAGTTCAACATGGTGTTCAACAGCATCATGAACTGGAACGACCTGGGCGGCAGCCAGGCCCCGCCGGCGCGGACGACGGCGTCGGGCGGGCGCTGAGCGGGACCGCGGACTGACATAGGATCGGTCGCGTATGCGATCGATCCAGCACGAGATCATAAACGCCCTTCTGATCATCGCCGGGGTGTTCTCCGCGGCGATGGGCCTGAAGGGCTTTCTGCTGTCCAGCCACTTCATCGACGGCGGCGTCACCGGCATCTCGATGCTGCTGTCGCTGACCACGCCGCCGCCGCTGTCGGTGTGGCTGCCGATCATCAACCTGCCGTTCGTGCTGCTCGGCTACCGGCAGATGGGGGCGGCCTTCGCGATCCGCAGCGCCATCGGCATCCTCGGCCTGGCCCTGGTGCTCGCCACGGTGCACTTTCCCGACGTCACCCACGATCTGCTGCTGACCGCGGTCTTCGGCGGGGTGTTCATCGGGGCCGGCATCGGCTTCGCGATGCGCGGCGGCGCGGTGCTCGACGGCACCGAGATCGCGGCGCTCCTCATCGGCAAGCGCAGCGCCGTGCTCAAGGTCGGCGACGTGATCCTCGGCTTCAACATCGTGCTGTTCCTGACCGCGATGTCGATCCTCGGCGTCGAGCCGGCGCTCTATTCGATCCTCACCTACGTCGCCGCGGCGCGCACCCTCGATTTCATCCTGCACGGCATCGAGGAGTTCACGGCGATCACCATCATGTCGACGTCCTGCTCGTCGATCCGCGGCGCGCTGCTCGACGATCTCGGCCGCGGCGTGACCATCTACAAGGCGCGCGGCGGCAAGAGCGGCGAGGATCGTGAGGTCCTCTACTGCGTCGTCACGCGCCTCGAGATCGGTCGGGTCATCCGCATCGTCGACAGCTTCGATCCGTCCGCCTTCGTCGTCCAGCACCCGCTCGCCGATGTGCGCGGCGGGGTCGTCCACCGTCACGCGCTCCCGTAACTCGCGGTATCCGGGTCATCCGAAAGTGCTCTGGTAATCGGCGCACTTGACTCGGCTCGCGACTGACGGACCATCGCAGCGTGCGGAGAAACAGGAGTCTAGGAGGAAAGGGAGACGTTACTTTTTTTGCTTCGCACGAGACAAATTTCATCCGTCCACCGCGAGTGACGTCCTCGAGAAAAACGTTCTCCCTTTCCACAAGCGAGCGGTGGAGCACCCGCGACCACCCGTGCGTGACAAGTTTCACCCACACGCGGCGAGCAGCGAACCCAAGCGCCTGGATCCGCAATCCCGGGAATTACGGATCTGACCGCCCGACGTCCCGGTGATTGCTGACGATCCCGCCGGTCCCGCACTTGCAGTCGCTCGCCGCGCTTCGCTCGCCGGGAGCAACACCGGCGGTCCTCCATAGGCGGGCCGTCCGGTTGCCCAGCGGCGGAGTCTGATCTCGCAGGAGGGCGCATGCGTGGACTGCTAAGAGTGGCGGCGGGCGCGGCGGTGTGCGTGTTGACGACGGGCGCGCTGTGGGCGCAGGAGCCGCGCGTCGATGGCTGGGTGGTGCTGCCGATCGACGAATACCGCGCGCTGCGGGCGCGCGCGTTTCCGTCGACGCCGGATCCGGCGCCGCCGCCGGTCGACGCGACGCTCACGCGCGTGGATTACGACCTGCGCGTCAGCGGCGAGACGGTGAGCGGGCAGGCGCGGCTGGCGATCGACGTCCTCAAACAGGGATGGGTCAGCGTGCAGGTGCCGGCCGGCCTGCTGGTGCGCGACGCGCGCATGGACGGACGGCCCGTCGCGTTCAGCGCGGCCGACGGCGCGCCGCCGCGCGTGCTGATCTCGCGGCCCGGACGATCGACCCTCACGCTCGACGTGGTCATCCCGATTGCCTCGGGGTCCGGTACCGAGGGGATGGCGCTCCAGTCGTCCGGCTCCGCGCTGTCGTCGGTGACGCTGGCGGTGCCGCGGGCCGGCGTCGAGCTCGCCGTCACCGGCGGATTCATCGCGGAGAAGACCGAAACCGGCGCCGAGAGCCGCTGGGTTGTCTACGGCACGGCCGGCCAGCCGCTCGGCTTCACCTGGAAGCGCCGGGCCGACGATCGCCGCGCGACGCTGCCGCTGCGGATGCGCGCGCGTGTCACGGAACTGGTCGCGCTCGGCGAAGACTCGAGCCAGGTTACCTCGAGCGTGCAGATCGACGTGACGCAGGGAGTGGCGCGTGACGCGACGATCGCGCTGCCGCCGGGGCTCGTCGTCAACCAGGTGGCAGGCCCCGCGGTCGCCGACTGGAACGTCGATCGAACGACGCTGACCGTCACCTTCCTGGAGCCGATCGACGCGCATGCGTCGGTGGTCATCACCGGCGACATCCGTGCGCCGCGCGACGGCGCGGTGGCGGTTCCGATCGTGCGCGTGCCCGCCGCGGAGCGCGAGACCGGCGGGATCGCCGTGGATGTCGTGGGCGAAGGAGAGATCGCCCATCCCGAGCCGCGCGGCCTCGAGCCCGCCGATCCTTCCGACCTCGGCGACATCATTGCCGGGCGCGAGTCGCCGTCGATGGCGGCGTTTCGCTTCACGCCGCTCGCCGCCGGCGCGCCGCGCGCCCTCACCGTCAACGTCACGCGCTACACCGCGAAGGCGGTGCTGGTGGCCAACGTCGAGGAAGCGCGCTACGACGCGCTGGTCAACGACGACGGGAAGCTGCTGGTGCGCGCTCGGTACGCGGTGCGCAACAACCAGCGCAGCTTCCTCGCCGTCGCGCTGACCCCGCAGGCGGTGCTGTGGAGCGCCGCGCTCGA
>Ga0134122_10002709_pt1 | contig 13044 bp, 12 predicted proteins | sample KB302_FD_96461 | JGI IMG/M metagenome (GOLD analysis project Ga0134122, IMG submission 96461) | Terrestrial soil microbial communities without Nitrogen fertilizer from Kellogg Biological Station, Michigan, USA - KB3-0-2 | ecosystem: Environmental > Terrestrial > Soil > Unclassified ...
CGGAATTGGTGGGCGCAGCAGGACTCGAACCTGCGACCCGCTGATTAAGAGTCAGCTGCTCTACCACCTGAGCTATGCGCCCTGACTTGAAAAAGGTCGCTAGGACCTCGCGGGAGGCGGGGTCTTAGCAAAGGCCCCCCGCACTGTCCACCAACGCCAATCGCTGGATGGACGCCCGGTTTTGGGCTCGATTTGCGAACGTGCTAGCCTTCGGCCCGGTGCGAGGAAATAGAGGATAATCATGCAGATCGTGCGCACGGGGGCGATGCTCGCCGCGTTGGTGCTTGCGCTTTTGGCTTTTTCCTTTCCGGCGTACGCGTTGCAGGGGTGGGAGCGGCTCGGAACGCGCACCGTCGATTTCGGGCGGGATATCGACACCATCGTCATCGGTCGCGCGGAAGGACGGTTCACGGCGATCATGTTCGAAGTGGACGGCGGCACGCTCGAAATGCGCAACGTCAGAGTCGTCTTCGGCAACGGCGACAGCTATTCGCCGCCAACGCAATTCGTCTTTGCCGACAAGGAAGCGAGCCGCGCCATCGACTTGCCGGGTCCCGGGCGCATCATCCGCAGCGTCACGTTCAATTATCGCAGCATGCGGACCGGCCAGGGTCGCGCCACCATCACGCTTTACGGGAGATAGGCAAGCGCGCGGCTTTAACCATGAAGCTACGAGGCCTGTATCCTTTTCCATTCGTGATGCTCGCGGCGATGTTGCCGGGGTTACAGGCTGCGGGCGGTGCAGTTCCGGCGGGCAACGATAGGCAACGCGCCGCATCCATTCCGGACTTCTCTGGCGTATGGCATCGCTGGTTTCGTCCGGGCCTTGGTCCGCCCGCATCCGGGCCCGGCCCGGTGACAAACAGGTCGCGGCTCGACGGCGTCAGCAACTACTACCAACTGGTCGGCGACTACACCAATCCGATCCTGAAGCCCGAAGCAGCTGAAGTCGTGAAGCGGCGGGGCGAGCTATCGCTGAGCGGTGTCGGATATCCCACGCCGAGCAATCAGTGTTGGCCTTCGGGCATGCCGTATGTGTTTTGGAATTTCGGCATGCAGATGCTGCAGCAGCCCGACAAAATCACGATCCTTTATCTGCATGATCACGAAGTACGGCGCGTGCGCATGAACCAATCTCATCCGGCGCGGGTGACTCCGTCATGGTACGGCGATTCCGTAGGTCGCTACGATGGCGATACGCTTGTCGTTGACACCGTCGGCATCAAGAGCGGGCCGTTCGCCATGCTCGACATGTACGGAACGCCGTATAGCAATGCCTTACACGTGGTGGAACGGTATCGGCTGCTCGACTATGAAGCCGCCAAGGACGCGCTGGATAGGGAAGCGAAAATCAACGCCCGCTACCCACCCGGTTTAAATGCCGTGGAGTTCGATCCCGACTACAGGGGCAAGCACCTGCAAGTGCAGATCACCGTGGAAGACGAAGGCGTTTTCACGACGCCTTGGTCCGCGGTCGTAACTTACGGCCGTCCGCTCGGCGATTGGGCGGAACATGTCTGTGCTGAGAACACGCGTGAGTACTACAACCGCGGCGACACCGCTGTTCCGACCGCAGAGAAGCCGGATTTCTGAAAGCTATCTAGACTAGATCATTCCGCTCGAGTGCCGCGGCACGCTGACGTGCCGGTGAACGTGCACGCTCATCAACAAGCCGAAGCCGAACATCACCGTCATCATTGCCGTTCCGCCATAGGAAATCAGCGGCATCGGAATGCCGACGACCGGGATCAATCCCATCACCATCAGCGCATTGATCATGATGTAGAGGAAGAAATTGACCGTGACACCCATCGCCAGAAGTCGGCCGAATTGGCTGCGCGCGGTCATCGCGATCTGGATGCCATACCAGATCACCGCGGCGAACATGCCAAGCAGGATCATCGTGCCGATGAAACCAAACTCCTCGCCGATAATCGGCAGGACGAAATCGGTTTCCTTTTCAGGGAGGAAGTTCAGCCGGCTCTGCGTTCCCATGAGGAAGCCCTTGCCGAGAAGGCCGCCTGAGCCGAGGGCGATCTTTGCCTGGGTGATGTTCCAGCCGGCGCCGAGCGCATCCGAATCGGGATTGAGGAAGGTGAGCACGCGCTGCTTTTGATAGTCGTGCAGCAGGAACGCCCAAGCCGAAGGCACAGCAATCGCCAGCGTGGCAACGGTGGCGGCAATCCAATGCCAGGACAGCCCGGCGAGGAACAGGAGCAGTGCGCCGCCGACGGCGAGCAGCGTAGCGGTGCCGAGATTGGGCTGCATCAAGACGAAAACAGCGGGCACCGCGATCATGATCAGCGGCACGATGAGGCGGAAAGGCCGTGAGACTTCGCCCGGCGCCAAACCATGGAGGTAGCGCGACAATGCGAGCACGAGGGCAATTTTCATCAGTTCGGACGGCTGAAGCTGGAGTGGACCGAGCTCGATCCAACGCTGCGCACCGAGGCCGACGCGGCCGGCGACCTCCACAGCCACCAGCAGTAGCAGCGAAAAGACATAGGCCGGATAGGCGAGGCCCATCCACACCCTTATGTCGACGCAGGCGACCGCGATGAGGATGAAAAACCCGATCATGAAACGGATGATCTGACGCTCCGCCCAGGGCGCGAGGCTGCCGCCGGCAGCGGAGTAGAGAACGGCAAAGCCAACGCAGGCGATCAGCGCGATGAGAATGGCCAAGCTCCACTTCACCTCACCGAGCTTGTGAGCGAACGGAACCCCGCCTTGCGACGCCTGGAAAGCCCGCACGCTCATGGCGCGGCCGAAGCTGAAGTGACGGGATAGGCCGGCGGGCGTCCTATGATGTCGCGCTGCTGCGCAAACATGAGAGCGTCGCGCGCGACCTGCACCTGCGGATGAGCGACCACCGCACCATGCTCGATCACCACCGAACACGCATAGCGCGGCTTGTCGACCGGGGCGTAAGCAATGAACAGCGCGTGATCGCGCAGCGCCCAGGGCAGCGATTCATTGGTGCGCACACCCGTGAGGCGTTCCTCGCGCGTGATCACGCGCACCTGAGCGGTTCCGGTCTTGCCGGCCATCGCAAACGGGCCGTTGTTGATGCGCCACGGAAATCCGGTGCCGCCGGGTTCGTTCGTCGCGGCGTTCATGCCCTCGCGCACGGCGGCAAGCGCCTGGGGCGAGAAGCCGATGCCCTCGGCAACCGGACGGCCCAGTTTCTGCGCGCCGAGCGAATGCACAAGGCGGGGACTGACCTGCATGCCGCCGGCGATGCGCGCCGCCAGCGTGCAGAGCTGAAGCGGCGTGGCCAGGATGTAGCCCTGCCCGATGCCGGCAACGAGCGTTTCGCCCTGCTGCCACGACTCTTTGAACGTCGCCTGTTTCCAGTAGCGATCGGGAATAAAGCCGCTGCGCTCTCCGGGAATTTCGATGCCAGTGAGCTGTCCGAGGCCCAGCCTGCGTGCGGCCGCCTGGAGACCGTCGATGCCGAGCTTCATCGCCACTTGATAGAAATAACAGTCGCAGGAATTTTTCAGACCAAGCCGCAAATTCATCGCGCCGTGGCCGCCCTTTTTCCAGCAATGGAAATCATGGCTGCCGAGACGCACGACGCCCGAACAATGGAAGATCGTTTCAGGCGTGATCACGCCTGCATCCAGCGCCGCGAGCGCCGTGACGGTCTTGAACGTGGATCCGGGCGGATAGGCTCCGGACAGCGCCTTATTGATCAGCGGCTTGTGGTCGTCGGTGGTCAGATCGTTCCATTGCTCCGGAGTGACGCCGACGTTGAAGGCGTTCGGATCGAATCCCGGCGTGGACACCAGCGCAAGGACATCTCCGTTCTCGACATCCATGACAGCGCAGGCCGCGCTGTCGTTCTTCAGCTTTTCATAGATGAGGCTCTGCAATTCACGGTCGATGGTGAGATAGACGTCGCGGCCCACCGTTCCGTCGTCGCGATCGAGCTCGCGGATCACGCGCCCATAGGCATTGACCTCGACGCGGCTGGCTCCCGCGCGGCCGCGGATGGCGCCATCGTAGGTTCTTTCGATTCCGCGCTTGCCGATGCGCACACCCGGAACTTCGAGCAACGGATCGTCGGCTGCCGTTTCCTGCGGCGAAGACTTGTCCTCGGCTGCCACCGGGGCGACATAGCCGAGCACGTGCGAGAATTCTTCCGTGTAAGGATAATCTCGGGTGTCGCCGACGTCGGGCTGCACGCCGGGCAGATAAGGCAGGTCGAGATTTAGCCGGGCAAAATCATCCCAGGCGAGGTTTTCCGCCACGATCAGCGGAACAAAGGGCTTGTTGGCCACGGCGTCCTTCAGGACCTTTGCCCGCATCCGATCGCTGATGGGGATGACCTTGGCGAGCGCGTCGAGAGTCGCGACCACTCCGCCGCGTGTTTGCTCGGGCACTAGCATGACGCGGTAATTGCGGCGGTTGGAGGCGAGCGCGACACCGAAGCGGTCGACGATGCGTCCGCGCAGCGGGGCCAACAGGCGCTGATTGATGCGGTTGTCCTCGGCGCGATTGAGGTAAAGGTCGCCGTTCTCGATTTGAAGCTGGTAGAGACGCCCAGCGAGCACGCCGAAGACGGCGGTCATCCCGCCCGACACAAGAAGCGTGCGCCGCGTGAACGTGGCGTGACGGCTCTTGGCTTTCTTTTCGAACGGGCCCACTTGGTGCTCCCCCCTACACTTCGCCGCGCATCGCGCCGACGACGCGACGATGGGTCCAAGCCAACGGGAGGGCGATCAAGGGATAGAGCGCCACAGTGATGACGCAGGCGAGCAGCAGCGGAGCCAGCGCCGGCCACTGGTGGTAGACAACCCAGGTCAAGACATAGGCCATCATGGCGGCGAGAAGTGTGGCTGCCGCGAAACCGATCAGCGCGGCCGCACCGGAAAGCCCAGCCAGAATTTCGCGCTGGCGGTCGGCAAGCGCATAAGCCGCAACAAAGCCGGAAGCCCAAAGCCCGGGCGGACCGCCGGAGAGCAGATCCTCCAGCAACCCGATGATCAAGACCGCCCCGGGCGGCATTAGATCCGGCCGCACGAGGGCCCAAAAATAGATCGCGGCGAGCGCCAGCATCGGGGCTGGAAAGAGACCATAGGCGAGCGAGAGCGGAATATTCACCATCACCGTCAGAAGGACGGCTGATGCCACCGGCAACAGAGCGGCGAAAAACCGCGGTGGATTCAGCGAAAGAAGATCGACCATATCAGCGATCCTCTTCGACGGCCGCGGCGCCGGCTGGCGCCGTGGGTAGTGCCGGAGTTGGCCGGATTACGCCAGCCGGCCGGGCCGGCGGTGGACGCTCGGCGGCGACGGCGGCTTGCGGCGGTTTGGGAGCGCCGATAGCGGGCGCCGTTGCGGCCGGATCAGACGGTGGAGGCGGCACGAGATAGTCGAGCACGCGCACGTAATCGCTCGCGGCCGAAGCCGCGTAGAGCGACACGCGAAGCTCGTTGCCTTCTCCCATGATGACGCCCACTGGCAAACCGGCCGGCAAAAGACCACCGTCACCGGTGGACACCACGCGGTCTCCGGCATGCGCGGCGCCGGCGCCCAAATCGAGATCGAGAACCGGGGCCAGCGTGCCGTCGCCCGCGAGAATCGCCCGCCGCTGCGACGGCTCGATCAGGACCGGGACGCGGCTGTTCACGTCGGTAAGAAGGATCACCCACGATGTGCGCTGGCCGGTCAGATAGATGCGACCAATCAGACCGCGATCGTCCGAGACCGCCTGCCCTTTCCGCACTCCCTGTTCGGTGCCGGCGTTCAAGATCATAGTCTTGCCGAACGGCCGGTTGGATTCGCCGATGACGCGCGCCGTTACCGCGGGAGGAGCGGGATCGGGCGCTGTGTTCAAAAGCGATTCATACCGCTTGAGCCGGTTTTCCAGTGACAGCGCGACGTCCTGCCACTTGCGCAGCTCGGCGTTTTCCTGCCGCAGCGCGATGTTTTCGCGATAGACGGAGAACATCGTGCTCATGCTGTCGAACCAGCGGCCGACCGCCACAAGAGGCGCACGCACTCCAAGCAATGCCGGCGCTGTGACGTCGGAAAGGCTCGCCCGGGCCGCGTCGAACATCGGCGCTTCGGCTTTGCCGAAGACCGCGATGGCGATGGACAGGACAACACAAACGGCAACGGAGGCGCGCGTTCCAAACGCGCTACGGCCTCTCGCCGGCCTTGCCCCGCCCAACCACGCCATACCCAATCCCCTCAACAGACTTCGGCTACTAGAACGCCGTCGACAACATGTGCCGCATCGATTTCGAGTTCTCGAGCGTGCGCCCTGTGCCGAGCGCGACGCAGGAGAGCGCGTCGTCCGCGATCGACACCGGCAAGCCGGTCTCGTCGCGCAACACTTGATCCAAATTGGAAAGCAGTGAACCACCGCCGGTAAGGACAATTCCCTTGTCGACGATATCGGCGGCCAATTCCGGCGGCGTCGCTTCGAGAGCCACCTTGACGGCCTCGATGATCGCACTGACCGGTTCGGTCAGCGCTTCGGCTATCTGCCGCTGCGTCACCGTGATTTCCTTCGGCACGCCGTTCAGAAGGTCGCGACCCTTGATCTCGATGCTGCTGCCGCTGCCTTCGAGCGGAGGTGCAGCGGAGCCGATTTCCTTCTTGATCCGTTCGGCCGTCGATTCACCGATCAAGAGATTCTGATGCCGGCGGATGTAAGCGATGATCGCCTCGTCCATCTTGTCTCCGCCGACGCGCACGGAACGCGAATAGACGATGCCCCCAAGCGACAGCACCGCGACTTCGGTCGTACCGCCGCCGATGTCGACGACCATAGAACCGGTCGGTTCGTTCACCGGCAGTCCGGCGCCGATGGCTGCCGCCATGGGTTCCTCGATGAGGAAGACGCGGCGGGCGCCCGCCGAGAGCGCCGATTCCTGAATCGCGCGCCGCTCGACCGCGGTTGAACCGGACGGGACGCATACGATGATGACCGGATTGGCGAAGGAGCGGCGGTTGTGCACCTTGCGGATGAAATGTTTGATCATCTCCTCTGCGACTTCGAAATCGGCGATCACGCCGTCACGCATCGGCCGAATCGCCTCGATGCCGCCGGGCGTGCGGCCCAGCATCATTTTCGCGTCATTGCCGACGGCGAGCACTTGCTTCTTGCCGCCCTTTGAAACCATGGCGACAACCGATGGCTCGTTAAGCACGATACCTCGCCCCTTGACGTAGACGAGCGTATTCGCCGTCCCCAGATCGATGGCCATATCGCTGGACAACATTCCCAAAAGACTTCCGAACATGCCCCCGTCCGTAACTCCCCCTGTTCGGGGGTCCAAAATTTAGCGTCAATCGGCTCATCGCCGATTTCAATCATCGCGCCACGGTTAACGCTTCCGGAGCGGTTTTCTTACGTTTAACCAGAAGTTTATTGAGTGCATTCACATAGGCATAAGCGGCGGCCACCATCGTATCGGTGTCCGCCCCACGGCCGGTGACAGTGCGGCCGTCTTCACTCAAGCGCACGCTGACTTTGGCCTGCGCGTCGGTTCCCTCGGTCACCGCGCTGACCTGAAACAACGCCAACGACGCGGGATGCGGGAAGAGCTTGCGGATCGCATTGAAGATCGCATCCACGGGACCATCGCCGGTGGCGACCCCTGAACGCACTTCTCCTTCCACGATCAAGGACAATTCCGCCGACGGGACGATGCCCTTGCCGGCAGTCACCTTAAGGCCCTGAACTTTGATCGGATCGGCACTGCGCAGCACCGAATCATCGACCAGCGCGACGATATCCTCGTCGAAGATGTGCTTCTTCTTGTCGGCGAGATCCTTGAAACGCCGGAACGCATCTTCGAGCGAATTGTCGCCGAGCTCGTAACCGAGAGTCTTCAACTTGTCGCGGAAGGCGTGGCGCCCGGACAGTTTGCCGAGAATCAACGACGTTCCCGTGACGCCGACGTCGGCCGGACTTATGATCTCGTAGGTCTGGGCGTTCTTCAGCATCCCGTCCTGATGGATACCCGATTCGTGCGCAAACGCATTCTTGCCGACGATGGCCTTGTTGTATTGGACGGGAAATGCCGTGACGTTGGAGACGAGCTTCGACGCGCGTGCGATCATCTCGGTCTTGACGCCTGTAGCGTAGGGCATGCGGTCCTTGCGCACCTTCAGCGCCATCACGATTTCCTCAAGCGCGGCATTGCCCGCACGCTCGCCGATACCGTTGATGGTGCACTCCACCTGGCGTGCCCCTGCCAAGACTCCCGCCAGAGAATTTGCCACAGCGAGGCCCAAATCGTTGTGACAATGCGTGGAAAACACCACTTTATCGGCGCCTGGAACGCGCGCCCGCAGCATCGTCATCAACTCGAAATATTCTTGCGGAGTCGCATAGCCGACCGTGTCGGGAATGTTGATTGTCGTGGCGCCGGCCTTGATGGCGAGCTCTATGGCGCGGCAGAGAAAGTCCGGTTCGGTGCGAGTGGCGTCCTCTGCGCTCCACTGCACGTTGTCCGTCCAGTTGCGCGCGCGATTCACCGATGCCGACACGGCCTCCAGCACCGAAGACGGTTCCATCTGCAGCTTGTGCTTCATGTGCACCGGGCTGGTGGAAATGAAAGTGTGGATGCGCGACTGCGCCGCGCCCTTGAGCGCCTCGCCGGCGCGGTCGATGTCCTTGAACCCCGCGCGCGCAAGTCCGCAGACGACGGCGTTCTTCACCCGCTTGGAAATGGCGCTCACGGCCTCGAAATCGCCGTTCGATGCAATCGGGAATCCGGCTTCGATGATGTCGATTCCCATTTCGTCGAGGAGCACCGCAACCTCGATCTTTTCCTCATGAGTCATCGCTGCGCCAGGCGACTGCTCGCCGTCGCGCAGCGTCGTATCAAAAATCCGTACACGGTCCTTTTTGGTCTCGTGCGGAGCGGTGTCGTTCGTTTTCATACTCTCGGTCATGTCAAAAATCCTTCGGTTCGCCGTAGGGCGGTTGGCTTCTTGTTCCGTATGCTGATGTTTCCCCTAAGCGCCCGTCCCGGAACCGGGACGGCAACCGCTTAGGGGCAGCTAAGGATGAGAAGCGCGCCCTGAAGCGAACCGAGCGAAGGACGGCCGCATGACGAAAGACGCGTGTCCGCAAAAGGAGCGTCGATGCTCCTCTTATGGGCGTCGCGGCTTTTATTCGTCATCGACAATCGTTCCGCTTCGGATCGGAGTCGTGATTATTCACGGATAATCATAACCGCCCGTAAACACGAGCGCTTTTCGACCTATCCACAGCCATTTAGGACGATTTATCCAGGGGGTGCAAGCCAGGGTTAATACGTAGGCGCCGGACAGCCGCTGGACCAGCGAAGGTGCTTAAGTCCCAACACCGATTAGCAAAATAGACGACGCTCAGCTGGGAGTTCCACGGACCCAAGCGATGCATATTGGTCGAAGACGGCGAAAGGAACTTCTCTCCATTGCTTTGCCTTGAGCATGGTTCTTCTACGCCTGGACTTGGATGGATCATGCGACAACAAGCAGCGTCTTGGCGCCGAGATCAAAGAAATAACCTTTTATCTGCAATTAGTTAGCGTTCAGTTCCGGCTTCTGTCCACGAGCTTATTCTTGGCGATCCAGGGCATCATGCCGCGCAATCGCTCGCCCACTTCTTCTATCGGGTGGGCGGCCGAAGTGGCGCGCATCGCTTTGAAGGACGGCTGGCCGGCCCGGTTCTCCAGGACCCAATCGCGGGCAAAACGCCCGGATTGGATGTCGGCGAGGATCTTCCTCATCGCCGCCCGCGACTCTGGGCCGACGACGCGCGGTCCCGAGACATATTCGCCGTATTCCGCGGTGTTGGAGACCGAGTAGTTCATGTTGGCGATGCCGCCTTCGTAGATGAGATCGACGATCAGCTTCACCTCATGCAGGCACTCGAAATAGGCCATTTCCGGGGCGTATCCGGCCTCGACCAGGGTCTCGAAGCCGGCGCGGATCAGCTCGACCAGACCGCCACAGAGCACGGATTGCTCGCCGAAAAGGTCGGTTTCGCATTCCTCGCGGAAAGTCGTTTCGATGATGCCGGCCCTGCCGCCGCCGATGGATGAGGCATAGGCAAGACCCAGGTCGTGAGCGTTGCCCGAGGCATCCTGGTGGATGGCGATAAGGCAGGGCACTCCCGCCCCCCTCTGGTACTCGCTCCTAACCGTGTGGCCGGGGCCCTTGGGGGCGACCATGACGACATCGAGATCGGCCCGAGGCTCGATGAGACGGAAGTGGATGTTGAAGCCGTGGGCGAAGAACAGGGCGGCGCCCTTTTTAAGGTGTGGAGCGATCTCGGCTTTGTAGAGGTCGGCCTGAAGCTCATCGGGGACCACGCACATCATCACGTCGGCCCATTTGGCGGCCTCAGAGTTGTTCATGACCGGGAAGCCAGCCGCTTCAGCCTTTTTCGCCGAGGGGCCGGGACGGATGGCGACAGCGACGTCCTTGACCCCAGAATCGCGCATGTTGAGCGCATGCGCGTGACCCTGGCTGCCGAAGCCGATGATCGCCACGCGCTTGCCCTTGATCAAATTCACATCGGCGTCACGGTCATAGTAAACGCGCATGTCGAGCCCTTCCTCAGCTGTCGAACGGGTTTGCGGTCCCGCGATTGCGGCCGTGTAAAGACTGTCTGGCCTGCCGGGTCAAGGCTATCGCCACGACCGCGGCCAGGGGACGAATTCGGGGAAGAAATACGCGGTCGGGATGATCAGGAAGATCGCCACTGAAGCATAGATCGAGACGAAAGCCAGCGGTACCGACAGCGTATACAGGGACGTGAAGAACCAGTCCTTCTTGATGATGGCGCGGTGGATGTCGTCCAACCTGCCGTCTCGGTCGCCGAGGCAGGCGGCGCAGCGATGCAGCATGGTGAAGCTGATCGAGGTTGCCGCGAGAACCGAGCCGTAGAACGCAACCGCGAGCGGCTCGTGCGGAGCATCACCGAGCGCGGCCGTCGACAGCGGGATCAGCGACATCCAGAACAAGAGATTGGCGTTCCACCAGTAGAGCGCGTTCGTCGCCCGCGTGGCCGCGCGCATCAGCATGTGGTGATTGAGCAGCATGATCGCGATGACAACGAAGGACAGCGCATAGATCGCAAGCTGGGGGCCGAATACGTTCAACACGCGATCGAGGCGCCCCTGCGAAAACACCTCCGCCGGAATCTTCAATTCCAGGATCATGATGGTAATCAGGATGGCGACGACGCCGTCGACAAATGTCTCAATGCGGCCGGTGCCCGGCCGGTTCTCTGCAACCGGCGGCAGGGGCTTGTCCATTGGCTACATGGGCTCGGCGCCGCGCGAGATGGCGGCAACTCCGGTGCGACTGACCTCGACGAGGCCTAAGGGCCGCATCAATTCCACAAAAGCGTCGATTTTCGCCGGCGTTCCGGTGATCTCGAAGACAAAGCTGCCATGCGTCGTATCGAGCGCGCGGGCGCGAAACACTTGGCTCACGCGCAAGGATTCGACCCGCTTCTCGCCGGTGCTCGCCACTTTGATCAGCGCGAGTTCGCGCTCGATTCCGGGCTTCTCCACGGTGACGTCGACCACGCGATGCACCGGCACGAGCCGGCCGAGCTGTGCCCTAATCTGTTCGATCACCGCCGGCGTTCCGGAAGTGACCACGGTGATGCGCGAAAGATGCGCGGCGCGGTCGACTTCCGCGACCGTGAGGCTTTCGATGTTGTAGCCGCGGCCGGCAAAGAGGCCGATCACTCGGGCGAGTACTCCCGGCTCGTTGTCGACCGTGACCACGATCGTATGCGTTTCGATGCGGGAGTCCTTTTGCATGGCCCTTATTCCAACGCGTAATTGGCGGCGACACGGGCAACAAGGCCGCTCTTGCCGAATTCCATGAACTCGCCGGCATGCCGCCCGTCCCTCGAATGGTACTCGAGCACGACGGTATCGACGCCGGAAAATATACGGTCGAGCGTGAAGCGAAGATCAGGGATTTTCTCCAGCGCGGTTTTGAAGTAGTGGCGCAGCGCGGCTTTGCCGCGGATCGTACCATCATCCCTGCCGAGGATGAGTCTTACGCGGGGCGACGTGAGGACGACGTCGTCTTCGTAATGCGACAGCACGCGCTCGAGATCGCGCGCGTTCCACGCATTGACCCATTCGGCCGCGAATTCCGTGTGGTTCGACCACATGGCTAGACCATCATCTTCCCTTCTTCGGACACTTCGGGTTCGTCTTCCGCATCGGAAAGGATCATTTCGTCATGGGCCGCGCCCGACGGAATCATCGGGTAGCAATTCTCGTGCGGATCAACGCGGCAGTCGAACAGCACCGGGCGCTTGACGTCGAGCATCTCCTGGATCTTGGCGTCGAGCTCATCGGGCTTTTCGGCGCGAATGCCGACCGCCCCGAAGGCCTCCGCCATTTTGACGAAATCCGGCAGCGCTTCGGAATAGGAATGCGAGTAGCGGCCGCCATGCAGCAATTGTTGCCACTGGCGCACCATGCCCATGTACTCGTTGTTGATGATGAAGATCTTGATCGGCAGTTCATACTGAACCGCCGTCGACATCTCCTGCATCGTCATCTGCACCGAGGCGTCGCCCGCGATATCGATCACGAGGCTGTCGGGATGCGCGACCTGCACGCCGAGCGCGGCCGGCAGGCCGTAGCCCATGGTGCCGAGACCGCCCGACGTCATCCAGCGGTGCGGCTCCTCGAACCCGAAGAACTGCGCCGCCCACATCTGGTGCTGACCGACTTCGGTCGTGATGTAGGTGTCATGACCGCGCGTCGCCGCGAACAGGCGTTCGATGGCGTATTGCGGCAGGATGATATCGTTGCTCTTCTTGTAGGCGAGCGAATTGCGCGCGCGCCAGGTGGCAATCTCCTGCCACCAGCTCTTGATGTCGGGCTTCTTCGCTTCCGCCTTGAACACCTGCAGCAAATCGCCGAGCACGTTGCCGGCATCGCCGATGATCGGCACGTCGACATGGATGTTCTTGTTGATCGAGGACGGGTCGATGTCGATGTGGATCTTCTTGGAGCCCGGCGAGAATGCGTCGACGCGGCCAGTGATGCGGTC
>Ga0134122_10002710_pt1 | contig 13038 bp, 6 predicted proteins | sample KB302_FD_96461 | JGI IMG/M metagenome (GOLD analysis project Ga0134122, IMG submission 96461) | Terrestrial soil microbial communities without Nitrogen fertilizer from Kellogg Biological Station, Michigan, USA - KB3-0-2 | ecosystem: Environmental > Terrestrial > Soil > Unclassified ...
CTTCTCCGCGTTCTCGGCTCCATAGAGTATGTAGCCCGTTGAGAAAATTCGCGGCCCCGCCATCGCGCCCGACTTCACCATCTCCGATTGCGCGAAGACCGTCTGCGTCGACGCCGAAGGATCGTGTGTGGTGGTCACTCCAAAAGCGAGATTTGCGTAGTACGGCCACTGCTTCTCAGGCACAATGTCCAGCGCGTTGTATCCCATGTGCGCGTGCACATCTACAAGCCCCGGCATGATCGTCTTGCCGGTCATGTCTATTTTGCGCGCCGCGGCCGGTATGTCGATTCTTGCCCCGACTGCCTTTATCCGATTGTCTTCGATGAGAATGCTGCCGCGCTCGATTACTTCGTCTCCGCTCATTGTTATGATGCGTGCGTTTGTTAGCGCAACCAGCCCGCGGGGTCTTGCGGTTTCAAACTCAAAACCGATCTTTGTGGCTTTCGGCTCGGCAGGTTTTTCGTCCTTGGCCAACTGTTTGAAAATACTCTCAAGCGATTGCTCATAGAAATTTTCGCCAAGCGTCCACTGAACTGTTTTGCTGTCGCGAGACCAGGTGAGCCAGTCTCCCGACTTAGCTGAAATGGTCTTGACCGGAACGATGGTATCCGTGGCCGAAAGCTTGAGCAGCTTGCCTGTCAACGGAAACGGCGCGACGTAGAGCTTGTGCAGTTCCTTGAAAGCGAGCCATCGGCCGTCGGGCGACGGAACCATCTCGGCGGCGTATTTTGACTCGACGTGTTGCTTATAGTCATCGCCGGTCAGCTTGACGCTGCTGAGATATGTGTTCACGCTGCCGCCGCCGGGCCGGGATTCCATGAAAAAGACTCGTTCGCCTTTTGGGTCGAAGGTCAGGATCGGCATTCGGGCGTTTGGACCGCGGCTGAACACGTCGATCAGGTAACGGTGCTGCGAACCGTCCCAATAATGAATCTCAAACGTCGATTCGCTTGCCAGGTCTTCCTCGTGGTAGATACTCCCGCGACCCTTCAGATAAACGACCTTTGTTCCGTCGGGTGAGAAAACGGGGTTCGAATACTGATCGCCGACGTTGGTGATCTTGCGGGCGCCGGAGCCGTCTGCGTTCGCAATCCACACCGCGCCCTTCTCGGCATCGGACCACGTCACGTACGCGATCTTCGAGCCGTCCGCGCTAAAGCTGGGGGCGTATTCGAGGTTGTTTGTGTTGAGTAACCGTCCCGGCGCTGCGTCGCCTCTCCTGATGTAGAGCTTGCCGAGCGCGCTGTAAAGAATCTTGCCGTCGGAACTCTTTGCCCATCGCAAGAGTTTCGCGGTGTCGCGATCGGGTGCGACTTTCTGTTCGTAGCGCACCGCATCGGTGACTTTCTGCGATACGTGAGCCGTGAAAGGAATCGTTTGAGGGGCTTGTCGCGTTCGCGTGGGAACTCGAACAAACTTTCCCTGCCCGGTGATGATGATGCTGTTGCCGTCGGCCATCCAGGCATAACCCGGATACGTGCCGAACACCGCCCAGGTCTCCTGCTGGTCGCGCGAGAGGTTGTCGTAGACCGGCCACTCGCGGCCGCTTTCAATCTCACGCAGAAAGAGCACGGTCTTCAATCCAACACGGCGAATAAACGACAGAAACTTTCCGTCGGGCGAAACCTGAGGGCGAATCGCTCCTCCGGAGCCCTGCACGAATACCGACCGCCGGCCGTTGGTCGTGTCGTAGCGCTCGATCCAGTAAATGCTCCCGTAAACATTCTTGTTGTAGTCGAACGCGGTGCTTTGAACGAAGTAGACAAAGCGGCCTTTTGGATCGATTGCCGGTTCGCCTGAGTTGGCGGTCCAGTTGGGTTTCTCGGTCAACTGGACTCCCGTGCCTCCGCCGTTTACGTGGTACATCCAGATCTCGCCCGCCCCAAGCGAGCGTTGATCTACGAAGTGTTTGCGAACAAGGATGTACTGGCTGTCGGGAGTCCACGCCGGGCTGTTGACGAGGCGATAGTTCTCTTTGGTTATTTGCCTTCGATTCTTTCCGTCCGAGTCCATCACCCAGATGTTATCGCCGCCGTCGCGATCCGACGTGAAGGCGATGAGTTTGCCGTCCGGGCTGAAACGCGGCTGGCATTCCCACGAGACGCCTCCGGAGAGCAGCTCGGCTTTGCCGCCTCCGATCGGCATGCTGTAGATGTCGCCCAAAAGATCAAAGACGATCGTCTGGCCGTCGGGGGAAACATCGCAGCTCATCCAGGTGCCTTCGTCGGTGTCGAACTCTACGAGGGCCGATGGGCCGTGGTCGGCTTCGACATCCCACGGCTCGTTCTTTTTCTGATCGGGCTTTGAAGCGTCGGCTTTTGGCGCCTCTTGAGGAGCTTGGAAAGGAAGCGCGTATGCTACGGTCGATAAGACCAGTATCAGGATGCAGATGAGAACTTTTCTCAACACGATTGAACCTCGTTCTGGATTCTTCGAACCACTATGCGGCGGTGAGCACTTCGACCCGACAGGTGAGCTCTCGCAGCGACGGGCTAGTATATCGAACGGCGCCGAGTGTGGGCCAGCGCCCAACACAAAGGTCTACGCACTTCAACAGTGTCATTGGAGCTTCTTGAGTCCTGCATTCAGCTGCGGACCCAGTAGCGGTTTCCTATCGGTATGAAGCCGCTAACTGCGGTCTGCACGTGCACGAGGGCAACGCCTTGGCCGGGCAATGATAGAAAGTCGTCGTAGTCTAAAGTTCCGGCAGACAATCAATGAAACAGGCCGCCGAGCTTGCAGCTTCGGCGGCCTTTTGTTTGGTCGATGCTCGGGGTGACTAGTCGCCAAACCCGGCGGGCGCACTCTCCGGTCTGGCCTTCTTGAGTTGAAGCTGCACAATCTGGGTGTCCGGTGTGGCCGGCTCCTTGAGAATGTGCTGCCGGTAAAGCTTGGCCATGCGCTCGTTCTCCTGCTCGCTGAGTTTCATCGCGCGGGCGCGCTGCTTCTCCTCGCGAGCGTTCTTGGCGATGCCGAGATTGTCCAGATCGTGCTGAATCTCGTTGGTCAGAAGCGTCTCGTCGAGCTTCAAGGAGTGAGCTGAACTGTCCAGCGCAACGCTCTTACCGCCGGCGAAGATCTCGTGACGGCCGTTCTCCTCGTACCACTTAGTGAGCGTGGCCGTCATATGCATCTTTTCGATGATGTTGCGCCAGCCTACGCCCGTGTTGTACGCGCAGAACGAAATCTCGCCTTCCTGAGTCGCGTACGGAATAATGCACTGCTCGGTGCGGCGGAAGTCGTAGTTGAACAAATCCTGGAACCACATTCCCGCGATAAACAGGAAGTTCCAGCGATCGGCACGGCGCTTCTGGATGTCTTCGACGGTTCGCTCGCCGGTCACCTTGCCGTAATCCTTGCCCGATGCGCCAAAGGACTTGTCGAACTTCATCATCAAATCTTTGATCCGGAAATGGGTCGGCGCTTTGAACGGATCGTAGTTGCGCAACAGCGCAAGTCCGGCCCCGAGAAGCGAAAGCTTTTTCCCGCGAGCCGCGTCGTTGACCTTCATCAGGTCTTTTGCAAACTGCGCGGCATCGAGGAACGCGGTCACCGGAGCCGACTCTTTTGTTTCCTTGTCGATCATCAGTGCCATCCCGATCCCGCAGTTCGGATGGCATCCGCAATTCAACTGTCCCCAGTCGCCCTGAGGCCCGTGCACAAGATCAGCCCAATCCGAGAAGGTTCCCATGAACGAGATCGGGAACCAGTCGCGAATCGGCTCGCCAAGTCCCGTTTGGTTTTTGATGTCGTGCGCCATGTGGGAAAGCGTGTAACGCTGGGCGTGGCGCCGCTCGTCGGTGATTTCTTCGTCGCGGCCGGTGAACGAGACCGGCTGGAACGACAGGAAGGATATTTTCTTCGGATTGTCGAGCGCGAACTTGATGATCCGGCCGACCTGTTCGTTGTTGATACCGTTGACGATGGTAGTTACCGGGACAATCTCGACACCAGCGCTGTGAAGGTTCTCGATTGCCCGGAGCTTCACGTCAAACAGGTTCCCAACTTTGCGGTGTTCGTTCGCGGCGTTGCCGATCCCATCAAACTGAAGGTAGGCGTATCGCAATCCGGCTTCCGCGGCCTGTACGCAAAACTCGGGACTCTTGGCGAACTCGATTCCGTTGGTTGCCGCCTGCACGCTGTTGTATCCAACCTTCCGGGCGTAGCGGACAGCGTCGAGAAAGTATGGCGACATCGTAGGCTCGCCGCCAGAGAACTGAACGGACATCTGCCGGCGCGGCTTTATCGAGATGGCATTGTCCAAAAGAGTCTTGATGTCCTCCCAGCTCAATTCGTGGACGAACCCGACCTGATTCGCGTCCATGAAGCACGGGTCGCACATCATGTTGCACCGGTTGGTCAGGTCGATGGTCAGAACCGAGCCGCTGCCATGCTTGACCGTGCTCGAGCCGTGATTGTGCAGCTTCTCATCGTTGTGGGCGCGAATGTCGCGGCCGGGGAAAACTTCTTCCAGGTGTTTGAAGAACGCGGGATCGATCGACATGACGTCTTCGAAGTGGCCGTGTTTCTCACAGTCCTTGATCATCAGGATCTTGCCGTCGCGTTCGATGATCTGCGCTTTGATCTCGCCGATCTTCTCGTTAAGCAGAATCTCGTGAGGCAGCTTGCCGTCGACGATTTGCTGTCGTATTTCAGGAATACACTTCGGGCACAGCGAATCAGTCGTGCGGGGCCAGCCCAGCGGCGGTTTGGTCTTCTGATAGGACTTAAGGAGTGGCTTGTCTGACCACTTCGGCGTGAAGGACGGCCTCTGCTTGATTCGATTGAGCGGCTCGTAAATGTGCCAAGCAACGTTCGCCGCAACGGCCATTCCCTTCTCCATATATTTCGTCGGCTTATGCATATGTCTACTCTCCTCGTTCGTCTTCTGCGAAGCTTTGAGAACATTCCCACTCGCTTCGCCATCACTTTGTTATCAATGTGCGCCTGCTTTTTGTCGCACAGTCGACTCGTTATTCCGTTTGTTCGATTTGGTACAAGTTCTGAATCGCCTGAACAGCTTCGCGCTGAACCGCGCCCTTGACTCCGAGCGTTTGCGGATCGCGCCAATTGTCAAACGTCGCAACCTGATGAACGCATGCGATCGTGCAGTAATCCGCACAGGCTTTCTTGGTCAGGTACTCGCGGCGAATGTCTTCCACTGTGTAGCTTTCGAGCGGGACTGCCGGGTACCCTCGCTGCTGCGAACAATAGTGGACAAGCCCGTCCTCGCAGATGTACAGGTAGCGAGCCCCCGCGCGGCATCGCCAGCCGTTTGGCTTGCCGTCCACCAGATTCTTCTGAAAGCGATTGACCCTGGTGTGCCCCTTCTTACCCAGATCTTTCATCTTGAAGTAGATGTCTCGTTCGGCGCCCTTGAGAGGCTTGAGCGTTCCCAGACCGTCGTGGATGATGCCAAGCGAACTCGACAAGCCCAAATCGACTGCGCGACGGCCGACAGTCAACGCGTCTTCCGGTGTTTTGATTCCGCCGCCAATCACCGAGTTGATGTTGACGCGAAACTCAGCGAGCTGCGAAAGCCACTCGAGTTTCTTATCGAGCAGCTTCAAGCTCTTCTTCGAAACATCGTCGGGCGTAACGTTGTCTATGCTGATCTGCATGTACTCGAGCCCAGCCTCGTTGAGCTTCTTGATCTTCTCCTGAGTCAGCAGATATCCGTTTGTAATAAGGCAAGCGAGCATTCCGCGTTTTCGAATCTTTGAGATAATTGCTTCGATCTCGGGGTGCAACAACGGTTCGCCTCCGCTGATGATGATCGCGGTGGTTCCCAGATCAGCCAGCTTATCCAGTCTCCGGAACATCACGTCGGTGGGGACAGGCTTGGAGTAATCGTCGTATTCATTGCAGTAGGCACAGGCCAGATTGCACCGTCGAATCGGTATGATGTGCGCTAATACGGGGTGATCGGTCGACCAAAGCCCCTTCGCCATGAAGGTGAACTCGCGCCAATAGATTCTTAATTTACTTGAGACCTTCATATAGTTGTTGAAGCTTGGAAATTGAAGCCCGGTTTAGTTGAGGCCGGTGAAGCACCAAACTAGGGCGTATGGACTACAAGAGCAATTGATATTCCCCGTTCGAGCCAGACTCGAATCACACCGTCAAGCTGTCTGCTTTCTCTAGATAGCTCCAACCCAACTCCTTCGCCACTCTTAGGCGCAATCCGATGTTTTTCAGCTTTTGACACAGGGAGCGAACTCATTACCATTAGCGTTGCGGCTTTCTGACTCACCATACAGCTCGATCCCTTGAGCTCGGCCAGTTTGACCCGAACCGCCTGTCTCGTTACCGTTCTAGTCGTGAGGCTGGGCAAAGCGAGCAGGCATAATACCACAACTGAGTCACTTTACAATCACAGAGCGAGGCCTCAAGAAGAATCGCCCCTTGGCGATGGTAGCTGAGAAGGCGGGTCACCACGGCCAGGAAAAGGTGGAAGGCGAGCAGAGGGTCTCGAACCCTCGACCTCCAGGGCCACAACCTGGCGCTCTAACCAACTGAGCTATGCCCGCCATAGCAATCATCAAGATTGAACGGCCTGAACTTCTAACTCTGTATCAAGGTGGGTGTCCTGTCAATCAAAGTTCGAGTTCGCGCGCAATCCTCCTACGTTGACACTGTCAAAGTCGCTGAGATAAACTTCTTCAACGCATAATTTTGATTGTCAGCCCGGTTATCGCAAGCATGGGTCATTAACTCCGTGCTATAGAAATGCGCTCGCGGTGGCGCACCGGAGAAGCGTTTTGCCGGTTGGCCAGGATTCAGGTAGAGCTCAGGAGGAATCAATGTTCAGCTCAATTGTAAAGCGAGTCGCCGCCCCAATCGCGCTCGCAGTCATTTTAGTGACCGTAGCCTTTGCCCAAACGGGGTCGGTTGAGGGAACGGTGAGAGTTCTGGAGAACGGCGTTAAGAAGCCTGTGCCCAACGCCGTCATCGATATATACCGGACGGACATCAAAGGCCATTGGACCGTCAAGGCCGACAAAGGCGGCCATTACGTGATGCTCGGACTTCCGCTACAAGGCACTTTTACGTTCATCGCATCCGCGCCCACCATTGGGCCAACCTATCTGGGTGGCATTCGGATAACGCAAACTCCGGTTGTCGATATGGATACGCTGCCTGGTGACGGGTCGACTATGACACTCGAGCAGATCGTAGCTCAGCAAAAGGCTGGTGGTGGAGGTAAGGCGGCAGGCAACCCCAACCCGGTTACTTCAGCGGACCGCGCAAAAGCAGAAATCGCTCAGAAGGAGTACGAGCAAAAGAAAAAGGAAGGCGAAGCACTGCAAGCAAGTTTTGATCTTGCCCGGACTCACTACAACACGGGAGTTGAGCTGACCAAGGCTACCCCTCCAAATTATGCGGCGGCGCTCAGTGAATTCGAGCAAGCTGCGACCGTCGACGCAGGCAAACACGCCGCGATGTTGATGCTTTCTTACAGAGCATACGCTAATCTAGCCGAATCCCATTACCAGATCGGTGTCGAGCTCTTCAATCAAAGAAAGCGCGACGAAGCCAAGCCACATTTTGCAAAAGCGGTTGAGTCGGCGAATCGAGCGATAACGGGGGCGGCCGCTGATACGGTGGCAAACAACCCTAACCTCACCAACGACATGGTGATCTACTACAATATTCTTTCCAAGAATGCGATTCTGCTTGTTCAGCATTTCGGCGCAGCAGATCTGGTTGATCCTACTGTCAAGTCGCTGGACGCGGCAGCGGCGCTTGACCCTACAAACAAGAATAAGTGGGGAAACCAGAAGGGGGATCTGTATTTCGGAGCTGGACGGACGGATGATGCCGTGGCTGCTTACAAGGCCGTGCTTGCGGCAGACCCGGCCAATATTGATGCGCTCTACGGGCTCGGGCTGACGCTAATTGCAGGGACTGAGAAAACACAGATTCAGGAAGGCGCAAACACTCTCGCCGACTTCGTCAGCAAGGCGCCAGCAACAGACAAGCGCGTGGCAATAGTCAAAGAAGCTCTCGAGGGCGTAAAGAACGCTTACAAGGTAGAAGCCGAGAAACCCGCGAGACGCGGGAAGAAACCATAACGTTTCGAAGGCTCGACTCTCGGCCGCCTGGACAGGCGACCCGGCGGTCGTCCCATCAGCCCCTTCTGATCATTTGAGTTCGATCGCCGCACACTGCAAATTCGAGCGGCGCGTTATGATATTGTCCAGTGCCCGCTGATACCAACCAGGGCAAGGAAGGGACGATGATTGAGCGCCCGCACCACAATTCGGCTAGAGCGGCAGTCGCGATTGGTGCGCTCCTATTCCTGCTCGCTGCGACCGCCGGCTGGTTTACCAGCGCATCCGCTGGCTACTCCGATCAACCTCACACTCAACTCAGGACGAAACTAGCATCGACGGCTCATGAAGACTTCAACAGGGCCTTAAAGTCTCTGGAGAGCCTGGGCGAGCAGGGAACGCTGGACCTCTGGGAGACAGCACTGGCAAATCCCAGCGCGGAACTTCGGCTGCGCGCTTGGACCAAATACAGACTCTTGCAGCCAAAGCTCGTGCGTAACGAGCTCGTCCCTCGAATAGCGCGAATTCGCGCTGGAGCTGAGACAATCCAGAGTTTTGCAAACGAGAACGGCCTTGCGCTGTCGATATGGTCTTCGAGCGGTGATGATACGGTTGCGGCTGCGTCGCCGCGCTTGCTCGATCGGCTCCGACGCGCGGGTATAAGCCTGGATGTCGTCTTCGATTCGATCTCTGAATGGCAAAGTGCACGCGCGAAAGGTGATGCTCTGGCCGTCGAGATCACGCCCGACTACCAGGCGGCACTCACGTCGCGATCACAGGTGCGAATCGCGGTAATTGACCTGTCGAATCAAACTCCCGGATCGCGCCGCTCCGAATGGCTTGGGGATCGAGAGAACATCCTGATGAGCACAGGCTCACGAGTTGCCTATCTGGATATTTTCGAGTCGGACGGTTCGCCAGAATCCATCGATACGCACGTAAGGAATGAATACACCCAACGAGGTTTCAAGCTCGTTGGATTCCTGAGCCCCGATGAATTCGCCACTGCAGTTCCTCAATTGTTTCCAGGCAAAAGCTTCGACGCCGGGCGCAGCTCGACTCGCGCAACCGGAGGCCAGTTTCAAGCGACGCTCGCCGAAGGCGGCTATCATAGTTACGAAGAAACCAGGACTGAATTCAGAGCGCTCGCCGACGCGCACCCCGACTTGGCTCAGTATGTAAGCCTGGGAACTAGCTTTGAAGGAAGAGAGATTTTCGCTCTCAAAATAACACGCGACCCGGGACTCGACGATTCGGGCAAGCCCGACGCCCTGATTACCGGTTGTCATCATGCCAGGGAATGGATTTCGGTTGAGGCACCAGTTTACTTCGCAAACCAACTGGTCAATCGTTACTCGACCGATGATCAGATCAAATACTTAGCCGACCATTTGCAGATCTGGATCGTGCCGATAGTGAACCCCGACGGACTGACTTATAGCCAGTCGGTGGCTAACGACAGTTTTGACCCCATCAGGCTATGGCGCAAGAACAGACGCACGTTCAACTTCAATAATTGCCTGTCGACAGTTGGCGTGGATTTGAATCGGAACTACGCTTACCAATGGCGTTTGGGGGATGACAGTCCTTGCACTGACTACTGCGATGGCGGCCGAGAATGCTTCAACGACGATATCGGTGCGAGCGACGACCCTCGGAACGACATCTATCGCGGTCCCAGTTCAGCAAGCGAACCCGAGGTAAAAGCCCTAAAGAAACTGATGGACGACCCTGATAGACACTTCAGGGCGCAGCTGGATTTTCACAACTACTCACAGCTCATCCTTTATCCCTGGGGATATCAGCAGTTCGAAACACCTGATGCGTCGACTCTTTCTACGCTCGCTCAACGAATGTCCAGCGACATGCGGGCCGTAGCAAACCGGCTTTACAAACCGGAACAATCGATAGATCTTTACGCCACGACCGGCTCATCGACAGATTATGCATACGGGACCAATCGAGTCCCTGCGCCATTTGTGATCGAGATGAGACCTGATTGCTGCAATTTCACGATACCCGAACGCGATATTCCCGTAGTCAACAGGGAGAACTGGGCGGGTGCACTCGCTGTGCTCAGGTGGGCTGCGGGTCCGCCGATTCTTGAATCGGTGAAGGCCTATAGCCTCTCGGGTGGCGACTTCTCGAAGCTCGTTTACTCGGCGCGGTGGATCCAGCCGGCTGATACTTCAACAGGCTCAAGAGAGTTGGCTATCGATACTCGGTTCCCGGGGATCGAGCCGGGCCCTGTCCAACTGCGTTTGCAGTTCTCAAAGCCGATGGACACCTCGTTGAAGCCTGTAGCGACGCTTGGCCGCGGCACGAATACCACCGAACTCATCCTGACTGATGTGGGTCCAACAGAAGGCTGGCAGAAATCTGTCTACCAGAACGACACATGGGTGTGCGAGACGATCATAACCCAGGATCAGGATGTGACCTCATCGTGGCGGCTGATGGTATCGGCATCAGACGCTGTAGGCTTATTGCTGGACGGCAGACCCGAATCTGTCGCCAGCTACGCGACGGGGACTGGACAATGGCTGAATTACGAAGACGCAAACAGCAACGAAGCGAGCGGTGGCGCCGATAACGAACACGTGTTACCACCCACCCTCCGCAACGACCTGTTGAACATTTTCCTGGCCAAGCCAGCGGGCGGCGAAAGGCTTGCTGCAGGCGATACCTGTCTGGTCGCGTGGACCATACCCAAGGATTCAGGCTTCGTTGCGGTGCGGCAAGACTTGCTTCTGTCGATTGATGGAGGCGCGAGTTTCGAGCCGGTTGCCTCAGGTCTTCCCGGCACCGTGGAGAAGTTTCCGATAGTCCTTCCTTCGGTTGCTACCACACGCGCCCGAGTTCGAGTGCTTGCCATCGAAGGCTTCCTCGGAAACGCTTTAGTGGGAGATGGGCTTTTTGATTTCACCATCGGCGCGAATGTCGGTTCGGCCGTCGATATACGCTTCGTGTCGTCTGAGAAGGTGAGCCAGAGTTGGGCTGACCCGCCTTCGGAAGATGTTCCAGCCGGGTCGAGTGGCTCTTTGCGATTGGTCGTCAACCTGGAGGTGACGAATCACGGCTCATCGACGATACTCAACCCGTTCCTGCGTGTCGATGAGTTGACGCGCGGCAACGTCTTGCTGACGCACGACCCAGGTTCGCGCTCAACGGCGGGAGCGCTTCAGAAGATCGAGGCTGGCGACAACGCGCTAGCTCCGGGCGAGAGCGTTCAAATCAGGCTTGTGCTTGGATTGGTCAAGAAGAAAAAATTCAATCTATCGGTGAAGCTGTTCGGAGTCCCACTGAGCGGGTCAATCAACCCGGGTTCGCCGGTTCTGGTGTGGAGCGGCAAGCCCAAAACCAGGTAACGCCAGTCGTCGAAAGGTCGACGTTCTCAATCGGCTTTTTTTCCTTCCTAGCGCCACGCAAGAGTCGCAAGTCCGGCCGCTCCTGCCAGATGATCAAATCTTATTGCTTCTCCAGCCAGGTCAACCCCAAACTCGGCGGCGCGGACCGTGGTTGGTTCGCAGTCGGTTGCATCAGCCACAGCCCGGGAGGCCTCTGCCAGGTCGATGCCGCCAATCGCCAGAATCCTGGTCAGCGTCGCACCGCCGTTCCCATTCAAACGATCTCGATAGTACAAGGCGAAGCGATGCAGCTCGTCGCCCTGAGACTGGCGATCGCAAACGCAGCTGCGAACAAGCACAGGCTCGCCGTTTCGAACTATCACAGAAGTAAACCCACTTCGATTCCCGGACACCAATATCTTATCGCCTGGCTCGTCGTCCCACATAAGCCATTGCGCTTCACCCATGTGGCGGGGGAGGAGCATTCCAGCATTCCAACGAAGTCCCGCGAAGATCGACTCGTACTCGGAGAGCACTCTGTTGTTTGCAACCGTCACCAGGTACCGCGCATGCGCACCCGCTGAACTTATCTGCTGGCGAGATATCCGCAACTCGCTCAAGGGTGACGCGATGACTCGCTCGATCTTCCAGCCGAGGATCTCACTCAACTCGCGGGAGTTCCGCGTTGTTTCCTCGATCGTGATGACAAGGGTTCTCGCAGCACCGTCAGGCAGAGCCACCGACCATCGCTTCTTGTTTGCAAGCCCCGCGGCTTCGGCCGTTTGAGAGATCACCTCGGCAAGCTCGTCCGGGTTTTCAATATTAGGCTCGTCAAAGCTCGGCGTAACGAGACCGGGGCGCAGCTCAGTGACGGCGCTCGAGGAAAGAGCAAACCCACCGCGTCCGCGACGAAGCTCAACCACAGCAAAGTTGTCGTCCACAAACCCGGCTGCGGTGTTTGGCGCGCGCGGCGCAAGAAAGTACCTTTGTAGAGCTGACATTCTGGTTAGTATTCCCGGTAAGGGCGGCCGTCGCTTCCCTGGCTTGGGGAGTTGCTGTGAACATCGATGACGCCCGTCCCGCCGTCGCGTGAGATGGTGTCTTCGCCCGTGTCAACCACCCAGTCCTTCTCGCCCGTCGTGGGATCAAGCGGGATTTCGTGCATGTACCCTGCGGTGACCAAATCATCGAGCGAGCCCGGGAGCTTTTCCCGGTCAGCCGCATACTGGTCGAGGAGCTTTCGCATCTCGTTGAGGTTGTGTTGGAGGATTGTCTCGCGGGCCTTTAGCTGAATGTGTTGATATGAGGTTACAGCCACGGCAGCCAGAATCACGATGATCGTCATGACCATCACGAGTTCCAGAAGCGTGAAACCATTTTGGGTCTTGGATTTTGGATTTTGGATTTTGATGCGAGCGCGACCCGCCCGAATCCAAAATCTAAAATCCAAAATCCAAAATCTCTCGCTTCTCAGGTCGAACATCGTTCCTACCAGTCCCTATATTTAGTTCCGTTCAGCGCAGTTCCGTCGCTCTTCGAGTAAACATCGTAAACGTCTTCTTCCCCCCAGGATGTGGAGTCCGGAGCATCCTGGTAAGACCTCATACCCCAGTCGGCCTCGCCGGTCATCGGGGCTA
>Ga0134122_10002711_pt1 | contig 13038 bp, 13 predicted proteins | sample KB302_FD_96461 | JGI IMG/M metagenome (GOLD analysis project Ga0134122, IMG submission 96461) | Terrestrial soil microbial communities without Nitrogen fertilizer from Kellogg Biological Station, Michigan, USA - KB3-0-2 | ecosystem: Environmental > Terrestrial > Soil > Unclassified ...
AATGGCGGCGGATCCGCCCCCTTTCTGGTTTCCGGCGGCGGCATCGGCGGGCTCATTACCGCCTACGCGCTCGCCCATCAGGGCCTCCCGGTCCGGGTTTTTGAACAATCTCCGGAATTCCGCGAGGTCGGTGCCGGCATCCAGCTCGGTCCGAATATTTTCCGCGCGCTGGAGAAGATCGGCCTCAAGGATGCAGTCCTTGCCGACGCCCATCGTCCTCCCGCACAGGAAATGCGCGACGCCCTGACCGGCGAATTGATCACCAATATTCCCCTCGGTGATGCATTCCTGAAGCGGTTCGGACAACCCTACGGTGTCACCCACCGGGCCGACATCCATGGTGCGTTCCTCAAAGCCTGCCAGGGAAGCAATCTGATTACACTGGAGACAAGCCGACGCGTCGACGCGTTCAAGGATCACGGCGATCACGTCAGCGTCACACTTAACAACGGCGAAACTGTTGAAGGCCGCGCGCTGATCGGTTGCGATGGCATGTGGTCAAAGATCCGCGAGAGTATCGTCGGAGACGGCAAGCCGCGGGTGTCGGGACACATCGCCTACCGCGGCGTTCTCAAGCGCGAGGATGTGCCAAAGGATCTTTGGCGCCCCGACGTCGTCCTGTGGGCCGGTCCGCGCACCCATTTCGTACATTACCCGCTGCGCCGCGGTGAACTCTACAACCTGGTCGCCGTATTCCACTCCGATCACTATGAGGAAGGCTGGAATGCCGAAGGCAGCAAGGACGTCATGTGGCAGCACTTCAAGATGCAGGTGCCGCAGGTGTTGCGCATGCTCGAGCGCATCGAGACATGGCGCATGTGGGTTTTGTGCGATCGCGAGCCAGTGAAAAGCTGGACATCCGGCCGCATTACGCTGCTCGGTGATGCCGCGCACCCGATGCTTCAGTATCTCGCGCAAGGCGCCTGTATGGCGACGGAAGACGCAGTCGTGCTTGCGCAGAAAGTCGCGGCCTCGCCCGACGATCCGGCCAGGGCGTTCAAGGCTTATGAGCAGGAACGTTATCTGCGTACCGGGCGCACGCAGATCATGGCGCGCGTGTACGGAGAGATCTACCACGCTCGCGGAGTCGCGGCCGAGCTGCGCGCGCAAGCACTCGGCGCGCGCACGGCGGAGGAAAACTACGAGGGTATTGGATGGCTCTACGGCGGGCCGTAGTACGGCCTTCGGCCGGACCCGAGTGCCGAGCATGACGATCGAGAGGCCGAGTTAAACTTTGCTAGGCCGCCTGTGCGCGCGGATGCGCGGCAGGTTGATCGAGGTTCGCATTCCAGGCGTCGTATCCGTACAACCAGCTGGTATCGCCGCCGCGCTCGTCCCTCATCCATGTATTGGCGCTGGAGATCGCCTGCACGACAGACGTGCGTGGCTTGCGATGCGCCTCGTAGCGCCGGAAGGCGCCTTCGATGTCCTCGCCATTCACGGCGTCGAGACACCGGGCAAGAATCGCAGCGTCCTCGATTGAGGTGGCTGCACCCTGCGCCATATAGGGCGTCATCGGGTGCGCGGCGTCGCCCAGCAGCACCACGCGCCCGCTACTCCAGCGTCGCAGCGGCTCCCGCTCGAGGATCGCCCACTTGTGACAATCCGGACAGGCTTCCAGCACATTGCGAACATCATGGTGGAAGCCTTCATATGCGGCGCGTAGTTCCCGCACGTCGCCTTTCGCCGACCAGGATTCACGCGTGAGCCATTCGGCAGGCTCCGGCACGCTGGTGACGAAGTAGACTTCGCTTTTGGCCTTGGCTGTGTAGTAGATGACGATGTGACGATCGGTGCCCCACCATTTGGTGCGCGAAGGCCCGATATCGAAGCCCCCCATCAGCGCAGCCGGAAACACCGCGCGATAGGCAATGCGGCCCTTGTGGATCGGCTCATCAGGACCGACCACGACATCGCGCACGATTGAATGTACGCCGTCCGCACCGATCACGGCATCGGCGTTGACCTTGGTGCCGTCCTCGAACCGTAACGTGACCTGACCGCCGGCCTGGTCGAGACCAACCAGTTTCTTGCCGAGATGCACGATCTCGGCCGGCACCGCGGAGGCGAGCGCATCGTGGAGATCGGCGCGGTGCATGCAAAGATACGGCGCGCTGTAGAGACTTTCCGGCATCGGCAGTTCGCGCGTGACTTCGCCGGTATAGCCGTCACGGTTGAGATGCGAGTAAGGAGCGAATGATGTTTTACGCAGCCGCTCCTCGATCCCGATGCCGCGCAAAACCTTCATCGAATTCGGCATCATCTGGATCCCCGCGCCGATGCGAGCGAAACGCGCCGCCTGCTCGTAGACCCGAACGTCAATTCCGACGCGCCGCAACGTCGCCGCGACCGCCAGACCACCCATCCCTGCGCCGACCACGGCGACCGACAGTTTTTTCTTCATTGCCCTCTTCTGTTCGCTCGCTGATTGCCGCTTGTCACTTCCGCGGAATGCCCGCCTTGTCGACCACGTCGTTCCACTTTTTGATGTCCGCTGTGAGACGCGCCAGCGCCTCGGCCGGCGTGCTCGCCTTTGCGATGACACCGACTTTGGCGAGTTGCTCCTGCACGTCGGGCATAGCGAGCACGTCGTGCATTGCCTTGTTCATCGTGTCGATAATCTCTTTCGGCGTGTCCTTCGGCACCCCGACGCCGTTCCACGAGATCACCTCATAACCCTTGACGCCGGCCTGATCGGCGGTCGGTACACCGGGCAGCAGCGGAGACGGCTGCGGGCTGGAGCTCGCCAGAATGCGCAATTTTCCGTCTGCAACCTGGCCGGCCACCGCGGGCGGGAAGTCGATCATGACCTGCACATCATTGCGCAGCAGTGCCACCACGATATCCGGCGAATTTTTGTACGGGACGATTTGCACGTTGAGATCGGCCATCGATTTGAAAAGTTCGCCACCCAGATTTTGGGTACTGCCGGCGGCAATTGTTCCTACGTTCAGTTTTCCGGGACTGGCTTTTGCTGCCTTGATGAAATCGCCGAGCGTTTTGAATTCCGACTGGCCATTCACCACGAACACCAGATCGAAGGTGCCGGCCATCGAGACCATCGCGAAATCTTTTACAGGGTCGAAAGGCAGGCTTTGAAATGTCGCGGCACTGATGGCGGCCCCGTTTGTGACCCAGGCCATCGTGTAGCCGTCGGGCGGCGCCGTGATCACTGCACGCGCCGCTGCGATCCCCCCAGGACCAGGCATATTCTCGATCACGACACGCTGATTCAATTTCTGCCCGAGCCTGTCGGCGAGAATGCGCGCAGTGACATCGGCAACACCGCCGGCGCCAAAAGGCAGCACGATCTTGATGGGCTTTTCCGGCCAGGCAGCCTGCGCCTGAAATAGCGGCAGCACGACGACGGCCGCAGCCAGCATCACCAGCGCGGTCCGGCGCGCCATCGCTTCAAACATCCCCTTCGACATTGTGCGTATCCTCCAGACTTGCTCGTTTTATTGTTGTTCAGCCAAAACCATAAAGCCGTGCCGGATTTTCCACCAGCAAGCGTTTTTGCGCCAGCGGATCGGGTGCAAATTGCGGCACCAGATCGACAAGATCGGCCTCGTCGGCTTCGTGACTTGCGTTCGGGTGTGGAAAATCTGTGCCCCATAAAACGCGCGTCGGTGAGGCCTCAACCAACGCATGTGCAATGGGCACGGCCGCGGTATACGGCGGCATCGAGATCCGCTCGGAGCCGCATACTTTGATCCAGCAATTTTCCAGGCGCGAAAGTTCAATGAGCGCGCGCAGCGGCGGCTGATCGATACCCGCGGCCGAAGGTACCCGGCCCATGTGATCAATGATGAACGGCAGCGGGAGCTTTCGCATCATCCCCGAGAGCGGGATGACGTCCGGAGCATCGACGTGCAGGACGACGTGCCAGCCCCGCGCCTTGATGCGGTCGATGATGCGGTTAAACGCGGCCATATCGGGCGCGCCGCCGAGATGCTTCACGAAATTGAAGCGCACGCCGCGCACGCCGCCGCGGTCGAGCGCGTCGAGATTCTTGTCGGTGAAACCGTCGTCGACAATAGCAACGCCACGATAGCGCGTGGGATCGGAGGCGATGCAATCGAGCATCGCTGCATTATCGGTGCCGTGACAACTCGCCTGCACGATTACGGCGCGTTCAATGCCGAGGTGCGCGTGCAGGGCCGCCAGCATTTCCTTCGGCGCGTCGGCCGGCGTATAGCGCCGGTTTTCTGCATAGGGAAATTTCGCGGCCGGGCCAAAGACGTGGCAATGGGCATCGCAGCTGCCCGCTGGCAGCTTGAAGCGCGGCTTGCGACGATGGTTGAGAAATCCTGCGTGGACGTTCATGGGCTGGCTTTAGCCAAGCGATCCAGAAGACACAACCCCCGCCTCTACAGCCGGCAGATCGCCTTGCGCCCATTGCGCCGAAGTTTGATCCCGGAACTCTTCGAACCGCGCGCCGGCAATGGCTTCGCGCATTCCCGCCATCAACGTCTGGTAATAGGCGAGATTGACGGTCGACAGCAGCACTGCGCCCAGCATCTCGTTTGCTTTGGTGAGGTGGTGCAAGTACGCGCGCGAATATGTGCGCGCCACAGGATGCGGACTCTCGGCGTCGAGCGGACGTGAGTCATTTGCGTGGCGCGCGTTTGCGAGATTGATCGCACCGTATCGCGTGAAGGCCATGCCATGGCGTCCGTTTCGCGTCGGCAGCACACAGTCGAACATGTCGGTGCCGCGTGCCACGGCTTCGATGAGATCGTGCGGGGTGCCGACCCCCATCAAGTAGCGCGGATGATCTGCCGGCAGCATCGGCGCAGTCGCGGCGACGATCCGGAGCATCACATCCTGAGGCTCGCCGACAGCAAGACCGCCGATGGCGTAGCCGTGGAAGCCCATCGCGGTGAGTGCGCGGGCGCTTTCCTCGCGCAGCGTGAGGTCGTCGCCCCCCTGCACGATCCCGAACAGTGCGTGGCCGTCGCGTGCATTTGCCTCAAACGCACGTTTGCTGCGCTCGGCCCAGCGCAGCGATAGTTGCATCGCGCGACTGATCTCGTCGCGTTTCGCGGGCAACTTGAGGCATTCGTCGAGCTGCATTGCAATGTCGGCGCCCAGCAACATCTGGATTTCGATAGCGCATTCCGGCGTGAGCTCGACCATGGCTCCGTCGAGGTGAGATCGAAATGTCACCGCGCGCTCGTCGACCTTGCGCAAACCGGAGAGCGACATGACCTGGAATCCGCCGGAGTCGGTGAGGATCGGCATCGGCCAGTTCATGAATTTGTGCAGCCCGCCGAGCGCGGCAATGCGTTCGGCGCCAGGCCGCAGCATCAGATGGTAGGTGTTGCCAAGCACGATCTCGGCGCCGGTCGCGCGCACGTCGTCGGGCATAAGCCCTTTTACGGTCGCCTGCGTGCCGACGGGCATGAATGCCGGGGTCTGCACTTTGCCGTGCGGGGTCACAAATTCGCCCCGTCGGGCGGCGCCATCGGAATTAAGGAGGTGGAAGGAGAATGGTTGGGGCATCTATTCTTTCGTCATGGCCGGGCCTGTCGCACAAGTCGGGTTTACCCGACTTGTGTCTCATCATTAATTCGCAAGTCGGGCTTGCCCGACTTGCGGTGCTATCCACGTCTTGCTTGCAGCATGGTTTTAAAGACGTGGATGCCCGGCACAAGGCTTGTGCTCGGGCCGGCCTTCGGCCGGACCCGAGTGCCGGGCATGACGACGTCTATGTCTGCGGATAAAGCAAACACGCATCGCCATAGGAATAGAAGCGATAGCCCGCGGCGATTGCGTGCGCATAGGCACGTTTCATGGTGTCGAGGCCGCTGAAGGCCGAGACCAGCATAAACAGAGTCGAGCGCGGCAAATGGAAATTGGTGAGCATCATGTCGACACCCCGGAATTTGTAGCCGGGCGTGATGAAAATTGCGGTCTCGCCGGAAAAGGCGTGCAACCGGCCGTCGCCGCTTACCGCACTTTCCAGAAGCCGTAGTGCGGTCGAGCCAACGGCCACGATCCGCCCTCCCTCGGCGCGCGCAGCATTGAGCACACCCGCCGTTTCGGACGATACGCTACCGAATTCGGCGTGCATTTTATGGCCAGTGGTGTCCTCCGCCTTGACCGGGAGGAAGGTGCCGGCCCCCACGTGCAGGGTCACCTTTTGCAGGCCAATGCCGCGCTCGCTGAGCCGCGCCAGGAGCTTTTCCGTGAAATGCAGGCCAGCGGTCGGGGCCGCCACGGAGCCCTCGTCATGAGCAAACAGGGTCTGATAGTCGGTCCGGTCCTGTTCATCGGGTGCCCGGCGGGACGCAATGTATGGTGGTAACGGCATCTCGCCGCGTTCGGCGATGGCCTGATCGAGCACCGGTCCATGAAAGGAAAATGAAAGGGTTATGTCCCCTCCTTCGTCTTTATCTGAAACATGAGCGTCGAGCTCGCCCAGGAAGCAAACTTTACCTTCGGTGCCGAAACGCACCGTATCGCCGATCTCCAGCTTCTTGGCCGGCTTTACAAAAGCCCGCCAATGCGAGCCGTCGATCCGTTTGTGCAGCGTCGCCTCGATCGCGGGCTCACTGCTGCCTCGCCCTATCCGCCGGCCCGTCAGACGGGCCGCGATGACCTTGCTGTCATTGACGACAAGGCAGTCACCGGCGCGCAGCTGATCCGGCAGATCGCCGACGGTACGGTCGACGAGCTCAGGAGCCTGCCCGGGCCTCACCACCAGCAGTCGTGCGGCGTCCCGCGGCGCCGCCGGTCGCAGAGCAATGCGATCCGCCGGCAGGTCGAAATCAAAAAGTTGAGTCTTCATGCCGTCCTTTTGTCATGGCCGGGCATAGCCGTCCGGAAGGACGGCGTGCTTTCGCACGCCTATGTCCCGGCCATCCGCGTCTTCGGCCGGGCATGACGAAGCAAACCGAGTTCGTACCTTAGGCCCCCATCGTCGCCTTAACGATCTTGTCGGGATCCCTGACGGGCTCTCCGCGCTTGATCTTGTCGACGTTTTCCATGCCTTCGATCACCTTGCCCCAAACCGTGTACTGGTTGTTGAGGAAGCTGGCGTCGTCAAAGCAGATGAAAAATTGACTGTCCCCGGAATCGGGATTGCTGGCGCGCGCCATCGACACAGTGCCGCGGACATGGGGCTCACGGTTGAATTCGGCCTTGAGCTTCGTACCCGACCCGCCGGTGCCAGTGCCTTGCGGGCATCCCGTCTGCGCCATGAAACCGTCAATCACGCGGTGGAACACAATGCCATCGTAGAACCCGTCCTTGACGAGCTCCTTGATGCGCGCGACGTGACCCGGCGCAAGATCGGGCCGCATCTCAATGACGACGTTACCTTTGGTGGTCTCCAGAGTCAGCGTATCTTCCGGCTTTGCCATCTGTCACTCTCCATACTCTACTCGCCATTCGTCATGGCCGGTTTGATCACCGCACACTGGGTTCACCCGACATGAGGTGCTCGCATTTGGCGGAAGACGGCCAAGTGCCACTTCCGATCCACCCGCTCAGGCCGGCGCGCATTGCTTAGCGCTCGATCGTCGCCTTCTTGACGTAATCCATACGCGGGAAATCTTTCATCAAGTACGTATTGCCTTCACTCTGCAGGCGGCTCTGGTCCGGGCCGCGGCCGCGCGGCGCGCCCTCGCCATATTCGGCATTGAGCGCATCGACGACGTTCATCCCGGAGACGATGCGGCCGAACGGCGCGAAGCCCATGCTATCGAGATTGGCGTTGTCCGCGAAGTTGACAAACACCTGGCTCGTGCGGGTATTGGGGCCCGCCGTCGCAAAGGTGATGGTGCCTCTCTTGTTGCTCTGCGTTACCGGGTCGTCACCGATCTGCGCAGTGCGCCAGCGCGCCATGACCCCGGGATCGCCGTTGATGCCGAACTGCACCATGAAGCCGGAGATCACCCGGAAGAAACGGACGTTGTCGTAGAACCCGTTCTTGACCAGGTTATAAAACCGGTCGGCGCCCTTCGGCGCCCAGGCGCGCGTAACCTCGACCACGAACGCGCCTTTGCTGGTATCAAACTTCACTTTGTATGCCGCCGGCGCCTGCTCGTTCAGCGCAGCCGGATTAGCCAGAGGCGACTGTGCCAGGGCAGGAGCCGCAAGCAGCGCCGCCATGAAGGTGAGCGTGAGGATCGATCGGCGATTGGTCATGTGCACTCCGTATTGACGATGCGGGCCAGATCAGCGCGCGAACTTCTTCTTCAGACGCGCGGCAACCGTGCCCGGCACAAAGGCTGCGACGTCGCCACCCATGCCGGCGATCTGACGCACCAAAGTGGCGGTGATCGGGCGCACCATTGGCGAAGCAGGCAGGAATACCGTCAGCACGTCGGGCGCCATGGCCTGGTTCATGCCCGCCATCTGCATTTCGTAGTCGAGATCGGTGCCATCGCGCAGCCCGCGGACCAGCAGGCTCGCGCCGGCCTTTCGCGCCGTTTCCACCACCAGATCGGCGAAGGTGATGCAGGAAAGTTCGCATTTGGCCTCGCGTGCAAGGGGCCCGCAGGTCTCCTGAAGCATCGCCAGCCGCTCATCGGCGGAAAACAACGGCGCCTTGCCCGGATGCACCCCGATAGCGATCACCAGCCGATCGGCGAGCCGGACGGCATGACGGACCACGTCGAGATGGCCATTGGTGACCGGGTCGAATGACCCGGCATAAAGGGCAGTTCTCGCCATAAACCGGGGTCTACCCCGCCCCCATTGGCCCCGCAAGGCCGCGGCTTTGCGGCCTGAACCTTTTCCCCGGCTGCCGCGACCCATGGGATGAGCATGGGGAGGCGCCGAAAATGCGCTTCCCTGTGACTCCCGTCACAGCGACGGACAAGGGCTTTTCCTAGAGTGACAATGTCGAGAGCGAACGCTCCGGCGCAAAGCCTGAACAGGGGGCTGTCATGTTGAAAACAATTGCCGCCATCGTGGCCGCCGCAGCGATCGCAGCCATCATCACCGTCATTTCAGCACCCATCGGCGATGTCGTCGCGAGCCCCCTGCCCAAACCTGCCGCCGACGCCATCGCGGCCTGCAAGCAGAACCCGTGGCCCTACGTCAATTGTGTCGGCACCGAATTTGGCAATCCAAAGATCCGCCTGATCAGCATCGATCACCCTTCCCGCTAGCGCCTACCTTGGTCCCCACTTCGGCGCTAGGCTCTCCTCAGGACAGCCAGTCCTGAGGAGAGCAATAATGCGCCGGGCCTTCCTCGCCGCCGCAGCCTTCGTGTGGGCAGTTTCTGCTTTCGCACAGGACTATCCGAACCGGCCGATCCGTATCATCGTACCGACGCCCGCGGGCGGGCCCGTCGACGTCATGGCACGCGTACTTGCCAACGCCCTCCCGGCAGTACTCGGGCAGAACGTCTTCATCGAGAACAAGCCGGGCGCCGGCAACACCATCGGCTCTCGTCAAGCCGCCGCAGCGGATCCCGACGGCTACACCCTGATGGTTTCCGCTGCGAGCGGCCTCATCATGAGCCCGATGATTGTAAAGAATGCCGGCTATGACGCTTCCAGCTTTGCGCCGATCGCACTCGTCGCCGAGACCCCGCAAGTCGTCGTGATCAATCCGCAACTGCCGTTCAAATCCATCGCCGAACTCATCACCTATGCGAAGGCCAATCCGGGCAAGCTCAACTATTCAACCGGCGGCATTGGCACGCTGCCGCATCTCAATGCGGAATTGTTCAAGTCCGTGAGCGGCACAAATATTTTACACGTACCCTACAAAGGCGGCGGGCCGTCGCTCACAGCTGTGGTGGCCGGCGAGGTACAGCTGACCTTCGATACCGTGAGTACTTCGCTGCAACTGATCCAGGATGGAAGACTGCGCGCGCTGGCGATCGTCGGACCAAAGCGCGCGCCGGAATTGCCCGATGTGCCGGCCATGCCTGAGATTGGATTTCCAGCGGTAACGAGCGGCGCCTGGACGGCACTGATGGCGCCGCACGACACACCACCGGCGATCATCGCCAAACTCAATGCCGCGACAAATACTGCCCTCCACGGCGAGACGATGAAAAATGCCCTGGAGAAGTTGGGAGCGCAGCCGCGCGGCGGCACCTCACAGGCGCTCGCCGATCACATCGCGAACGAACAGAAGAAGTGGACGCCCATCGTAGCGGCGTTAAATTTGAAAGTGGATTGAACAATTTTACGCGTGCATGCGGCGACGGCCGAGGTGGCATTTGCGTTTGACGGATAGAAAGCAATCCCCGAACCTAGTTCGCGCGCCAGGGCGTGAACTCGGCCACCCCGGCGGGGCGATCATTAATGGAGTACCGGTGCGCGCACGTGTGACGTGGATACTTTTATCGCTCGCCTTTGCAACGCCGGCTCCGGCGCAAATCGCACCGAGCGCGGCCGAATTGCAGGCCTATCGCGGACTCCATGCCGCAGCAGCCAAAGGTGAAAACGCCGAAATCGAGAAGCTAGTGAAAGCTGGTGCGACAATTGACGCTCGCGACGGCCATGCGCGCACGCCACTCCACGTTGCCGCTTTCATGCACAAGCCCGACTCCGCACGTATGCTCATACAGCTCGGCGCCGATGCGAACGCGCTGGAGGCGCAGCAGTACGACATCGTTACGATTGCTGCGGTGGCCGACGACGTGCCGATGTTAAAAGCCGCGCTTGCGAGCGGCGGGAAAGCGACCAACGTCACCAGCCCCTATCAAGGGACCGCACTGATCGCCTCCGCACACCTTGGCCACGACGAAGTCGTCAGAACGCTGATTGCCGCCAAGGCGCCGCTTGATCACGTCAATAATCTGGGCTGGACCGCGCTGATCGAGTCGATTGTGCTCGGCCACGGCGGCAAACGCCATGTCGCGGTGCTCAAGGCGCTCGTGGAAGCAGGCGCGAACGTCAATCTTGCCGATCGTTCGGGCGACACACCGCTCGTGCTCGCGAAGAGGCGCGGATTCAAGGAGATGGTCGCTATTCTGGAGAAGGCTGGCGGGCGGTAACGAATGCGTCGGCAGTAAGGGGTTCTTATCCCCTATCAAAGCACTCATGAGCGTTGCCACCTTGCCGCCGTCGCTGATCGCCCCGGGCCGGCGAGATCATTGATCAGGCGGACTGCTAACCTGTCCGCCGCGCCAACGACAGCCATAGGCCGCCGCCGATCAGTACGACGCCCGAAAGTCGGCCAAGCAGCGTGTTGTGCCGCGGCTTCATGAACCAGGCGCGGCCGAAACCCGCCGCAGCGGCCCAGGCCGCGTCAGTAAGGCCGGCGAGCACCACCGTCACCGCGCACATCACAAACAGTTGCGAGCCCACCGGCAGCGCCGGATCGACGAATTGCGGCAGGAAGGCCGTGAAGAACGCGATCGTCTTCGGATTGGTGATGGCCACGAGAAACCCGCGCAATATGTGCACGCGGCGGCGCGGCGGAGCGGCCTCCGCGGCATGGCCGGCGGTGCGCCAGGTCTGGATTCCGAGCCAGATCAGGTAGGCCGCCCCCACCCAGCGCAGGACCTCAAACACTTCGGCGGATGTCTTCAGGATCCAGTTCAGGCCAAGCGCGATACATGCGAGCAGCGCCGCATTGCCAAGCGTGGTGCCGATGACCGTGACAAGCGCGGCGCCGGTGCCGCGCGTAGCGGCGGTCGATACCACCAGAGTGACAATCGGACCCGGCACGATCACCAGGACGAATGTGATGAGCAGGAAGGCCGAGAACAGGTGGTAATTCATGGCAGCTCCGGTGGCTGACGGGACTTCAAGCGATCGTTAATTTACTCGCGAAATGTCCCTGAGTTATCTGGAAAAGTATGACAATCGACATGAGGAATCGACTCTTGGACCGGCGCGAATTCACCGGGCTCTGCGCAGCCGCGATGCTGACAATGCCCCTTGAGGCAGCGGCGCAGGCGCCAGCGGCGGCACGGACCGTCAAATTCCGTGACGGCCGGACAGTGCCGGCCCTGGGGCAGGGTTCCGCCCGCCTCGCAAAAGGCAGGTACCCCGAGGCCGCCGTTATAGAGGCCTTGCGCGCCGGCATCGCCGCCGGGATGACGCTGATCGACACGGCGGAACTCTACGGCTCCGAGGAACTCATCGGCCGCGCGATTGCCGGTCAGCGCGACAAGCTCTTCCTGGTCTCGAAGGTGTGGCCGACGCACGTTGCCGGCGATGGCGTCGCGCGCGCATGCGAGGCAAGCCTCAAGCGCCTCGGCACCGACTATCTCGACCTTTACCTGTTGCACTGGCCGCAGAAGGGCGTCGGCATTTCGCATGTTGTGGCGGCGTTTGAAGACCTGGTCACGAAGAAAAAGATCCGTTCGTGGGGCGTCTCCAATTTCGGCGTGCGCGAAATGGAAGAACTCTTCCGTGTGCCGCGTGGCGATCATTGCGCGACCAATCAGGTTCCCTACAGCCTCGCCGACAGGGATATTGAACGCAGCGTCCTGCCATGGTGCAGGCGCCGCGGGATGCCGGTGATGGCCTATTCGCCGCTCGGCGGCGAAGGCGCCAAGCTGCTGCGCGATCCGACGCTTGCGAAAATTGGCAGTGAACACGGCTGCACAGCGGCCGCCGTTGCACTGGCCTGGGCGATCCGCGACGGGAACGTCATCGCAATTCCTGAATCCGGCTCGACGGCCCACGTCAAAGAAAACGCGATCGCCCTCATGCTCAAGCTGACACCGCAGGATTTGCAGACTTTGGACGCAGCATTTCCGTCGGGGCGCTAGTTTTACTCTTCCTCTTCCCCACCTTCTTCACTCAACCGCTCGAGCGACACGACCTTCTCGTCCTCGGCAGTGTTGAGCACGATCACGCCTTGCGTCGAGCGGCCCGCTATACGGATACCGGACACGGGCGTACGGATAAGTTTACCGGCATCGGTCACGAGCATCACCTGGTCGGCTTCTTCTACGGGGAAGGATCCGACGATGCGCCCGGTTTTCTTGGTGAGCGACATTGCCACGATGCCTTTGCCGCCGCGGCCGGTGGTGCGGTACTCGTAGGATGACGAACGCTTGCCGAAACCGCGATCGGATACCGTGAGCACGAATTGCTCGGCGGCTGACAATTC
>Ga0134122_10002712_pt1 | contig 13035 bp, 5 predicted proteins | sample KB302_FD_96461 | JGI IMG/M metagenome (GOLD analysis project Ga0134122, IMG submission 96461) | Terrestrial soil microbial communities without Nitrogen fertilizer from Kellogg Biological Station, Michigan, USA - KB3-0-2 | ecosystem: Environmental > Terrestrial > Soil > Unclassified ...
ACCTCGGGACCCTGAATCCAAAGGCCGGGTGCCAGCTCCGGCGCGTGAAGGGGAACGGTGATAGGAGGCAAACGAAAGAGTTTCTCGAAGAGCGAACCGGACCCGGAGGGTTTTCTCCGGGTCCGGCGAAGATCTCAGTGAAGCGAGACTGATACGTCGTAGCTGTTCCGCGTATCGTTGGCGAGGAAAACCCGGAAGATGCCGAAAGCCGGCCTGCTGCCGACGTTGGTGACGCTCATCGCCTCGCCGTCCGCGGTCCCGTCGGAGGCGAACAATGGATCGCCTCCGCAGGCACTGCCGAAGAACTGGACGTCGATGTCGCCGTTGGCGTTGGCGAAGCCCAGATTGAAGTCAACAGTCTGGTTGGGCTTGACGCTGACCTTGTACCAGTCTTCATCGAGGATCTTGACGATGCGGCCGCCGAGGTTGCCGGCCTTCAGGACTCGCGCCTTGGCGCAGGTGTCGTTCTGTTCGGATTTGTCGTCCGAGCCTGCCTTGAGGGAGTTCTTGACCTTGGTGAAGGTGGTGGCGAACGAGCCGTAGCAGTCGAAGAAATCGTCGGGCGAAACGTTACAGGCCGACGGTCCACCCAGGAGCTGACCGTAGAGCTGTCCGGTGTCGGCGCGGAAGATGCCTGAACCGGAGGAGCCTGGTTCGGTGACGCCGTCGAGCCAGTCGGTTCGCACCAGCTTCCTGCCGCCGAAGCCAGGGATCGCATTGCACTCGTTGACCAGGTCCTTGAAACCGAAGCTGATGCGCTTGAAGTCGCCGGATGGGTGGTGAATGGCTACCGCATCCGTACCGTTGGCTGGTTCCTTGCTCGTCCAGCCGGCCCATACCAGGTCACCGGCCGGAATCGCCCCTTCGACGATCAGCAGCGTGTAGTCGGACTGGGTGCTGGTGGAGACCAGCGTGGCGCCACGGGAGCGCGGCACGCTCAGCAGCGAGGGCGGAGCACCGCCGCAGGAGGAGGTCTGATAGAGCCAGTAGAACTCCGCCGACTCGGCGTCGAACTGATCGCTGAGGCAGTGGTTGGCGGTGAGCCAGTAGGGGGTGAAATCCGCCGGTCCGGAGGTGTTCAAGAGCTGGCCGGTGCAGAACAGGCTGTTGCCGCCGATGAAGCCAATGCCCGACACCGCCCGAGCGGTGTCACCCCACTCGGGAGAGCAGGTCACGTCGTTCTCACAGGAACCGGCGGGCGCCTTGGCCAGGCTCTTGGAGAGCTTCGCCACCGGGTCGAGATAGAGATGTTGCAGCCGGTCCACAGCGAAAGGCAGTGCGCCGGCGGGAGCTCCGGCAGGCGCCAGGTACTCGATGCGAACCCGGTCACCGAAGAAGGAGCCGGTCCAGAAGTCGCCGCGCTTGAGCATCGGATTGGCGGCGCCGTAGAACTCCACATTGCGCTCGGGGTCGAACAGCGACGAGCCGCTCTTTACCACGCCGCGAGCAGGGGCGCTCTCCGAGGGCGCATAGACGGCCAGCTCGGCGCCGGCCGGCAAGGCAATACCGGTGAAATGGAGGCGGACTCCGAGAGCGTCGGTCGAGACGACCTCGCCCACCCACAGGCGCTTGCCTTCAGGCAGGTCGTACCAGTTGCCATCGCGAGCGGCGACCTGGAGGTCGCGGCCAACGCCGTAGCGCAGCACCTTGGTCCTGCCCTCACGCTCGCCGCGCTCGTCCTCACGCAGCAGGGCGTCCGTGTCCATCGCCTGGAGCCGAACGGCCGGCACCGCGGCGAGATCGAGCCCCAGCTTCTCGGAAGGGGTCGGACGCACCGGTTTCAGATCTTTCTGCAGGCTGGGGCCTTTGACGCTGAACGCCTCGACGGGACCCGATGCGGCGCCGTCGCTCACCGGAGGTTTGGCCCAGGCGGCAGACCCGGACCCGAGAAGGACGCCGAGCCCGATCGCCAGCAGGAGCGGGTGGGGTTGACGTTGACTACGACGAAGGAATCTGTCCATCCTGATCTCCTCTTGAGTCCGAATCTAGAGCTCAAACATTTTACCACGAGGCTATAAGTTGGCCACCTCTCACCGCGGCTCGCCCCTGATGTACGCCGGATCATTGGTGGCGTTGTTCACCACCTGGCCCGCGGTAAGCAGCCGGCCGGACCTCACCAGGGCCTGCACGGTGAAGCCGCCCGCGACGCCTGACGGCGGGATTCGGTGTTGGCCCGGACCGAGCTGCCGCGCCTTGCCAGGCCCGAGGGTGACGCCCTCCAGACGTCCGAGGACCGTGCCGTCGAGAGCTCGGTACACCAGGTCATAGACCCCGGTTTCGCCGGCAGGGTTGAAAAGCCAGAGGATGGTGCGGTAGGCGCCGTCCTGCCGCAGGCCGGTCACTACCTGCTCCTGGCCCGGTGAGGCGGCTTCGGCATCTCCGAGGGCGACCATCGACTGCCCGAAGCGCCGGGAGGGCCGCGCGTCGTCGTAACTCTCGCCCTGGAACACCGGCAGCGCGGCGCCCAACGGCGGCTCCAGGCTCGCCAGCGTCAGCACGCCGATGGCATCGCGGATCCCCCACTGGCCGTTGACCACGTCCGCCAGCCGCCGCGTCTCCCCGGGCTGGAGCGCCAGCGTCACCGGCGCCGTAGGCTGTGCCGCCACGCCGATGCTGGTGAAGGAAAGCTGAGCATGGAGAGTCTGGGCGCCGGGGTTGGCCAGCATGACGTCCGTCCGCCACTGGCTGCCGAAGAGCCCGGGCGCCGAGAGCGCGCCCACCAGATAGGCCCGCGAGCTCTTCTCCGCGGCCGCCTCGACAAACGAGGGATCGCTGGTGGCGAGGCGGAGGTTGGAGCCGTAGGGATAGAGCGGGCCGCCGGCGATCGTCTCCACCTGGACGCGATAGTCGCTGCCGGACACATGGAAGAGGGTGTGGATCTCCACCGTCTGGAACTGCCGCTGGCCGAAGGCCGGCAGGGTGAGGTCCGCCGAATGGCCGAGCTCCCGCCCTGCGGCGTCGAAGAAGCGCAGGCGGTAGCGGGCGGGCACCGCCGTTGGATTGGTGATCCCGAAATAGGCGAGCCGTTCGGCGTTGTCGTTCAGCCCTACGAGCTGCTGCACGGCCGGCACCGCGCCGCCGAGCGTCACGCCGGAGACCGTCTGGCCGAACCGCGAGCTGCCCTGGACGGTGACGTTGAACGAGGTGACCACGAGCTCGGAGGCGCCGGTGTCCGCCTCGACCGTCAGGAATCCTGTCACGTTGTCGCGCTGGAAGAGGTCCTTCACCACGTCGGCGAAGAACAGGGTGGCTCCCGGCGCGATGAGCCGCCTCTGGCGCGGCGGCGCCGCTTCGGGCAGACCGCGCTTGCGGAACTCGAGGGTGGCCTCGATCGGCGAGCTCCCCGGGTTGTGCACGTAGAGGTCGCTCGACTGCACCAGAGCCCCTCGCGTCTGGGCGATCCAGGGGATCAGCACGGTTTTCCGGGCGGAGTTGACGTGGAAGCGCTTGGTTCGGGTCTCGGTCGTCTGGCCGTTGCCGGCGGTGAGGCTGACAATGTATTCGCCGGGCTGGCTCCAGGCGTGGGTGGCTGATCTGCCGCCGGCCGTCGTACCGTCGCCGAAGTCCCAGAAGTAACTCGCCGCTGTGGCGGCTTCGGCGGTGAAGGTCACCGGGGCTCCGGCTGCGGTCTGGCACTGGTCGAACCCGAACTCGGAGACACACAGGGCGCTGGTGGTGAAATAGGCGCTCGGCGGCGGCGGAGCGTCCGCGAGAACCGCCAGCACCCGCTGGGTGGTGGCGTAGCATTTCCCGGCGGTGCAGCCCGGCCCGGAGCCGGGACGGCTGATCGTGAGACGGACGGTGAACGTGCCTGGATGAGTATAGGGGTAGCGGATCACCTGGCTGTAGCAGCAACTGAAGGCATTGTCCCCGAAGTCCCAAGCAAAGCTGGAGGGTCCACCGGAGGAGCCGCTGGCGTCGAAGGTGAAGGGTGCTCCGACCAGGCCGGAGGCGGGCGTGACGGTGAAGCTGGCCTTCAGGGTGTCGGGCCCTGAAATCCCGACGGATTTGAGTCCGACGGCGCTGCCGCAGGCGGCGTGGCGAGCCGAGACGGTCTTGTTGTCTGAATCCGGCCAGGTCACCGAGACCGTCGGTCCGTCGGCGGCGGGGCTGAGGATGGTGCCGTTGCCGACGCTCCAGCTCCAACCGCTGCTGCCCGGCGAGCAGTGGCTCGCATGGGCGGTGAAGGTGAGCGCCTCTCCCGCCTGACCCACATCGGGACCGTCGAGGTCGATTGCCGCTCCTCCTCCGCCCACGAGCCCCGTCCGCTGATGGAAGTCGAAGATGGACAAGGCTGCGCGGTAGAAGACGGGGCCCACGAACTTTCCCGACCGCGGCGTCACGTAGTTGAAGCCGGTAGGCCCGCCGCGGTAATACCAGCCCCAGTAGTTGAAGGGCGAGATGTCTACCGGGCTCGCGGGGTTGCTGACGTCGAGCAACCACTCGCGCTGGGTGCCGCCGGAGCAGCGGTCGTCCGAGCCCAGGTAGAGAAAGGGGACACTGTCGCTGCGGGAGAAGTCCACGAACTGGAACGTCCCGTTGCTGTTGAATGGACCGGAAAAAACCGGATCGCCGAGCGCCTGGCAGCCGCTCGCGATGCAGCTCACGTCGTAGATGGACAGGCTGGCCGCGCTCCGTAGCGCCAGGTAATAGAGGCTCCCCTGCTTCCACAGTGCAGCGCCTTTGACCTCCGCCAATCCGATGAGGTTCGGGAGCCTGAGCTGCGCATTCGCGGGATTCGAGACGTCCCAGATCTCGGCACTGCCGCTGGTGCCGGTGTTCGCGACGATGAACTGGTCCACGCCGTCGACGATGCTCGCAAGCGCGAACTGCCACGTGCCGATCTTCCCCACGAAGACGCCCGGGCACTGAGGCCCGCCGGCGGCCGGCGCGGGCTCGGAGCAGTGGTCATAGAGCTGCGCCTGCGTCATGTCGTATACGAAGACGCTGCCCCGAGCTGCGAGGAAGGCGTACCGCCGCCCGCCGATCGTCGCGGCATAGACCTGGCTCCCCTCCTGACCGCTGGTGTAGAGGACCTGCGGATTGACCTTGTCCGCGACGTCCACGATGACAAGATCGGCCCCGGCGACCGCCACCTCGTCGTCCACTCCGGCCGGAGCATCCACGTCCTCACCCCCGACCCCAAGCTCGCTCTTCGGCAGCGGAGGAAACGTCCGCGCATCCCACACCTGCAGCCCTTTGCCGAGGGCGACGAAGAGGTAGTCGTTCTCCGTATCCAGAGACATGAACCGGGGAGAGGCTGAGAATGACTCCGTCAGGTCGTTGGAGCTCGTAGCGTCGCGGCAGAACGCGGGGCCGGCCCCGGTGCAAGCCGGGATCGACGAGTCGAGAGGCCGTAGACCACCCCAGCGGTCCGACGGCGCCGGGATCGCCGGAGTCGCACAGATGGCGAGCCCGCATCCGGAGCGGTCGCAGGTCTGGGCCGAGGCGTCCGAAACCGGCAACATCGTCAAGACGATCGGAACAATCAAGAGACGGTAGGGGAAGCGCGTCTTCATCGCGGGGCTCCTCCCAAAAGCTACAACTGAATGGCAACGTAGCATATCGGAAATCGCGGAGAAAACCAAGGGAGGGAGCAGACCCGCCGTACAGCGACGACGGGCCGGTATCCCTTGACGACGGTGCGGCTTATCTCACCGCGTCTCGCCCCGGATGTACGCGGGATCGTTCGTGGCGTTGTTCACCACCTGGCCGGCGGCGAGCAGACGGCCGGCCCTCACCAGGACCTGCACCGTGAACCCGCCCTGAACGCCGGCCGCGGGGATTCGGTGCTGGCTGGGGTTGAGCTGCCGCGCCTTGCCGGGGCCGAGCGTGACGCCGTCCAGGCGTCCGAGAACGGCTCCATCGAGGCCCAGGTAGACGACATCGTAGAGCCCCGTCTCGCTGCCGGAGGGGTTGAACAGCCAGAGGGTCGTGCGGTAGGCGGCGTCCTGGCGCAGGCCGGCCAGGACCTGCTGGTGTCCCGCCGCCGCGGCATCGTCGTCGCCGCGGGCGGTCGCCGACTGGCCGAAGCGCCGCGACGGCCGGGCGTTGTCATAGCTCTCGCCCTGGAAGACCGGCAGCGTTCCCGCCGGTTCGAGGCTCCGCAGCGTCAGCACGCCGACTGCGTTGTTTACGCCCCACTGGCCGTTGATGACGTCGGTCAGCCGCCGGCTCTCTCCGGGCTGCAGCGTCAGCGCGACCGGCGAGGTGGGTTGCGCCGCCGGACCGACGCTGGTGAAGGTGAGCTGAGCGTGGAGCGTCTGAGCGCCGGGGTTGGCCAGCACCGCGTCCGTCCGCCACAGGCTGCCGAGGAGCCCGGGAGTGGACAGCGCGCCCACCAGGTAGGCTCGGGAGCTCTCCGCCACGCCGGGCTCGACGAACGAGGGGTCGCTCGTCGCCAGGCGAAGGTTGGAGCCATACGGATATAGCGGTCCGCCGGCGAGCGTCTCGACCTGGACCCGGTAGTCGCTGCCGGAAATGTGGTAGGTCGTACGGATCTCCGCCGCCTGGAGCTGCCGCTGGCCGAAGGCCGCCAGCGAGAGGTCGGCGGAATGGCCGAGCTCATGCCCCGCGGCGTCGAAGAAGCGTAGCCGATAGGTCGCGGCAGCGGGGTTGGGATTGGTGACCCCGAAGTAGGCGAGCCGCTCGGCGTTGTCGTTGAGGCCCACCAGGTGCTGAATTCCAGGCACCGCGCCTCCCAGAGTCACGCCGGGCACGGTCTGGCCGAAGCGGGAGCTGCCCTGGAAGGTGACGTTGAAGGAGGTCGCCACGGGCTCGGCGTTACCGGCGGTGACCGCCACCGTCAGGAAACCCGCGAGGTTGTCGCGATGGAAGAGGTCTCCCAGCACGTCGGCGAAAAAGAGGGTTGCTCCGGGGGCGATCGAGCGGGTCTCGCGCGGCGGCACCGCCTCCGGCAAGCCGCGCTTGCGGAACTCGAGGGTGACGTCGATCGGCGAGGCCCCCGGGTTGTGGATGTAGAGGTCGCTCGACTGCACCAGGGCTCCCCGGGTCTGCGCGATCCAGGGAATCAGGACCGTCTTGGCGGAACCAGGGCCAGGACCCGAAGAGGTGACCTGGAAAAGCTTCGTCCGGTTGTCCGTCGTCTGGCCGTTGCCCACGGTGAGGCTCACCGTGTAGTCGCCGGCCTGGCTCCAGGCGTGCGTGGCCGAGCTGCCGCCGGCGGTCGCGCCGTCGCCGAACTCCCACAGGTAGCTCGCCGCTCCGCTGGAAACCGCGGTGAAGGTCACCGGAGCTCCCACCGTGGCCTGGCACTGGTCGAAGCCGAATTGCGAGACGCAGGGAGCGCTGGTGTTGAAGGCCGCGTTCGGCGGCGGTGGAGCGTCCGCCACCACCGGCACCACCCGCTGTGTGGAGGCAAAACAGGTGCCCGAGACGCAGCCGGGTCCCGAGCCGGGCCGGCTGATGGTCAGCCGCACGGTGAAGCCTCCCTGCTGCGCGTAGGCGTGGGAGACCACCTGGCCGAGCGCAATGGTGCCATCCCCGAATTCCCAACTGTACTGAGACGGCCCGCCGGAAGAGGCGCTGGCGTCGAAGGTGACGGCTTGGCCAGGCCGCGGGGAGCCAGGCGAGAACGTGAAGCTGGCGGCCAACCCTCCGGTGCCCGAGACCGTCACGGCTTTGATTCCGACGGCACTGCCGCAGGCCGGGTTGCGGGCGGAGAGCGTCTTGGTGCCGGAGCTCGGCCATGACACCGATACCGTGGCGCCGGAGGCCGAGCCGAGGATGCTGCCGCCGTCGACGGTCCAGGTCCAGCCGCTTCCGGCCGGCGAGCAGCCTATCGCCGAGCCGGTGAACGCCAGCGGTTGGCCGACCTGGCCGGCGTTCGGTCCGCTGATATCGATCGCCGCTCCGCCGCCGGTGAGGCCGGTGCGCTGATGGAAGTCGAAGATCGACAGGGCCGCGCGGTAGAAGTTCCCGCCGACGAACTTGCCGGACCGAGGCGTCACGGAGTTGAAGCCCGTGGGACCGCCCCGGTAGTACCAACCCCAATAGTTGAAGGGAGAGATGTCCTGCGGCGCCGCGGGGTTGCGCACGTCGAGCAGCCACTCGCGCTGGGTGCCGCCGGAGCAGCGGTCGTCCGATCCCAGGTAGAGGAAGGGCACGCCGTCGCTGCGCGAGAAGGTCAGAAACTCGCTGCTACCGCCGCCGTCGAATTCGCCGGCGGAGAGCGGCGCGCCCAATCCAGCGCAGGAGCTCGCGATGCAGCTTACGTCGTAGATGGCGGTCCGGTGCACCGCCCGCCCGAAGGCGGCTTCGAAGGCCGCCGATCGCGCCGCAAGGTAATAGGTGCTTCCTTCCTTCCACAGGGCCACACCGTCCACCCTGCGGTCCCCCAGACCCGAAAGCTTGAGCTGCGGAGACGACGGAGCGCCGACGTCCCAGATCTCGAAACCCTGGCCGGAGCCGAAGCTGGCGACGACAAAACGGTCCACGCCGTCCACGAAGCTCACCGACGTCCGGGAACCGATACGCCCGAGGTAGACGCCGGCGCAATTGACCGTATCGCCGGTGGCCGGCACCGACTCGGAGCACCCGTCGAAGAGCCTCGCCTGGGTCATGTCAAAGGCGAAGAGACCGCCGGAAGGCTCCCCCGCCGAGGCCGCGAGAAACGCGTACTGCCGGCCGCCGACCGTGGCGGCGTAAACCTGAGCTCCCTCCTTCTTGTGGTTCTGGTAGAGCACCTTCGGCTCTGCCTTGTTGGTCAGGTCGATGATCGCGACGCCGATGCCGGCCTGCCCGGCGACCGCGGCGAGGTTGTCCACACCGGGCGGCGCGTCCACGTCCTGGAGCGGCCACTTGGCCTCCGGATTGTTGCTCCACATGGGAAACGCGGCGAACGAAAGCTGCGAGAGAGGCTCCGGGAAAAAGCCGCTGGCATCCCAAACTTGCAGCCCATGCGCCAGGGCGACGAAGAGAAAGCCGTTCTCCGCATCCACCGACATGTACCAGGGGAACTCGTCGTAGCGCTGAGTGAATTCGTCGAACGCCGTGGAGTCACGGCAGAACGGAGGCCCCAGGCGGGTGCAGGTCGGAATCGAATCGTCCAGCGGCCGTAGCCCTCCCCAACGGTCGGACGGCGCCGGTGTCGCCGGCGTCGCGCACGTGGCGCGTCCGCAGCCCGAGCGGTCGCAGGTCTGGGCGGCGGCGGGCGAAACCAGACCGATCGACAGCACCAGGAGTTGAAAAAGAATGATCGATCCCCGCTTCATCGGCTTCATGCGAGCTCCTCTCGTCGTGGCAGCGCCTCGTTCAATGCCACCGAAGCATAAAACGTGCCATTCTCCGCTTTGCCGGAGCCGCGGCAGAGGATAGGATCACGTCCCACCCATGATCGCCCCGCCCTACGAAGCGCCGCCGAACGTGCGCCGCCGGCTCATCCTCTTCGCGGTGCTCGCGCTGCTCGGCGTCTGGCTGCTCTGGGAAGCGGTCACCTGGCCGCGCGTGGCCAGGCTCGCCAAGGCGCACCCGGCGACCACCGCCTTCATCGAGCACTACCGCGGCTGGGGATGGTTCGGCAAGAAGAAAGAGGTGGATTGGAAATGGGTGCCCTATTCGCGGATCTCCTCGAACCTGAAGCGGGCGGTGATCGTCAGCGAGGACATCCGCTTCTTTTCCCACGGCGGCTTCGATGACGCCGAGATCAGGGCGGCTCTGCAGGACGCGTGGGAGGACAAGGAGCTGCCGCGCGGCGCCTCGACGCTCACCCAGCAGCTCGCCAAGAACCTCTGGCTCTCCCCCTCCTACAATCCCCTGCGCAAGGTCAAGGAAGCGATCCTCACCCGGCAGCTCGAGAGCCGCCTCCCCAAGCGGCGCATTCTGGAGCTCTACCTGAACGTGGCGGAGCTCGGCCGCGGCATCTATGGCGCCGAGGCCGCCGCCCGCCACTATTTTGGCCGGTCGGCGGCGAGCCTCAGCGAGCGCCAGGCCGCCGAGCTGGCCGCCTGTCTGCCGCGCCCCAAGTCCTGGCACCCCGGTGTCAGCAGCCGCGCCTACCAGCGGAAGGTCCGCTCCATTCAGCGGCGCATGGCCAAGGCCCGCTGGCTGCGGCGAGAGATCTGAAGCACGCGGGCGCGGCCCGGAATTCTGGTCGCGCCCCGGCGAGGGCTGCGCCGGCCCCGGTTGGGGCTGCACCAGCCCCGGCGAGGGCCCTATCTTCCCCTTCAAGGGCCGCGACCGCCCTGGCGAGGGCTGTATCGGCCCCGATGAGGGCTCCACCGGCCCCGGTGAGGGCTGCACCGGCCCCGATGAGGGCTGAGCCGGCCCCGGCGAGGGCTGCACCAGCGCTGGTGAGGGCTGCACCAGCGCTAGTGAGGGCTGCATCAGCCCCGGCGAGGGCGCGGCTGCCGGCCCCGGCCTTCTTCGACGCTCCGGAGGCCGCGCCGAGCCAGCAGCAAGGCCACCTGGTACGGCCTTTGTATCCACTTGCTGCGGACACATTCTGCAGGCTCGGCCTCGGGCTGCCGCAGGTCGTGGAGACAACTCACCGCATGAAAAAACTACGCATTGCCCAGGTCGCTCCGCTGTACGAGAGCGTCCCGCCGCAGCTATACGGCGGCACCGAGCGCATCGTCGCGTATCTCACCGAAGAGCTGGTGCGGCAGGGACACGACGTAACCCTGTTCGCCAGCGGCGATTCGCAGACCAGCGCTCGGCTGGTGCCCGTCTGCCAGCGGGCGCTGCGGCTCGGCGAGTGCATCGATCCGCTTCCCCATCACCTGATCATGGTCGAGGAGGTCTACCGCCGGGCCGCCGAGTACGACGTCATCCACTTTCACGTCGACTACCTCCATTTCCCAGTCAGCCGGAGATACGGCGCGCCGCAGATCACCACACTCCATGGCCGGCTCGACCTGCCGGACCTCGTGCCGCTCTACCGGGAATTCCCCGACATGCCGCTTTCCTCGATCTCGGACGCCCAACGCCAGCCGCTGCCCTGGCTCAACTGGCAGGGGACCGTCTATCACGGTCTGCCGGAGGACCTCCTGGGCTGCGACGACGAGCCGCAGGGCTACCTCGCCTTCCTCGGCCGCGTCTCGCCCGAGAAGCGGTTGGATCTCGCGATCGAGATCGCACAGCGGGCCGGACTGCCCCTTTGCATCGCGGCCAAGGTGGACCGGGCGGACCGCGAATACTACGAGCAGGTGATCCGGCCGCTGTTGAGGCAGCCCGGCGTGGAGTTCCTGGGCGAGATCGGCGAGCGGGACAAGCGGGCCTTCCTGGCCGGCGCCCGCGGGCTGCTCTTCCCCATCGACTGGCCGGAGCCCTTCGGACTGGTGATGATCGAGGCCATGGCCTGCGGCACCCCGGTGATCGCCTTTCGCCGCGGCTCCGTACCGGAAGTGATCGACCCCGGCAAGACCGGATTCGTCTGTTCGACTGTCGAGGAGGCGGTCGAGGCGGTCGCACGCCTGCCGGAGGTTTCCCGGCAGGGTTGCAGAAAGGTTTTCGAACAGCGCTTCACTGCCGCCCGCATGGCGCGCGACTACGTCAACCTCTACCAGAGACAACTCGAAAGGGCGGTCGATGGAAGAAGAGATCATCCAGATCAAAGAACAGTTCTACATCCTCGCCACCAGCTCGCGAGCCGGTGACCGGACGCGGGTCCTCAAGCACGGCGAGAGCTTCGCGGTCTTCGATCGCAGCGGCAGCATCCGCCCGATCGGCCTGGCCGAGATGGGCCTCTTCCACGAGGGCACGCGCTTTCTCAGCGGCTTCGAGCTGTTCCTCGAGAACCAGCGCTCGCTGCTGCTGAGCTCCACCGTGCGGCGCGACAACGCGCTGATCGTCGATCTGACCAATCCGGACTTCACCGAGAGCCCGGTGGGACCGCTGCCGCGCGACACCCTCCACGTCTTCTTCACGACTTTCCTGTGGGAGGCAGCGTGTTACGCGCGGTTCCGCTTTCACAACTACGGGCTGCGCGAGCTCGCGCTTCACCTGACGCTGCGCTTTGCGGCGGACTACGCGGACATCTTCGAGATCCGCGGCACCCGCCGGGAGCGCCGAGGCCACCGGCTGGATCCCACCGTCGGCCGCAGCACCGTGGTCCTCGGTTACGAAGGGCTCGACGGCGGGGTGCGGCGTACCCGCCTCGCCTTCCATCCCACCCCTGACCAGCTCAAGGAGTCCCTGGCCTCGTTCCAATTGCACCTGCGGCCGCGCGGCGAGCAGATCCTCGACGTCACCATCTCCTTCGAGTCCGGCCGCAAAGCCGCGCGCGCCCTCGGCTTCGGCAAGGCGCTGGAACGCTCTTCGATGGAGCTCGAAGCCCGCCGGGACTGCTGCGCCGAGGTCGGGACCTCCAACGAACGCTTCAACGAGTGGCTCGACCGTTCCGCGTCGGATCTCCAGATGATGATCACCGAGACGCCGCACGGTCTCTATCCCTACGCCGGCATCCCCTGGTTCAGCACCGTCTTCGGCCGCGACGGCATCCTGACCGCCTACGAAATGCTATGGCTCGATCCGGTCCTCGCCCGCGGCGTCCTCGCCTTCCTCGCCGCCACCCAAGCCCGAGAGGTCATCCCCGAGAAAGATGCGGAGCCGGGAAAAATCGTCCACGAGCTGCGGAAAGGCGAGATGGCGGCCCTCGGCGAGGTCCCCTTCGGCCGCTACTACGGCACCGTCGACGCCACTCCCCTGTTCGTCGTGCTCGCCGGCGCCTACCAGGAGCGCACGGGCGACCTCGCCTTCCTGGAATCGATCTGGCCCCACGTCGAGCGCGCCCTCTCCTGGATCGACGACTATGGCGACCAGGACGGCGACGGCTTCGTGGAGTACTCCCGCCGCTCTCCCAACGGTCTGACCTCGCAGGGGTGGAAGGACTCGGTGGACTCCATCTTCCACCGCAGCGGCGAGCTGGCCGAGGGCCCCATCGCCCTGTGCGAGGTCCAGGGCTACGTCTACGCCGCGCGGCGGGAGGCGGCGCGCCTCGCCCGGCTGCTGGGCCATGAGCTCCGGGCCGGAGAGCTGGAGCGCCAGGCCGAGGAGCTGCGGGAGCGCTTCGAGCGG
>Ga0134122_10002713_pt1 | contig 13034 bp, 7 predicted proteins | sample KB302_FD_96461 | JGI IMG/M metagenome (GOLD analysis project Ga0134122, IMG submission 96461) | Terrestrial soil microbial communities without Nitrogen fertilizer from Kellogg Biological Station, Michigan, USA - KB3-0-2 | ecosystem: Environmental > Terrestrial > Soil > Unclassified ...
GAAGGCGTTGGTTGCAACAGCTTCGCTCGAGTTGGGCATCGACATAGGCGATATCGATCTCGTATGCCAGCTCGGTTCTACTCGCGCGATTTCGACTCTGCTGCAGCGCGTTGGAAGATCGGGGCACTCGGTGACCGGTTTTCCAAAAGGACGAATCTTCCCGACCAGCCGGGATGAGCTTATCGAATGCGCGGCGTTGCTGGATTCGATTCGACGAGGCGAACTCGATCAACTGTCGATACCCGAAAAACCGCTGGATATTCTCGCCCAGCAAATCGTCGCCGCGGTTGCGGCGGATGAGTGGGGCGAGGACGAATTGTTCGAGACCATTCGACGCGCGTACCCTTATCGCAATCTTTCACGCGATGAATTCGACGAAGTGATCAAGATGCTGCGCGAGGGATTCGCGACTCGTCGAGGCCGTCGCGGGACTTATCTGCATCACGACATGATCAACCATCGGTTGCGCGGTAGAAAGGGCGCGAGACTCACCGCGATTACTTCCGGCGGAGCAATTCCCGACACCGCCGATTACACCGTGGTGCTCGAGCCGACCGATACGGTGATCGGCAGCGTCAATGAAGACTGGGCGATCGAGAGCATGCAGGGCGACATCTTTCAATTGGGCAACGCTTCGTGGGAAATCATACGCGTTGAAAACGGCCGCGTTCGCGTCGCCGATGCGCACGGCAAGCCGCCGTCGATTCCCTTCTGGCTCGGCGAAGCGCCGGGCCGCACGAGTGAACTCTCGCTTTCAGTTTCGCGTTTTCGCACGGAACTAACCGACCGCTTTGCCGGAAACGATCACGCGGAGGCTGCAGGGTCGGCGCTCGCGTGGTTGACCGGCGAGATCGGACTATCGGGCTCGGCGGCCGAACAGATCATCGATTATCTGCTTGCGTCGAAGGTCGCGCTCGGAGTGATGCCTTCACAAGACACACTGGTCATCGAGCGATTCTTTGATGAGAGCGGCTCGCAGCAGATGGTTATTCATTCGCCGTTCGGGAGCCGATTGAATCGCGCGTGGGGACTGGCGCTTCGCAAACGCTTCTGCCGCCAGTTCAACTTCGAGCTTCAAGCCGCCGCGACCGAGGACGCAATCGTGTTGTCGCTCGGGCCGACTCACAGCTTCGCACTCGATGAAGTGTTCCGGTATCTGCGTTCGTCATCGGTTCGCGAGTTGTTGATCCAGGCGCTGATCGCGGCTCCAATGTGGGAGATTCGCTGGAGATGGAACACGACTCGAGCGCTTGCGGTCAGGCGACGTCGCGGAGGCAAGAAGATTCCCGCACAGCTTCAGCGAATGGACGCCGACGATTTGCTCTCCGCTGTCTTTCCGGATCAAGTCGCGTGTGCAGAAAATCTGCCCGGCGGCAACATCGAGATACCCGATCACCCTTTGGTTCGACAGACTGTTCGCGATTGCCTCGAAGAAGCGATGGACATCGAGGGTCTCGAAGCGCTGCTCGCTTCAATCGAGCGCGGCGAAAAAACGCTGATCGCACGCGACGTAGTCGAGGCTTCGCCGCTCGCGCAGGAAATTCTGAACGCGCGGCCGTATGCTTTTCTCGACGACGCGCCGCTTGAAGAGCGGCGGACTCGCGCTGTGTTTCAGCGGCGATGGCTCGATCCGGAAACGGCTTCTGATCTTGGCGCGCTCGATCTGGGAGCAATCGAGCGAGTTCGCGACGAAGTATGGCCCGATATTGATAATGCCGACGAACTTCATGACGCGTTGGTCGAGCTTGGGTTTATGACTCCCGACGAGGGACGCGAATGGGAGCACCACTTCGACGAGCTTTCAGCGAATCGCCGCGCGGCAGTGTTTGTGACGAACTCTCAGAATACGCGTGTTCAGAGTACCGGCTTTAGCCGGGTAGTGCCGTCGCATGAGCAAGACCCGGCTGAAGCCGGTACTCTGAACACCCGCAGCGTAAGCTTATGGGTTGCAGCCGAGCGTCTGCCTCAACTCACAGCCATCTTTCCAAGCGCCCTTACCGAGCCGCATATCGACGCGCCCGAAGCGCTCGCCTCAAAGAACTGGGATTTCGAAAGCGCGCTGGTTGAAATCGTCCGCGGCAGACTCGAAGGACTAGGCCCTGTTATCGCGAAGGCTCTTGCTGATTCACTCGGGCTGCCCCTCGACGCGATAGAAGCCGCGCTGGTGAGTCTCGAAGTCGAAGGCTTTGTGTTTCGAGGCCGCTTCACTCCCGGATTGAACGAAACCGAATGGTGCGCGCGGCGATTGCTCGCGCGAATTCACAGCTACACCTTGAATCGACTGCGACAGGAAATCGAGCCGGTCTCGAGCTCGGATTTCATTCGATTCCTGCTCGCGTGGCAAAAGCTCGCGCCCGATCATCAGGTCGAAGGCCCCGACGCGCTGGCCGTGTTGATAGATCAGCTCGAGGGCTTCGAAGCACCCGCCGCGGCGTGGGAAGCCGAGATCCTTCCAGCGCGGATGAACGATTACGACCCGGCGTGGCTCGACTCGCTTTGTTTATCCGGTCAGGTTCTTTGGGCCCGACTTGGCGCGCCAAAGAACGGAGACCGCACAAGATCATCGGGACCCGTTCGTACGACCCCGATTTCGCTCATCAACCGCAGAGACACCGCGCTTTGGAACTCGCTCTTTCCGGGCACTGCGAAAGAGCAAGTGACGCTGTCTCATTCGGCGGAAGCTGTGTTTGATTTCCTGTCGGCGAGCGGCGCTTCGTTCTTCACCGACCTCGTCGACGGTGTCGGATTGTTGCGAACTCAGGTCGAAGACGCGCTTGGAGAACTCGTAGCGTGCGGGCTCGTGACCGCGGATAGCTACGCAGGAATGCGCGCGCTGTTGACGCCGGCGAAGCGAAAGACAAACGCGGCGAAGCGGCGAGGTAAAGCGGCTTACGATATGTCGAGCGCCGGCCGCTGGTCACTGCTTGCGCGCCGCGTTGTTACCGCGATCGATCAACCTTCGATTGAGAAGCTCGCGCGAATTCTGCTGCGCCGTTACGGTGTCGTGTTCAAGCGATTGCTCCCGCGAGAGGGCTTCCAGTTGCCGTGGCGTGATTTGCTTAAGGTCTATCATCGGCTGGAACAACGCGGTGAGATTCGCGGCGGAAGATTCATCTCGGGTCTATCTGGTGAGCAATTCGCATTGCCGGAAGCAGTCGGCATGCTGCGAGCCATGCGCCGCGCACCTTCTGAGAATGTGATGATCTCCGTAAGCGCGGCTGATCCTTTGAATCTTGTTGGCATTATCACTCCCGGCGATCGGGTCACGGCGTTTGCGGCGAATCGAGTTTTGTATCGCGATGGTGTTCCGATCGCGAAGTTTGAATCGGGCGAAGTGAGTTTTCTTGTTGAGCTTGATCCGGCTTCCCAATGGCAAGCGAAGAATGCTTTGGTGCGCCGGAGCGTGGCGCCCGCGCTTCGGACATACTTGAGCCGCCCGGCTTGATATTGACGGCCGTTCCGCTCGAGTTTGTGTTAAAATCCGGCATTATGGTTGCAGTCCCAAAAGAGCGATTAACCATCGAGGAGTTTGTTGAGTTCGACAAGAACTCTGAGGAGCGCTGGGAGTATTTCGATGGTGTCGCGATCTCAATGAGCGGGGGCACGCTCGCGCATAATCAGCTTACGGTTAACCTTGTCTCGGAATTGCGCTCACCGGCCCGGGCGAAGGGATGTCAGGTGCTGCCGGCTGATATGCGAATCAAAGTGCCAAAGGCGCCGCCTTATCGTTACGCCGATATCGTAGTCGTGTGTGGGCCGCCTGTCATTGAGAAGCTTCAAGGACTGGACGCACTGGTCAACCCTTCTTTGATCATCGAGATTCTTTCCGCATCGACTGAAGCTTACAACCGCGGCAAGAAGTTTGTGTCTTATCAGTCAATCGACAGCTTTAGAGAGTACCTGCTGGTTGCGCAGGACAGGCCATACATTACTCACTATGTGCGGCACGCTGACGGAAACTGGATGCGAAACGATGTAGAGGGACTTGATAGCGAGATTGACCTCGCGACCATCTCGTGCAGACTCTCGCTGCAGGACATCTATGCGCTCGTTGATTTCCCTGAAACGAGTGCAGTCGGCGACACCAACCCATCCGCTGAATAGGATCGTCGCGCTAGTTGCTCGCCTTGATCGAAGCCAGCACTCGCTTGAACAACTCATCGCCGTTCCCTTGATGCCAACGCCACACAACTACAATGTCATGCTCGGGGTCCACCCAAATCGTGTTCGAGCCCGCGCCGATTGCGGCAAAACTGGAAGAAGGACAGGAAGGCCATTGCTTCTGCTTTGTGTTGAGCCACCAAAGAAATCCGTAGTCCGGACCAATCGGCGCAGGAGTGGTCGCCATCTTCACCCAGTTCTCGGAAACGATTTGTTTCTTTCCCCAGTGACCCTTTCGCAGAAACAGGTATCCAACCCGAGCTTCGTCGCGAGCGCTGATCCACAAACCGCCACCCCATCGCGTGCCCCCGCTTACAGATTTCATCTTCTTGCCGTCGATCACAACCTCTGAGTTGTTGTAGCCGTGATACTGCCACGTGTTCGATGCGCCGATCGGGACCATCACGTACTCTTTGATCACTTCGGGAAGCGGGCGCTTCCACAGCCGCAACAGCGAAAGCGAGAAGCGATTGATTCGCACGTCGTTGTATTCGTAAAACGTGCCGGGATCTTTCAGCTCGCGAGGCTTGCGGGCACCCGCGCCAAACTGCTCGACTCCGATGAAGTCGTGCGACTTGCCCCACATTGAGCCTTCCCATTCGCTGGTCTGATTCGCGTGATGCCGCCACGTGATCGCTCGATTGTGCGGCGAATCGTAGCCGCCGTCGTTGATGTATTTTCTTACCGGATCATCAATGCTCTTGATCATTCCGCGATCGATGGTGAGCCCGAGCACGGTCGAAAGAAAACTCTTCGCTACGCTGTAGGTCGGATCGACGTGATTAGTGTCGCCCCACTCAGCGACGATGTAGCCGTGTCGAAGGATGATTCCGTTAGTCTCGGCGCGATCTTTGGGAATGGGTCCGAGCAGCGCGCCGAAGGTCTGAACCTGGGTCGAGAAGTCGCGCGGCATTTTGCTCTCTTGAGTCTTCGCGAAACTCACCGCCGCTTCGATAAGCGCCGAATCCATGCCAACGTCTTCGGGCCGCTTCTTCTCCCAGGCTTCGCCGGCAGCCGGATAGTACACCGCGGAAGCACGCGGTACTTGTTTTGCGAATGTCAGAGCCGAGATCAGAACGGCGGCGAGGATCACGCTCATCAATAGTCGTTTCATCTCAGATTCCTTTGCGTGGAGTGTTCGGGTCGAGCCGAAATTAACTGAGAAGCGCGAGACTCGCAAGTGACGGTGGCGGGTTCGCAAAGATAGCGTCGGCCGTCTCAACACACAGGTGCTAGAAATGTGACCACGGAGGGAGACTATGGCGATCGCAGAATTCGAAAAAGACTTCGGTTACCTGATGCCGTTTCTCGACAAGATCGCGGCGGCCGCGAGTACATTACCCGATCAAGCTGCGCGTGGCGAACTCGCGCAACTGATCGCGGATGAAAAGCGCCGCTGGGCGCGCATCCGGCAGTTGCTATCGGGAACGACTTCAACCGGAGAGTCAAAGCCGGTTGCTACGGCCGCCAGCGAAGTCCCCAGCGCGGCAGTGAAGCCACAACCGAGCTTCACTGTCGGCAGTCTCAGACAGAGTAAGAGCTGATGCGCGGCCGCTCTCGAACGTCGCTTGTCGTCAAAGCTTGAAGTTAAAATCTATGACAGTGGTCGTTCTTACCGGCGTTCCTCCGATCGTCGAAGGCTTGAATCTCCAACCGCGCGCAGCCGCGGCTGCGGCGCCTCGCAACAGCGGCGGACCGGAGAGCACCTGAACAGACGTGACGTTTCCGCGTTCGTCGATGCTCACCTCGACTCTAACCACTCCGAATTGCTTTGCCTCGCGCGCGTTCCCCGGATAAACCGGCTCGACTCGCTTTATGGCGCCTCCCATCACCACACCCTGTGTTACGCGCACTGGCCGGGGCGGCGGCGCAGAGGGAACCGGTGCTTGCGGAGGCCCGGTGGGTACACCGGCAGGAACCGCATTATCAACGGAACCGTGACTATCTGGATTGACCGAAGCTCGGGGAGGTGACGGCGCCGGTGCAGTTGGTTTCGAAATTGGCTTTGGTGCTTCGACAACAGGCGGCTCCGGGACTGGCGTTGCTTTCTCGACCACGGCCCGCTCCTCAGGCTGACTCGCGGAAGGCATTGGCTTTTTCCCGGCTGCGTCTACAACAACGGTGATGGGCTCCGCGCTCTGAAGTGTTTCGGCCGGGGTTGTCGTGACGGCAGGCTCTGGCGCAGGAGTCGCGGCTGGCGACGCCATCGACAACTCCTGGTGTTGCTTGCTACGCCCAGCGTCAAAAACAAACCTGCCGATCATGCCTCCCGCGCCAAGTACGGCCACGATGCTCGCGGCGATAGCGAATACTTTTGTGCGGCCTGGTTTCCTTGTGGCCGAACGTTGGTCCGAGAGCGAGCCCGGAAGCACTCGAACCAGCGATGTATCGACTGATTCTTGCGCTGGTGCCGGTATGTTTTGTGACAACTGTTCGCTCGGCATAACCCTAAGAGATTCCGCCGCAACGTCAAACGCGCGCGCCGGCAAGGGTCGTGAGTCCTCAAAGGGTATCAGCTTGAGCGGCGGAACAGGTCTTGGAGTCTCCTCGAGCGTAGCCGCAAGTCGAACGACAGGCTTTGAAACTAACGACGCAAGAGGTTCTACGTTCCTTCGCGGAGGTAGATCGCCGGGCGGATTAGCGAAAGGCTCACCGGCGCCGAGTTTCGGATTGTCGAGGCGATCATCCGTCAGAGGCTTTGATTCTACTGCCGCTTCGGGCTTTGAAGGCCGCAGGTCGCCGGAAGAGGGTTCGACCAACTGAGTTAACCTGCTGGCACGAACAGCGTAATCTCGAGCGCGCTCGTCATCGCCCAGCGCAGTATGAATCCGCTCGAGTTCACGGCACTCGGCGGCGCCTTCGGCTGTCATTCCGTTCCTAAGATAAATGTCCTTCAGCTTGCCGCGAACGTCGATGTTATCGGGCAGTTTTCGTGCGACGGCTGTGAGCTTCGCTATCGCTTGATTGACCTGGCCGTAAGCCACGAGTATCTCGGCCTGTGAAATCTCTTGAATAACGAAGGCGCTTTCGCGCTCGTCAGCCACGTCACGAGGCGGCAGTTTCGTGGGTGAGCCCTCAAGATTGCCGGACGACAAAGCCGCCTCGGCAATCGAACTCCCGAAGGCCGCAGGCGGCGACGGCTTCTGGATCGCCAGAGTGCGTTGATCTGCTGACGCGCGTATGGCAGCCAGCGCGTCGGGGCTGTCCGGTTTTATCGACAATGCTTCGTTGTATGCGTTGATAGCTCGCCGAGTTTCCCCACGCGTCGTCAGTTGCCGGGCCGCGGTAATGAACGCTTCGTAAGCCTGATCGTTCAGGCCCTCGCGCCGGCAAAGCTCTCCGAGTTTGATGCGAGCGGAGGCGTTGGACGGATCCAAAGCCACCACTTTTCCGAACACCTCAATCGCTTCATTCATCTGTCCGTTCCGGCTATAGGCGTCCGCGATTTGCAAATAGTGTTGCCGCGCTTCTCCTGGCAGCCCGGCTGTCGCGTACAGGTCGGCAAGCTTGATCCACGTCGCGGTATTGGCCGGATCAATCGACATTATCTTCTTCAGCACTGCGATGGCTTTTCTAGCGGCGCCCTCCGCAAGGTACGCATTCGCAAGCTTAGAGAATTGCCCGGCCGCTTCGGGTATCTGACCCGTTCTCACATAAAGATCCCCGAGTGTATTGATGCTCGAAAGGTCGAGCGGCTCGGCTTCGACAACCTGTCTGAAAACGTCGATCGCCGCCTGAGAATTATTTTGTAGCATATATCTCTTGGCGGCTGTGAGAGCCCTGACCTTATCAAACGACATACGCCCTCCACATAAGCGTGATGCTCACTCAAGTATTTTGCTGGCCCGTTATTGTCCCACGACAACGGACACGATGATCGCGAGGTTAGAAGGGGCGCGGCGGTTCTAAGACAGCGGTAATTCGCCGCCATTTAAGCACAACAGCTTTGCGGCGCATAGAGTTTTTCCCCGCTTCGCCCTTCAAGATTATTAGCTTTTTGAACGATTTCGTTTGGCAGTACCCGCCTGGGTATCCGGGCCGAAGAGCGAGTGTATGATTGCTCTCGAAACCTGATCGCCGGGAGTCGTTTCCGTGGCGCGATGACCGGCGCCGGTCCCGCTCTTCCAACAACAAGTCACCGTGCTAGAATCCTCAAGAGGCAAACGTTAAGCGATCGTGCTTCGTACAATTGATCGATGCCAGACTTAAACAGCACTCAACTGGAATCACCAGCCATAGCTTCGCGAAAGCCCGACGGGCAGTCGCTCATTACCAAAGAGTCCGATTCAAAGGCCGTCAAATCGGCGCCAACTGAAACGGTTGAACGTGAAACTCTGCCGCCGATCGGGATAAGGGGCTACATACGAATGGCGAGGGTTTTTTCGTCATTCCTCCTGTTCATGCTGCGGGTCTTGTTCAACACGCGTGGTTGGACATTTCGCAAGATCGCTCAATCAGAGTTGCGCCGCCGCGAGGGAGCTTTGCTTCGCGAAAAGCTCATCGCGCTCGGGCCGACTTTCATCAAGACCGGTCAATCGCTGGCCACGCGCGCGGACGTCTTGCCCGTCGAGTACATTCAGGAACTCGCGCGGCTGCAGGATGAAGTCCCGCCATTCCCGACCGCGCAGGCCCGAGTGATAATCGAACGCGAGCTTCGCGCAAAGATCGAAGATATCTTCGATGACTTCGAGGACACGCCCGTGGCTGCCGCGAGTCTCGGTCAGGTTTATCGCGCGAGACTTCGCACGGGTCAGCTTGTTGCCCTGAAAGTCCAGCGCCCGGGTATCCGGGAACAGATCGATTTTGATATCGCGGTCCTTCGGCGTATTGCGCGGAGACTTGAGCGTTATCCAAATCTGGTCCGCGGGGTCGATTGGCAAGGCACTCTCGACGCGTTTCACTCGACCATTCACGAAGAGCTGGACTTCGAACAGGAGGCCCGGAACGCCGAAATATTTCGAAAGAACTTTGCGCGCTGGAAAGAGGTCTACGTTCCAAAGATCTATCAGATATTCTCGACGCGGCGGCTGATCGTGATGGAATTCATCGAGGGACTGAAGGTCATCGACACGAAGGAGCTTTCACTGACCGGCCACGATCCCCACGAAGTTGTGAAGCTGTTATCGCGCACCTACTTGAAACAGTTGCTCGAGGATGGTTTCTTTCACGCCGATCCTCACCCCGGCAACTTGCGAGTGATGGCCGACGGGCGGCTCGCCTTCTTCGATTTCGGAATGGTCGGCCGACTCGACATAAAGCTTCAATCGAACCTTATCAACGCTTTTTTTCACGTAGTCGAGCGCGATGTTCACGGACTTGTTGACGACATGGTCAGGCTTGGATTCATCGAGCTTTCGCCCGAAGACGAAACTCGATTCAAGCCGATTATCGAAGGCCTGTTCGATCGCTATCTCGGCAAACGGCTTGGCGACGTGAACTTCAAAGAGCTGATGTTCGACATGGCGCACGTGATCTACGAATTTCCATTCAAGATTCCCGCAAGCTTCACTTACATAGTGCGCGCGGTGATGACGCTCGAAGGCATCGGCACGCAAGTCGATCCCGACTTCCGCTTTTTCGAAATCGCGCGGCCCTATGCCAAGCGATTCATCTTCATTCGCGAAGGCCGTTACCTGCGCAGCCTGATTATGGATCGAGTGATTCGAGGCGAACAGGGAAACATCGAATGGGAAAAAGTATGGAAGCTGGCGAAGATGGCCTTCAAGTACTACGTGCGCGGCGAGAACAAGCTATAGCAATCATTCGAGTCTGACGAAAAGGCGACGGCTGATTTCATTCAGCCGCCGCTTTCTCTTAATCAACGAAATAAACTGATTCGTTAAACAGTAATCGTTGTCCCGTCAAACTTGGTCAGTGAAAATCCGTTGAACGTTTCGTTGAAGCAGCTCTTTGTTTCTTTCAGAATGCTGATCGCGACGGCCTCGCCGAGCTTCATGGCCTCCGAAGCGTCCGTGCGCCAGTGAACTGCCGCGATATTGCGGCCCTGGGCAACGTTCGATGCGATCTTATTCAACTCACCGCCGATCGTCAGTGGCGTTCCCTGATAAGGCACAAGCGAAAGGCCGTCGGCGCTCGGCACAACCGGATTCTTGATTTGTGCCGTCTCGTCGAAGAAGGCTTTCAGCATCGTGACGGAGGCGCCGGCAACGGTCGCGTGACCTGAGCCGTAGGACGTATGCAAGGGTGATCCTTCAGGAAACGCGAGCGGCAACAGGTGTGAGCCCCATCTGGCGAAAACATCGCCCAGCACCGATGAATTTCCAAGGTCTGCGTGAAATGGATAGGTCCTCCGCCCGAGCCTCTGAACCTCAACTCGTCCGCCGAATTCCTCCGGTCTCAATCGCCGATGCACCATCCACTTTTGAAACCACTGCGCCTTCAGTGCCCTCGTCGCAGGTTCTGTAACTAGCGTCGCAACAGCCGGGCCCCCAAAAGTGCCGAAGCCGGTTTGCGAAATCGAGCCTGCTGCTCCAGGCACAAGCGGTCTTCCGCTGCCGGGATCCAGCGCGGTCCCGTAAGGATTGCCGCCGTCCACCGGATACCCGCCACCAGCGATGACTAGAAACGCCACGAAGTACGCCTGGAACAAGACGTCTACGTGCACGTACTGCCCAAGGTCGCGTCCGTTACGCATGAAGAACTTTCCGCCGGAAGTTAATGATTGAGTCGGCGAAAAACCGTTCTGAACGTCCAGCCAGTCCTGAAACGTTGTTGCGAAGTCCACGTTGGGCGCATTCGTATTGATTCGCTGATCGACCTCCTGCGCGCCGAATCCCGCGGGCTGAAGCAAAAACTGCGAAACGTACGGCCCATCGGTGCACCCCGGAAACACGTCGCGGAAAAGTGTCTGCGGAGTAACCTGGCCGGCGACCTTCGGGCCCCTGAAATCTGAAAGCTTGGACAGGTCGTCCGCCGCCCGTTGCGCCAGCGGGTTGGTCGCATAATCCGCAAAGTTCACATCGCGAAGAAGCGCCATCCAATAGAGCTCGATCATCTCGCCGGCTTCTTCGGCGCTTGCGAATGCCGGTGCGGCGCGCATCGCGAATTGGTGCCCGTCGGTCCCTTCCAAATCGAACGCGTAGGCCGATTGCGGATTCACTTGTCTTCGACGGCGCGCGGGATCCGGGCAACCGTACAGCCCGCGCGTAACAATCGAATCGAAGTCCTCGCCTCGCCCACTCGCGATGGCGGCCAACAGCGCGTTGTAAGCAGCCGGGTCGACTTCGCCGGTCGTCGCGTCGTGCTTCAAGCCTTTGGAGTAGCTTCCTATTCGAGTCGCGTAGCGGGCTTCATCGCCGTTTTCAACGTGATCGGGAATCGGAACGGCGCGTTGTGCATTAGCGGCGTCAATTCGCAGGTTCTGCGCTTGCTTTGCACGCTTCTTACCCGTTACCGCGGACTCTATTTCGAATTCCTGTGCTCGCGCCTCTCCACTCGAAGAGAGAATCGGCGGAAGCGCGACAACGCCGGCCGCCACAGTGCCGATGAAAGCGCGCCTGCTCTGAGACGAACCCGCATTCTCATTCAAATTCTTAGCCTGAATGATGGGCTCAACCTGAGACTTTTTCTTGTTCATTAGTTACTCCTCGATTCTAAGCGGAATCGTTTGTATTCTTAGCCACCTTACTTCCTTCGTATCTGATCGCCGGGTGCGCGTCTTTGAAGTTCGCCGCGAATCGCCTGAAGGTTCGCAGCCTATCTGGAAAGGTGAAAACGTGTCAAGTCACACACAGGACGAAAGTGAATAAGCACAGTGCGCTACAGAGCAGCGATGGAGTAGACTCGTGGCTTAAAAAAAATGATCCACTGAAAAGGAGGAACCACGATTGGCTGACCTCTGGAAACTCATCGGTATTGCAATCGTGATCGTAGGTCTCGCGCTTCGGCTTCGCACAACGCTTGTTGTGGTGACCGCGGCGCTCGTCACCGGGCTTGTGGCGGGACTTCCGCTTTTTTCAAGCGAAGGCGTCTTTCAGCAGATCTCGTTCCTCACAAAGCCTGGCCAGGAGGGCATCATCAATATGCTCGGCCGCGCGTTCGCGGACAACCGGTTGATGACCTTGTTCATCATCACGCTGCCGGCAATCGGGCTGGCGGAACGCTACGGCCTGCAAGAGCAATCTGCCGCTGTTATTCGACGCATTGCCGCTGCAACGGTCGGGCGGCTGCAGATCGTGTATCAACTCTTCCGAGTGCTCACCGGAATCATTGGAATAAGACTGAACGGCCATCCCTCATTTGTACGACCACTCATTTTTCCCATGTCCGTCGGCGCGGCCGAAGCAAGTTTCGGCGCAGCAAGCGCCGAAGAAGTACCAGAAGAGATCGTCGAAAATATCAAAGCGGCAAATGCGGCGAGCGAGAACTACGGCAACTTCTACGGACAGAATCTCTCGCCCGTGCAACCCGGAATTCTTCTCGTGTTTGGAGTCTTGAACGGCCTCGGATATGCCGCCAGCGTCTGGAGCCTGGTCGTATATGCCATTCCAATCGCTTCCATATCGGTCATTCTCGCCGGCATTCAGTTCTGGCTTCTCGATCGGCGTTATCGAAGAAAGGCGGAAGCTCGATGATCTCTTCGATTGCCGGCGCGATTTTTAGCCTCGAATTTGTATACGTGTTGACCGGAATCGTGCTCTGGCTGTTCGCGGCAATGACCTTTCGCGATCGCGCAAACAAGCGGCGCAGTGGAAGCGCAAGCTTCTGGGTGATACTCGGAGCGATCTTTGTCTTCGGAAGCGTGCTGCCGCACTGGCTCACTGGTGTGCTTGTGCTGGTGATGGTCGGGATCGACGGAAGCGGCGGCGTCAGCCGCGGGCATTACCACGAATCGACAAAAGCGGAACAGGCGC
>Ga0134122_10002715_pt1 | contig 13031 bp, 10 predicted proteins | sample KB302_FD_96461 | JGI IMG/M metagenome (GOLD analysis project Ga0134122, IMG submission 96461) | Terrestrial soil microbial communities without Nitrogen fertilizer from Kellogg Biological Station, Michigan, USA - KB3-0-2 | ecosystem: Environmental > Terrestrial > Soil > Unclassified ...
AGCGCCGCCCGAAAAGTGGCCTCCAGTTCCGGAGAAATGTTGATCGGCGGAAGCTCGCGGCGAAGGGTGAACAGGCTCGCGGCAAGAATCGCGGTTCGTTCGTTCGCGTTCTCGAAAGGTTGAATCTCAATCAGTCGCAGCAACACGATAGAAGCCTGCTCGACCGGATGAAGCTCGGCGAACGATTCCGCGGCGTACCAGCGGCACGCGCCTTCGATGGCCGCGGCGAGATGCTCGGGCTTGATCGAGCGACTCGCTTTGCCTGCGGTTGTTCGAAAGGAACCGGCGCGGTTGAGATTGAGCAGCAGATCAGGTGATAGTTCGGCTTCGCGGCCGCGTGATTGAATGAGAGCCTCAATCATTCGCAGAGACTGAATGACTTCGAGAATTGCCCGGGCATCGTGATCAGACTCGCTCGCTTTCGCAGGCGAAAGTGAAACGAGAGCGGCAACTTGTTCGCGCGAGACTGTCAGCCCCTCGAGCCGCAGCGTCGAGTAAGCGAATTCAATTTCGTGTCTTCGAGTGAGTCGTTCTGTTTGGTCGCGCGACAGCTCGAGCGCGGCGAGTTGCTTCTGACGCTGATCCACGCGGCTCAGCCACTCGTGTGTCGGGCGCGTGAACAGAATCGGCGGAGTTCTTCTGTTGGGAGGGCCTTGCATTGTTAACCAGGTATCGCGGGAACTTGGATTCGAAGATCCGGTTCGTTATGTATGAACGTGATCTGCAGTGAGCCCGCGAAGTCGGATTGTTCATCGGAGCGGTGCTGCGCAATTGACTCGAGGCTTGATGTGGTGAGGTGAAGGTCGATCAACGCGAGCGCATCGCGCAGTGATCCTATTCGATTGGCCGGAATTTCGAAGCTCAGGTTGATCGAGACATTGGAAAACAATTTCGCGTCGAGAATCCACCCACCGCTATCGGTGGTCGCGGTTCTCGCACGAGCGATCATCTCGTCGCGGTTTAATCTGGTTGTGCCGTTGATTCTCAGAACAGGACTCACGATTCATTTATAGCGAGTCCCGTGCTTGATTACCATCGAGACGTTTTGCAACAGGTCGATGTAACGCAGCACGTCGCCGCGCACCGCGATAATATCCGCGTACTTGCCCGCGGTCACGGTGCCTATCTGGCTGTCTACTTTCATCAACACCGAAGGCCAATAAGTCGCGGCTCGAATCGCCGTCATCGGATCGACTCCGAATTGATTCACCCACGTGTCCAGCTCGCGCCAGGTGCTCTGGCTATGGAAGTTCATCGGGATGCCGCTGTCGGTGCCGATCAACAGCACGACTCCCGACTCATTGAGTTGTTGAAACTTTCTCTTCAGAGTCGGTCTCCGGTTAGGCGTGATCTGAAAATATGAAAGGCGATCAAGATGTGTGAGCGATTGCTTGATGTCCGCGATGATCGAATCGGGCAAGCCAACCTGCCACGCAGGATCATCAAGCGATTCTGGGTTGTCGCGAAGGTATTCGTAGTTCAACAAGCCTTCGGCGGTCGGAGTCCAGAACAGAGGGCCGAGGCTCATCTTCGCGGTGCGCTCGCGGATCATCGCGATGATGTCCGGCGGATACTCGGGCGCGGCGGCAAGCCCGGTGTGCTCGAAGCAATCGACGCCCGCTTGAAGACCTCGGCGAATCTCCTCTGGACGATGCGAGTGAGCGACAACCGTGAGCCTGTGTTTGTGAGCCTCATCGACGACGGCCATCACTTCGTCCATCGTCATCTGATCCTGATCGATCAGCTTGATGCAGTTGACTCCCGCGTCCGCGAGCTTTTTCACTTTCGCGCGAGCGTCGTCCGCGCCGCTGGTTCCCCACCTGAAATACTCGGTGCCGGGATAAGGTTCGTGTTGAATGAACGGGCCGGAGACGTAGAGCGTCGGACCGGGAATGTTGCCGTTATTGATTCGATCGCGAATGGAGATGCTTTCTTTCAATGGCGCGCCGAGGTCGCGCGCGCTTGTGACACCGGCCATCAACAACTGCTTTGCCGACGCCGGCATGATCACCGATTCCAATTGCGAAGGATAAGTCTTGTCCCAATGCGCGTAGTCGCTGTGTCCGTTGATCATCAAGTGAACGTGCATGTCCCACAAGCCGGGCAGCAAGCTCATGCCTTCAGTCGAGATGATGTCCGCGCCTTTTGGAATCGCGAGCGTGCCGACTTGCCCGACGGCCTTGATTCGCTCGCCCTCGATCAGGATCACGCTGTTGGTGATGGGTTTGCTGCCGTAGCCGTCGATGAGCGTGCCGCCCACAAGCGCCTTGATTGGTCGTGATTGAGCGGGAGTCGGAACCTCTGCCGCGAATAGAGCAAGCATGGCAGAAGAAAGAATCAGTGGTGATACGAAACGCCATACAGCTTTCATTTCATTCTCCAATCTATTTCAAGTCCATCGGAGAGACGGAACTGTTACCGGCGGTTTTTGTAACCGGACCGGGATATTAAGTGTTGCGGGCTGACGGAAGTCAAGTGCGCCGCGGAGACAGTCCCCGGCGGTTTTCCCGGCTTGGCGCCGGGAATCAGCCCGCAGGGACGCGTGGGAGCTGCCGCAATCGCGAGTTAACAACACGTTACGCCACCGCTGCCTGTCGTTGTCGAGCCGTGTTTGTCGTTTCAACAGCGCATGTTGTAGAATGCGCCGACCAATTAATTCAGAGACATCGCAGCAAACCTGGTGGTACCTGGAGCTTTCATTTTACGCGGTGAGCATCGGCGATGTCACATTCTTAAACCCGGGGAAATTCAGGTAAACCAACAATTTCGTGTACTCTCTTGCAACCGATGAGACGATCCCGACTGATCTACGAATTTGGGCCATACCACCTTGATTTGAGTGAGTGCCGTCTTCTGCGTGGCGGAGAGGAAATTACACTGCGACCGAAGCTGTTTGATCTCCTTGCTGTCCTTATCGAACACAGCGGCCAGATGTTGGAGAAAGATGAGCTGATCCATTTTGTCTGGCCCGACACGGAGGTAGAAGACAATAACCTCACTGTCAGCATCAACGCATTGCGGCGCGCGCTGGGCGAGGATCAATACATCGAAACCGTGTCGCGACGCGGCTATCGGTTTTCTGCAGTTGTAAAGGTGCTAGCCGCTGATGGCTACGTGACAGCGACAACGCGGCCAGCTCCGGAAGACCCGGACCCGCCAGGCGGCGCGCTTCCTTTGCACTCCAATTTCTACATCGAGCGAGAGACTGACGCAGAGTTCAATCAGGCGCTGGCTCGTAACGATAGCATCGTGCTGGTAAAAGGCGCCCGGCAAGTCGGCAAGACTTCGCTGCTGGCAAGAGGTATGCAACATATGCGCGAAGCGGGCGCGGCAGTTGTGCTGACGGATCTTCAGCACCTGACTGCATCCTCGCTCGAGAATGTAGAAAAGCTCCTGCTCACACTGGCAGAGCTGATTGCGGATCAACTTGAGTTGGGTATCGTCCCAAACCGGGATTGGAATAGCTTTCTCAGCCCGAGCAGTAACTTTGAACGCTTCTTACGCCGCGCGGTGCTGGGAAGGTTGCCGACATCTCTGGTATGGGGACTGGACGAGGTAGACAGGCTGTTTAGTTGTGACTATGCGAGCGAAGTGTTTGGTCTTTTTCGTTCGTGGCATAATCTTCGCGCGCTCGATCCGGCCGGACCATGGCAGAGGCTGACGCTTGCGTTTGCATATGCGACTGAAGCGCATCTGTTCATTACCGATCTCAATCAATCGCCGTTCAATGTTGGCACCCGATTGACGCTGGAAGATTTCACACCAGATCAGGTGGCAGAACTCAATAGCCGTTACGGGGGTCCGCTGCGCACGCAAGAAGAATTGACGCAGTTCCACAACTTGATCGGCGGGCACCCATACCTTACGCAAAGAGGGTTGTACGAGATGGTCAAGCGAAAAAGCGATCTACCCGCCGTTCAAGAGCACGCAGTCGAGGACGAAGGTGTGTTCGGCGACCATCTCCGCCGGATGTTGATTTCGCTTGAACGCGATCCAGTGCTGCGCGAAGCGTTACGCAAGCTCCTGTATGGCGAAGAGGAACTTTCGAGGAGCCACTTCTATCGCTTGCGTAGTGCGGGTGTACTGTCGGGTTCTTCGCCGCAGGATGCAAGGCCTCGCTGCGAGCTATACCGCCGCTATCTCACGGAGCATCTATTGTGACATTGCCATCATGAGACTGCCATCTAAACGGCCATAGGCTTGTTTTCGGAGATGGGAAACGATGCGGTGCACGCGTATACGAAGCGCGCTAATCGAGATTCCCAATTCGTCGGCCAGCATTTTTCTATTATCGATCTTGTCTCGCCCATTCCTCTGGTAATAAGTGAGAATCAATTCTCTGTCTTTTGGCGGAAGCTGATCCAGGCACTCGTCAAGGTGTGCAAACAGTTCTTCCGCTTCGTGATTTGCGGAAGGTAAAGAAGGCAGCTCGAGAAACGAGAGCGATTTCTGAACGGAGGAACTACGCAAATACTCCAGGTAAATCTTCCGAGCTACTCCGAAGAAATAGTTCTGAGGGTTCCCGATGTAATGTTCTTTGATCTGCGATAGTCTCCTGGCTACTCGGTTAAAGGTCTCATCCGCCAAATCCTCGGCAAAGAAGCACCGCCTGCTTGAATAGAACATTATCAGTTTGCGACGGATTATCTCATACTGTTGTGCCGCCATTTCGAGGTCCGGATCAAGCCAGTGCAGCAACCGCTCAAATGAAGCCTCGTCAATTAACCAATCGGTTGTGCCCGAAAGATCATGAGCTTCCAGGCTCGCTTCCGCGGATCGCAGAGAGGCTGAGGACCGGCTTGGGGCAGGCAAGATCCGCACGGTTTTCCGCACAGATATCATCTCAGAGCCTACGTTCATAGGATTCTCCGTGTTGGTTAATCTGGATTGAATCCAGAGTTTTGACTATTTGAAGATGTAGCGCGGCGTCAGCTATAGGACGCCGGCAAATCTAAGCAAATCGGAAAGATCGAATTCACCCTGTTTTGAACCGGGAAGAGTCGGAACCCATGGTTTGTCCGGCGTAAACGAAGGGCCCAGAATGGAGTCATCGCTTCGACGCAGGATTTCGAGGATGACCTCGGCAACGATCGTGCTGCCGACGGGGCCAAGATGGTCTGTTCCATCCTGCGCGCGAGCATGGGCGGCTTCCGCCAAAATGTAATACCAGAGCGGCGTATGCGATATGAATCCTGCTTCCGTCAATGCATTGAACTGCGCCCGCGTCGGGTCCACTTTCCTGGCAACGTCCTCAAGTTGGTTATCGGCTAATGGAGTAATTCCCATTTTCCGTGCAAGGGCCTGACCTGTTGGAAGTCGCAGGACATATCCGCGTAGAAGGTTCCTGACCGCCAGGCTTGGTTCGAAAGGTAACCGCGCGCCTATCTCGGGTTTCAAGCTGAAAAGCGGCTCCACAAGCGTCGTATCAATCCGCCGCGCACGGTTGAATACCTGACCCGTATCAACAAAGTGTTCCCACCTTATTATCCAGTCTTCAGTGAGTGTAGGGCTGTCATTCCCACGACCGCCAAGTTGACCGCTAAAGCGCGTAAAATCAAATAGCATGTCGAGCCCTGCGGTGCTGTTACGCTCATTAAATTTGTTGTACGCCGCGCGGACCATGCTGTGGCCGAATCTGAAGGCCGCCGCAGAAAACTCCAGCGGAATGAAGAAGCGGTCGTCGACCGGTTTGAAGAATTCATTCTTCTGCCTGTTCCTGCAACTCTCCAATATATTCGGGTCGATTATCCGTTCCAGTAAATCTTTGAGCACGATATGCTGGTAGTGTTGTCTGATTAGCTTGCTTGCGCCGTCGAATTTATGATTTTCATTTATGAGCCTGTTGTGCGCTCGCAGAAAAGCGACGTGCATCTGAGAGATTATCAAGTTTTCGTCGTTTCTCTTATCGCCAATCTGCGCAACTCGATCCCGCCTTTCATTTTTCGCCGAACGCTCTAACCTGGGCAAGTCGTTAAAATCGTCTTTGCCTGCAGGACGTCCGTTTAGCGAGTAACTAACACGCCCAACCCTCATCCAATCGTGATCTCGAACTGAGCCTTTTCCATAAACGCTGTCCAGATCCAGATACGGCGAACGGCTGTTAACGATCTTTTCCCTGATCAGGCCGAGCGAGATCGGTTCGACATCAGGTTTTGCGATATCGGCGAAGATGCTCGAGGCATCCTCGAAGATTATTTCGTGAGTTACAAACTGGCCGAAATAAGTGTAAGCCGAGGGAACACCTGAGTCGGGTATTCCCTCGCCACTATCCTCGAGAAAGCCCGGGTCACGCATTGTTTCGCCGAGGCTTCTGAGTTTCAATACAGTCTTGGGGGACTCTTCCAACAGATTATTCGAATCCTCTACGAGATCGCGAAAGAGATGATCGAAGTGCGTCAGCGCCGAAGGGGAGGCGACAACATCCGATGAGGCAAATCCGTTTGCACTAGCGGAACCGGCATTCAGTTTGCCTGTTTCTGCGAGTTCCGCTGTTATTTGCTGAAGTTCGATTGACTCGCCGTGACGAATTTGTCGCATAAAACACTCCTTTGGGTGACGAACAATTGAACGTCGCTTCCTCAAGAACAACCAGCGTTATCAATGTCTTTGCATTCACACCATTTCAAGGGTGCGGATCTGCTATCAGAGCATTGAGGTCGTTCCGTATTTCCAGTCTCGTATTGGGGCCAAATTTTGCTTTGAACCCTGGGATGGTAGCCCAATCAGGCAGAATGTCATTCGCAGTGGAGATGAACATCAGGCCACCATCGGCTGTTTCAACGGTGTATAGTTTTGTTTCGTGCAACCCTTTTGAGCGCAGCCACGCTATTACCCCCGTCATTTCAGCGCCGCTGGCATCCTTTTCGAAACTTCCGTCCAGCTTCTTCTTACCCTCCGTGACAAATTCAAGAAATTCGGCCTTCTTGGCTTGCGGGATAGAGTAGGAAAGAAGAAAGTTAGGTGCAGCTACAGAGCCACTGGTCATAACGATCCTCCTTAAGGTAGTTTGGTTTCAACTAATGATAATCAATTAGTCCAGCGGAAGATTATTATGAAATGCCGGAATTTGTCTCCGGGCTAGTGTCCGCCGACTTATCGCCCGCTCTACGATTAGTTTTTTTTACGACTCTTGATCTGCACAGGTCATCGCTCGCGAATGCGCCGAATTGCCGCCTTCAAAAGTATGAATTATACTGGGCCCCATCTATAGCCAGGCTGATTTCTACTATCAGGGTGACGATCCGACTGTTCCTGATGTCAGGAGGATACAACCAATCCTCGTTTATAGTCTTTAAGAATCGAGAAAAAAATAATAAAAGTTTCGTAAGCACCGTTGCATCAATATAGACTGAGGAATCAAACGTTCATCGACAAGCGTCTGTTATGAAACCCGCAATGAGCCAAAGCAAGCCGAGTTTTTTCGTGGTCGGCGGTACGATGCGCCACGACGCTCCGTCCTACGTGGAACGCAAGGCGGACAGCGAGCTACTGGCTGCGTTGCTGCGGGGAGAGTTCTGCCACGTTTTGACCGCCAGGCAGATGGGCAAATCGTCATTGATGCTGCGTACGAGGGCGAGCTTGCGCGCTTCAGGCGTAACGGGCGCCGTAATTGATTTGACCGCGATCGGCCAAAATCTCACTCCCGAGCAATGGTACGCCGGCTTGATCTTGCAATTAGGGGATCGCCTTAAAATAGAAGACGACCTGTTGGCTTACTGGCATAGTCAATCGAGGCTTGGGCCAATGCAAAAATGGGTTAATGCTATACGAAAAGTTGTGCTTCCGCTGTTCGCCGGTCCGTTGGTGATATTCATCGACGAGATTGATGCGGTGCGCAGCCTGGCGTTTTCTACAGACGAGTTCTTTGCTGCGATTCGCGAATGTCATAACCTTCGAGATGAAGATCCGGAAATGCAGCGGTTGACATTCTGCTTGCTCGGTGTGGCCGGAGTGTCTGACCTTATCCGCGATACTCGCACCACTCCTTTTAACATCGGTAGGCGAATTGATCTAAACGACTTCACGGACGAGGAAGCACTAACGCTGAGGGATGGATTGGGAAAAGGTGAGGAGCAGAACCGGGCCCTTCTGAGGCGCATTCTCTACTGGACTGGCGGACACCCATACCTCACCCAGCGAGTCTGCCGCGCTGTCGCCGAAGATGCATCAATACGGAATGCGCGCGGTATTGATAAGCTGATAGAAGAATTGTTCTTCGCAAAGCGAGCAGCCGATCATGATGACAACCTTATCTTTGTACGCGAGGCAATGCTGCGGAGCGAAGCAGACGTGACCGGACTGCTCCAGTTATACTCGAAGATCAGGCGCAAGCGATCCCTAACCGATGACGACACCAATCCACTAGTCGGAATTCTGGCCCTATCGGGAATTACACGCTCAGAGAAAGGACGGCTGCGTGTGCGAAACCGCATTTATGAGCGCGCATTCGACGACTCGTGGATCAAGGCGAGCCTTCCCGGCTTTGAAGTGAGGCGCCAACGCGACGCCTATCGCCGCGGCCTGCTGCGCGCCGTGACCATCAGCACAATCATTTTGGCGTTCGTCATTGCGCTGGCGCTAGTTGCTCTCAATCAGCGCAACCGGGCAAAGGAAGAGGCGCTCTCAAAGCGTCGCCTATCATATGACGCGCAAATGAACGTGGCTCTCCAGGAGTTGGAGCTGGGCCTGATCGATCGCGTGGAAGACCTCCTGGCCGCGACAACGGCGCTTCCTGGCGAAGAGGATTTGCGTGGATTCGAATGGCATTTGCTATGGTCCGCAACCCACAACGACGTTTTTCACTTAAAGAATAAAGACCCGATCGGGGCTGTCAGATTCCTTGAGGACAATAGTACTCTGGCAATTGTAGAGTCGCAGCATACAAAGGCAGATGCCAAATCGGCATGCCTGGTTAAGCCTTATGACACGCGATTGAGAAGCGAGGTTTCCATTAGCGTTCCGGCCGGGAATGGCTTTGATGTGGTCTTATTCTCGGCTGATAAAAGGTATCTTGTCGCTGATGGGCCAAACAACAGCATCAACATTTGGGACATTCATTCCGGGACAAATATCGCCAGTCTCCATGGTCACCTAACCACGATCACCGCGGCGGCACTTTCGGCTGACATGCGCCGGCTCGTGTCTGCTGATCAGGATGGAGTCATAACGATATGGGACGTGGCAACACAGAAAGCGAAGCTCTCATTAAAGGGGTCTCGCCGAGTTGGAACCGACGAAGCCGATCCAGTAAAGACACATTGGATCAGGGGAGTGGATATCTCGCCCGACGGAAGGCTGGCCGCAATATCCGATGGGACGCGGAGAATTCGCATCCTCAATATCGATAGTGGAATGTATGAACAACCCTTTGAAATCGACGATGGATCATTGATTCGCACGGTTTTTTCTCCCGGCAAGAATAGCCTGGTGGCAACGGCCGTAGACGGTCGCTTGTATGTATGGGATTTGGCTACAAGGCGAAGAATAGCAAGCAGGGCCGGCCACACTAACGAAATATCGTCATTCTCTTTTTCCCCCGATGGCAAGAGGCTTGCTACCGGTTCCCTGGATCGAACAATAAGGTTGTGGGACTTGACGACATGGCGGGAGATAGAAACAATCCGCGGCCATGGATCCTGGGTTACCGCGCTGGACTGGTCACCGGATGGGAAGTACTTAGTGAGCGGAGGGCGCGATGGCGCGGTAAAAATATGGGATATCTCAATCAAATCATTACCGGTCTTGCCCAGGGAAAAGGTCGCTTCTTATTATGCGACGGTATTCTCGCCCACTGACGAGTTGCTCGCCCTTGGTAGAACAACTGACCTGTATACCAAGGTGTGGAATCTTTCGACGGGGGAAGAACTCTTGCGTCTTGATGGGCCGGGAGAGACCACGCTCTGTGCGGTCTTTTCAAACGATGCCAAACTCGTCGCCGCGGGTGGAATGGACCGACAGGTAAAAGTCTGGGAGGTGTCGACCGGCAAGTTGGTCACCAAGATATCTGGAAGAGAGGCGTTTTATGGGATCAATTTTTCGCCCGATGGCTCTTTGCTCGTCACAGGCGATAAAGACGGAGAGGTGAAGGTGTGGGAAGTTTCGACCGGCAGCGAACTTGCGAACTTCACTAGCAGCAATAGCTATTTTCGTGCGGTCTTTTCGCCGGATGGAAAAATGATAGCTACAGCCGGGCGGGACGGGGTTATTAAGTTATGGGAGATAGCTTCCAAAACTGAACTCAGAGAATTCACAGGTCATTTGGACAGAGTAAGGACCATTGCGTTTTCCGCCGATGGCCGGATCATGGCGACTGGAGCCAAGGACAACACCGTTAGGTTGTGGGAAGTCGCAACGGGGAAGGAACTAAGTCTCCTGGGACGATCCGACTCTATCGAACGCGCGGTCTTTTCCGCTGACGGCAGGAGGCTGGTTACGGGTGGCTTGGATGGCCTGGTCAAGCTATGGGACCTGACAACAATGCAGGAAGTTGCCACACTGCGAAGAGAAGGAGACGAAGTTAATTCAATGACCTTCTCGAGGGAATTCTCTGCTCTTGTTGTGAGTGGCAATGGCGGCGTTGTGAAGGTCTGGCAAGCAAAAAGGGACGCAACCAGAAATGCCCGAACAGAATGATGATTAGATCTTTCCGATGGGTCGCAGAAATAGATCAGCTTGGGAAGACGAGTGGCCGTGGCCGTCGCCGAGTAGTGTCCCATCCGCGGGGAGACTCTGCTTACTACTGTATCGTTAGATTCTAGCGGCTGATCCGAGGCTAAGCCTTGGCAGTCAAGACAAGCAATACCGGAGACCTCATATACTTCGACGCGGCGGGGATTGATCTGACCAACTCTTCGTCGCCTTCAAAATCACGGGCCTGGATCTCGGCGAAGCCCGCGGCCTTGATAAGGCCGGCGTGCTCCTCTACCGAATAGTGAACGGCGCCCAATCGATACTCGATGCCTGAGCGCTCGAAGTTGGCTTCGATGCCGGCGGCTGACATCGCAGGATGATAAACCGAAAACACCATCCTCCCGCCCTGCTTCAAAACGCGGCGGAACTCTCGCAACACCACGGCCAATTCGGATAGGTGCTCGCCTACAAGCGCGCACAACACCGCGTCGAAGCTTGCCGCTCTGAAGGGCAGAGGCCGCTCGAGATCAGCCAGTGCGACCGGGACATCTGGATGGCACCGACGCGCGACCCTGAGCATGCCTTCGGAGAAATCGATGCCGACGGGCCTGCTCCCGACAAGAACAAGCTGTCTCAGATTTCGCCCGGTACCACATCCCGCGTCGAGTATCAACTCACCAAACGTCGGCGCGAGAAGACTAATGGTGTGGCGAGAATCCATTGACACTACCGGATTGGGCGTAGAGTCGTAAGTCTCGGACCACAAATCGTAGCCCTCTCGCGCACGAACACGTTCGATCTTCTTCTCAATCATAGTCTGGCTTTGAGTGCGCAATCTTAGCATATGGGAGGCTCGTCAGCTTGACAGCGACTTGGGCAGCACGTGACACTTTGAGGCGCTCATCGCGATTGCTACAATCGATCAGGGATTAGCCCCGCTACAATGCAAACTGAACGCGAACTCAGACAACAGATCGTTGAAGTCGGCCGCCGCATCTATGAGCTTGGCTTCGTTGCGGCTTCGGACGGCAACGTGAGCGCGCGGCTCTCGGATGGGTCGATACTCACGACACCGACGATGGTCTGCAAGGGCCGAATGACCGAGGACATGATCGTGCTGGTCGACGGCGACGGCAACAAGCGCCGCCGCGACGAGCGCAATCCCTCGTCTGAGTTCGCGATGCATAAGCAGATTTATCAAATGCGGCCGGACGTTCACGCGGTGGTACACGCTCATCCGCCGTTTGGGACGGGATTCGCGGTGGCAAATGTTCCACTCGACAAGCCGTTGCTTTCGGAGGTGATCCTGACGCTGGGATGCGTGCCGCTGACTGGCTACGGCACGCCGTCAACCGAGGAGCTGCCTCAGTCGCTTGCGCCGTTCATCCCGCATCACGACGCTTTGCTGCTTGCGAATCACGGAGCGGTGGCTTACGGACCTGATCTGGAATTGGCGTTCGCGCGGATGGAAACGCTTGAGCACTTTGCGAAGATCACTTTGGTTGCTCGAATGGTCGGGCGGCCGCACGAGTTGCCGCCGGAGGCGATTGAGAAGTTGCTGGACGTTCGCGAGCGAGCCGGGTATATGGGTTCGGGCGCGCGCGGCTGTCAGGCGTGTGGATTTTCGCAGGGACACTCGTCGACCTGCGCGGTCGGAAGCGCGACGCGCTCGTACGGCTCAAACGGCGATGATACGGTGACGTTGACTCGAAGGGAGTTGACGTCGCTGATAACCGAGGCAGCGCGGCTGGTCGCGAGGGAAATGAAGAATTAGTCATTAGTCATTCGCTCACACTCCGATGACAAACGACCAATGACCAATGACAAAGGACCAATGACAAATGACCAAAGAGGAGAATCTATGGAAGCTCTTGGAATGATCGAAACGAAGGGATTGGTCGCGATGATTGAAGCGGCCGACGCGATGGTGAAGGCCGCTAACGTAACGCTCATCGGGTATGAGAAGATCGGCGCCGGGCTTGTGACCGCGATCGTGCGTGGCGACGTAGCGGCGGTGAAGGCCGCGACCGACGCGGGCGCCGCGGCAGCTCGCCGAGTGGGCGAGCTTGTGAGCGTTCACGTTATTCCGCGGCCACACACCGCGGTGGACGAGAACATGCCCGTCACGCCCGAGTCTCGCGAAAAATGAGGAGTGATACGTGAAGCGTGAAGCGTGATTGGATCACGTTTCACGCATCACGTTTCATTAACACATGATTCTTGCTCGAATAGTTGGAACCGTAGTGGCCACGCGCAAGGACGAGCGTCTTCACGGGCGCAAGCTCCTGGTCGCGCGGCTCGTGGGCGTGGACGGCTCGGATGAAAAGGGTCACATCGTTGCAGTCGACACCGTGGGCGCGGGTGTGCATGAAGTTGTGCTGATCGTGCAGGGCAGCTCCGCG
>Ga0134122_10002716_pt1 | contig 13030 bp, 10 predicted proteins | sample KB302_FD_96461 | JGI IMG/M metagenome (GOLD analysis project Ga0134122, IMG submission 96461) | Terrestrial soil microbial communities without Nitrogen fertilizer from Kellogg Biological Station, Michigan, USA - KB3-0-2 | ecosystem: Environmental > Terrestrial > Soil > Unclassified ...
GATTTCACCTCAGCCAGCGCGCGCTCGGCTTCACTCTTTTTCCCGGACAGCGCATAAGCCCGCGCGATCCATGCCTTCATCATTGGATCGTTGTACAGCTCGGCGGCCTTTCGGAACTCGCGAATCGCCTCGTCGAACATTCGCTTCTGCTCGTAAACCATCCCAATCTGAAAGTGAGCTTCGGCGAAATTTGGGTCCATATCGAGCGTCTTCTTAAGCTGCTCGATCGCTCGATCGTACTGCCCCGCTCCGTAGAGCACTCTGCCCATTGAAGTGTTCACGATCAGCGAGAGCGGATCGAGTTCAAGCGCCCGCTGCATCTCGCGTATCGCTTCGGTGGATCGCAACCTGCTTATCAAGTATGCCGCATACCAATGATGAGCGGTCGCGTAATTCGGGTTGAGCTCGACCGCGCGTTTGTACTGGTTCTCCGCTTCCGTCCAGTTCCATTCGTACTCGTAAGCCGCGCCAAGCGATGTGTGAGCCTCGGCCAGCGAGTCGTCCATATCGAGCGCCTTTTGCGCCGCCGCTTTCACCTTTGGATAGAGCTCAGTCGGCGCCGATCCCTCGAGCTCGACAAGGATCGCATAGCAGTCAGCCAATCCGGCATATGCAAGCGCGTAGGATGGGTCTTGCTCGATCGCCTGATTAAAATACTCGATACCTTTCTTCAACCCCTCTTCGGTGCGTTTGCTCCAATAGAAACGGCCCTTCAAGTAGAGCTTGTAAGCTTCCGGGTCGTCGGTGAAGCGTTTGCTCACTCGTCGTTCGTCTTCGCCTCCGAGCTTGAGTTGGAGCTTTTGTGAGATTTGCCGCGCAATTTCTTCCTGCATCGCCAGAACATCGGAAAGCTTGCGGTTGTACTGCTCACCCCAAATCTGCGAGTCGTCGCGCGCATCGATAAGCTCGATGCTGATTGAAAGATTGTCGCCGCGCTCGACGATCCGTCCGTTGAGCACGCTCTTCACACCGAGCTCGCGCCCGACCGTCCGGGCATCCGCCTGGAGGCCCTTGTAGCGGAAGACCGAGTTTCGCGACATCACTCTCAGACTTCGCGATTGAGCAAGGTTATTTATCAGGCTCTCGGTTATTCCGTCAGAAAGATAGTCGGTGTTTGGATCCGCGCCCTCGTTGACGAATGGCAACACCGCTATCGAATCGATCGTGTGCGCTGCGCCTCCGGGCTCGACCGAGCCGCGCGAGAAGTAAAAGAGCGCTGCGACAATAGCGCCAATCAGAACCAGGGTCGTAAGCACCATCGACTTACGCCTGCCGCTCTCGGCCAATAGGTGAGAAAGCGACGCGCCGATTCGTGCGGTCAGGCCGTCGGTCTTGTCGCCGGGGAGTTGTTTGACGGTCGTTGGCGATTCCTGTTCGCTGGTGAGCGGGACGGTAGTCTCACCGGTCGACTCCGGCATGAACGAGTCGTCGAGCCCCAATTCGAAGTCCATTCGACGCTTCAACCGCTTGAGGTCGGTGAGCATCTCGTTGACGGTCTGGTATCGGCTTGTTCGATCTTTTGCGAGCGCTTTGTCGACGATGTTTTCGAGCGCCGGCGGGGCCTCAGCAATCTGCGAGATCGGCGTCGGTTTGCGTTCGAGGATCGCTACAATGATGTCGCTGGTGGTCGGTCCCTCGAACGGCTTGTGAGCGGTGAGCATCTCGTACAGCAGCACCCCAAGACTAAAGATGTCGGTCCTGCCATCGACCGCGTAGCCGCGGGCTTGTTCGGGCGACATATAGTTAGGGCTGCCCATTACGATGTTTTTTTCGGTAGTGACGTTTCGGTTATCGGGAAAGTCGCTGCTCTGGCCGGCATCGCTCGAGTGATCGGCGAATTTCTCGGTGAGTTTTACGATGCCGAAGTCGAGCACTTTGACGTACCCGTCGGGACGGAGCATCACGTTTTCAGGTTTGATGTCTCGATGTATGATGCCGGCCTGGTGGGCTGCGGACAGCGCGCTTGCGATCTGAACCGCGACATCGACGGCTTCTCTGGGGCTGAGCTGCGACTTCTTGACCCGCTTGCGAAGAGTCTCGCCTTCGATGAACTCGGTTGCGATAAAACGCGCGCCGTCTTGAGAGCCGACTTCATGAATCGTGATTATGTTCGGATGATTGAGAGCCGAGGCTGCTCGCGCTTCCTGTTCGAAGCGTCTCAGACGGTCTTCATCGGCTCCCGAATGCGAGGGCAAAAGCTTGAGCGCCACCCGGCGGCCGAGCGTGGTATCTTCGGCGAGATATACCTCCCCCATCCCACCCATTCCCAGCGGTGAGAGAATCTTGTAGCGGCCGATGATTGAGCCAGTCGATAAAGTCAATGGCGTTCTTGCGAGTTCGATTCCAGGGGCTTCAGGGTCGGGAGCCAGTCTCAAACCGGCGCGAGGCTCGCCCGCCGGAAAAGGATAACGCAAAACGCGAGCGCCAAGCGAACGCGACGGGCGCCGGGCTGTTGCCGGATCAGGCAGGCAGAGCTGCTTCGCGCGCGAGCCAGTTTTGAAGCGCGTCGTTTTCGCGGGCAAGCTCGTCGGCGTTGATCAGCCCTCGTTGCAAGGCAATCGAGATGGCACGCGAGCGCGGGCTGTAAGTGTTCCCCCATCGCTCGTCGACAATCTGCTCGAGGTCAACCGAAAGCTTTGCATAAAGCTCACGAAGCCTGTTCTGTACCCCGCGTTCGCTAAGGTAGCGCCGGCGCGCGATTGCTCGATCGGTCAACCCGATCGCTATGTCGATCAACGCTTCGTATTCGACGTCGGTGAGACCGGACGCGCGGTTGATTGCCCGAGACTGCACCGTTCGAATCTCGGGATCGATCCAACATTGCTCGTCGACAAGCACCGCGCGCAACGCCGCTATTAGTTTTTCGTCGGGCGACGATTTGAGCACATAACCATACACGGTCTCGCCGGGGACGATCCTCGCGAGCTCGCGCACGTAGATTTCATCCTTGTATTGCGACCAGAAAAGAATTCTGGCGAGTGGCTGGTCGGTCCAGATTTGCTTCGCTGCGCGAACACCCGAGAGCCCGCGCAGTTTTATGTCGAGCACCACGAGCGCGGGCCGATTCTTTAATGCAAGCTCGACCGCTTTGGTACCGTCGTCAGTTTCGATCAATGGTCCGAACTCGGCGAACTTGTCCGCGATGACCGCGCGGAGATAGTCGCGTTGAAAGGACATGTCTTCTGCGATGACTATGCTCATAATTCAACAGGTCTGGACGACCGGCGTTTCGACTAAAGGTCCATCTTCGGCCACGCACCTGAACCCTGAAGCGGCAGGCGAATCTCGACCGCCGTTCCTTGTTTGCCAGTTGTGCTGAGCCAGGTGATCTGGGCGCCGAGCAGCTTCGCGCGATAGCGCATATTGCCCATTCCGCGTGCGCGGTGAAGATCGCCCGAAATCGTCAGGCCGCAACCGTTGTCAGTCACGCGAATCATCATATCGCCCATCGCCCGCAGCAACACTATTTCGACCATGGTGGCATTCGCGTGCTTCGAGATATTGTTGAGCGCTTCCTGAACGATTCGATACAGCAGGAGTTGTTCAGTCTCAGAGAGGCTGATCTCGGATTCTCTGATTGAGCACGAGAAACGAGTAGTAAAGATGCGGTCACCCGCCGTTGACGCGCGCTCCAGACAGCTCTCGATAGCGGGGATAAACCCGAGCGTATCCAGAGCTGAGGGGCTGAGGTTTTCCATCGCTCGACGCACCTCGTCCATTGCGGCTGTTACTCCAGCTACTATCTGAGCCAGTCCATCGCGCACTTCGCTGGTCATTTCTTCGGGGGGCTTGTCGTAGAGCCGCCGGGCCAGCAGTGCCATTTCGCGAAGGTCCGACAGTGTTTGGTCGTGTAAGTCGGCGGCAAGCAGCTTCCTCTCGCTCTCGGCGAGCGTCACGAACTGCAACAGTCCTTCTATTATGTCTTTTTCGCTATTCAAAGGCTTTGTCTTCCAATGCCAATGATACGCCAGTAGAGCGCTGCTGGAACTGTGGAATCCCACAGTTCGATCCTGCGATCTGAGATACAAAACTTTGCGGAAAGCGACCTACTACCTATCCTGCTCCGGATGTACACTCCGCTCGTCTTATGAGGATGTCAACCGCAGGGGCGGGGCCAAAGCCTTCTGACCTCGCCCCCTTTTTAAGGCGGACATCAAACGGAATCATTGATGAAGGCCGATGAGATTGTAGCAAAGGAGATTACGACAATGAACAGAATCACACGAAATGCCATATCGCTGGTCGCAAGCATCGCGCTCGCTCTGTCGTTCGCGATGGCCGCGCCGAAAGCCGAGGCCGCAAGCAAGTACTTCACGGCGAAGGGTAAGGTGCTCAAGATCGACCAGAAGAATCGAACGCTTCTGGTATCTGATCGCGAAAACGACAAGTTGTATCTGGTAAGTATGCCGGAGGGCTCGATACTGAAGATCACCTGGGGCCGTTTCAGCCGGATGGTACAGCCGGGCTTCACGGACGTATACAAAAATGACCGCGTCCAAATCCGCTGCCATCGAACGGATTCAGAACACCTGGCCCAGGTCGACGGGCAGACCGTTGTCACGCTGACCGCGTCAAGCAGGTAGCCGACGCCGCGCGCCGCCTTAACCGGGCGGCGCGCGATCGGCCCAACTGAGTAAGCGATGTTGAACGGTCCAACGAAGACCATCACTAATAATGAAGACCATCACTAAAGGCAGACTTGGAGGTTGCCGTAAGGAGAGAGTATGAAGCGGATTTCCAATCTTTTCGTAATCGCAGTGATTTCGATCATCGGGTTGTCGTCGCTTGGAATGAGCGCCCCCAAAACCCATCGATCCAAGAGCTTTACGCTCGAAGGGCGCGTGATCAGCATCGATCGCAAGGCGAGGACCCTGCTTGTGGACGACCAGTCGTCCGACAAGGTCTATCTGGTTACGGTGCCGGAGGGCAAGTTGCTCAAGGTCAAGTTCGGGCTTCAGATGAATCTCGCCGAAGCCAGGTTCGACCAGGTTCGCCGGAAAAACACCGTTCGAATAGTCTGTAGGCGGCCGGCTACGGACGCCATCTCGAAACTCGAAGATGGAACGGAAGCCGTTGTGGCGATCGCCGAGCAATGATCTCAGTTTTCTTCCCTCGGGGCGGTTTCGGTTCCTGCAACCGCCCCACAAGCCTGCTAAACAATCCCCGCGCTCGCGAACCGGGCTGCGCTGCCGTCCTAATCGGGAAAATGCAGCCCGGTTTCCCCCTTTCTGCTTTCTGGATTTTAGGTTTTGGATTTGGCGGCGCCGCCAGGGCGGTTCGTTCGAATACCAAACAAAAGCCTGGAATCCGATACAATCGTTTTTGATGCGGTTGGATATATTGAACAAGCTCGCGGTAGCTGCGGTTTGCGTCGCTCTGGCGACAGCTTGTAACTCGAGATCAAAGCGAGCCAGCGACCCGGCTGGAGAACCCGAACGCTACTCTGCCACCGTCGTTCGATCGGTCAACGACGGAGTTGAACGGGAACTGATCATCGCTCGGATATTCAGGTCCGGCGATCTGTGGCGTCAGGAGTGGAACGAGTCATATGCGCTGATCTGGCGGCCAGATCTGGGCAAAACCTACGAGCTGGATCTCGCGCGGAGTTGCTACGTCGAGAATGAAACGAACCCGCAAGAAGCAAACTTGCCTGCCGGAGAACAAGCGGCCGAAGCAACGCCCGATATTCCGGACTTGGTTGACGGCGTTCGCGGCAAAGCCGGAGCGGAGGCAGTTGAGCAGGCGCTTGGCGATGCACCGTCGCCTGAACTAATCGAAACTCAACAGCTATCCGACACGACGGTCGATGGGTACGATTGCGAGGTTTTTGAGCGGCGCGAGACCTTCTCGGACAATCACGTGGTTTTGACCACGACGTTTCGAGCCCGAGAGCTGGGAGGGCTTGCGATTAGGGTCGAAACTGGTCCAGCTCCGGGAGCCGGCGGGACCAGACTCATTATCAAGTTGCGTGATATTCGGCTTGATGTGCCTGCTGAGGCCTTCGTCGTTCCAGCCGATTTCAGAAAGGTTGATAAGCTCCCTCGATGACCTTATGCGTCAAACCCGGGTCACTCGCTCGGTCGAGGTTTGTATTCGTAGGCGAACGTGATCCGCTCGCCGAGTGGCGGATGGCTGTACAACCAGACCTTGATAAACGGGCTCGGGTTCGGATCAGCCAGATCGATCTCTCCCAGCACCTGGAATGCTCCCGCGGCTGCCTGTGATGAATCGGGCACGATCCCGTTCGTTACGTCCAGCCCGTAGACGTCGGCCTCATGCTCCTGATAACGGCTGTAAGTGTTAAACACCGGCTCCGCGAGAAAAATGAAGATCGAGAAGAAGAGCATCAACACCGGAAGCGAGGCCCAGTCTTCCAGGTTTCGCAATGACCACCGGTTCTGCCGGCGCGCCATCGCCCAAAGCACCGAACGATACACCAGGTACAAGAGACATATGATCAAGCATCCTATGAACACAATACTTCTGGGGATGTGTCCGAGCACATAGTGCCCCATCTCGTGACCCACTACAAAAAGAGTCTGTGGCGTAGTCATGTTTGCAATCGTGGTGTCCCACACAACCACTCGCTTCGAAGTCCCAAAGCCCGTTACATACGCGTTAACCGCTTTCAGTTTTTCGCTTGCCTTCATCTCGAACATCCGCTCGCGAGGGATATCTAGTCCGCCATGTTTGACGATCTTCTCGATTTCTCCGACAAGCGCCGGGTTATTGGTTTCGAGCGGCTCGAACTTGTTAAACAGCGGATCAAGCAACAACGGCGAAAGGAAAATAAAAAGTACCGCGAGCGGGAAAATTGCAAGCCCCGAGTACAGCCACCATCTGCGAGGGCTGCGGCGAACAACGCCGTAGAAAAAATAGATCAGCACCGACATGATGCAGAGCCCTACCAACTGCCCTTTGGTCCAATCCCACAACCACGAACCCCAGCCCTGAATCGATATGTCGTACTGTCTCGCGAGCTTGTGCCCATAGGCGTCGAGGGGGATTTCCAGCACGGCCAACGTGAGGAACAACAGACTCACAAAAACCAGGGCCTGCACGAACCGGCGCTGCGAGACGCGTTCGGCCCAATCTCTGAATCTGGGAGCAACGCGAAACGCGAGAATGCCCAGCAACAACAAGAGCGAGTACGCGGTTCCCACGAAGTGAAGCTGGTACTGCGTTCTCGAGTACGCGACCGCTTTCTCATACTGCTCAGGCGTCAAGGTATAACTTGTTACTTGTTTTTTCTCGGCTTCAGCCGCGGGAGCGGCGCTCGAGGCCGGGGCTTCGGTTTGCGCAAAACCGGCTGCGCCAAACAACACGATCAACACGCAGGACAGGAAGATGTGACGCGGCATTTCAGCCTCCTAAGCGGAGAGTTGGACGATTTGTCTCGGCGAGAATAGTCAGAACGCTAGCTGAGTTCAAGCAGAGGTTTGCGCGGGCCGTCAGATTCTCGTTCGGAGCCCGATTCATCGAGCTGCCTGAAGGGCCGTTTCAACGAGTCACCGGAAGAATCAGGCCGGCCGTTTACGGCTGGTGTCGCGGCCCCCTGTTGAGCGCGTTTTAACGGGCTTATTCCCCACTAAAGCGTCCGGCTGTTTTACGGCTAGCTGGAGTCTCGGGCTGGGTTGGGGGTGCGCAAAAGCGGCGCTTGCTCAAAGAGGGAAGCGCGGCGAAGTCGACTCTTCGCCGCGCGGTTCAGTCGGTCGCCGGGCTATTTTGTCGCCGGCAATGTGCGTGTTTGAGGTGTTCGGCGAGCTCGGCCCGGGTTGGCGCCGGAAGGAAAACCTGCCGGCATCTGCGGCTGACCCGTCGGTGTTGAGGGCTCGCCAATGGCCGACGCAATAACATCGTCGTAGATCTTGATCTTGCCGGACTCCTTCATTTCTTTCTGGGTTGTTTCGATAAAGGTCGAGAAGTAGATGTTGCGCTTTTCATCAAGCAAACGCTGCTCGATCGCCGAGCGCTCCTTCTTGAACGGCTCACCCATATCCGCATCCTTGCGAGCAACCAACGCTGCGACCACCACAACATCGCTTCCCTCAACCTTTATTGGCTCGTGTGTTACTTCCCCAACGTTGAGCTTGTAGAGCGCGGTTCGATTGCCCTCGGTCACAAGCGGACCGATGGATTCACTCGATGTGGTTCCAGCCCTCTCGTCCGTCTTCAACCCGAGCGAATCAGCGATCTTCTTCATCTCTTCAGGAGTTTTGGCTTGAGATGTCTGGCGCGCGCGGTCGGCCGCAAGCTGCTTGGCCTTTTCCGCGCGGTAGTTAAATTCAACTTTTGCCTTCACGTCCTGAAGAACGGGTTCGTGGGGATCCCGCTTCTCAAGGTATTGAACTATCGCCAACCCTTTTGAGATGTTGATCCTCTCTCCGACGTCGTTGATATTCTCGAGGTCAAACAATGCGTTGTCGAACTCGAGTTCGGTGCCCAGACCGGGAATGTTGTCGTCCTGCGCAAAGAAAGGCGTCTCCTTGACGGTAGCTACCTGCGCTCCGCTGTTCTTGTTGATCTCGGCCACGACCGCTTCAGCGTTCTTGCTTTGCTTGAACTTCTCCTCAGCCTCCTTGGCGATATCAACCGCCCTCGAATAGCTCTTTCGCGAGCGCGCTGCCTTCAGCAACTCGGCCCGCGATTCCTCGAACGTCGGGACCTTGCGGTCAGTGACCTTCAGTATGTAGTACTTATCTCCCTTCTTTATCGGCTGGGTGACTTCGTCCTTTTGCATGGCGAAAGTGCGAGTAATCGGATCATCAGATTCGCGCTTGTCGTCTTTGTTGACCCATCCAATATCGCCGCCGCTTGCCTTGGTTTTGGGGTCCTGGCTATTCTCGCGCGCGAGCTTGGCGAAATCTTCAGCTGGCTTGCCTTCGGCGCCTTGCGCCCGCGAAACAATGTCCTGAGCTCTCTTTCTCAACTCTTCTTCGGCGCTCGGCTTCTGCTCGGTGGTGGGGCCGCCGGTTGTTCTTTGGGCGGCCGGAGCCGTGGTTTCCTTGGGCACGTTAAACACGATTTGACTGACGCGAATCTGCTTGACGTTCCGCTGCGGATCGAACTCCTGCTTCAACTCGTCGTCCGAGACTTGAATCGCCTCACCGGCCTTTTCCTGATCGATAAAGATATAGCGAGCACGCCGCTGTTCGGTTGTGATCTTGAACGCATCCCGGTTAGCGTCGAAGTGTGCCTGAAGATCCGCGTCGGAAACCGTCACCTTGTCGCGGAGGTTTTCCGGATTGATTTCAACCCACCGGAAACTGTAGTTGGTGTTGGTTCGCCGATAGTCTGCCTCGACATCCTGGGGCGACACCTGGATTCCGGCAGTGATGTAACTGCGGAGATGCTGCTCGGCAATCGAAGCGCGAAGCTGTTCTTCAAATGCAACCGGCGTGATGCCCGCTTGTTGAAGCCTCAACCGGTAACCTTCAATGCCGGGCCACGGACTGAATATCTGGCGTATGCGCGCCTGCACTTCATTGTCGGAAGCCTCAAGATTGAGCTGGCCGGCCTCATAGAGGATTACCTTTTGTCGAATCAGGTTATCGAGGACTTGAGGGCCGTATTGCGAATAGGTGGTGGCCGCATCCTGGCGTTGGGTCTTGCCTTGCCCTTGAGCGATTTGCTGGCTGAATCCGTTCAGGGCGTCTTTGAGCTCCTTCACCGTGATTTCATAGCTGGCGACTTTGGCGACTGCCGAGTCGTTCCCGCCAGTTCCGCGGAACAATCCGGCAGCGCCGCCTGACACGGCTACCGAGAATAACCCAACCAGACTGAGTGCCAGGATGCCCACAAAGATGAGTAACATTGCGTTGCGCGAGCGCTTGCGCCCTCTGAGAAACTTCAACATCGTGAATCACGCCTCCGAGAATGTTAGCTTGTTTCGCCTCATGGCGAAGAATATCGCAATAGCGAGAAAGGGGAATTCTAGTGGACGGAAGGGCGAATGACAACCTTTGCTAGATTCGAGTGGTTTCCCAGATCTTGAATGTCCGTCTCTGTGCAAACCTCTGCGTCTCTGCGTCTCTGTGGTAGAGGCACTCGGGCGGTTGCCGGCGAGTGACGCCCTCTAATCACAGAGGCACAGAGACGCAGAGGTTACGCAGAGAATTTGGCACCACTTCGCTTCGAGCAAGTCCTGATAGGTCAAAGCTTCAGCCCATTCGGCGCAAGCGGCAGCGATCGTAGCCTTATACCCGTAGCGTCAAAGATCGCGTTGGCCACCGCCGGCGCCAAACCAACGATCGGGGTCTCTCCTGCTCCCGCCGACGAAAGGTCTTTTCGATCGACCAGCACCGCCTCAATAAGCGGCGTGTCGCTGAAGCGAGGCACTCGATAGCGCGAGAAGCGAGGATTGACGACCTTGCCGTTATCGAAGTCCATCGCTTCGAACAATGCGCCGCCGATGCCCATCACTATCGAGCCTTCGATCTGGTTTCGTAGTTGATCGGGGTTGACGATAGCGCCGCACTCGAATGCCTCGACCACTCGTATCAGTTTGGCCTTGCCGGTTGCTCGATCAACGGCAACCTCCGCGCAGGCGGCGACGTAGCCGCCTTTCTCGAAACCACCCGCGATGCCGAATCCACGATCCGCAGCGCTCTTTGGCTTGCCCCAACCAAACGCTGAGGCCGCGGCCGAGAGCACGGCCTTCAATCGTTCGTCTTTCAGGTTTTTGAATCGAAACTCGAGCGGGTCCATTTTCAACGCGTGAGCCAACTCATCAAGGTGGCTTTCTCGAGCGAAATGATTCGCCGTTGCGGCCAGCCCCCGGTAAGAACCCTGGCGAAGCGGGGACTTTGTTTGATGAAACACAATCTTCTGGTTCGCGAACGCATACTTGGTCTGAATACCGGCAGTCCCCGAGTTGTAGTTGTGAAACTCCCACGCAGTGATGGTTCCGTCGGCGCTCACGCCGCTCGAAACATCGATTACTCCGGCGGGACGAAAGTAAGCCCAGGTGAATTCCTCTTCGCGAGTCCAGACAACCTTGACTGGTTTGCCGGCGGACTTCGCCAGCCGGGCGGCTTCGATGGCGACGTCGCCGGTGTGCTTGCCTCCATATCCGGATCCGGTGTCCGGCACGATCACCCGCACACGGTCTTCCGGGATTCGAAACGTTTCCGCAAGCTCGCCTCGAACTCCAAACGGGCGCTGCGTTCCGGTCCACACAGTGAGCTTGCCCTCGCGCCATTCGGCGACTGCTGCCCGAGGTTCAAGGGGAGCGTGCGCTATGTAAGCTACCGTGTAAGTTTGATTGAGCTTTTTCTCCGCTCGCTCCAATCCATCAGTGATCGAGCCCTGCGAACTTACCTGCTGTGCAGACGTAGCCTGCTTTCTCAGGTACTCGCTTAACTCCTTTGCAGCAGGCTGCGGCTCGGCTTTCCACTCGGTCTGAATCGCCGCGGCTGCCCGAGCAGCGGTCTGTGCGTCGGGAGCTGCGACTCCGACGAAGTTGGCGTCGCTGACTACGGTCACGCCCGGGATTGCTTCGGCGTCGCCCGTTTTGACTGATGCAAGAGTAGCGTTGAGCGCCGAGGGCCTGACAATTCTTCCCACCAGCATGCCCGGCAGCTTTTGGTCCGAAGTGTATCGGTGCCCCCCGGTGACAAATGAGCGGCCGTCAACCTTCGCGACAGATTTGCCGGCAATCTTCCACTGATCGGGGGGAGTTGTGGCGGTGTCGGCAGAGATCACTTTCAGAAGCTTCTGGCCCTTGGTCAAACGCCCGAACTCTATTGACTTGGCGGTTCGTTCGTCGATTAGCTTGCCGTCTTTTACGCCTATCGAAGCGCGGTTGATTTTCCATTCATCGGCGGCAAGGTCAATCAGAGCCTCGCGCGCGGCTGCTGCCGCCTTGCGAAGCTGCGGGGCCATTGTAGGCGTCGTGCGGCTGCCAAAGGTCCCGATATCGAAGGGCGTCAGATCGGTGTCGCCCATCAACACTCGAATCGATGACACAGGAACACGAAGTTCTTCGGCTACTACTTGCGAAAGCGAGGTGCGAATGTTCTGCCCGAACTCTACCTTTCCTGTAAACACCGTGACTGAGCCGTCTTCAGCGATGTGAAGCCAGCCGGCAATGTCCTTCGGTGCAGATGGTGTCGGTGCACGTCGGCCCGACTCGCCTTCTTGTCTGCCGGATTCTTGAGAACCCAGAGCATCAAGTGTGAACACCAGCACCAGCCCGCCGCCCAATAGCTTGAAGAAGTCGCGCCGGGCGAGTTCAAAGTCGAAGCGATAAGCCGGCTCGGCTTGCAATTCGTAGCGCTCGAGTTCGATTGGTTGATCGCTGGGATGACTCTCGCTCATCGTCCGCCTCCTTTTATCGACTGCGCGGCTTTGCGGATGGCGGTTACGATTCGCGGGTAGGTCCCGCAGCGGCAGATGTTGCCCTCCATGAATCGCACGATCTCCTGGTCGCTCGGGCTGGTGTTTTTTGCGAGTAACGCGACGCCCGACATGATCATTCCAGGCGTGCAGTAGCCGCATTGCAAAGCGTCAGCGTCGAGGAACGCCTGCTGAAGCGGGTGCAGGCGGCCGTTCTTTTCGAGCCCCTCGATTGTCGTGATCTTCTTACCGGCGGCAGAGCCGACTGTGGTGATGCAAGACCGCGTGGCTTGTCCATCGATCAGCACGGTGCAAGCTCCGCACTGCCCTTCGCCACAACCGTACTTGCTCCCCGTGAGGTTCAGCTCGTCGCGCAGGACGTTGAGCAGACTTCGGTCTGAAGTCGTGTCGACTCGAAGGCGGTTCCCATTGACTAGAAGCTCGCTGATCTTCGGCATAAGCGTCCTCGGAAACGATATTTGGTCCAAGCATAGGCCTGAACGCCCCCTCGAACAACTCGGGTTGAGCCAGGCGAAGCCTACGGGAGCTGGCTTCCTTGACAAGCCCTCGGCCTTCCGATAGTTTTACTCCTTTATGTCGAGACGTTTATCGAGAGGTGTATGGTATGAAACGGACTTTTCAGCCTAATAATCGCCGCCGGGCAAAGACTCATGGGTTTCGAGTGCGGATGAGC
>Ga0134122_10002718_pt1 | contig 13029 bp, 12 predicted proteins | sample KB302_FD_96461 | JGI IMG/M metagenome (GOLD analysis project Ga0134122, IMG submission 96461) | Terrestrial soil microbial communities without Nitrogen fertilizer from Kellogg Biological Station, Michigan, USA - KB3-0-2 | ecosystem: Environmental > Terrestrial > Soil > Unclassified ...
CCCGACGATCTGGTTCTCGACCAATCCAGGATTGACCGCGAGCCCGACATCCATCGCCCCGTAGAGCCGCTTCACCGTAATCACGCCGCTCCGCTTGTCGACCTCAATGTCGGCGACTGCCGCGCCGTACGACACATGATGGGAGCCGAGCCCGATGCCGCGTCCGCTCACTACGTCCGCGTTCGACACGGACGAACCCGCCACGCGCGGGCTCCACTTCGCCGCTTCGGCCGCGGCATTCAGCACGCCGAGCCAGCGTTTATCGGCGATGTTCTGCTGCCGGAACGCGAGCGGATCCATCTTTACCGCCGTTGCCAGCTCGTCGATCGTCTGCTCGGAGGCGAACGAATAATTCAGATCCAGCGGCGAGCGCAGCGCCGCGCCCCGCAGCAAACCCTCCATCGGCACCGCGTGCGAAATCACGCGCCTATTAGCGATCACATACATCGAGCCGGTGCTGATCGGATTGACCGTGATCGAGTTGGAGCCGCCGGCGCGCTCCACCCCGCGCACTTGCAATGCCAGATCGTGCACCGTCGCGGTCACCGTCCAGCCATGCTGCCAGCCGTGATACTCGTAGGCGACGATCTTGCCGTTCGCATCGACGCCGGCGCGCACGTCCGCCAGATGGGCCGGGCCGTAATTGTCCCAGCCGTGCTCGTCCCAGCGCATATATTGCACGCGCACCGGACGTCCCGTCGCCTGCGACATGATCGCTGCCGCCTGCGACGCGTCTTCGTAGCAGCTCCGCCCGAACGTGCCCGAGCTCTCGTAATACTGTACGCGCACTTTCTCTTCCGGCAGCCCGAGCACTTTGGCGATCTGTGCGCGCGAGGAATAGACGTCCTGCGACGACGATTTCACCAGTGCGCCGTTCGCGTTCACGTCAGCCAGCGCGCAATTCGGCCAGAACGGAATGTGCCCCTGGTACGGCCCGCGATAACTCGCGCCGGCGACGTGCGCCGCCGCGGCAAATCCTTTCGCCGCGTCGCCGATATCGGCAATCACGGTGTCGGTCGTCTTCGCCGCGCGCATCTTGTCGTACAGACCGGCATTGCCCGGCAGCCGCGGCGTTTCCTGCCACGTCACTTTCAGAGCGCGCGCCGCCTTGATCGCGTCCCATTCGCGCTCGGCCGTCACGCCGACGAAGTCGCCTTTCTTCACCACGCGCGCGCCCCGAATATTCGCAATCGAGCTTTCATCGACGGTGAGCGGCTTCGCGCCATAGCCGAACGCACGCTGCCCGCGCGGCAGCACCACGCGGCCATGCAGCATGTTGTCGGCGCGGAGATGCTGCGCCCGCATATAATTGCCATGCACCTTGTCGGGAATATCCACGCGCGGCACCGATGTGCCGACCAGTCTATAGCGGCTCGGCGGCTTGACCGGCGCGGAGCCGGAAATCTTCACTTCGAACTTCTTGTCGCCCAAGAGCGCGCCATAAGACGTCTTCCGCGTCGGATCGCCTTCGACGGAGACAATGCCCTTCGACACGGTCAGACTTCCCGGTTGCACGCCGAGCTTCACCGATGCAAGCAGCAGAAGCTGCTGGCGCGCTTCCGCCGCGGCCGCGCGCAGCGGCGGACCGCCGCGATGGATCGACGAGCTCGAGCTGGTCGCGCCCTGGTTCGGCGTCACGTTCGTGTCCAGCCGCATCGCGGAAAGTTGATTCATATCGAGATCGAGTTCTTCGCCGGCGATCTGCAACAGCCCCGTCGTGTTGCCCTGGCCGAGCTCGCATTTGCCGAAATACACCGTCGCGGTGTTGTCGGCATGCACAGCGATCCACGAATCCACGTCGTTCGCGTCCGGCGGCCCCGCGACATCGCCGCGCGCCGCTGCCGCACGCGCGCTCACCGCGCCGGCAAAACTGAACCCGACGATCAGCGCGCCGCCGCTCTTCAACAGCTCACGCCGCGAAAACGTGTCGAGCACGCTCATCGCGCCGCTCCGCTCATGCGCGCCGAGGCAAGCTTGATAGCTTGCAGGATGCGCGGATACGTGCCGCAGCGGCAGAGATGCCCGTTCATCGCGGTGCGGATTTCCGCATCGCTCGGCTTCGGATTTTTCGCCAGCAGCTCCGCGGCCTTGATCGTCATGCCGTTGTAGCAGGCGCCGCAATGCAGAGCCTGCACTTCGATGAACGCCGCTTGCAGCGGATGCAACTCCGGCGTTTCTTTCAAACCCTTCTCGCGCGCATACAGCGCCGGCAAGCCCTCGACCGTTGTGATCTTCTTCCCCGCAACGCTCGCCACCGGCGTCACGCAAGAGCGCGTCTCTACGCCGTCGATCAGCACCGAACAGGACCCGCACTGCGCCAGCCCGCAGCCGAATTGCGGCCCGTGCAAATTGAGTTCATTCATCAGCACATAGAGCAGCGGCGTATCGGCATCCGCCGACACCGCCCGCGTCTCACCGTTCACGTTGATGCTGACCACCTGCGCCATGCGAAAATTATATCATCAAAATCCCCTCTCCCCCACCCGGGGGAGAGGGTTAGGGCTTGGCCCGCCGTAGCTGCGACCTGTCGCCGTAGCGGGCGGCGCGAAGGCGGAAGCAGCGAAGGCGGGTGAGGAGGCGCCGCCAAAATTTACCCCTTAGCCGACCAACATGCTGTTTAATACCGCCATGCGCCTCGCCTCCGTCTTCAAGTTCGTTCTCCCCATTGCCGCCGGCGCCTTCGCCACGTCGGCTGCGCCGCAGGAGCGGCCGCCGGCATTCGCGCTCCCCATCGACTGCAAGTTCGGCGAGACCTGTTTCATTCAGCAATATTTCGATCACGATGCTGGCCCCGGCGCGAAAGACTACCGCTGCGGACCGATGGCGTATGACGGCCATGACGGCGTCGATCTGCGCCTGCCTTCCATGGCCGCGCAGCGCCGCGGCGTGACGGTGCTCGCTGCCGCGGCGGGAACCGTGCTCGGAACGCGCGACGGCATGGACGATATCAGCACCGATGTCGCTGGCCGCGACAGCGTAAAGGGCCGCGAATGCGGCAACGGTGTCACCATCGGTCATGGCGGCGGCTGGGAAACCCAATATTGCCACATGGCGAAGGGCTCAGTGCGCGTGCGCACGGGACAACAGCTCGCCGGCGGTGCCGCGCTCGGACTCGTCGGGATCTCGGGCGATGCGGCGTTTCCGCATCTGCATTTTCTCGTGCGCCGCAACACCGAGAAAATCGATCCCTTCGCTTTCGGCGCGGCTGCGGACGCTTGCGGCGGTGGCACATCGCTATGGTCGAGCACCGCGGCAGCCGCACTCGCCTATCATTCGCCCGAACTGATCAATTCCGGCTTCACCACCGAGACGCTGACCATGGACGACGTCGAGTCCGGTCGCGCCGCAGCATCCTCAGTTACGACCAACAGTCCGCGCCTGATCGCTTACATTCGTGCCATCGGGCTCAAAGGCGGCGACGTTCAGTCGCTGACGCTACGCGGTCCGCGCGGCGCCGTGCTCGCCACCAGCGAAGCGCCCGCACTTGAGCGCGACCGCGCGCAGCAGCTCATGTTCATCGGCGCGCGCCTCACCGCCGCCGCTTGGCCGACCGGCGCCTACGAAGCCGAATACGCGGTGAAGCGCGACGGCATGCCGTTCTTCCAGCGCCGATTCACCCTGATGATGAAATAAGTCGCCCCGGTCCGCGGCACCGCGGAGCGTGCTGACGACCGTTTACCGGGTCAGGAAATACTCTAGGACAGGCACTCCGAGACTGTCTAAAACGATAGCGACCGTCACAAAAAGCACGAACAGTGTGATGAGAAAGCCAGCTATGACAGCTGCAACCATCTCATCTGATTGGACATCAAACGGCTTCCAAAGGCAGTTGGCGAAGCCGGGCATTTGATACCTTACCGCGATCTGGTGGGCGGAGCTGATGCACCCAATATGGATGAGCATGAAGATTCCCGGCTGAGAGCTCACGCCCCAAAACCTCATGCCCCAAAACCAAATAAAAAATAGCCCTCCCCAGAGCATGATTCTCATCGAGGCCGCTCTGTTGCCAAGAGCAGCGAAATTCTTGGCCAGCACCAGCGCTCCTGCGACCGGTGTCGCCAGCAAGGAAATCAATGCCACTTGATTGGGAGAATAGAGTCTTATCTTGGTCATGCGCCCCAGGAGCTTTATCGCTGAATTCAATGCACCCCGCTTGTGCCTAGACGCACGACAATTGATTGCACCACGATATCGGAATCTCAAATATGTTCGGGCTGCCGATTTCCACAGTAGCATTCGAACTGAAAGGGTCGGAATTTCCCGTTCCCGGCGCCGGGCGGGACTGTCCGGTGTGCAAGCCGGCCCTTCGGCAGCAAGAGAAGCTATGCTACAAAAGCTGCGTACTTTAGCGTCATCTTGAAGACCGACGTCGGCTAACGCTCGTTCCGCGCGGCCAGCGATGACACTGACCAAGGGAGGACACAGATCATGGCTCCAATCAGACGCGAAATCCTCGCAATGGGCGCCGCCGCCGCGGCAGTGGCCGCAGCGCCGAGCGTGTTCGCAGCGCAGGCCGCGCCCGCAGGAGGCGCCACCCAGTTCTATCAGAAAGGCAACGTCCGCATCGCCTACCGGGAGGCGGGCTCCGGCTTTCCAATCCTCTGCATCCCTGGCGGCGGATTGAACTCGCGGATGGGCGGCTGGCCGACTGCGGTCTTCAATGCGCCGGAGGTGTTCAAGAATGACTACCGCTGCATCATGATGGATCAGCGCAACGCCACCGGCGGTGAATCCACGGGCCCGGTCCCCGTCGACAATCCGTGGGACGCGTTCGCCGACGACCAATTGGGGCTGATGGACCATCTCGGCATCCGCCAGTTCTTCTTCTTCGGCAATTGCATCGGCGGCTCGTTTGCAATGAAGCTGATGGAGCGCGCTCCGGACCGCATCGTTGCGGCCATCATGAGCCAGCCGATCGGCCACCGGCCCGAGAAGCCGGACGTGATGTACGATTCCGGCCGCGACGTATGGGCGCCCGAATTCCGCAAGAAGCAGCCCAACGTATCGATGGAAACCATCGGGAAGTATCTCAACAACCTTTACCGCGTGCGTGCGGACTTTGTGTACAGCGTCTCCCGCGAGTTCGCGCGCAACTGCCAGACTCCGATACTCGTGCTCCCGGACGACTCCGATGCGCACGCCTATCAGACGTCCGTCGATGTCGCGTCGTTGGCGCCCAATGCCGAGGTGACCGTCTATCCGTGGGCCAACCCGCCGGAACTGAAGGCGCGGACGATCAACCGGGCACGCAACTTCTTGAAGGCCCATCTACCCGCGACAGCGTCGCGATAGAGAAAGGAACGCGGCTCACTCGACCGTCAACGCAAACCGCTCCACCACGCTCGGGTGAATCAACCGCGCGTGCAAACACAAGAGCACCAGCCGCGCGTCCGTGCCGCGCTCGGCATCGATCGCCGCCACCAGCCGGTTCTCCACTGAGGCCGTCCATTCTTCGCCATTGTTTTCGCTGAACGCTTCGCGCCCCAACGCGCAATAGCCGATCAGCTCGGCCGCCGCCTCGATGGCGCGTTGTTCAGGCGCGCGGCCGCCTTGCGCTTCCTTGAGCTGCTTGACCGTCGTGATCTTCACCGCATCGGAAACGAGCGCGGGATGCAGTCCGACCGCGCGCAGCGCCCGGTCGAGCCGCTGGATCTCCTGCGAACGTCCAAAGATGCCGAATAACCCAAGCATGCTGAAAACGGATAGGGCTGCCGCGGGACTCTAACACGCGGTCCGTGCCCGGCACTCCATCGCCGTTCGCACTGCCCGCGCGTCCCCCTATGACCATTGGTCGAGGGAGACGCCCATGGCCAAATCATTCCAACACCGCGCAAGCTATTCTCTTTTGCTCGCCGCGTTCGCGCTTGCGCTCACTCCAGCGGTCAGTTTCGGGTTCGATTCCTATCGCGCCGCCGCCGACGAATATGACCGCTCCGCGCATGCGCGCGCGAATACCATCGCGGAGGCGCAGGCCAACGAGCGGCTCTTCACCACGATCCTGATGTTGCGCACCCAGCCTTGAGCGAAATCCGACCTCAGCCGTCCCGCGACCAAACCAGTTTGAGCTGCGGACGAGGGCGTCTCGCCGCGCGCATCATATAAGCGGGAACAGGCTCGCGCTCGGTGAACATCGCCCCTTCAGGCTCCGGCACTTCGACAAAGGCCGACCAACCCGGCTCGGCCGGCCACTCGCCGCGCTGCGCCCTGTGGATAAACTCGGGATGGGAAAGCAGTTCGCTCACCGCCTCGAAACGCGTTCCGCCCCAGCCCGTCGGATCGCGCACAAGATTGCGGAACCCAGGCGGGGCCGCGCACCAGGACCCAGTGCGGTCGCGGAACAGGATGAATCGAAGCTGTCTCCCCATGCGGACAAAACGCCACCGCAGTGCAGAGGTTCACACCGGTCGCAAGATATCCACAACCAGGACCGATCAAAATCAAAAGGGACTTCCTTCCCCCCGCGAAGCGTGGCGGAAGGTGCCCATGCGGGCGGAAGGGGGCCGCGCTGCCTCCCCCTGTTCTACTCACAATTCTTGAAATTCGACTCCCTGCACTGCGCCGCCAGCGTCTTGGCGCGCATGATGTCCTCGTCGCTCATTTCGGCTTCGAGCCCGTCGCGATAATCCTCTGCGCGCTTGGCTTCATCGCCGGTCAGCGACGACAGCGCCAGGCTGTACCATATGTGCTGCTTCACCGCGTCCGCCGGAACGCCGCGCCCGCCCGCATACATCCGCGCAACATTATTCTGCGCCTGTCCCATGCCCTGCTCGGCGGCGGCCCGATACCATTTCAGGGCCTCCGCGTAATCGCGCATGACGCCCTGGCCGTCTTCATACGCGGCGGCGAGATTGTACTCGGCGTCCGCAAGTCCCTGATCCGCCGCCATGCGGTACCACTTCACCGCCTCATTGAGATCCTTCATCACGCCCTGACCGTTGAAATACATCAGACCGAGATTGAACTCCGCCGCGGCATTTCCCTTTTCCGCCGCGGCCTGAAACAGGCGCAGCGCCTCGGTATAATTCTGCGGCACGCCGAGCCCGTCGAAATTCAGCCGGCCGAGATTGACCTGCGCTTCCGGGCGGCCCTTCTCCGCCGCGAGGCGATACAGCGTCAACGCATCTTCGACACTTTGCGCGATGCCGTCGCCATTCTCGTAGAGCACACCAAGATTGTTCTGCGCCTCTGCCTGTCCCTTGTCGGCGGCCATGCGGTACCACTTCGCGGCTTCTTCGAAATTCTGCGGCACGCCTTTACCGTCCTGATACATGCGGCCGAGATTGTTCTCGGCGGCCGCGTTGCCCGCTTCCGCCAGCTTGCGAAACGCCGCCACCGCGGCGTCGTAATCTGCGCGGCCATAGGCCTCGACGCCTGCGTTCAACGCCACGGCCTCTTCCGCCGCCTTTTGCTCCGCGGTCTTTTCCGGCGGCCGGCGTTGACATGCCGTCACCGCCAGCACGACCGCCAGCACCACGATAAATCCCGATCTCTTCAAGCGCCGACTCCTCGACAGTCCGCGGCAGAATACCACCCGTCGTGCGCGCCGGGGATAACACATTTTTGCGGGGACGCACGCACCCCCGGCCAAGCTTCGGAACGCAAGCATGAGCCAAGCGTTTTCTCCGGGGAGTGCCGGACGGCTCCTGCGCCGTCCGAGGGCTTTTAGGTGAGGTTCGGCGTGCACATTTTTCTGACATCGTTCCTTGTGGCGGTCTTTTCCGGTGCGGCCTTCGTGCATCTTTGGGGCCCGAAGACATTGCGCGCCGCCTATGCGCGCTGGGGCTACACCAGCAAGCATCGCTACGCCGCCGCGCTCGCGAATTTCGTCGCCGCATTGCTGCTCGCTTATCCGACAACTCAGATGGCCGGGGCGGTGCTTGGCGCGCTCATGCTCTTCGTTGCCATCGTCACCTTGCTCGATCACAGCGAATACATACGCGCAGCCTTGCGCTTGGGTGTGCTCGCCGCGCTTTGGTTCCAGGTGCTCAGCTCCGCTTGACGAAATATCGCCGGGCACACTCCCGAGTTCAGCGCGTTTTCTCTTCAACGAAACAGAAGGAGCACGCCATGATCAAAGGCGGCATATTGTGGTTGTTGGGCGTTCCGCTCTCTATTGTCATTCTCTTGGCGGTCTTCCACGTCATCTGATCGTCCTCGCGCGCGTCCCGATTTCGCCTGGGGCAAGCGCAGCCGCATCACTCGGCCACGATCGCGTCTCGTTGAAGGCTCATTCCACCTCCCCCTTGCGGGGAGGTCGAACCGCCGAAGCGCTTGCGCGAGGCGGTTCGGGTGGGGGCAGCAACGGCGAATGAGGGAACTTTTCCCGCCTAACCCCCTTTCATCCTTGCGCGTTATCTCGCTCGGGATCGCTTCATGGCGAATGCTTCGAACCCTGTTTCTCCCGACCAGAGGCCCGCGCCGATACTTTCTCTGCGTTATCTAAGCCTCATTCCCGCGGCGATCGTCATTGCCGGGCTCTATTACGGCCGTCCGGTGCTGATGCCGCTCGCGGTCGCCGTGCTCTTCGCCTTCGCGCTGGCGCCGCTCGTCGGCCGGCTGCGCCGCATCGGTGCCGGCCGCGTTTTCTCCGTGCTGATCGCCGCCGGTCTCTCCATCGCCGTCCTTATCGGCATCGGCTTTTTCGTCACCACCAAAACGGTCGAGCTCGCTGATGAGCTGCCGCGCTATCAGACGACGCTGACCGCCAAGATCCAGGCGCTGCGCGGCACCACCATCGAGAAGGGCGCAGTCGAGCGCCTCTTCGACTTCCTGAAGAATGTTCGCGACCAGGCGACAGGCACCGGCAAAGCCGCACCGCCTTCGCCGCCGCCAGATACAAATGCCGGCCGTGGCGCTCCGGCAGCGCCCGTTCCGGTCGAGATCAAGCAGCCCGAGACCGCGCCTTTGGAGCTCGCCGCTGCCGTCGTTCCGCAGCTGTTCGCATTCATCGCCGGCGTCGGTATCATCGTCATCTTCATGATCTTCATTCTTCTGCATAAGGAGGATATCCGCGACCGTTTCATTCGCCTTGCCGGCGCTGGCGATATTCAGAAGACGACGCTGCTGCTCGACGACGGTGCTGAGAAGCTGGGCGAATATCTTCTGGCGCAGACCGGCATCAACGTGCTGTTCGGCGCCGTCATCGGTGTCGGTCTCTGGCTGATCGGCATTCCGAGTCCCGCGCTGTGGGGATTGAACGTCGGGATCTTCCGCTTCGTCCCCTATATCGGCGTGCCGCTCGCCGCGATCGTGCCGGTGCTGCTTGCGCTCAGCGTCGATCCGGGCTGGTCGATGGCGGCGTGGACACTGGTCCTGTTCTTTGGCACCGAGATCGTGGTCGGCCAGGCGATCGAGCCGTGGTGGTTCGGCAAGCGCATGGGATTGTCCTCGCTTGCCGTCGTCGTCGCCGCCGCATTCTGGACTCTGCTGTGGGGACCGTTCGGCCTCTTGCTCTCGACGCCGCTGACGGTGTGCCTTGTCTTGCTCGGGCGCCACGTCCAGCATCTGCGCTTCTTGGATGTGCTGCTCGGCGACCGCCCGCCGCTCGCCGCTCAAGAGGCGCTCTACACCCGCATGCTCGGTGACGACGCCGACGAAGCCGCTGCGGAAGCGGAATCCTTCCTCAAGGAGAATTCACTCGGCCGCTATTTTGACGATGTCGTCTTGCAGGCGCTGGCCATCGGCCAGGTCGATGTCTCCCGCGGCGCGCTCGACGACGAGCGCGCGGAAAAGATCCGCAACGCCACGCACGCGCTCATTGAGAATCTCTCCGATGCGCGCAACGGCGGCGATGCGAGCGAGCCGGCCGGGGACGCCGAGAAATCCAAGCCGCAGGGCGGCGTGATTTGCATCGGTGGACGCGGACCGCTCGATGATGCGTCCGCGGCGCTCCTCGTGCACCTCCTGCAAAAAGAAGGTGTCGATGCCCGCCTGATGAGCGAGCGCGAAGCGGCCGCCGCCGCACTCGACCAATCGAGCGATGCACAAATCAAAGCCGTCTGCCTCTGCTATCTCGATGCCGGAAATCTCGCCCGCGCCCGTTATGCCCTTCGCCGCGTCAAGCGCCGCTTCGCCGCGGCAACGGCCTTCGCCGCCGTCTGGGGCGCGCAACGCAACGACACCGCATCCGACTCCGACGCCGCGGGCTACGCCCTCGTCACCAGTCTCGAAGCCGCCGTCCAATCCATCCTCTCCTGCCTTAACGCCGGCGCTGCGCCCACACGCGAAACCGACAGCCGCGCACCAAATCCCCACCCCGCCGCCGCGTAATTCTCACTCCAATAACAAAAAAGGTTGTCATGGCCCCCGCACGGGGGCCACCCAGGCGAACATAGGGCTCGAAGGAATACGGTAGCCGCAGACCTCTTCCCTTTTTTCCTGCGCTGCGCCCCGACCGCTAAACCTCAATCCACCTCCCACTTGTGGGGAGGTCGGCGCGCGCAGCGCGCCGGGTGGGGGTCGCGCCCACACAAATCTGTGCTCACCTTTTTCCGACACCTCCCCCATGCGATACTCACGCCCATGTCGCGCCCCGACCGCTACGATTACATCGGTTTCGCCCTGCTCACGCTCGTCGTGGCGCTGTGGACGGCGCACATCGTCCTGCCGCCGCTGCCACCCGAACCCATCGATCCGCTCGCTCCACCTCAAAGCCTTCCCTCCATCGTTCCGCCCGGCCAAGCCAATCCGGCTGGTCCGAAACTTCCCTCCATCCGTCCGCCCGGTTCCCGCTAACCCCTCTGCTGACCCCACCAAGGAGAACACCTTTGCGCACCTCACAGCTCGCTCTCGCTTCGCTCGCCGCCTGCATGTTCACCGTCACCGTTGCGGCGCAGCCCGCTTTCATTGAACGCAAGCAGGTCAGCCCAGCCACCGCGCGCAAGATCGTCGACGCTTGCATCGCCCAGGCCGTGGCGAAGAAGGAAACCGTCGGCTGCGCCGTCGTCGATATCTCCGGCGTGCTCGTCGACTTCCACGCCATGGGCGGCCAGGCCACCTTCGCCGAAACGGCGATTCTGAAAGCCAAGACCGCCGCGCATTGGCAGCGCTCGACCTCGGCGCTGGAAGCCGACGTCAACAGTCAGCGCAACGGTGCCTCGGTCTGGATCGGCGACTTCCCGCGCGCGGGCGGCGTGCCGATCATGATCGACGGCCAGGTCGCGGGCGCCGTCGGCGTCGGCGGCGGCGGTGGCGCCGAAGAGCTCGCCAAGGCCGCCATCGAGAGCGTTCTCGGCAAGCAGCAATCCGCTCAGCGCTAGTCGCAAGACCAACGCTGCACCATAAACTTCACCATGGCCGGCCGTCACCCCACGGCCGCGCGTTTGCGCGGTCCGGGGGGCGGCCACCCAGCGCGCGCGTGCATTGCCCGCGGTAGCCTTGGCGAAGGCGGGTCCACGCGCGCAAATGACATTTTTCGCCTCGTTCGAAGCTACTGCGGAAGCACGCTCCAAACTGCTCCTCCCCCTGAAATGGGAAGGAAGATCCGGCCGAGCTTGCGAGGCCGGATCCGGGAGGGGGTCCGCCTCGGTTATGGAAATTGTGCTCGCTCACGACACTTCCTGATCACCGTGTCCCGCGCATTGACTCACCCAATCTCTTCTCCAAAGCCTCCACCTCGCGCGCCAATCTCGCGCGCAGGAAAAACGACAACGGCGTGCCCCAATTGCACATGCGCTTCATGGTGTACGCAATCTCCACCAGCATGGCCCCGCGCGAGCCCTCTTCCGGACTCCAGGTTTGCCCCTCCAGCTCTCGTCCGCCGTCGATCGACGCGAACTGGAAGCTCTCGCCGTCCACTCCGATCCGGTCGGCTGCGCGCAGATCGCTCAGCATCCCGTCCCACACCGCGATGACACGCTGCGCCAGCCGCGGATTGAGCTCGCTGTAGCAGCGCATCACCCGCATATCGCTGTGGCGCTTCGGCAATCGCGCCTCCAGCGCGGCGATCTCGTTGCCTCCGCTGCCGTTCTCACTCACTGCGACGATCGACTGGCTCTTGAAGAGAGCGAGCAATTCATAGCCCCAGAGCTGAACGGGCGGCTGCATGGCGAACACGTAAAAACGCCCGCCGCGTTCCTTGATGCCGACGGCGAATTCTCTTGCAAACGACGGCTCCACGATCGCGCGCACCTTCACGTCGGGCGCAAACGCCGCGTCAAACACCGCCGTGACGATGGCCTGATAGTTGCGCAGCTCCCGGATCGGGGCCTTCTTCGGCTCGAGATAGTCGCTGGCCGCGCGCGCCTGCTCCGCCAACGAGTCGACGCCGGCAACCGGCGCCGCGGCGCTCGCGCTTCCGATCCAAAGAGCGGCAAGGGCAAGCAGCATTGTCCGCATGACGAAGCCTCGCGCGGTTCAAACAAGAACCCGCCGCCCCGCCCGCTGTCCGCGAGCACCCCGCCAGTCTCAACGCTGCCCGCTGATCATGGCAAAAATGGGGAAAAGCACACCGCTTTCGTCGGCCTCGTCCTGAACGCGTACGTGCATCACGTGCAGCCGGCACGCGCTCGAGGAAGCGGCGCGCGTGCGCGCAGCCTTTCGCCGCTGCCGCGAATTCACTGCTCTCGTGCGCGCGCTGTGTTCCGCGCTCCGTCGCGAGATGCGTGCAATGATGCAAAAATCGCCGACCCGATCGTTTCATGACAGAGACAAATTTGTGGCATTTGCGCGAGCGCAAGCGCCGCCGTTGGGCGCGCCATCGCGATCAGCCGCGCTCTAGCGCGATAAAAAGCTGAAGCGTGTCATTATCCGTCTACGGAGCATAAAAGCGCAGCCCAAGCAACGCTCGCGCGGCTGAAGCGGAACCTTCATTCATTAAAGGAATTAATAAAAGCGTTCAGTCGCATGGACTACCCAAACCCGTATGAAGCGCGAGCTTTGGTTTTCAGCTCGTCTCTCAACAGAAGGAGATTTTTCAATGCACGTAAGAATCTTGACCGGAGCAGCTTTGCTTGCCTTGGCCATGCCGTTTGCCGCTTACGCCCAAGGCGGAGCAGCGGCGGGCGCTGCTGCCGGCGCGGCCGGTGGTGC
>Ga0134122_10002719_pt1 | contig 13028 bp, 10 predicted proteins | sample KB302_FD_96461 | JGI IMG/M metagenome (GOLD analysis project Ga0134122, IMG submission 96461) | Terrestrial soil microbial communities without Nitrogen fertilizer from Kellogg Biological Station, Michigan, USA - KB3-0-2 | ecosystem: Environmental > Terrestrial > Soil > Unclassified ...
ACCAGGGACGAGTCCATGGTGCCCAGCCGGTCGAGCAACGCCTGCTTGCTCATCGGCTTCCCGCTCTCGTCCTTGAGGACCAGGTACGCCTCGGTGGCCTTCGGCTGGTCCTGGATCTCGAACCGCATCAGCTCCTGGCGGTTGGGGGTGAACGGCGTCCCCTCCTTCTTCGACGCCGGGTCGATGTACATCCGGCCCAGGCCGCGCTGCTCGCCCTGGAGCACGCGCGAGTACGGGTCGGTCCGCTCCACCTTCTGGCCGCCCGAGTCGGTGATCTCGTAGACGTACGACTTGCCGTCCAGCCGGCTCCAGCCCTTGGGGTCCGCGGCCTGCCAGACGTTGTCGGAGCCCTTGGTCATCGGCATCCGCTCGACGTTGCCGTTCTTGTCGGTGATCTTCACCGAGACGTCCTTGGCGTCCGGCGCCCAGAACTTGAAGGACGCGCCCGCCTGGCCGACCCGGTGCACGCCCATGTCGTGGTACGTGGTCGGGGCGTAGCTCTGCTGCTTGGTGTCCGGGCCCAGGTTGAAGTGCTGGTTGTCCTCGCCCATCAGCGCCCACTGGCCCTTGCCGCTGGGCCCGTCCGCGGTGACGCCCCACTGGAAGTCGTGGGCCTGCCCGTCGTCGGACAGCTCCACGGTGGCGGACCACTTGCCGTCGCCCATGTCCTTCATCTGGACGGGCTTGCCGCCGTTCCAGTTCGGGTCGAACTTCCCGTTCGCGTCCCAGCTGCCCTTGAGCTGGAGGTTGGTCATCTCCTTGTGCGGGCCGGCGTCGTAGGTGAACGTCACCTGGCGCTTCACCGGCGCCTCGGGCGTGCCGATCTGCGCCGGCTGCGCCTTGGCCAGCGCGCCCGGCTGGACGATGCCGGTGTTGCCGCTGCGCGAGGCCTTGGTGTCGAAGGAGGTGGATGGGGCGGCCGGCTCGGTGGACTTCGCCGCCGCCGGAGTCGGCGCGGGCGCGGGGGCCGGGGCGTTCTCGGAGGTGGTGGTGGGGCGCGCCGGGGTGGGGGTGCCGGCGGGGTTGCGGACGTTCATGTCAGGCATGTCTGCGGTTCCTGAGGGGGGAGTCGCGCGGGGCGACAGGGTTCCCAGTTATCGGTCGCGCCGGCCATCGGTTGCGGCGAGACCTACATTATCTTACTTAGTGATTTCGGGCAGTTGGAGCGGCACTTCAAATCATTCCTGGCCAATCGACGCCCACCCGGTCGAAGGCCGTGGCAAGCTGCTTTACCTCGGTTTCCGGGAGTCTACCAGCCTCCACGGCGGAGACGCACTCGGCCAGGTGGCCAAGCCTGCGAGTTCCCACGAGGCAGGCCGTCACGCCGGGCGCAAACGCCGCAAATCGCACAAAAGCCGCCGCCCAGTCCGATCTGGGGGGCAATTGCATGGCGTGAAAACGTTTCCAGTACTCGGCGGCGGCGGCGTCATCCGGAGGTGGGGCCGGGCGCCAGGGGGCGTTGGCGAGGGGTCGCTTGGCCAGCACGCCCATGCCGCTCACGGCCGCCGTGGCGATGGCCTCCGAGAGCCCGCGCTGGTCGCAGACGTTGACGGAGGTCTGGATGGCGCCGAAGACGCCGCAGCGCACGGCGAAGTCGAGCGCGTCGCCCTCTCCGGAGTAGGCGACCACGCGGACCTTGCCGGAGCGGGCGACGTCGCGGCACGCCTCGAGGATGTCGCCGCGGCGGAGGACCTCGAGCGGGCACGAGTGGAGGTGGAAGAGGTCGACGGCGTCGGTGCGGAAGAGGTGGAGCGCGCGCTCCACGCCGCGGCGGATGCACTCGCCCGTCCAGTCCGGGACGCCGGGGACGCCGTAGCCGCCCTTGGTGGAGAGGACGACGTCGCGGCGGCGCCAGGAGAGGTGGCGGCCGATGCGCTCCTCGGCGAGGCCGTAGCTGGGGGCGGCGTCCACCAGGTTCATCCCGAGGTCCACGGCGCGGTTGAGGAGGGTGCCGGCTTCGTCCTCGGTGAGGTCGGCCCCGCCGACGGCGCCGGCGCCCAGGCCGAGCGGCGCGACGAAGAGGTCGGTCTGTCCGAGGCGACGGCGTTCCATGAGTTTCGTCCATAACAGGAGCGGCACGACTATGGACAGCCGGCCCTCCGGCATGCTCTCTACGCGCGCCCTTTCCCCCCGGCCCTACGCGGCCGGCTTTCTCGAGGACCAACGCCCATGTCGCTCCCCCGTTCCCTCCTCGCGGCCCTGACGGCCTGCGCGGCCGCCGCGTGCGCGCCGAACATGCCGGGCCTGGACCCGGACGCGCCGGTGGAGCCCGGACCGGACGAGGTGGGCGTGCTGGACGCCGGCCTGGGGGCCGCGCTGGGCGCCGCCTACGACGGCACCGAGGCGAACATCATCTTCAACGTGTTCTCGTCGCGCGCCACGCGCATCGAATTGTGGCTCTACAAGCAGCCCACGAACTTCAACCAGTCCGTCCGCTACGTGATGGTGAAGGACGCGGCCACCAACGTGTGGACGAAGACGGTGTCGGTGGCGACGCTGCAGAACACGTACGGGTTCACCGGGCCGGTGTACTACGGCTACCGGGCGTGGGGGCCGAACTGGCCGTACGTGTCGAGTTGGACGTAGGGGTCGTCGGTGGGGTTCCTCTCGGACGTGGACTCGGCGGGGAACCGGTTCAACCCCAATAAGCTGCTGTTCGACCCGTACGCGAAGGAGCTGAGCCAGGACCCGGTGAACCCCGGGCAGTTGGACGGGACCATCTTCGCGTCCGGCGCGTCGTACCGGTTGGTGGACGATGGGACGCGGGCGCCCAAGGGGATCGTCCTGCACAACTGGACGCCGGTGACGGGTACCAAGCCCACCCGAGCGCAGAAGGACGACGTGGTCTACGAGGTCCACGTCCGCGGGCTGACGATGAACGACACCTCCCTCGCGGCAGGGATCCGCGGGACGTACGCGGGCGCGGCGGCGAAGGCGTCCTACCTGGCGTCGCTGGGGGTGACGGCGGTCGAATTCCTCCCGGTGCAGGAGACGCAGAACGACACCAACGACGTGGACCCTGGGAGTGACAGCGGCGACAACTACTGGGGCTACATGACGCTGAATTACTTCTCGCCGGACCGGCGGTACTCGTCGGACAAGACGGCGAGCGGCCCCACCCACGAGTTCCAGGCGATGGTGAAGGCGTTCCACGACGTGGGGATCAAGGTGTTCCTGGATGTCGTCTACAACCACACCGGCGAGGGCGGGCAGTGGAACGCGGGCGACACGGGGACGTACAACGTGATGTCGTTCCGCGGGCTGGACAACCCCACGTATTACTCGCTGACGAGCGACATGCAGTACTCGTGGGACAACACCGGGACGGGCGGCAACTTCAACACGTACAACCCCACCGCGCAGAACCTGATCGTCGATTCGATCGTGTACTGGCGCGACACGCTGGGGGTGGACGGGTTCCGGTTCGACCTGGCGTCGGTGCTGGGGAACACCTGCCAGCACGGCTGCTACAACTTCGACAAGATGGATCCGGGCACGGCGCTGAACCGGCTGGCGCGCGACGTGAGCGGGGTCAGCCTGATCGCGGAGCCATGGGCGATCGGCGGGAACTCGTACCAGGTGGGTGGCTTCCCGGCGGGGTGGTCGGAGTGGAACGGGCAGTTCCGCGACACCGTCCGCAAGGACCAGAACAAGATGGGTACGGAGGTGGTCACCCCCGGGACGCTGGCGACGCGGTTCTCCGGGTCGTCGGACCTGTACGGCGACGACGGGCGGAAGCCGTGGAGCTCGGTGAACTTCGTGGTGGCGCACGACGGGTTCACGCTGAAGGACCTGTACTCGTTCAACGGGAAGAACAACGGGCAAGCATGGCCGTACGGGCCGTCGGACGGGGGCGAGGACAACAACAACTCGTGGGACCAGGGCGGGATCGCGGCGGACCAGCGGAAGGCGGCGCGCAACGGGCTGTCGCTGCTGATGCTGAGCGCGGGGACGCCGATGATGACCGGCGGGGACGAGTTCCTGCGGTCTCTGAACGGGAACAACAACCCGTACAACCTGGACTCGACGGCGAACTGGCTGGGGTGGAGCTGGAACACGGACCAGACCAACTTCAAGACGTTCGCCCAACGGCTGATCGCGTTCCGGAAGGCGCACCCCGCGTTGCGGCCGGCCAACTTCTACAGCGGCTCCGACACCAACGGGAACGTGATGGAGCAGCTCCGGTGGTTCAAGCCGGACGGGAACGTGGCGGATTCGGCGTACTTCAACGACGGGAACAACCACGCCCTGGCGTGGCGCTACGACGGCACCGAGTTCGCCGACCCCTCCTCCGCCATCTACGTCGCCTACAACGGCTGGTCCGGGGACGTGGACTTCACCCTCCCCTGGCCGGGGAACGGGAAGAGCTGGTACCGGGTGACGGATACCTCCACCTGGAACGAGGGGCCGAACACGTGGGTGGCGCCGGGGAGCGAGGCGTTCATCGGCGGGGAGTTCACCCACTACGTGCTGCACGGGCGCGCGGTGATGGTGATGGTCGCGAAGTAGGCGGAACCGCTGCGGCTACAACCCGACTCGAGCCTCGAGTCGGGCGCCGCGTTCGGCAAGCGCCGCGACGTCCTTGGCTTCGGCCTTGCCACGAACTGCGACCGTAAGTTCCGCGACCTGCTCTTGAAGACGCTTGATGTCCTCGGAGTTCTTCCGGACCGCCTCCTCCAGGACGCCTACCCTGAACTCGAGGGCTTCACCCGGATCCCGAGCTCGAGAACGGCGGCTTCGAGCGTTCCGAACCGTCGCATCATCTCGGTGCGCATCTCCTGCACCTCTGACCGCAAGCCGGTCAGCGATTCCGCGACGACACGGTTCTCGAGTCGGATCGACTCCAGCACGGCGGTGAAGCCGCTCTGGGTGGTCGGTGCTCGCAGGCGCTTTCGCTTGGCGGCCAAGGAGCGACCTTCCTACCGTCCCCCGCGCCAAACCTCAACGCCTGGTCCAACCGACTCTCCCGAACTGGCCCCTGCGGCTGGACCAGTCTCCCGTTAGGCTCCCCACCGCCCATGCGAGCGAAGACCACCGCCGCGTACGCGATCTGCTGCCTGGCCTGGGGCAGCACCTGGTTGGCGATCCGGATCGGCCTGCAGGACCTGCCCCCGCTGCGGTTCGCGGGGATGCGGATGGTGGTCGCGTGGGCGGTCCTCCTTCCCTTCGCCTGGCGGGCCTTCCGGGCCGGGCGGCGGCCCACCCGCTCGGAGTGGCGAGACATCACGCTCATCGGCGCGATGCAGATCGGCCTCTCCTACGCGCTGGTCTTCATCTCCGGCCAGTGGATCCCCTCCAGCGTCTCCGCGGCGCTGTTCGCCACCTTCCCCATCTGGACCTCGCTGCTCGCCCACTTCTGGCTGAAGGACGAGCCGCTCACCTGGGCACGCGGCGGGGCGGCGGCGGTGGGCTTCGTGGGCGTGGGCATCATGCAGGGCCCGGACCTGGGCGGGCTCGCGCTGTCCTCCACAGTGGTGGTGGGGAGCATCCTCGCCCTGCTCAGCCCGCTCTGCTCCGCAGCGGGGAACGTGGTGATGAAGCGGCAGCTCACCAGGGTCGACCCGGTCGTGAACCTCTGCGCGCAGCTCTTCGTGGGCGCGGTCGTCCTGCTCGCGCTCTCCGGAATGACGGAGGCCGACAAGGTGGCGAACTGGAACGCGCGCTCCGTCTCCGCGGTGCTCTACCTGGCGATCGTCGGTACGGCGGTGGCCTTCTTCGCGCTCTTCTGGATGCTGCCGCACGTCCCGGTCAACGCGGTGGGCGCCATCCCGCTGATCGACACCACCCTCGCCGTCGCGCTGGGCGCGGCCGTCCTCCACGAACCGCTCACCTGGAGGTTCGTCGCCGGCGCCGGGTTGGTGCTCCTCGCCGCGGCGCTCGCCAACGGGGTGTTTCCGAAGCCAAAACCGAAGCCCAAGCCGGAGCTGGCCGTTACCTCGTGACCTGCCGGTAGTTCTGCCCGCCGTTGTTCAGCCACACCTCCGCGCGGGTGGCCTGCGCCCCGGCGTCCACCGGCTTGATGCCGACCTTGAGCGCGAACTCCACCTCCGTCCCCTGCTGCACGTCCGGGAGGAAGATCCGCCCGTCAGGCGCGAGTGGGGGCGGCTGATCGCTGGCCTTCACCACGCGGGTGGTCTTCCAGCCGTCGGTGGTGAAGCGGACCTCGTCCGTCTCCGCGGCGACCGCGCCCCAGCCCTGGGCCTGGGCGGCGGCCCGGACCTCCTCGATGCCGGGGTTCACCTCGAAGTGCACGGTGCTCACGGCCATCCCCTTGGGGAACATGGGGACGCCCGCCTTCGTCGTCGTCGGTTTCTTCATAGGGCGCGGAGATTACCGCGCCTGCTCAGCCCTGCGGCCACACCACCGACGCGAACTTGAAGTTCTGGGCATTCGGGATGGCGAACGAAGGCGTGGCGTCCGCCTCGATCTTCGCCGCCACCTCCGGATCCAGCCCCGCGAACAGGTCCTCGCCCAGCTTCTGCTCCAGCTGGTCCACGCTCACCCGGCTGTTGCGGAGGAACGCCGCCTGCTCCGGCTGCTTGTTCCCCACGTTGGTCGTGTTCGGGCAGATGTACGCGAACGTCTTGACCGACCCGTCCGGGAACTGCAGCACCGCGGCCTTGAAGAAGTCCGTGGGCACGCCCACGCGCTTCTGCCCGCCGGCGCCGATCCACTTCGTCTGGTCCGGCGGCAGCGGGTTCCCATCCTTGTCCAGGAACAGCCCGCCCGTGATGATCGTCGCCTTCGCGCCCGTCGCCTCCACCAGCTCGTTGGTGGCCTGCTCCAGCAGCGCCCAGCTCCGCTGGTTCAGCGCGCCCTCCTGCGGCGCCATGTTGGAGAGCAGGAAGGACTCGTCCATCGACTCCTGGTTCACCGAGTCCGCCGCCGGCCGCTGGTGCCCGCGGTCGAACCCCGACCCCTTGTAGTCGTTCAGCTGCGACCCGTTCGCGCCCAGCTCCGGGTCCGCCTTGAAGTTGTCCTTGCGCTGCACGCCGGCCGGGCGCTCGGCGATGTCCGCGGCGGTCAGCGAGTAGCTCACCCACTGCGGGACCCGCTTCTGCGTGTCCTCCGAGATCCGCATGTAGTTCTTCGACAGCAGCGTGCTGTTGGGCAGCCCGCCCGCAGGCGTCAGGAAGTCCGCCTCCTTGGTGAAGTCGGCGATCCGGCTGTCGAACGGCGCCGCCTTCTGGTCCGGCATCCACTGCGTCGCCGCGCCCGTCCCCGCGTTCTTCACGCCGGTCAGGTACGAGTTGAGCTCCGTGGACGTCAGCGACCCGTCGTGGTTGCCGTCCGCCGCCTGGGCCATGCTCCGCTGCCAGCCCGCGTCGAAGTCGGCCACCTGCTTGGCGCCGCCCGCCACCTGCGCCCGCTCCTGCTGCATCACGCCGCTGGAGAGGAACTGCAGGTCGTCCGGCGCCGCCAGGTAGTCATCCATCTCCTGGACGGTGACCTTCCCGTCCGGGCTCCCGGTCTTCTTGTCCGCCGCCTGGAGCAGCTTGTCCTGCCAGCTCCCCGCCGACCACCCGTAGCGCGACTCCACGTCGGAGATCGCCACCGGCACCACCGCCGGCTTGGGCGGTTCCTTCGGGGTGCCCGTCGCCTCCAGGCTCCACGCGTTCAGCGTGCCCTCGTCGCGCGCCGCCTTGTCCTCCACCGTCAGCGTCCAGTCGCCCTTGGTGCTCTCGCCCTTGAACGCCTCGGAGAGGTCGAAGTCACCCTTGATGTCGTCGGCGGAGCCGCCCGCGCGGTCGGAGAGCGTCGCCGTCTTGCCGGACGGCGAGGTCAGCTTCACCACCAGGTCGCCCCGCCACGTGTGCGAGACGTCCAGGTTCGCCTTCAGGTTGGAGAGGTCCACGTCCTCGTCGAAGTGAATCGTGGAGGAGGTGGTCTGGTAGTCCTTGATCGGCGCGGCGGGCGCGGCGGACTTCGAGACGGTCTGCGGCTCGGCCGCTCCCTCCACCACGTCGAACCCCAGCGAGCGCTGCGGGATCCGCTGCTGCGGGGCGGTGGTGGGGACGCCGTCGGACGGCGGGAGCCGAGCGGTGTTGGCCTGGAACTGGTCGGAGCGGGCGGACGAAGAAGGCGAGGCGGGCGGAGTCGCCGCGGGAGCCGGGGCCGAAGAAGGGGTCGCCGCCGGCGTGCGCGGAGCATTGGGGACGGAAGGTGAGTCGAGACGCACGGGTGCTCCCTGGGGAGAAGCTCGATTTCGACCGGGTTATCGGCATGTTCCGGCCAAGGGTTGCAGCCCCGTCCTCTCGGGGTCTTAGCCGGTGGCATCCGGGGTGGTCGGAACTCTAATCGTCAACCCATTTGACAGTGCTATGGTCCCGCGGATGAAGCGGGGGGCCCTGGCGGCGGCAGCCGCGCTCGCGCTGTGCTCGGCGTGTCCGGCGCCGTGGCCCTCGCTGGTGGTGGAGCCGCGCTCGAGCCGCCAGACCGCGCCGCCCGCCACCCTCTTCAAGGCCGTGATGGTGTTCGACGCGCGCGAGGGGATGCTGACCGGCCCCTCGGACGTGCTGGTGAGCGCGGGGCAGATCCGGGAGATCTCGCCGGAGATCCCGCCGCTGCCCGGCGAGGACGTGGTGGCCGGCGACGGGCGCACGCTGCTCCCCGGGCTGATCGACGCGCACGTGCACCTCGGGCCCGCGCAGGGCGAGGCGTTCTGGGCGCAGGTGACGCCGGACCCGCGCGCGCAGGCGGCGGCGATGCTCTACGCGGGCGTCACCACCGCGGTGGTGGCCCACCACACCGAGGACGCGCGCTTGCTGCAGAGGGCGATCGCCGACGGCACCCTGCCCGGCCCCAGGCTGTGGCGCGCCTCGCGGATCTTCACCGCGGTGGGCGGCTACCCGGGGCCATTCCTGGACATGTTCCTCGGACCGGCGGCGGCGCTCATGCCCCAGGCGCACCGCGAGGTGCGGTCCGCGGCGGACGCGCGCGACCAGGTGATCGCCGAGCTGGCGGAGACGGAGCCGGACTTCGTGAAGGTGGCGGTGGACTCGTGCGGCAGCGCGCCGATGCCCACCGACGCGCTGGAGGCGATCGTCGACGAGGCCCACCACCGCGGCCGGCCGGTGCTGGTGCACCCGGGCACGGTGGAGGACGCGATGGCCGCGATGCGCGCCGGCGCGGACGTGCTGATGCACGTGCCCTCGTGCAGCGAGCTGACCGAGGAGCAGCGCGCCACGCTCGCGCTCCGGCACATCCCGGTGGTGAGCACGATGCGGGTGTTCGACGTGTTCGCCCGCATGTTCGAGGGGCCGCTCCCGCTCACGCCCTTCGAGAAGCGGCTGATGCGGCCGGGGGCGGAGAAGGCCTTCGAGCAGAAGGGCGACCTGTCGAAGTTCCCGAAGGTGCCCAGGGACTTCCTGGACCAGATGCACAAGCGCGCGGAGCTCTCCGGCCACAACGTGAAGTCGCTGGTGGACGGCGGCGCGGTGGTGCTGGCGGGCACCGACTCCGGACTGCCGGGTCTCTTCCACGGCGCCGCCCTCCACGAGGAGCTCTCGTCGCTGGTGGGGCTGGGCGTCTCGCCCGCGGCGGCGATCCGGATGGCCACCTACGTGCCCGGGCGGGTGCTGATGCCGGACGGGGCGCTGGGCGCGATCGAGGTCGGCGCGTGGGCGGACCTCGTGCTGGTGGACGGAGATCCCACCAGGGACATTCAAGCCACCCGCACCATCGCCGGCGTCTGGCAGCGGGGGCGGAAGGTGATGCGCCGCTGAGGCTTCGGAAAACTGAGTCCGACCTCGGTTTATCGATCAGGTGGGAGACGGGGAACTGCCCGGAACGTCGTGCCGGAGGGCCTGGCACGGCGGTGGCACACCATCCCGGCATGACCCGAACGAACGCATTGCTGTCCGCCGTCCTCTTCACCACCCTCGCCGCCTGCGGGCGCGACCCCGCCATCCCGGCCGACGCCCGCGACCTGGCGATGGCGCAGGTGGGATTCGCGCAGTCCTACTCCTCGACCCAGTTCAACCAGCCGGCCCGCCTGGTCATCCAGGACCAGCGGACGTGGGACGAAGCGTGGGCCAAGATCGATCGGCAGACCCCGGCGCCCGCGACGGACTTCGAGACCTCGATGATCGTCCTGGCGGCCATGGGCCAGCGCTACAGCGGCGGCTACTCGATCGCCTTCGACGACATCGCCGCAACCCAACACACGCTCTACGTCTCGGTGACGGAGGGCTCGCCTGGAGATCGCTGCATGACCACCCAGGCGCTGGTGCAGCCGGTGGCCGTCACCCGCGTCGAGCGGATCGAGGGCGACGTTCAGTTCATCGAGCACACCCAGGCCTACGACTGCTACTGAGCGCCGCCGCCGCCGGTTACGGGTTGATGCCGATCCGGCGGAGCGAGTCGCGGACGCCGTTGTCGCGCGGCAGGTTCCGGTAGGCGTTCTCGTCCAGGTGGTAGCCCGAGCCGCGGCCGGTCAGGCGCTGCTGGATCCGGTCGCCGATGCGGTCCACGGTCTGCTCCTCGGTCCAGGAGTCGCCGTCCTGCGAGGTGGCCGCGTGGCCCAGCTCGTGGCCCAAGGTGTGGATCAGGTCCGGGCTGTTCGGGTTGGCGATCTCGATCGCCTGCGACCCGGCGCCCAGCTGCTTGGTCACGCCCTGGGTGCCCACCGGCCCGCCGCCCGGGTTCAGGCCCGGGTTGACGGTGATGGACTTCAGGCCCTGCGCCTTGGCCGCCTGCAGCAGCTTCGCGCCCTCGGGGTCGCTCGCGATCTTGTCGATGGCGCCCTGCAGCCGCGGATCGACCATCAGGCCCTCCGCCGCGCCCGTGCCGGGCACCGCGTTCTGCAGGCCCTCGGCCTGACCGGGGTTGCCCGCTTCGCCCGCGCCGCCGGCGCCGTCCGCGCCGCCACCGCCCTGCGGAGCGCCACCGGCCCCACCCGCGCCGCCGCCGCCGTCCGCGCCACCCGCACCGCCCGCGCCACCACCGTCGCCGCCGCCGCCACCACCGCCCTGCGGAGCCGCGGCCTCGCCACCACCCTGCGGAGCCCCACCGCCGCCGTCACCGCCGCCCTGCGGAGCGCCGCCACCCTGCGGGCCACCCGCGGGAGCGCCGCCGCCCTGCGGAGCGCCACCGCCGCCGCCGAGCGCGTTGCTCAGGCCGGCCAGGTCGCCGGTGATGTCCTCACCGCGGCGGAGCTTGTCCAGGATCTTCAGCAGGTACTTGGCCAGCTCGGGGTTGGTCTTCTCCAGCTGCTTGATCAGGTCCTCCAGCTTCTTCTCCTGCTGGTCCTTGGGCAGGTTCTGGAGGTCCTTGAGCTGCTGGTCGACGGCCTTCTTCTGGTCGTCGGTGAGGTTCTTGACCGCCTCCTCGGGAGTCTTGGGGTCCTGGGCGGCGTTCGGCGCGTTCGGGTCCTGCGCGCCGGCAGGAGCCTGGCCGGCCGGAGCCTGACCCGCGGGAGCCGCCGGAGCGGTCGCGTCGAGCTGAGGACGGGCCGCCTGGGCCGGAGCGCCGGTCAGGTTCGGGCCGCGGACCGCGCGAGGCGCCGCGTCAAAGCCGTCCGCCCCGCCGCGGCCGCTGTACGCCGCCAGCGCGGGGTTCGACTTGGCGGGGCTCGCCGCGGGCTTGACCGCCCCGACGTTCCCGCCCGTCGCCGGAGCGACAGAGGGAGAAGGCCCAACGCCAAAGAAGCTCGACAGACCGCCGATCCGAGTCGCCATTTCAGGAAGCCTCAGGAAGTGTGTGGCAACAGGGCTCCAGCTCCCCGTTCCACCCACGTCGATTATCGGGACCCCGAAGCAACTTCTCCCGCGCGATCTTGCAAAGGTATTTTAGGATCTTGGCCGAAAATAGAATTTACGTTTGCGCAGGGATTTTACGGTCGATTTCGCTAGGTGGCCTCGGACGCGAGGACCGCCAGCAGGTCGCCGGACTGGACCGACCCCCGGAGCGCCGGGACGAGCTCCTTGAGGACGCCGCCGCGGGGGGCGCGGACCACGGTCTCCATCTTCATCGCCTCCAGCGTGAGCAGCGGGGCCCCCGGCACCACCCGGTCGCCCACCTTCTTGTGCAGGGCGATCACCGTGCCCGGCATGGAGGCGCCGACGTGCGCGGGGTTGCCCGGCTCCGCCCGCCGCCGCGACGCCTGGCTGGACGCGCGCGACCGGTCCCGCGCCACCACCTGCCGCGCGTGCCCGTTGAGCGTGAAGTAGACGGCCCGCATCCCGTCCGCGTCCGGCTCGCCCACCGCCTCCAGCGAGACGACGAGCGTCTTGCCGCGCTCCATCTCGATCGACAGCTCCTGCCCCACCACCATCCCGTAGAAGTACGTCGGCGAGTCGAGGATCGAGACGTCCTCGTAGCGGGAGAACGCCTCCCAGTACTCCTCCATCACGCGCGGGTAGAGCGCCTGGCTCACCGCCTCCTCGCGCCCGACCTTGCGGTGGAAGCGCTCGGACAGATCGCGCACCGCCTTCTCCAGGTCCAAAGGCGGCATGGACGCCGAAGGCAGCCCGGTCACCACCGGCAGCCCCTTGAGCACCGCCTGGCGGAGGTCCTCCGGGAAGCCGAAGGGAGGTTGGCCCAGCTTGCCCTGGAAGTACTCGATCACGCTGCTGGGGAAGTCGAGCTTGGACGCCCGTTCGAGCAGCAGCGCCTTCGTCGCCGCGGCGGACTCCTCCAGCGTGGGTCGCCTCACCACCAGGTCGTTCTTCAACAGGAAGATGGCGAAGTCGCCCACCATCTTGGAGGACGGCGTCACCTTGGGGATGTCGCCCACCAGCAGGTTCACCAGCGCGAAGCAGTCCTTCACGTCGTTCCAGCGGTGGAGCAGCCCCATCTCCGCCACCTGCGGCCGGAGGTTGGAGTACTGGCCGCCCGGAATCTCGTGGTAGTAGACCTCGCTGGTGGAGCTCTTCAGGCCGCTCTCGAACGGGCTGTAGATCTCCCGCACGTCCTCCCAGTAGTTCGCCAGCGGCTGCAGCGCCTTGTTGGTGAGCTGGGTGTCGCGCTTGTTCCCGCGCAGCGCCGAGACGAGCGCGTTGAGTGAAGGCTGACTGGTGAGCCCCGCC
>Ga0134122_10002720_pt1 | contig 13028 bp, 9 predicted proteins | sample KB302_FD_96461 | JGI IMG/M metagenome (GOLD analysis project Ga0134122, IMG submission 96461) | Terrestrial soil microbial communities without Nitrogen fertilizer from Kellogg Biological Station, Michigan, USA - KB3-0-2 | ecosystem: Environmental > Terrestrial > Soil > Unclassified ...
CTTCCGCGGCGCCATGCGGCGCGATGACGTTCGATGAAGGCAGCCCCTTCGAGCGTCTCGCCCTCGGCGCCGTTCCGGACCGTTCCGAAGTGAACGACCCCGAAGGGCAGGCGACCGGGATTCTCGCCTGGCGCTTCGATCTCGCGCCGGGCGCGATGCTCGAAGTCATCGCGGCCGGCGGCTCGAATCCGGAGACGCGCGGCGCGGCGGAGACGATGGCCGCGGGCGGCGCCGAGCGATTCGCCCGCCTCGAACAAGAGGTCGCGGCCTCATGGCGCCAGCGGCTCGGCCGGGTCGGTCTCGATCTGCCCCCCGCGGCCGCCGGAATCGCGCGGGCGATCCGTTCGAGCCTCGCCTGGGTTTTGATCCACCGTGACGGCCCGGCGCTTCAGCCCGGCTCGCGGGCCTATGCCCGGTCTTGGATTCGCGACGGGGCGCTGTCCGGCGTGGCGTTGCTGCGGCTGGGCGAAATCGACGCGGCGCGCGAGTTCGTCGAATGGTTCGCGGGGTTCCAGTCGCCCGACGGCACCGTGCCTTGCTGCGTGGACCGGCGCGGCGCGGATTCGGTGCCCGAGCACGACAGCCACGGCGAATTCATCCATCTGATCGCCGAGATCTATCGCTATGGCAAGGATCGGGCGTGGGGCGAAAAGATGCTCCCCGCCGTCACGCGCGCGGTCGATCATCTGGAGGCGCTCCGCCAATCGCGTCGCACCGAGGTCTGGAAGGGGAAGGACGCCTTCGGCCTGTTGCCTGAATCGATCAGCCACGAGGGATATTCGGCGAAGGCGGTCCATTCCTATTGGGACGATTTCTTCGCCTACCGCGGATTGGACGACGCGACGGAACTGGCGCGCGCGTTGGGGCATGAGGATCTCGCGAGCACCTGGGGCGGTCGGCGCGACGAATTCCGCGCCGACCTGCTCGCCTCGATCGAGCACACCAGGGATCGGGCGAAGATCGACTACATCCCCGGCTCGGCCGACTTGGCCGATTTCGATTCGACCGCGACGACTATCGCGCTCGATCCGGCGGGGCTCGAAGAGTCTCTGCCGCGCGCCGCGCTCCTCGCCACGTTCGAAAGGTTTTACCAGGAGCTGTCGGCCCGCCGTTCGGGCGCGAAGGCGTGGGAGGTCTATACCCCCTACGAGATCCGCCACGTCGGCGCTTTCCTGCGGCTCGGGTGGAAGGAGCGTGCGCTTTCGGCGCTCGACTTCTATCTCGCCGACCGGCGCCCCGTGCCCTGGAATCAATGGCCCGAAGTGGTGAGCCGCGATTCGCGCGCCGAGCACTTCATCGGCGATCTGCCGCACGGCTGGGTGGCGACCGATTTCGTCCGCTCCGCGCTCGACCTGTTCGCCTACGAACGGCGCGGCGATCAGGCCCTGGTGCTCGCGGCGGGCGTTCCCGCGGCGTGGCTCGATCCGACGGAGGGAAGGCCTGGAGGGATCGCGGTGAGCGATCTTTCGACCCCCTGGGGAAAGCTTTCCTACCGCCTCACGCGCTACCGCGGGGGCGTCCGTTTCGAGATCGCGGGGGAGGGGCTGGAGCTGCCCCCCGGCGGGCTCGTGCTGTCCTGGCCTCTTCCCGGGCAGGCGGGTTCGGCCCGGGTGAACGGCGCCCCCGCGGCGATCGACCCGGACGGGACGTTCAGGCTGCGGCAACTGCCGGCGGCGGTCGATCTGTTGCCCTCTCGCACGGCGTTCTCTGTAGGGGCGGCCCCCCGTGGCCGCCCTCGAATCGCGCGAACGTTTGCGGCGCACAAGGGCGGCCACGGGGGGCCGCCCTTACGCCGTTCGCCGGAGATTCGGTGATGGAAAGGTCTCAAAGATGAGCGCAGGGCACAACCGCTACGGCCATTTTTCCGCCGATGGCTCCGAATACGTGATAACCGATCCGCACACGCCGCGGCCTTGGGCGAACGTGATCACCAATCCGCGGATCGGCCTCGCGGTGTCGCAGACCGGCAGCGGCTTTTCTTGGATCGACAACTCGCAGCTCGGGGCGATCGTCCGCTGGCAGCAGGATCTGGCCGACGATTCCTCCGGCCGGTTCCTCTATTTGCGCGATGTGGAAACCGACCAGGTCTCCTCGTTGGCGCCCGCCCCCTGCGGCCCGGACGGTGCGCGTCACGTCTGTCGCCACGGCCTCGGCTACACGACGTTCGAATCGGAGCACGACGGAGTTTCCGCGAGCTGGACGCTGTTCGTCGATCCGGACGAAACGGTCGAAATCTGGCGCGTCTCGCTGACCGAACGGGAGGGCCGCGCGCGTCGCTTGGCGCTCGTGCCGTTCCTCGAATGGAACTGCGGCACCTCGCCCGCGCCGCGGCGCGAGTTCCAGAAACTGTTCCTGGAAACGCGCTGGCTCCCTGACCTGCCCGGCATCGTCGCCGGCAGCCACATGTGGGACGTCGGGAATCCCCGCTGGGGTCACTGGAACACGCCGTTTCCGTTCTGGAGCGCGTTTGCCTCCGCGCAGCCGATCGCCGCGGCGGAGGGGGACAAGGCGGCGTTCCTAGGTCGCGGCGGCGATTGGAAGCGTCCCGCGGCGCTAGAGCAAGACGCCCCGTGGGCGGGTCTGTTCGGCCGGCATTACGATCCCATCGCCGCCCTGCGCGCGGAGATCGATCTCGCCCCGCACGGCGTTTTCGAAGGGGGCTTCGTGCTCGCGACGACTTCCGATCCCGAATCGGCCGCGGCGCTCGCCGCCCGCTTCGCTCAACCTTCCGCCATGGCCGCCTCGTTCGCCCGGGCGGTGGCGGGCTGGGGCGATCTCCTTGCCGCGCAGCGGATCGAAACGCCGGAGCCGTCGCTCAACCTGCTGGCCAACGACTGGCTGCGCTACCAGGCGATCTCGGCACGCTTGTGGGGGCGCGCGGGCTATTACCAGCAGAGCGGAGCGTTCGGCTTTCGCGATCAGCTCCAGGATTCGCAGGTCTGGCTGACGATCGACCCGCCGCGCTGCCGCGCGCAGATCGCGCTGCACGCCGGGCACCAATTCAAAGACGGTTCCGTCGTCCACTGGTGGCACCCGCTCACCGAGCAGGGCCACGTGACGAAGATGACCGACGACCTGCTCTGGCTGGGGTTTGTGACCGCGAACTACGCCAAGGAAACGGGCGACCTTTCGCTGCTCGACGAGGAATCCCCGTTTCTCGACGAGGCGTGCCCGAGCCCGCTGTCCGATCACGTCGAGCGCGCGTTCGCCCGGGTCTTTACGCGGACCAGCCCGCGCGGTCTGCCGCTGATCGGCGCGGGGGATTGGAACGACGGCCTCTCGGCGCTGGGCCTCGAAGAGCGCGGCGAGTCGGTCTGGCTCGGCTGGTTCCTGATCGGCCTGCTCGACGACTGGGCCGAGATCGCCCGCCGCCGTGGCGCGCCCGAGAAGGCGGAGGATCTGCTCGCCCGCCGCGCGAAGTACCTTGCGGCGATCGAAGAGCACGCCTGGGATGGCGGCTGGTACCGCCGCGCGACGCGCGACGATGGCACCTGGATAGGAGCCAAGGAGAACCGCTTCGGGCGAATCTTTCTAAACGCCCAAACCTGGGCGATCCTCTCCGGCGCCGCCCGCCCCGAGCGCGCCGCTCTGGCTTGGGCCGCCGTGCGCACTCACCTGCTGTGCGAGGGGGTGGGCGCCCTGCTGTTGGCCCCCGCCTGGAGCGAGCCGGACGAAACGGTCGGCTACATCACCCGCTACGCCCCGGGCCTGCGGGAAAACGGCGGGGTCTACACCCACGCCGCAACCTGGGCGATCTCCGCCGCGGCGGCGATGAACGACGGCGAAACCGTCGGCCGCCTGCTCCACTGGATCAACCCGTCTCTTCACGATCCCGACACCTACTGGGCCGAGCCGTACGTGCTGCCCGGCAACGTGGACGGCCCCGAATCCCCCTACCGCGGGCGCGCCGGCTGGACCTGGTACACCGGTTCCGCCGCCTGGCTGCCGCGCATCCTCGCCGAATGCGTCCTCGGCGTCCGGCCGACCTGGGACGGCCTGCTCTTCGATCCCTGCCTGCCTCCATCCTGGCCCCGCGCCAAGATGTGCCGGCCCTACCGCGGCGCCGTTCTGGAGATCGAAATCGAGCGGCAGCCGGGGCTTCGCGTGGGAGAGACGATCGTCGAGATCGACGGCCGGAGCCTACCCGGCGGGATTCTCGGCGAGGTCGAAGCGGGGAGGACCCTGCAAGTGCGCGTCGTCTGCGGCTGAAGGCGCCGGAACGAGAGTGTCGCGCCGACGCAGGGCTATACTTCGGCCCATGCGATCCGTAGCCGACGACCTGCGAGACGAGCTTCGCGAGGAGATGGAGAACCTCCCGCTGGAGAAGCGCTTCGAGCTGATTCTCCGCCTCGGAGAGCGCGGACTGGAGGTGTACGCCCAGGCGAACGGAGTGGATCGTGAAACGGCGCTCCGGGAGTTTCAGCGCCGTCGCCAGGCGGGTCGGCGACCGTCGAAGTGCATGTCCGAGATCATCGGATGAGCCTGCTTTCCGAGGTCGCGGAGACTCTCGACACCGCGGGAATCCGTCACGCTCTGGTCGGCGCCATGGCGCTGGCTGCTTATGGTGTCAACCGCGCAACGGCCGACATCGATCTCTTGACGATCGACGCGGTATGCTTGACGCCCGATTTCTGGTCCGACCTGAAGAGCCGCGGGATCGATGTCCGAATCCGCAAGGGAGATTTCACGGACCCCCTCGCTGGGGTCGTGAGATGCGGCTCGCCGGGAGAAATCCCCTTGGATGTCGTGGTCGGAAAATTCACCTGGCAGCGAAAAATCCTCGATCGGGCCGAGCCGCTAGGCGAACGGCGCGTGGTCCGGGCCGCCGATCTGATCCTCCTCAAACTCTATGCCGGTGGCCCTCAGGACGCCTGGGATATTCAACAGCTTCTGATGGCCCCCGCCCGGGACACTTGGGTCCAAGAGGTCGAGCCTCGCCTTTCGGATCTTCCCGCTGCGTGTTCCGAGTTATGGAACAAGGTGCTGGCGGGCTCGGAGTCGATGTAAGCGAAACGGCGGCGCGATTTCGAGAGCGGCCGAAGCAATAGTGGCCGGGGCGGTTCGGACTTCGCCACCGTCCTGCATTTATGGCCATCGTCTTGCAATTACGGTGGTCGCCCTGCGATTACGGGGGTCGAGCAGCGAACGGCGATAATTTCCCCGGAGCCGTGGTCATTCCGCCGTGATTACGGTAAACGCCTTGCCATTACGGCTGTGCTCCCGCGATCGCGGTAATTTTCTCGCGATGATCGCTATCGCGGCACGGTGGCGGTTATTTTTCCGCGATCAGCGCAAATTTCAAGGCATCGCGGCGGGGGGGGGGGTGGAGCCCGATCGCCGGCCCATCCAACCCGAGAAGCACCCGTCCCGTTCGCCATCCTCCGAAGCACCACACCCTTTAGGGACACAAGAACTTCGGCGCCCGCGCCGGATCCGTCCGAGCCGCCTGGAAACGCGCCGTTGTTTCGATCCCGGGAGGTGAGCCGATGGCATTCGAGTTCTTCCCCCGACGGAAAACCGTCTGGGCTCTCTACGGTCTGTTCGCCTGCCTCGTGCCGGGCGCGCTCGCCGCGGCGGCAGGGGTTCCGTCCGTCGAGAGCCTCACCCGCTCGGCGGATTTCATCTTCCTCGGCTCGGTGATCCAAGCCGGCGCCGCCAACCTGTCGATCGTAGAGCCGAGTTCCCGGACGGCGATCGCCCGGGTGGAAGAGGTGCTCCATGCGGGCCGCGCGCTCGACGATTTTACCGGCCGGGAGGTCACGGTCCTGCTGCGCGCGCCGCTTGTGGCCGGAGACCGGCGGGTCTTCTTCACTCAGGTTCAGTTCCTTGGCGAGTCGCTGGGGGTCCGGGAGATCGGCCGCGCGCGGGGCACGGCGACCGAGATCGCGGCCGCCGTGCGCGGCGCCCGGGAGCGGGTCTTGGAGCAGGGCTTGGCGGCTCGGCTCGCGGCGGCCGACCTCGTGATTTCCGGACGCGTGCTCGAAACCCGTGCGATCGGCGGGGTTGAGCCGCAAGCGGTGAGCGAGCACGACCCGCTCTGGCGCGAGGCGCTGCTGGAGGTCGATGCCGTTTTCAAAGGCAAGGCCGGCGAAAGAACGGTTTCGTTTCTTTACCCGAGCAGCCTGGACGTCTTCTGGGCGAGCGTGCCCAAGCCGCAAGTCGGCCAGAAAGGGACCTGGCTTCTGCATCTCCGCCCTGCCGAGGAAGGCGCCGCGGTCTATGCCGCCTTGGAACCGAGCGATCTTTTGACCGCCGCGGAGGCCAAAGCCGCGGCCGGGAGGAGCAAGCCATGAGCGGACGCCGCCGGATCTTTCTCTTCTTCGGCCTCGGTCTCACCGCGGCGGTGCCGTGGCTCGCGGGAGCCCGGCCGGCTCGGGCGATCGACGTCTGCGGCAACGGAATCTGCGCGATTCACGCCGTTCCGCCGGAGAGCTGCTCGACCTGCCCGCAGGATTGCGGCTCCTGCTGCGGCAATGGAATCTGCGCCGCGCCCGAGAACTGCGCGACCTGCGGTACGGACTGCGGCACCTGCCCCGCCGTCCTGGTGATCAACATGATGCCGCTCGCGCAAAGCGCGGAGGCCATCCAGGACAGCGAGCCCAACCTCGCGGTCAATCCGAGCAACCCGCTGCAAATCGCCGGCACGGCGTTCACGGACAATCCGACCGGCGGGTCGGCGGCGCCGATCTACGTCTCGACGAACGGCGGTTTCACCTGGACGTTGAACAACATCGTGCCGAGCGGAGCCGGCGGGACCGCGGATATCACGCTGCGCTTCGGAACCACGACCAACACGCTCTACGCGGGCGCCCTGCGCGACGACAATCTGCAGTTCAACATCTTTCGCACCACCAACTTCACGTCCGGGACGGCCATGACCTCGCTGCGCAACCGTTTCGACGTCGATCAGCCGTTCGTCGAAGCGAGGACGTTCTCGGGCGCCGATCGGGTGTACGTGGGATTGAACGATTTCGCGGGCGCCAACGGCAGGACCGCGACGATCGACCGAACGCTCTCCGGCACGGTGGCCTCACCGGCGTTCACCACGATCCGCCTGGAGACGCGCAACACCTGCGGTCAGGACGGGCCGCAAATCCGCCCGGCCATCCACTCGGACAACACGGTCTACGGCGTCTTCTATCGCTGGCGCGCGCCCACCTGCGTTTCGCCGCGCACCGCAGACATCGTCGTCGTGCGGGACGACAACGGGTAAGGCCGCCGCTATGACTTCGGTCCACGAAGCGAGGAGCCCCTCCATGCCCACGAGGAAAGAGATTCTGCCGATGGCCCTGTTGGCTTTCGCCTTCCTGGCGGCCGCTCCCCGAGCGGCGCTCGCCATCGACGTTTGCGGCAACGGAATTTGTGCCACCGGCGCCATTCCGCCCGAAAGCTGCTCGACCTGCCCGGCGGATTGCGGGATCTGTCCGCCTCCGCCCGCCGACTTCGCGAACCTGATCGACCCGAGCGACGGCCTGGCCGGGCGGATCGTGGTCTCGGGCATCCGCGTTCCTTTCGAAAACGTCACCCACGCCAATTTCGGCCAGGAGCGGATCGGCGGCAGCCTGGCGATCGCGGTCGATCCGACCAACAGCTCGCGGGTTTACATCGCCTACGCCGATTTTCCCGGCGGTGTCGCGCCCTACACGCTTCACGTCCTGCGTTCCGACAATCGCGGCGTCACGTGGACCGCCGACCTGCTGACGATCGCGAACGCCACGAACCCGGGCCTGGCGGTCAACAACGTCGGCAGGGTCGCGTTCCTGTATCAGCTCAACACGCCGATCGGCGTGCCGCTCGCCAACCAGCGCTGGGAGACCCACGTCCGCCGCTCGAGCACTCAGGGAGCCGCCTGGGACGATGTGGTCCTCTCCAACACTCCGGCGAACGTCCCGGCGTTCACGTTCCTGCCTTACATCGGCGACTACGCCTACATCCAGGCGATCGGCAAGGATTTCTACGGCGTCTTCTCGGCGAACAACACTCCCGACACCGCGAACTTCCCGCAGGGCGTCACCTACCAGAGGAGAGCCAACTTCACCACCCACCAGCTCTTCCGAACCGACGGCACGACCGTGGTAGCGGCCTCGATCGACCCGTTTTTCTTCCGCTTGACCGAGCCGTAAGTTGAAGCCGCCGCCGACCGAGTTTTCGGTTCGGCGGCGGGGGCGGGTACTATGGAGCGCGATCGAAGGCGCCGCATCGACCTTCGGCAAGCTCCATGCAGCCCGACCTTCCCCACCTCCTGACCCTGAACGGCGGCTCGTCGAGCATCCGGTTCGCGCTGTATCGGGCCGGCGATGAGCTGGTGCGCGAGCTGTACGGCAAGGTCGATCGGGTCGGCTTGCCCGGCACCGTGCTGGAATTCGACGCGCGGCCGGGATCTTCTTCGGAGCGGGTCGGCCTTGAAGATTCCGATCACCGGTCCGCGGGGAACCTGCTCATCGACGTGCTGGAACAGCGCGGCGTCTTCGCATCGCTCCGCGCCGTGGGGCACCGGGTGGTCCACGGGATGCGCCACACCGAGCCCGAGGTGGTGACCGATGAGCTGGTCCGGGAGCTCGAACGCCTCAGCCCGCTCGATCCCGAGCATCTTCCGGCCGAGATCGAGCTGATCCGGATCTTCCGCGAGCGTTTTCCCGATCTCGTGCAGGTCGCCTGTTTCGATACCGCGTTTCACCGCACGCTCCCGCCGGTCGCGCGGATGCTCCCCATCCCGCGCCGGTACTTTACGGCGGGGGTCGAGCGCTACGGCTTTCATGGACTCTCCTACGCCTACCTGATCGAGGAGCTGGCGCGGCTGGGCGACTCGGCGGCGACCTCCGGCCGGGTGATCCTTGCCCATTTGGGCAACGGGGCTTCCTTGGCCGCCGTCCGGAATGGCCGGAGCCTCGACACGAGCATGGGATTCACCCCCACGGGGGGTGTGCCGATGGGGACACGCTCCGGCGATCTGGACCCCGGGCTCGTGGGATACCTCGCGCGCACCGAGGGCATGACCGCCGAGAATTTTCAGCGGATGGTGAATGCCGAGTCCGGACTGCTCGGCGTTTCGGAGATCAGCTCCGACATGCGGGAATTGCTCGCCCAGGAGGCGACCGACCCCAGGGCGGCCGAGGCGGTCGAGCTGTTCTGCTATCAGGTGAGCAAAGGGATCGGCGCGTTCACGGCGGTTCTCGGCGGGCTGGACACGCTGGTCTTCGCGGGGGGGATCGGCGAAAACGCGCCGAGCGTCCGCGCCCGGATCTGCGAGCGGCTCGGATTCCTGGGGCTCGATTTGGATCCCGCGCAGAACGCCAAGCCGGCTGGTTTGATCTCGATCCAAGATTCCTGGGTGAAGGTCCGCGTGATTCGCACGGACGAGGAGCTGATGATCGCGCGCTCGGTTCAGCGCTTCGCCTTCCGTTCCGCAACGAGGTGACACCATGAATAGCGACGCTCCGACGCTCGACCCCCAGCTCGCCGCCCCCGATCTTCTCGCCCCCGATCTTGTCGCCAAAATGGATGCCTATTGGCGCGCGGCGAATTACCTTTCGGTCGGCCAGATCTATCTGCGCGACAATCCGCTGCTTCGGCGGCCGCTGCAATTGAGCGACGTCAAGCGCATGCTGATCGGCCACTGGGGAACCACGCCGGGGCAGAATTTCATCTACGTTCACCTGAACCGGGTGATCCAAAAATACGACCTCGACATGATCTACATCTGCGGCCCCGGGCATGGCGGGCCGGCGGTCGTGGGCCATACCTACCTCGAAGGCACGTACAGCGAGATCTATCCCGAGATTGGCCGGGACGAGGCGGGCCTCAAAAAGCTGTTCAAGCAGTTTTCCTTTCCCGGCGGAATTCCCAGCCACGCCTCGCCCGAGTGTCCGGGATCGATTCACGAAGGGGGAGAGCTGGGCTATTCGCTCAGCCATGCGTTCGGCGCGGCGTTCGACAATCCGGACCTGGTCGTCGCCTGTGTGATCGGCGACGGCGAGGCGGAGACCGGGCCGCTCGCGACGGCCTGGCATTCGAACAAGTTTCTCGACCCGGCGACCGACGGCGCCGTGCTGCCGATCCTTCATTTGAACGGCTGGAAGATCGCGAACCCTACGCTGCTCGCCCGCATTCCCCGGGAGGAATTGGAACAGTTGTTCCACGGCTATGGCTGGGAACCCTTGTTCGTCGAAGGTCATGAGCCCGAAAAGATGCACCCGGCGATGGCCGCGGCGCTCGACACCGCCGTCGAACAGATTCGCGGCTTTCAGCGGGAAGCGCGCTCCGGCGGCGCCACGTCGCGCCCCCGCTGGCCGATGATCGTTCTCGCCTCCCCCAAGGGATGGACCGGGCCGAAAGAGGTGGACGGCAAGAAGATCGAAGGCTCGTTCCGTTCGCACCAGGTGCCGCTCTCCGATCCCGCCGCCCACCCCGAGCATCTCCAGCAGCTGGAAGAGTGGCTCAGGAGCTACCGGCCGGAGGAGCTGTTCGACGCCGAAGGTCGCCTGCTGCCGGAGCTGGCCGAGCTGGCGCCCCAAGGCGACCGACGGATGGGCGCGAACCCTCAAGCGAACGGCGGCCTGCTGCTGCGCGATCTGGTCATGCCGGACTATCGGGAGTTCGCGGTGGACGTGCCCAAACCCGGAGTGCGCGGCATCGGTGATACCCACGTGCTGGGGCGCTTTCTGCGCGATGTGGCGAAGCTCAACGAGCCGCAGAGAAACTTCCGAGTCTTCGGTCCGGACGAAACGCTTTCGAACGGCCTCGAAGCGCTGTTCGAGACGACCGAACGGCAGTGGGAAGGGGAGACCCTCCCGGAAGACGAGCACCTGGCCGAAACCGGCCGCGTGATGGAAATGCTCAGCGAGCACCAATGCGAAGGATGGCTCGAAGGCTACCTGCTCACCGGCCGCCACGGTCTGTTCAATTGTTACGAGGCGTTCATCCACATCGTCGACTCGATGTTCAACCAGCACGCGAAATGGCTAGCAGTCAGCGCACGCCTGCCTTGGCGCAAGAAAATCGCCTCGTTGAATTATCTGCTCGCCTCGCACGTCTGGCGTCAGGATCACAACGGTTTCACCCACCAGGACCCCGGGTTCGTGGACGTGGTGATGAACAAAAAGGCCGAGGTCGTCCGGGTCTACCTGCCGCCCGATGCCAACTGCCTGTTGTCGGTGATGGATCACTGCCTGCGCAGCCGCCATTACGTCAACGTGGTGATCGCGGGCAAACACCCCTCGCCGCAATGGCTGTCGATCGAGGCGGCGGAACGACACTGCGCCGCGGGGATCGGCGTCTGGGACTGGGCGAGCAACGACCAAGGCGGCGAGCCCGACGTGGTGATGGCCTGCTGCGGCGACGTGCCGACGCTCGAAACGCTCGCCGCCGTCTCGATCCTCCGCGAAAACCTACCCGAGCTGAAAATCCGCGTGGTCAACGTCGTGGACCTGATGAGGCTCCAGCCTCCCTCGGAGCACCCGCACGGCCTCTCGGACGAAAAATTCGATGCCCTGTTCACGAAAAACAAGCCGATCATCTTCGCCTTCCACGCCTACCCCTGGCTGATCCACCGGCTCACCTACCGGCGCACCAACCACAACAACCTCCACGTCCGGGGCTACAAAGAAGAGGGGACCATTACCACCCCCTTCGACATGACGGTGTTGAACGACATCGACCGCTTCCACCTGGTGATCGACACGATCGACCGCCTGCCGCAAACCGGCGCTCCGGGTGCGGAGCTCCAGGAGAAACTCAGCGCCAAGCTGGCGGAGCACAGAGCGCACATCTGCGAGAACGGTCAGGACTTGCCGGAGATTCGGAACTGGGTTTGGGGGTAGGTCGGAGCTAGCGGGAGCCTAGGGCTTCGCCCTAGGCTATTATGGGGGCGGGCCGTTGGCCCTCGCCGTTGTAAAACAGTAAGCACAGCGGAGCCATCGCCCCATCGTCTTTCGGCGCGATGTTCCGGTTCGCCGTCGCCTTCCAAGGATCCGTCTCAGCACATCCTGCCAAAGTTCCTCATCCCCCACCGCACGTTCTTCCGGCGAGAAGCGAGCCCACCGACCGGGCGCGGTGGCACTGTTCTTGCCGTTTATGGGGTTCCACGAACGTGATGACCCAACCGATTGGAGAACCTCATGACCACTGATCAAAAAGCCGAATACACCACCCGCCAGGCGATTCTGAAGCTGCTCTCCGACGATGAAATCGCGAGCGTCAGCAACGCGGAAACGGCCGCGAGCCTTGCGGATGGGGATGAGTACTTGGACCTGGAGAACCTCGACCGAGGGGTCCAGAGCGCCGAAGGCGGCAACGTGTCGCTGGGCAATGTCTTGACGCGGAAAGCGGTGCATGCCGACACGTGGGACAAGATCGTAGAGCGGTTGGGCTGAGGCCGTTCGGACCGATTCCGTTCGGTCCTGCCTAGGCGCTATGAAGACGAGCCCTCTCGCCGGCAAGCCGGCTCCGGCCGCGATGCGGGTTGACGTTTCCCGGCTCGTCGATGCGTATTACTCCGAGGTGCCCGATGCCGCGATTGCCGCCCAGCGGGTCGCGTTCGGCACCTCGGGACATCGGGGCTCCTCGTTCCTCAAAACCTTCAACGAATGGCATGTCCTGGCGATCACGCAGGCGATCTGCCTCTACCGTGCGCAGCGGTCGATCGACGGGCCGCTGTTCTTGGGGCTAGACACCCATGCGCTCTCCCTGCCGGCCGGCCGCAGCGCGCTGGAGGTTCTGGCCGCCAACGGCGTGGACGTCATGCTGGCGAAGGACGACGAGTACACGCCGACTCCGACGGTCTCCCATGCGATCCTCGCTTACAACCGGGGGCGGACCACCGGTTGGGCGGACGGCATCGTCGTTACGCCTTCGCACAATCCGCCGGAGGACGGGGGGTTCAAATACAACCCGCCGCACGGGGGGCCGGCGGAAGCCGGGGTCACCCGCTGGATCGAGGCGCAGGCGAATGAGTTTCTAAAGCGTCGCCTCGAGGGCGTGAAGCGAATGCCGATCGAGAGGGCGCTCCGCGCCGCGACGACGCATCGCCA
>Ga0134122_10002722_pt1 | contig 13026 bp, 10 predicted proteins | sample KB302_FD_96461 | JGI IMG/M metagenome (GOLD analysis project Ga0134122, IMG submission 96461) | Terrestrial soil microbial communities without Nitrogen fertilizer from Kellogg Biological Station, Michigan, USA - KB3-0-2 | ecosystem: Environmental > Terrestrial > Soil > Unclassified ...
GCTACACGATCTATTCGGCGGCGTTCCGCGCGCTGCCCGATGCGGTGCGTGCGGCGATCTACGCAAGGATGCGGGAGATTCTGTCGGGGCGTGACAGAAGCGCTCAGTACGAACGCCTATCCGACGCCGACCGCCGCAGCATCATCGAGATTCTCTCCGAGACGCTGCTCGACTTCCCTCGGATGTAGCGCAGGCCTTCAGGCCTGCCAACCCCGGGCAGCCCTGAAGGGCTGCGCTACGAGTCATGCCGTTTTCGGCCGCGACGGCGAGGCAGCCGCTCGCTCGCGCTCGCTGTTCGCGGGCAAGAGCATCGACAGCTGATCGATCGGCATCGGCTTCGAGAAGAAGTAGCCCTGCAGGAAGCGGCACTCCAGCCCCTCGAGGAACTGCACCTGCGCCGCGGTCTCCGCCCCCTCGGCGATCACGTCGAGGCGCAGGGTCCGCGCGAGGTTGACGATCGTCCGGATGATCTCGCGGCACTCGTCGTTGCGATCGGTGCCGGTGACGAACGATCGATCGATCTTCAGCGTGTCGACCGGGAACCCCTGGAGGTAGCTGAGCGATGAATAGCCGGTGCCGAAGTCGTCCAGGCTGATGCGGACGCCGAGCTGCTTGAGCGCGACGAGCACGGTGCGCGCGCGCTCGGCGTCGGCCATGGCGACGCTCTCGGTGATCTCCAGCCGCAGCGCCCGCGGATCGAGCCCGGTCTCGCGCAGCGTCTCCGACACCTGCCGCACCAGATCCTGCTGGCCGAAGGCCTGCGCCGACAGGTTGACGCTGACGCTGATCGGCGCCGGGCCGGCCGCGTCGGCGTTCCACCGCCGCGCCGCCGCGCACGCCTCGCGCAGCACCCATTGATCGAGCCGGGCAATCAGCCCGGTTTCCTCGGCGACCTTCAGGAAGGCGGCCGGCGAGAGCAGTCCCTGCTCGGGGTGCTGCCACCGGATCAGCGCCTCGAAGCCGACGATGCGGTGATCGTCGAGCGAAACGATCGGCTGGAACTGGAGCCGGAACTCCTGCCGCTCGATCGCGCGCCGCAAATCGGTTTCGAGCTGCAGCCGCGCCACCGCGTGCTCGTGCATCGTCGCGTCGAAGACGGCGCAGCGATCGCCGCCGGCGGTCTTGGCGCGGTACATGGCGATGTCGGCGTCGCGCAGCAGATCCTCGCCGGCGCAGCCGACGGCGCCGCTGACCGCGATGCCGATGCTGGCGGTGATGAACACCTCCTGGTGGTCGAGCGTCATCGGCGCCGTCACCGCCTGCTGAATCCGCTCGGCGACGCGCACCGCGTCGCTCGGGTTGCGGATGTCCTCGAGGAGAATCGTGAACTCGTCGCCGCCGACGCGCGCCAGGGTGTCGTCCGCGTGATCCTGCCGGGCGACCGCGGCGGCGCGCAGCACGGTGTCGACGTCGCGGCGCAACGCGCCGGTCAGCCGCAGCGCGACGTCGAGCAGCAGCCGATCGCCGGCGGGGTGACCGAGGCTGTCGTTGATCGCCTTGAAGCGATCGAGATCGACGAAGAGCACCGCGAACATGTACTCCGGGTGCCGGACGCGCCGCGTGATCGCGCGCTGCAGGCGATCCATGAACAGCGCCCGGTTGGGCAGCTGCGTCAGGTGATCGTGAAACGCGTCGTGCTGCAGCCGCTCGCGCGCGATCCGCAGGCTGGTGGTCATGTCGTTGAACGCCACGGCCACGTCGTTCGCCTCGCCGCTGCCGCTGATCGGCACCGTTCGGGTGAAGTTTCCGCCGGCGATGTCCTTGGCGGCGGCCGCCAGCTCGCGGAGCGGGCGGCTGGTGCGGCGGCTGAAGAGCACGCCCCCGGCGAGCGCGAAGCCGAAGACGATCGCACCGGCGCCGAAAAACTGCCGCCGCAGCTCGTCGCGGAACTGCTGCGTCGGCCGCCAGTCCTGCAGCAGGATCAGGCGGCCAGGGGCAGCGGGCCTGCCCTGAGCGACGCCATCAGGTCGTGCGGAGTCGAAGGGGTGATCCTTCAACAGCGCGAATGAACCGGCCACGTAACGGCCGCCGCCGATGGTTCGCACGGCCGGCTCGGCGCCGAGCCCGGCGCTATTGGCCGACGCCACCAGCGCGGCGAGCGCGCGCCGCTCCACGCCGCCCAGGCTGCTCGCGGCGACGCGCGTGCCTGCCACGAGGTTGACGTCGCAGTGCGTCGCCCGCGCCAGCTCGCGCGCAACCGCATCGTCGAGCGCGTAGCCGACGGTCATCGTGCCGAGCACTTCCTCGGCGAAGCGCGCCGGCTCCGAGACGACCAGGAACAAATTGTCGTTGACCGCCACGATTTCGCGGTGCGACGTGCCGGACACCGCGGACTCGATTGCCGCCTGCAGCCCCGGCGCCGGCGCGGTTCCGGCGGGCCAGCCCGGGCTGCCGGCCCATCGGCCGCGCGCGTCGGTCACGACGGCGAAGGCCGCGTTGAGCTGGCGACGATAGCCATCGGCCATCTCGGTGATCGTGGCCGGATCGGCGGCGAGCCGCGCGTCGGTCAGGTGCGCGCGGAAGATCGGCAGCTCGGTCACCAGCCGCGTCAGCGCGGCGGCCGACTGCGTGCGGCTGTCGAGCGATCGGTCGAAGGCGGCGCGGGCGGTCTCGAGGTCTTCGGCGGCGCGTAGCAGCGAGCGCCGGGTCACGGCCTGCGTCGTGGCGACGAGCAGCGCGCCCAGCGACAGGCCGACGAGCACGGTGACGCCTGCGGCGACGCGAGCTTCGAGGCGGCGATGCCAGGGAATCGCGGACGAGACGACAGGCGAAGCGGCGAGGGGTTCCCGGATCAACGGCGAATGGAATATGTCAGCCCGAGATCGAGGGCCGTGGCGCGCCGCTGCGGGATCTGACGCGACTGGTGGACGATGGCGATCTGGGCGGCGAGCTCGTCGAGCAGGCGGATGCGCGTGCCGGCGGTGTAGCGTTCGGCGCTCATCGCGAACGGTGGTGCCGCGTCGTAGTCGAGGCGCTCCGCGCGCATCACCGCCGTGACCGGACCCATCGCCGGGCGATGCACGAGCAGGTCGAGATACCCGCCGGTCGTCGACGTGTTGTCGAACGGACGGCCGGTGATCCACTCGCCGCGCGCCTGCACGCCGTCGTGCATCCAGCGGACATCGATGCCGGTGAACACGGTGCGGCCGCGCGCGAAGCGCGGGTTCTGATACGGGCGCGTATTGATGCGGCTGACGCCGACAATCACCGGCCCCCACGCCCCCTGGCCGCGCACGACCGTGCCGAGACCGGGGCGCCGGTCGAATTCACCGACGTCAGCCGGCACGCCGGCGCTGGCCTCGACCGACAGGTGCGGCGTGCCCGCGATCAGGTCGACGCCGTGCTCGAGAAAGCTGTTCGACAGCGCGAAGTAGTCGTCGTAGCGAATCAGCGGCGCCCGCAGGAATCCCATGTAAGCGTGATCGCTGGCGCTCGAGATCCCGAACGGCGTGCGATAGCGGCCCGCCTTGACGCCGAACAGCGCGCGGCCCGGCAGGAACGTGCGCTCGCCGTACGCCTCGATCACTTCGACCGGACCCTCGTAGGGATACGCGGCGCCGAAGACGTCGCTGCCCTCGCCCGATCGCCGGCCCCATGCGGCCTCGACGTTGAAGCGGACGCGCGCCGGCGTCAACTCGCCGAAGACGCGCCCCTGCGCGGCGACAGCGGCGATCTCCTCGGTCGAGTAGCCCCCGCTCTGGGCGACTTCCACCGTGACCGGTTGACTGCGCGCGGCCTGCGCCTGCAGCACGCCGGCGACGAACGCGGCGATGGCGACTCTCGTTACGGCCACACGATCTCCAGCGGCTTTCCCGTCTCGATCACGACCGGGCCGGTCAGGTCGGGCGCGCCGGCGCGCCACGCGTGATACGTGTAGCTGCCCGGCGGCACCGACGCGATGGTGAAGCGGCCCTGGCTGTCCGAGACGCTGAAGTAGGGCGAGTCGACGGCGAGCACGTAGGCCGCCATGTTCGGATGGATGTTGCAGAAGATCCGGCTGAGGCCGCTGTAATCGAACGTCACGCGCCGCACCGTGCCGACCGGATACAGGCCGAGATCGAATTTCTTGCCGTCGTGGAACGAGAACACGTTGTGGAACACCCGATCGTTGTTCGGGAGATCCACCGTCGTGCCGACCTGCACGGCGAGCACGTGCGGGTAAAAGGTCGACGTGCGCTGATCGAGCACGACCGTTTTCCTCGCCACCGGCGGCGCCGGCTGTGCGTTCGCGGGCTCGAGCCACACGACCGCGTCCTGTCTCGGCTTGCCTGCCGAGTGCACGCTGCCCGCGACATCGACCGCGCCGACCACTCCCGGGTTCGACGATGCGCTGAGAAGTGCGCCGACGGTGAAGACGAGCCAGCGCATGAAGGTCCTCGCAGTCAGGTGAAGTTGCGGTCGCGCGGTCGCTCGCTGCTTTCGCGCGAGCAGAGGCGGACTTGTGTCCTCTATCGGCCCGTCTACGGCAGAGGTATATGCGCAGAACCGTGCGCACGCGAGATCGAGCGCAGCGCTGGCCAGTGCGAGGTGAAGGCGTGCAGATCCGCGCAAAGACGCGCGGAGCTTCACACAAGAACTTCCTGTGAACGCAGGCGACCGATGGGCTTGGTAGGATCGGCGCATCCCCTTCGAGGCCCCAGAGATGAGTCAATTGCGCAGCTGGCAGCGGCGCCATGGTCGCGTCGTCGCCGAAGTGAGTCCGGTACCTGGTATGGGCACGTGGGAAGCATGCGCGCGACTCCTCGACCCGCCTGAAACACAGCGCGAGGTCGGCCTCCAGTTCTCGCTGCTCACCGATGCGCAGGACGCGGCTGACGTCCTCGCGCGCTCGATGGTCCGACACGAATGCGACAGCAGGTGCGACCAGTGGGTCGCGATCGAACGGCGCAAGATTCCCAGATGAGCTCGGGCTTCACACGATTGCATCGCCGTCGGCTGTGACGTCCGCGTCGCCGCGCTAAGATGGCCGCGGCTCAACGCCTGATTTCGAGCCGGGCAGGATGGATTCGATGCGATGCAGCCGTGCGCGTCGCTGCTCCGCAGCGCTGCTGTGCGTGCTTGCCTGTGCGGCGCCGGTGGTCGGCCAGGGCGATCCGCTCGAGCTGCAGCGGCGCGCGGTGCAGCGGATTGACGGCTTCGTCGATCAGGTCCGCCGCGGCGCCGACGTCCGGATCGGACTCGCGGAGCTGGCGCTCGCGGAACGCGAGCTGGCGGCGAGCAACCTCGCGCTCGCGGCGCGCGGCGACTGGGCGGCGCTCGCCGTCGGGTTGATCAAGCAGGGTCACATCTCCCGCATGCAGAGCCAGTGGCCGAACGCGATTGCGTTCTACCAGCAGGCTGAAGAAGCGGCGAAGCGCGCGCGGCACGTGGCGCACCAGGCGGACGCGCTGGCGTGGCGGGCGCTGGCGCACACCAACAATCGGAACGTCGCGCAGGCGCTCGCCGATGCGACAGCGGCGGTGCGGCTTGCCGACACGGTCGACGACAAGGACATTCAGGCGCGCGCGCTCGACGTGCTCGGTGGCGCGCAAGTGGCGCAAGGCGATCTCGCCGGCGCCGCGGCGACGATCGGCAAGGAAGTCTCGATTGCGGCGCAGGCGAAGGATCCGGCCGCCATTTATTACGCGTACTTCAATCGCGGCGACGTGTTCCAGAAGACGGGCGAAAAGTGCGACTACCGCCGCGAATACGATCAGTGCTTCGAGGCGCTGGACAAGGCGCGCACCGACTATCAGCAGGCTGTCACCGTCGCTCGCCGTCTCGGCTTCCCGTTTTTGGCGCAGCAGGTGGAAGGCGTCATCTCAAACCTCGAGACGGTGCGCAGCAGGTACCAATCGTACCGCGGCACGATGCAATCGCTCCGGGGCAGCGCGATTTTCCATCCGAAGAAGGCATCCGACGTCCTCGTCACGGAAAGATTCGTCGCTGCGGCAGATGACGTTCCACCCGCGTTGATTCAGCTGTACGAGCAGGCCAAGCGCGAAGCACGAAGTCCAGTGGTGGCGACGGTAGCAGCTTCGCGGACCGGCGATCCCACCAACCGCTATACCGAAGGACTGCTCAACGAGATGCAAGGCAACCACGACGCCGCGCTCGCCTCGTACCTCAAGGCTGTCGATTTGCTGGACGGCGACCGCCGCAAGCTCCGCGACGATCGCAGCCGCGGCACTCTTCTGGAGAACCGCATCGGCGTGTATTACGCGGCTGCACAGCAGCTGCTCGAGCGCCGCCGCTATGCCGACGCCTTCGAGATCGTCGAACGCTCCCGGTCGCGTGCGCTCGCCGACCTGCTGGCCACCCGCGGACTGACGGTTGGCGGCGGTGCCCAGCAGCAGTTGTTCAGCGACGCGATGGTGGTGCGCAGCCGGTTGGCCGACGCCCAGGGTCGCCTGTTCGAGGCCACCAGTGCGCCGGAGGGCACCAAGCCGGCCGCGATTGCCGCATTGCAGGCCGAGGTCCGGACTCTGGAGTCGCAGCAGCAGGCGCTTGATGCGCGGACGGCAGCCGAATCGCCCCGTCTACAGAGCCTGGTCAACTCGAAGCCCGCGACGCTGCAATCGCTGCAGGCGTCGATGCGCGCCGAAGGCTACGAGCTGCTTCAGTATCTGACGCTCGATCACGCCGTGCTCGTCTGGCACATCACGCCGGACGCCGTCACGGTCAAGAACGTCTTTCTGCCTCGCGACGAGCTCAATGCAAAGGTCGCATCGCTCCAGACGAGCGTCTCCGATGCCAACGAGAAATTCGACGAGACGACGGCGCGCGAGCTTTACCTCTATCTCGTCCAGCCTGTGATCGCCCAGGTTCGCGCGCGGCATCTCGTCATCGTTCCCCACGAAGACCTGCAGTACGTGCCGTTCCAGGTGTTCCAGGATCCGGCCGATGGCCGCTTCTTCGGCGAGCGCTTCCAGATCACCTACGCGCCAAGCGCGTCGGTGCTGCTGACGCTGAAGAAGCCCGCGCCGCTCTCGGGCGGCCGCCTCCTGGCCGTTGCCGACCCCGGCATTCCGGCGGCGATCGATGAAGTCGCAGCGATCGCCAAGCTGTTCCCGCAGCCGTCGAAGGTGGTATCGGACACGCTGCCGCGCGAGGCGGACGTGAAGGCGTGGGTGCGCGACGCCGACATCGTTCACTTGTCGGTCCACGGCAAGTTCGACGGCGCGGAGCCGATGCTGTCGTATCTCTCCCTCGCGCCCGGCGCGGCCGACGATGGGAAGCTCACGGCGGCAGAGATGTTCGGCCTGCCGCTCGACAAGAGCCGCATCGTCGTCCTGTCGGCGTGCGAGACCGGCCGCGCCGAGGCGACGCACGCCAACGAGATTCTCGGCATGGTGAGGGCGCTCCTCTTCGCCGGCGCCGGCACGCTCGTGCTGTCGCACTGGGAAGTCGATTCAGCGGCGACGGCGCTGTGGATGCAGACCTTTTATCAGGCGGCGCTGACCGGCCCGGTCCAGGAGGCGGCGCGCGCGGCGCTGGTCAAGGTGAAGAGCACGCCGCAATTCAGCCACCCGTTCTATTGGGGCGCCTTCGCGATGGTGAGCCGTTGACATGACTGTGCTCCTCCAGGAAATCGGCAGCCGCCTCAGCTCGCTCGGCGCCAACTGGATGACCTATTCGGTTGTCGCCAACCTGGTGCTGTACGTCGTCGGCTACCTGACGCTGCGCTTTCACCTGACGGCGATGGGGCTCGGCACCGATCTCGATCTGCCGGTCTTCGACGAGCGGTACCTGTTCACCGGCGCGCGTTTTCTCGTCTACCTCGTGGCCGCGGTCCCCAGCATCATCCTCGTCGCGCTTCCGGTCGCCGTGCTCGTCGGCGTCGCCGTGCGCATCGTCCCGGAGGAAGCGCGGCTGCGCGCGCGCTTGTGGCTGCAGGACGCGAACCGGCTGACGCTCCTCGGCATCGTCTTCTCGGTGCTGATGATTCAGCTGGTGATGCGGCAGTGCTTCGTCTTCAGCGATCTGCTGCTCGCGCCGGCGCTGCCGCAGACGCCGGCGTGGCTGGTCAATCTGCTCGTCGACGGCACCATGATGCCGCTCTACTTCAGCGCGCTGGTTGCAGCGGCCCTGATCCCGATTGCGATCCTCGTCGCCATCCGCGACGTGCCGGCCGTCGGCTTTGCGGCGTTCGCGCGCGGCCTGCTGGTGTTTCTCGCCGCCGTGCAGCTGCTGCTGCTGCCGATCAACTACGGCGTGCTGATCGTCGACAAGACGTTGCCCCGCGTCGCGTCGCTGACCGACAAGCGGCCGCTGGCCGCCGGCGACCAGGCGTGGCTGTTGTGGGAAGGAAAGAACGGCAACACCTACCTCGTGCGCGCCGGCGACGGACGGCGATCGCTCGTCACGCTGCAGCGCGGCGATGCCCCGATCGAGATTGTCAGCTTCGATCCGATCCTGCCGGCGCTGTTCCGCCGTAGATAATAAGGAGATGAAAAGACAGGCGATGGTGTTCAGCAGGCTGGTGATGCGTCTTGCCGTCGTGCTGCTGCTGTCGGCGGCGGTCGCCGGCCAGGAATCGCTGCTGCAGCGGCTGCTGCGCATCGCCGGCCTGACCGCGGCGCCCTCGCAGCTTCGCGGCCCGGGCGAGGCGGTCGAACCGGGCAACATCTGGATCGTGCCGACCGATCGGGGCACGCCGAAGGCCTTGACGCTCGACGGCGGCTACACGTCGCCGATCTTCTCGAGCGATGGCCGGGTGTATGCGCTCAAGGGCGATACGCTGGTGCGCCTGCCGCAGGAAACCGGCGCCGGCGTGGCGGTCCACAAGGTGCCGCGCGCGCTGAAGCTCGTCGGGTTCGACGCGGCCAACGCCGACGAGCTCGTCGTGCTGCTCGATGCGCCGCAGGGGAGCTCGCCGCTCGGCGTCGTGTCGCTAAGCAGCGGGCGGGTGACGCCGCTGGCGGTGGATCCGGCGTCGGAAGAGCAGCGTCGCATGCTGGCGCAGATCCGCGGTCAGGAACGATCGTACGGGACCACCAGCGTCTACACGCGCACAGAACGCCGCCGCGGCGTGTCGCGCAACCAGGAGTGGAGCGACGTCTTCGTCCGGGCCGGCACCGCCGCGCCGCGCAATGTGAGCGCATGCAACGGCGTCAATTGCATGCAACCCGCGTTGTCGCCCGACGGGCGGAGCGTCGTCTTCATCAAGGCCGCGGCCGCGCGATGAACGGCGGGGTCGCAGACGGTCTGCGAGACGGTGCCGCAGACGGTCTGCGACACCGTCTGCGAGAAGGTCTGCGAGATGGTGCCGCAGACGGTCTGCGACACCGTCTGCGACACCGGGGGGGTTGGGGGTCAGGGTAAACGCCCGATCCGATGTGGAAATCGACATGACAGCAGCGGACTATAGGGCGTGAAACTCAACAACTAAACCGTTGAACTACGGTAGGTTAAACGCCTGACGAGCACGCGTTTTAGCTCAGCAGTAACTGTGGAAAAACCTGTGGAAATCCGGCTCCGGCGAATCAAGTAATCTGGCTCCTGCGGTCTGGGATTCCCTTGAAGAACCTGCGCATCTTCGCGACGCTCACCAACGGCGAGCAGCTCGAACTCTCCGACTGTCCGACCGGGCGCGACCTGATTCGCGCGCTCATGCCCGGCGGCCCCGCCAAACCCAAAGCGCTGGTCATCGAAGCGACCGACAAGGACGGCCGCGTCGTCCGCATCGTCGTCCCCGCCGACGACTCCGAGGTGGCGCGCGTGTCGATGACGCTCGAATCGTAGCGGCGGCGGCTCAGTTCTTCGGCGGCGGCGTGGTCGGGCCGGATTGCGGGCCGGCGTCCCGGCCGCTGACGATGGTCGCCCGGCGATCCGAATCCGAGAACGTCGTCCGTTCGGCGATGCCGCGGCGCGCGACGCAGCCGTCGGCGCCGCGTTCGAACAGCTCGGAGGTGATCGGGGCCTCGAGCAGCTGCTCGACCATCTCCTGCGCCAGGCCGCACTCGGCGGCCAGCGCGTCGACGGTGATCGTCTCGCCCGGCTTGATGGCGATGAGCGTTTCCTCGAGCCGCTTCCACCCGGACCGTGGATCCCTGTTGGTCATTGACCTGCCCTCAACACCCTATAACGCGCAAACGGTCGTGTCCGAACAAACCGGCCCGGAACCCCGAGCCGAGACGCCTTTTACACGACTGCACGCCGAGCTGACCTGAAAGCGACGTTACCGGCGTCTCGTGTGGCGCAGGAACGCGCCAGGAGGTATCGTTTTAACGTCAGCCCATGAAACGGATCACGGTGTACAGCGCGCTGCTCCTCGCGGCGTTTGCCGTGCTCATCGCGGCAGCCTCGCGCTCGGGACGGCGCGACGGCGTCGGCGCGTCGAACCTCGACGGCCGCACAGTGCTGTATTACGTCGACCCGATGCATCCGTCCTACAAGTCGGACAAGCCGGGCGTCGCGCCCGACTGCGGGATGACGCTCGAGCCCGTTTACGAGGGGAGCCCGCAGGCGATGGCGCAGTCGCGCGCCGCCAGCGACGGGGCGGTGCGAATCGACGCCAGGCGCCGCGAGCTCGTCGGCGTTCGCGTCGAGACGGTGAAGAAGGCGTCCGCGACCGAGCGGCTGCGGCTGTACGGCCGGGTCGCGCCCGAGGAGACGCGCGTCTATCGCGTCAACGTCGGCATCGAGGGCTACGTCAGCGAGATCTCGGACGTGACGACCGGCAGCCAGGTGGCGAAGGATCAGTGGCTGGCGACGTTTTCCGCGCCCGAGGCGCGCACCGCGATCCAGTCGTATCTCGTCGCCGCCGATGCCGCCGCCAACGGAACGCTGCGGCCGGCGGACACGCCGAGCCCTCCCGACTCTGGTCTCGAGTACGCGGCGGAGCGGCTGCTCGCCATCGGCATGTCGCGCACGCAGATCGAGGAGATCCGCCGCACGCGCATCGTGCCGCCGACGATCCGCATCGTCGCTCCCGCAGCCGGCTTCGTGATCGCGCGCAACCTGACGGCGGGGGAGAAGATCGCGAGCGGGCAGGAACTGTTTCAGATCGCGGACCTGCGCCGTGTCTGGATTCTCGCTGACGTGCCGGGGGCCGAGGCGCAGCAGGTGCGCGCCGGGATGACGGCGGAGGTGTCGGCACCGGGACGCGGCGCCACGATGCGCGCCACGGTCAGCCGCGCCGTCGTGCCGCAGTTCGATCCGCTCAACCAGGCGGCCAAGGTTCGCCTCGAGGCCGACAACCCCGGCTTCCCGCTCCGCCCCGACATGTTCGTCGATGTCTACCTGCCGATCGCGTTGCCGCCGGCGATTGCGGTGCCGGTGGATGCCGTGCTCGACGCGGGCTTGAAGAAGCGCGTATTCGTCGAGCGCGCCGACGGGGCCTTCGAGCCGCGCGAGGTGCAGACCGGCTGGCGCTTCGGCGAGCGCGTCGAGATCGTCAAGGGCCTGAGCGACGGCGATCGCGTCGTGGTCGCGGGCACGTTCCTGCTCGACTCCGAAAGCCGCATGCGCCAGTCTGCCGGCACGACGCCCCGGCCATGATCGACCGCGTCATCGAATGGTCCGCGGCGCACCGGAGCGCGGTGATCATCGCTGCGCTGGCGGCCGCGCTTGCCGGCTGGTGGTCGCTGCGCCGCGTGCCGGTCGACGCCATTCCCGATCTCGGCGAGACCCAGGTCATCGTCTACGCGCGCTGGGATCGCAGCCCGGACGTGGTCGAGGCCCAGGTGACGGCGCCGATTGTCACCGCGCTCGTCGGCGCGCCGCAGGTGAAAGCGGTGCGCGGCATCTCCGATTTCGGCTACGCGTTCGTCTATGTGATCTTCGACGAGGGCACCGACCTCTACTGGGCCCGCTCGCGAACGCTCGAATACCTCTCGCCGGTGGTCTCGCGCCTGCCGGCCGGCGTCACCACCGAGCTCGGGCCCGACGCGACCGGCCTCGGCTGGGTGATGCAGTACGTGCTGGTCGACGCATCCGGCACGCACAGCCTCGCCGACCTGCGGTCGGCGCAGGACTGGTACCTGCGGTATCACCTGAAGACCGTGAACGGCGTCGCCGACGTGGCCTCGCTCGGCGGCTACGTTCGGCAGTACCAGGTGAACGTCGACCCGAACCGTCTCCGCGCCTACGGTCTCAGCGTCAGCCAGGTCGTCGACGCCGTGCGCAGCGCCAACAGCGAAGCCGGCGGCCGCGTGATCGAGTTCGGCGGCACCGAGTACATGGTGCGCGGGCGCGGCTACCTGCGTTCGCGGGCCGATCTCGAGAACATCGTGCTGTCGCCCGCCGAACAGGGGACGCCGGTTCGCGTCAAGGACGTCGCGCAAGTGGCGATCGGCCCCGACTTCCGCCGCGGCGCCGCGGATCTCGACGGCACCGGCGATGCGGTGTCGGGCATCGTCATCATGCGGCAGGGCGGGAATGCGTTCGAGGTGATTCGCGCGGTGAAGGACAAGCTGCGGGCGATCGAGGGAGGCCTGCCCGCCGGCGTGAAGGTCGTGCCAATCTACGACCGCGCCGATCTCATCGCCCGCTCGATCCAGACCATCCGCTGGACGCTCGTGGAGATCATGCTCACCGTCGCGCTGGTGATCATGCTGTTTCTCTGGCACGTCCCCAGCGCCCTCATCCCGGTGGTCACGATCCCGATTGCCGTGCTCATCGCCTTCATTCCGTTCCGGATGCTGGGCCTGACCGCCAACATCATGTCGCTCGGCGGGATTGCGATTGCCGTCGGCGCGCTGGTCGACGCGTCGATTGTCGTCGTCGAGCAGACGCACAAGAAGCTCGAACGCTGGCTGCAGCGCGGCGGCGGCGGCGACCCCCGCGCGGTGGTCGTCAGCGCGATCAAGGAGGTCGCCGCGCCGAGCTTCTTCGCGCTGCTGGTGATCGCCGTGTCGTTCCTGCCGGTGGTGACGCTCGAGGCCCAGGAGGGCCGGTTGTTCCGGCCGCTGGCCTACACCAAGTCGTTGTGCATGGTGATTGCCGCCGTTCTCGCGATCACGCTCGATCCGGCGCTGCGCCTGCTGTTCACCCGCCGCCGCCGTTTCAATTTCGAGCCTGCCTGGCTGAGCCGCGCCGCGAATA
>Ga0134122_10002723_pt1 | contig 13026 bp, 9 predicted proteins | sample KB302_FD_96461 | JGI IMG/M metagenome (GOLD analysis project Ga0134122, IMG submission 96461) | Terrestrial soil microbial communities without Nitrogen fertilizer from Kellogg Biological Station, Michigan, USA - KB3-0-2 | ecosystem: Environmental > Terrestrial > Soil > Unclassified ...
CGGCCTGCTCATCGAGCAGACGCTCAAGGCGGGTTATGAAGACTGGCGGCAGTGGCTGCCCACGGATTCCGCGCTCGCGGTCCAGACCGGTTCCACCGATCACATCCTGCCGTACACCCGCTCCATGGCGCGCAGCGCCGGGTGGCAGTGGCGCATCCCGCTGCAGCATCGCGTCGGCAACGGCCTGGTGTATTGCAGCGCGCATATCACCGAGGAGGCCGCGCGCGCCGAATTGCTCGCAAACCTCAAGGGTTCGCCGCTGTTCGAACCGCGACTGATCCGCTACGTCACCGGACGCCGCCGCAAGGCCTGGGACAAGAACGTCGTCGCGCTCGGGCTCGCCAGCGGGTTCCTCGAGCCGCTCGAGAGCACCAGCATCCACCTGATCCAGGTCGGCGTGACGCGGTTGATCAAGCTCTTCCCGTTCGGCGGACAGTTCGAGACGCTCGGTGCGCGCTTCAATACACAGTCGTCGCTGGAGCTCGAGAACATCCGCGACTTCATCATCATGCATTACAAGCTCACCGAACGGGACGACACGCCGTTCTGGCGACAGTGTCGTGACATGACGATCCCGGACTCGCTCGCCCAGCGTCTCGAGCTGTTCCGCGAGAGCGCATACGCCTACCAGACCTCCGATGACCTGTTCAGCGTGGACTCGTGGGTGTTCGTGATGATTGGCCAGCGGCTGATGCCGCGGCAGTATCATCACATGTGTGAAACGCTCGGCGAGCAGCGCGTGCGCAAGGCGCTGGAAAACCTGAAGCGCACCTACGCGCAAGCGGTATCCGGCATGCCGATGCACAAGGAATTCCTGCGGCTTTATTGTCCGGCGGAACGGCCGGAATGAGGGGTTGAGAGATGGCAGAGCAGACGGTCAAGAAGGTAGTGATCGCAGGAGGCGGGACGTCCGGCTGGTGCGTGGCGGCTGCGCTGTCACAGCAGATGGGTTCGCTGATCGACATCACGCTGATCGAGTCCGAGGAGATCGGCACGGTCGGCGTCGGCGAGGCCACGTTCCCCACGGTGCGCACCTTCCACAAGATCCTCGATCTCGACGAGCGCGAGTTCCTTGGGGTGACGCGCGGCTCGATCAAGCTCGGCATCTCGTTCGAGAACTGGGCGCGCCTCGGCGATCGCTACATCCATTCGTTCGGTGTCATCGGCAAGGGCAGCTGGCTCGGCGATTTCCACCACCTCTGGCTGGCGGCCCAGGACGCGGGTTTCGGCGACGAAGTCGGCGACTACTGCTTCGAACACAAGGCTGCGCGCGAACACAAGTTCTTCACCTCGCCCGAGTCGCGCATCAACTACGCCTATCACTTCGATGCCACCTTGTACGCGCGCTACCTGCGCAAGCGCAGCGAGGCGAAGGGCGTCAAGCGGGTCGAAGGCAAGATCGGCAAGGTGGTGCAGCACCCCGAGTCGGGTTTCATCGAGGCCGTGGTCATGGAGTCCGGCCAGCGCATCGACGGCGACCTGTTCATCGACTGCACGGGATTCCGTGGCCTGCTGATCGAACAGACGTTGAAAGCGGGATACGAGGACTGGAGCCAATGGCTGCGCAATGACAGCGCCCTCGCGCTGCAGACTGACTGCCCGCTCGACAACATTCCGCCCTACACGCGCGCCATCGCGCACCAGTCCGGCTGGCAGTGGAAGATTCCGTTGCAGCATCGGCAGGGCACGGGGCATGTCTATTCGAGCGCGTACAGCACGGACGAAGAAGCACGCAAGGTGCTGATGGACAGGCTCGAGGGCAACATCCGCGTCGAGCTGCGATTGCTGAAGTTCAAGACCGGCCGGCGCAAGAGCGCATGGGTGAAAAACTGCGTGGCCATCGGTCTGTCCGGCGGCTTCGTCGAGCCGTTGGAATCCACCAGCATCCATCTCATCCAGGCCGGCATCACGCGCCTGCTGCGCCTGTTCCCGATCAGCGGCTGCAGTGAAGTGCTGCAGAAGCAGTACAACCAGGAATCACGCACCGAGTACGAACGCATCCGCGATTTCATCGTGCTGCACTACAAGGCGACCGAGCGCGACGACACGCCGTACTGGCGTGACTGCCGCGACATGGCTATCCCCGACTCGCTGGCGCATCGCCTGGAGTTGTTCCGCGAAACCGGCCTGATCTTTCCGGATGCCGCCGACGTTTTCCGCGTCGACTCGTGGATGCAGGTACTGGTGGGTCAGCGAAAGACCGCGAATGCCTATCACTACCTGGGGCGCATGCAGGACGATGAGAAGCTGCGCACCATGCTGTCGACACTGCGTGAAAGCATCAGCACGCAGGTGGCGAAGATGCCGACGCACAAGCAGTTCCTCGACAGCTATTGCCTGATTCCCGACGACCGGCTTCCGACGGCCGGCGCGAAGTAGCGCAAGAAGTTTCGCCGGCGGGTCGCGGTCCGTCCGTCAGGCCGCCATGCTTCAGGCAGCGATGGCGTCGTAGACCACCACTTTTTCCCACAGGTGGGAGCAGTCCTCGACGAATTTCTTGTGGACCGGGTGGTCCTGGTAGGCCTTCTGGCCCGCGAGGTCGTCAAAGAACAGCATTTCTGAGGCGCTGAAACTGTTATCCACCACGTCGCGCTTCTCGGTGCTGGCCGGCACGCCGAAATGCGCGCCGCGCACCGTCTCGATTTTCGTCAGCGTGCGCAGTCCGGTCAGCAACCGGCCGAGGTCTTCCTTCGAGTCGGGATTCTTGAGCCAGAAGAACACGTGGTGGACCAGCTTGGGGTAGTTGCTCACGGCTGCGGATGCTCCGGCATTGGCGACCGCGGCGGCACCGGCGGTGGCGATGAAAGTGCGTCGTGTGTTCATGCGCTCAACTCGGATGTCAGTGCGGAATGCGGTGCCGCGAGCTTCTCGTAGGCTGCCTCGAGCGCGCGGCGGAAGCGCTCGTCGGCCAGCAGTGCGGGCGGCAACACCGCTTCGCACACCGCGAAACGTGAGACGTCGTCGCGTGCCACACCCGTGCATGCCGCGCCGAGTTGCGCGAGGCGGGCGGCGTCGGGATCCACGATGGCCACACCCGCCTTCGACTGGCGCGCGATGAAGCGCATCCACGCGGCGATGGGCATGACCAGGCGGTGCAGCGGACGGCCCGCCTGCAGGGCTTCCTCGATGGTGACGGTGAGGCGCACCGGGAGTTTCTTCGAGCCGTCCCAGGCGATCTGCGACAGCAGGTGGCGGATGCCCGGATTGCGGAATCTCGCCAGCACGGCGGAAATGTAGTGCGCGACGTCGAAGCCCGGTGGATTGCCGAGGCTTGGCGCGAGGTCCTCGATCATCAGCTTCTCGACGAATTGCGCGAGTTGCTCGTCGCGCATGGCGTCCGCCACCGACTCATGGCCGCGCAGCAGGCCGATGTACGTCAATGTGGAATGCGGGCCGTTCACCAGGCGCAGCTTGGCGCGATCGTATATGCCGACGTCCTTCGCCAGAGTCACGCCCACGGACTTCCAGTCCGCGTCGCGCATCGGCGCGAGATCTTCGATGACCCACTGGGTGAACGGCTCACGCTGGATGGGCCACTGGTCGATGAGCCCCGTGAGCTCCTGGGCCCGCTTGCGCAGTGCGTCGTCGGTGGCCGGGGTGATGCTATCGACCATGGTGCGCGGGCAGACGACTTCGCCCTCTATCCAGCGCGCCAGGTCCCGGTCGCGCGCCTCGGCAAACGCCACCAGCGCGCGGTGCAGGACCACGCCGTTTTGCGGCAGGTTGTCGCAGCTCAGCACGGTGAACGGCGGCACGCCCGCGGCGCGGCGGCGTGCCAGCGCCTCCACCAGCCAGCCGATGGTGCTGCGCGGCCCCTTGTCATTCGAACCATGGGGATGCGCCAGGTCATGCGCGATGTCGGCGTTGGCCAGGTCGAGCTGGTTCTTCGCGTCGAGGCAGTAACCCTTTTCCGTCACGGTCAGCGAAACGATGCGCGTGTCGCGCGAGGCGAGCCGCGCGAAGGCGGCCGCGGTATCGGTCGCACCGACCAGCAGTTCACGAATGGCACCGATGACGCGCGCGCGCGGCGCTGCGCCGAGCTCGAGCAGCGTGTACAGGCCCTGCTGCTCCGCGAGCGCATCGCGCAGCCCGGTGCTCTTGAGCGACAGCGCGCTGATCGCCCAGCGCTTGTCCGAATGGAGCAGCGTGTCGACATAGTAAGCCTGGTGCGCGCGGTGAAAGGCGCCAGGCCCGATGTGCACGATGCCGAAGCGTGTCGCGCCGCGATCGTAAGTCGGCACAACCGTGCCAGAGCGTGCGGCATGCAGGGCGGCCTCGGTGAGACGCGTCGGACTCATCAAGGATCCTTTACTAGTGATTGTGGCGCGGCGTCTTCTTCGCCACGCCGCGATATTTGACCGCAAGCTCCATGACAGCCCCAGTGTCGAGCTGGCCCACGGTGTTGCGATAGATCTCCTGCCACGGCGTCGCGTTCTCCGGTACCGGCGGCAGGCCGTCCTTCTTGCGACGCGCGATTTCCTCGTCGCTCACCAGCATGTTGCAAGTGCCGGCGGCGAGATCGATGTGGATGCGATCCCCGGTGCGCAGCCAGGCGAGACCGCCGCCGGCGGCGCTTTCCGGAGAACAATTGAGAATCGACGGGCTGTCCGAGGTTCCCGACTGGCGGCCGTCGCCGAGCGTCGGCAGGCTCATGATGCCGCGCTTGATCAGCGCATCCGGCGGCTGCATGTTCACGACCTCGGCCGATCCCGGCCAGCCCAGCGGGCCCGACCCGCGGATGACGAGGATCGTGTGCTCATCGATACCCAGCGAGGGATCGTTGATGCGCTCGTGGTAGTCGGTGGATCCATCGAACACGACCGCGCGGCACTCGAACGCGTCGCCGTCCTTGAGATACCGCTTGCGGAATTCAGGGGAAATCACGCTGGTCTTCATGATTGCGAAATCGAACAGGTTACCTTTCAAGACGAGGAACCCGGCCTTTTCCTGCACTGGCTTCTCATAGCTGGTGATGACCTCGCGATCCACCGAGGCTCGTCCGGCGATGTTTTCGGCCAGGGTGCGGCCCGTCACGGTGAGCGTGCCGCCGTCGATCTTCCCGACGCGCAAAAGCTCCGTTAACACCGCCGGCACACCGCCGGCGCGATGGAAGCGCTCGCCGAGGTATTTGCCCGCGGGCTGCATGTTCACGATCAGCGGCAGGTCGCGCCCGAACTTCGTCCAGTCATCCGGCGTGATTTCGATGCCCGCGTGGCGCGCCATGGCATTGAGGTGCGGCTGCGCATTGGTCGATCCGCCGATTGCGGCAATCGCGGCGATGGCGTTCAGGAAGGCCTGGCGCGTGAGGATTTTCGACGGCTTGAGGTCCTCATAGGCCATTTCCACGATGCGCTTGCCCGTGGCATGCGAGATCTGCCCGCGCTCGCGATACGGCGCGGGAATGGCCGCGCATCCGGGCAGCGACATGCCGAGCACCTCGGCCACCGCGTTCATGGTCGAAGCCGTGCCCATGGTGTTGCAGTGGCCCAGCGACGGCGCCGAGGCCGCCGCGGCATCGAGGAATTGCTGCTCGTTGATCTGGCCGGCGGCGAGCTTGCGGCGCGAGCGCCAGATGACGGTGCCCGAACCCACGAGATCGCCCTCGTGCCAGCCATCGAGCATCGGTCCGCCCGACAACACGATGGCCGGGATGTCCACGGTCGAGGCGGCCATGATCTGCGCCGGCGTGGTCTTGTCGCAGCCGGTGGTCAGAACCACCGCGTCGATGGGATAGCCGTGCAGGATTTCCACCAGGCCCAGGTAGGCCAGGTTGCGATCCAGCGCCGCGGTCGGGCGGCGGCAGTTCTCGAAGATCGGGTGCAGCGGGAATTCCATGGGCACACCGCCCGCATCGCGGATGCCCTCGCGCACGCGCTTGACCGTGTCCAGGTGCACGCGGTTGCAGGGCGTGAGATCGCCGCCGGTCTGCGCGATGCCGATGATGGGCCTGCCGGACAGCAACTCGTCGGCCGTCAGGCCGTAGTTCATGAAGCGTTCCAGGTACAACGCCACCATGTCGAGATGCTTGGGATCGGCGAACCAGTCGCGCGAGCGGAAGCGGCGCTTGGGAGTATCAGATGCCATGGGTCACGACTCTCTGCGGAAGTCCCGGCACGTCAACGCGCGCGCGGAACAATCCACCGGCGAGCGGCTGCGATTTCCTTTCCTCGGCGCTGAGCGCGACATGCGCGGTAGTGATGTAAAGGGTCTTGAGATCGTCGTCACCGAAGGCGGCCTTGGTGACGGCGGAGCAGGGCAGGCGCAGCGTACTGAGCAACTCGCCCTGCGGCGAATAACGCTGCAGGCCCCAGCCACCGAACACGCCGGTCCAGATGCAGCCCTCGGTGTCCACGATGGGGCCATCCGGGTAACCGGTACCGGCCGGCAGGCGTGCGAACACGCGCTTGTTCGACAGCGTCCCGGAGCGACCGCGGTCGAAGGCGTAGATGACGCCTGCGAGCGTGTCCGTGTGATACAGCACGCGTCCGTCGGGGCTTTCCGTTGGACCATTGCTCACGACGTAGCCGGGATCGCGCCGCACGCAACCCTCATCGCCGAGCTGGTAGAGCGCGCCGCTCGGATCTTCTTCGTTGTCGTCCATCGAACCGAACCACAGGAAGCCCTCCGAGTCGACGAAACCGTCATTGAGCCGATTGTTCGGCGCATGCGGTTCGACCACGTGCAGCAGCACGAAGTTGCCGGTCTCGGGATTGAACGAATGCAGCCCGGTCTTCAGGCCGGCGATCCAGCCCGTGCGCGTGGGCAGCAGGAATCCGATGCGGGCCGGTGCGGGCCAGGAACGTTTCTCGCCGTTGGGCCCGAAACGATGGATGGCGGGTGCCTTGATGTCGACGAACCAGAGCGCCCGATCCACGGAGGACCAGACCGGTCCTTCACCAAGCACCGCTTCGACTGGCCAGGCGCACTCGACGTTCGACATCGAGTGGATTCTAGCGGTAACCGGCGTCGACCCAGTAGTTGTGGGCGGTGCACATCGCGGCGTCGGCCGAAGCAAGGAACAACACCATGGCCGCCACGTGGCACGGGTCGACGCGTTGCTTGATGCACTGCTGCGCGAGGATCTTGGCTTCCTCTTCCGGCGTGTGCCACAGCTTCATCTGGCGCGGCGTGCGGATCGCCCCCGGCACCACGCAGTTGACGCGGATGTTGGCCTCGCCGAGATCGCGCGCCAGCGCGCGCGTCATGCCTTCGATGCCGGCCTTGGCCGTCTCGTAGATGGACAGCTCGGGCAGCGACAGGTGCCAGGACACCGAGCCCAGGTTGATGATGGAACCGCCGCCAGCCTTCTTCATGCCGGCCGAGACCGCCTGCGCGGCAAAGAACAGGTGGCGCAGGTTCACGGCCACGCGGTTCTCCCAGTACTCGGGCGTGACCTCCTCGAACTTGTGGCGGTCGTCGTTCGCGGCGTTGTTCACCAGCACGCTGATCGATCCGGCTTCGCGCTCGATGGCCGCCAGCGCTTCGCGCAGCGCGCCCGTGTTGGTGATGTCGCATTTCACGAACTTCGCGCCATTGCCGAGCCGCGCGGCCAGCGCCTTCGAATCATTCTCGGCGACGTCGAGGAAGAACACCTGCGACTTCTGACGCACGAAGCTTTCGACGATGACCTCGCCGATGCCGGAGCCACCACCGGTGACTACGACAGTCTTGTTGGCGAGAGAGGGATAAACAGCGTGCGTCATACTTGTTAACTCAGGCCCAGGTGTAGCTGGTCTTTACTTGCGTGTAGAACTCGACCGCCGCGAAGCCCTGCTCGCGCGGTCCGTAACTCGATTTGCGCGTGCCGCCGAACGGCACGTGGTAGTCCACGCCGGCGGTCGGCAGGTTGGTCATGACCATGCCGGCGCGCACGTTGCGCACGAAGTGGCGCGCGTACTTGAGCGAGGTGGTCATGATGCCGGCCGAGAGGCCGAATTCGCCGGCGTTGGCCGCGGCCAGTGCCTCGTCGTAGTCCTTGACGCGCACGGTCGAGGCGACCGGGCCGAACACCTCTTCGCAGTTGATGCGCATGTCGAGCCTGGTGTCCGCGATCAGCGCGGGCGACACGTAGTAGCCGGGCTTGTCCAGTTTCAGTGCCTCGCCGCCGACGATCTTGCGGCCGCCTTCCCTGGTGGCGATGTCCACATAAGAAAGAGTGGTCTCGAGCTGCGCCTGGCTGGCCAGCGGGCCCATCTGCGTGTCGGCCGCCAGCGCCTCGCCCACCTTGAGAGCCTTGACGCGCGCGGCCAGCGCCTCGACGAATTTGTCGTGGATGTTCTGCGTGACGATGATGCGGCTCGAGGCCGTGCAGCGCTGGCCGGTGGCGAAGAAACCGCCGTCGAGCGCGCACTGCACCGCGCGGTCGAGCTCGCAGTCGTCCAGAACCACCAGCGGATTTTTGCCGCCCATCTCGAGCTGCACGCGCGCGTTGTGCGACATCGCGGCTTTCGCGACGCCTGCGCCGGTGCTCTGGCCGCCGGTGAACGAGACACCGGCAACGTCCGGATGCTCGACCAGCGCCGCGCCCATGGCGCCACCGCCGAGGATCAGGTTGAACACGCCCTTGGGGAAGCCGGCCTCGTGGATGATCTCGGTCATCGCATGCGCGGTCGCCGGCGTCAGCGACGCGGGCTTGAGCACCACGGTGTTGCCGAAGGCGAGCGCGGGCGCGCTCTTCCACGCCGGGATCGCGATCGGGAAATTCCACGGCGTGATCATGCCGAACACGCCGAGCGGCTCGCGATAGGTTTCCACGGCGACGCCGGGACGCGTGGAATCCACGGTCACGCCGTGGCGGCGCAGTGCCTCGCCGGCCATGAACTTGAAGATGCGCGCGGCGCGCATGACTTCGCCCTTGCCCTCGGGGAAGGTCTTGCCTTCTTCGCGCGACAGCAGGCGGCCGAGCTCGTCGGCGCGCGCCATGATCAGCGCCCCCACCTTGTCGAGCAGGTCGGAGCGCACTTCGGGGCTGGCGTTCGCCCAGGCGGGGAACGCGGCCTTCGCGGCGGCCACGGCACTATCTACCGTCTTCTTGTCGCCGCCCGGCGCCTGCGCGACGATGTCGCGGGTGTCTGAGGGGTTGAGGCTGTCGGAGGCGGGGGAGCCCGCGACCCATTGCCCATCGATGTAATGGGTAAGCTGCTTGGTGTCACTCATCGGGGTGCTTCCATTCAATTGTTCAGGAGGCCGCGACGCGCCAGGTTGCGCATCAGGTCGGCGATGCCGAAAGACCAGGCCGGGGCCTGGTCGCAGGTGGTAACCCGGTTCTCGAGTACGCCGAGCTTCTCGCTCGACACGCGCACCACGTCACCCGGCTTGTGGGTGAAGCCCTGGCCGGGCGCGCCGCGATCGACGATGGGCGCGAACATGGTGCCGAGAAACAATGCAAAACCGTCCGGGTAGCAGTGATGTTTGCCGATGGTCTGACCCACCAGTTCTGTCGGGTCCCGGCTGATCTGTGACATCGAGCTCTGGCCGTCGAGCCTGAAGCCCTCGTCGCCCAGGATCTCGAGCTTTACGGTGCATTTACGCACGTCGTCGAGCGTGAACCTGCCGTCGAACATGCGGATGAACGGGCCGATGGCGCAGGAGGCGTTGTTGTCCTTGGCCTTGCCGAGCAGCAGCGCGCTGCGGCCTTCGATGTCGCGCAGGTTGACGTCGTTGCCGAGCGTCGCGCCCAGGATGCGGCCGGCGCTATCTACCGCGAGCACGATCTCCGGCTCGGGGTTGTTCCAGGCCGAATCGGAGCGCACGCCGATCCAGTCGCCCCAGCCCACCGAGGACAGCGGCGGCGACTTGGTGAAGATTTCCGCGTCAGGACCGATCGCCACTTCCAGATACTGCGACCACAGGCCGTCGCCGATCAGCACCTGCTTGAGCTTCTGTGCGTTTTCGGAGCCGGGCTTCACCGAGCGGATGTCGGCGCCGATGCGTTCACGCAGGCTGCCGCGCAGCGCCTCGGCCTTGCTGGCATCGCCGCGGCAGCGTTCCTCGATTACGCGCTCGATGGCGGAGATCGCGAAGGTCACGCCGCTGGCCTTGATGCACTGCAGGTCGAACGGCGAGAGCAGGCGCGGCTCCCGCGCCTGGTCGAACTGCCGCGCGAGTCCCAGCGACTCGAGCGCGCCGAGATCCTTGCCGGGCGGAACCGTGCCATTCCAGCCATTGAGCAGCTGCGACACCGTCGCGGCATGGGCCGAGACGTCGCGCACGCGGCCGTCGACCACGACCACGGGAGTCGGGCCATCGGCTGTGAGCAATCGGCCGACGAAAATCGCCTGCCGCCAGTCGGACGGTAGATAGTCGAGCATGTTTTTCCGAGGAGAACCCGCGGCGCCAAGCCCCAAGCAATGGGCATTGGGCCGCGGGCCCGTTCTCAACAGTAACGCAGGATCAGGCAGCCGGTACCGGCTCCGTCCTCCAGAGCTTCTTCATGGACTCGAGGGTCATGTTCTTGCTCTCGGGAACGAACTTCCAGACGAAGAGCGCCGCCAACACGCTGAAGCCGCCGTACAGCCAGTAGGCGAAGCCGTGGTGGAAGGCGGCCGTGAGCGCCGAGTTGCCATCCATGATGTTGAAGGTGACCGTGACCACCCAGTTCATGAACCACTGCGCGGCCACGGCAATGGCCATGGCCTTGTCGCGGATCGAGTTCGGGAAGATCTCGGCGAGCATCACCCAGACCACCGGGCCCCACGACAGCGAGAAGCCCGCGATGTAGATGCAGACCACGATCAGCGCGCCCAGGGCCACCGAACCCGCGTTGAACATGAAGCCCAGCGCGATCATTGCCACCGCCATGATGATGGCTCCGAGGATCAGCAGCGGCTTGCGGCCCCACTTGTCCACGGTGACGGTCGCGATCAGGGTGAACACCACCATCACGATGCCCATGATGACCGTGCTGGCGAACGAGGCGTCGCCCTTGAAGCCCATGTTGTCGAACATCTGCGGCCCGTAGTAGAGCACCGCGTTGATGCCCACCAGCTGCTGGAAAGCGGACAGCAGAATGCCGACCACGATCACCAGGCCGCCGTACGAGAACAGGTGTCCGGCAGTCTCCTTGAGCGAAGCGTCGATCTCGGCGAGAACGATCTTGGCTTCTTCTTCGTTGGCGAGCTTGGCGAGAACCTCGCGCGCCTTGTCATTCTTGCCTTTGATCGCGAGGCCGCGCGGGGTCTCCGGGACGAAGAACAGCAGGAACACGAAGATGCCGGCCGGGATCGCGCAGCAGGCGAGCATCCAGCGCCAGCCCTGCTCGTGCACCCAATTCGGGTCGCCGTCGCCACCCCACTTCTTGATGAAGTAGTTGACGAAATAGGAAATCGTGATGCCGCTGACGATGGCGATCTGCTGGTAGGTCACCAGCGCGCCGCGCTTGGAGGGCGGTGCGATCTCGGCGATGTACATCGGCGCGAGCATCGACGCGAGGCCGATGCCCATGCCGCCGAACAGGCGATGACCGATGAAGTTGGTGATCGTGTCACCGAAGTGCACGTACGGCGCGTCCTGGAAGAACAGGTTCAGGAACCAGATGAGCGCGTTGATCAGCGGCGTGAGCACCGAGCCGAGGTGGCCGAGAGTGGACTCGGGCCAGGCGGAACCGAGCGAGGATATGAAGAACAGCACGCCGGCCACGATGAGACCGCCGCGGCGCCCGAGGAAGTGAGCCATGACGCCGCCGATGGCGCCGCCGATGAGGCAACCCCACAGCGCGCCGGCGATGGTGAATCCTTCGAGGCTGAGCCGCGCACCTTCTTCGAGGTGCATCGGCGCGACGAAATTCATCTTGATGGAATCGGTGGCGCCGGAGATGACGGCGGAGTCGTAACCGAAGAGCAATCCGCCGAGCGCGGCGATGATAGTTAGAGTGACTAGAAGCCCGGTGTGCGTGGATGCGGCGGGTACCTGGGACGGTGTTTGAGACACGCGCTATCTCCTTGAGAAGGTTATATTTTTCGACCCCGCTGGCGTGCGCATTCCGCGCCCCCCGTACAGCGGTCGGGGAAGCCTAGTGATAGCGGTATCAGATAGCAAGCCGGGCGGCGAAGGCCTGCGGCTCGCGTGCCACGGATAAGTTAAGGCTTGCGCGGTGGCGCGACCGAGTCTCGTTTGACGAGCACATAAGGCACCAGGTGATCCACCGCCTGCGCGACGTGGCGATCCTTAGGGCGACGGATCTTGTGCAGCAGCAGGTTGATCGCGGCCTCGGCCATGGCCGCGATGGGCTGACGGATGGTGGTGAGTTCGGGCCACACCGTGGTGGCGATGGGCGTGTCGTCGTATCCGACGACGGATATGTCGCGCGGCACGTCGAGCCCACGCCGATGCGCCACCGAGATCGCGGCGGCCGCCATGTCGTCGTTGCTGGCGAAGATGGCGGTGGGAATGCGCTTGCGCGCCAGCAGCTTCTCCGCTGCCTCGAGACCGGACTTGTAGGTGAAGAAGCCCTGGATCACGAGCCCGGGGTCGACTTCGTGGCCGGCTTCTTCCATGGCCGCCTCGAAACCGGCGAGGCGCTGCGCGCTCGCGGTCTGCGTCGGCTGGCCCTTGATGAAGGCGATGCGCGAATGGCCCTGTGCAATCAGGTGCTGGGTCATTTCGCGCGCGGCGTTGAAGTCATCGATGCGCACGCAGGACACGTCTTCGCGCGCCTTGCCGGTGGCCAGCGCCACCGCGGGCACGCCTTCGGCGGCGAAGGCGGCAGCAATTGCCTTCGACTCGCACAGCGGCGGCGGCAGGATCACGCCGGCGATGCCTTCGGAGAGTTTCTGTGCCGCGGTTTTTTCCTGCGCGGGCTTGAGATTGTCCCAGCGGTCGAGCACCAGCTGCGCGGCGGTACGATGCGAGCCATCGAGCGCGCCCACCAGCATCTCGGAAAGGTACGAGGCGCTGGGATTGGAATAGATGAGTGCGATGCGCGTGTCGCGCGCGCCGGCCAGCAGCCGCGCCGCGGGATTCGGTCGATAGTTGAGCGCACGCACGGCTTCCATGACGAGCTCGCGCGTCGAATCGCGCACGTTGCTC
>Ga0134122_10002724_pt1 | contig 13025 bp, 9 predicted proteins | sample KB302_FD_96461 | JGI IMG/M metagenome (GOLD analysis project Ga0134122, IMG submission 96461) | Terrestrial soil microbial communities without Nitrogen fertilizer from Kellogg Biological Station, Michigan, USA - KB3-0-2 | ecosystem: Environmental > Terrestrial > Soil > Unclassified ...
AACAGCGAGGGCGCCGACGAGGTCTTCGGCAAGGAGAAGACCGAGGCCGCCGCCCGTCTGATCAAGGCCATCTGAGGCCGCCAAGCCCTCACTTCCCCGGGCCCCTCCTCTCTCATCCCCTCCCTTCCCTCCACCGGGAAGGAGGGAGAAGAAACAGAAGGTGGGGGCACCGCAACTCTGGTCCCACTCTTGCGTAGCTCAAGGGGGGACTTGTCTCCTTACAAGGCGCAAAGCCAGAATCGACATCCGTGGCCGACCACAGGAATCTTCGGCTTTTACCGGGCGAGAGGAGATCGGAAGGGGAACGCCTGGATCGATTCCTCACAGATCTCGCGGACCCCGGCCTCATCAACTCGCTGCGGCAGGACGAGCAGCACCGGAAACGAGCGTGGCTCGTCACCGCGGCGCTCGTCCTTGGCCTGATCCTCGGCGGCGGTGGGGTGCTGCTGGTCCTCCGGCCTTGGAGGGCCGGGCCGCAGGCAACGACAACACCCCGGAACACCGCCGCGGAAGTGACGGCCCGCGTCCTCGTCAGCCAGGGTCAGAAGCTCATGCGGGGGAAAGAGCTAGAGAGAGCATGGACCGATCTCCGGCTGGCAACCGAGCTGGCGCCCAACCTGCTGGATGCCTGGGATGCTCTCGGTCTGGCGTACTTCTACGGCAGCCAGACGGCCGACTCCGAGCGCGCCATGCGCCGGTGCCTGGAGATCGATCCCGGTTACACCCGCGCTTATCACGTCCTGGCCCACATCAGCTTTTACGCTGGAGATTGGGCACAGGCCAGGGAATACCTGACGATGGCTGGCAGGAGGGAGCGGACCTTCGCCCGCCTGGATCTGCTCGAGAACCGGTTTGACGCCGCCGCGCCGCTGATCCGCGAGCTCGTGCGGGAGGTGCCGGACGATCCGTACGTCCTGATCATGGAGAAGGCGCTCCGCACCGGGAAACTGACGCCGGAGCTGCGGCGGCTGCTCGAACCGACCTATCTGGTGAGCCGCAGCCCGGACGCCGCCTTGGGATGGCGCCTCTTCTACGGCCGGCGCTACGAGGAAGCCTCCGCCGCCTTCGGCCGGGCGCTCCGGCGGGCGCCCAACGACGGCTCGGCCACCATCGGCCGTGGGTGGTCCCTGCTCAAGCTCGGTACGCCGCGAGAGGCCCAGTCCGATTTCGAGAAGGCGCTCACCACCTGGCCGAGCAACTACAGCGCGCTGAACGGCATGGCCTGGAGCCTCAAAACCCAGGGGCAATCGGAAGGGGCCGTAAAACTCTGGCGGCGGGTGCTCGAGCTCCCCCACCGTCCACACGTCGAGATTCCCGAGAGCCTGAAGGGCCTCGGCACGGTCTATTACGAGCGCGGCGACTACTCGCGGGCCAACCTCTATCTCGCTCAGTCCGAGATACTGAATCCCTACGATCCGGAGACGGCGACGCTGCTCGAGAACACCGTGCAGAAGCTCTCCGCGCCCTGAAGCCGGACGTTCCCAAAGGCCGGTGTTATCCTCCCGGTCCAATGACTCCCGCCGGCATCCTGGCGCTCCTCGCCGCCTCTTTCGGTGCGGGCGCCATGAACGCGATGGCGGGGGGCGGCACCATCCTCACCTTTCCGACCCTGGTCTTCCTCGGCCTGCCTGCCATCACCGCCAATGCGACCTCCTGCGTGGCGCTGCTCCCCGGCGGTGCGGCCAGCTTGTTCGGGTATCGCCGAGAGGTGCGGGAACACCGGCGTTGGCTGCGGACGCTGTTCCTGCCCAGCCTGATCGGCGGCGCGATCGGCTCGGTCCTCCTGCTGCGCACCCCTGAGAAGACCTTCGCCTTCCTGGCGCCGATCCTCATCCTCTTCGCAACGGTCCTCTTCATGGCTCAGGGAGCTCTCTCGCGAAGAGCGTTGCAGGAGGAGCCGGCGGCGGAAGCGGATCCCTCCTCTCTGCCGGCCGGACGCTGGATCGCCGCTTCCCTCCTCCAACTCGGCGTGGCGATCTACGGCGGCTACTTCGGCGCGGGCATCGGCATCCTGATGCTGGCGCTGCTCGGCTTTCTCGGCCTCGCGAACATCCACGCCGCGAACGGCATCAAGAACGTCTTCAACCTCTGCATCAACGCCGTGGCGGCGGCGTACTTCATTTTCAAGGGCGCCGTCGCCTGGCCGGAGGCGCTGGTCCTCATCGCCGGCGGCATTCTGGGAGGCTACGGCGGCGCCCGCTTCGCCCGACGCATCGGCAAGGAGAAGGCGCGCGCCGCAGTGGTGGTGATCGGCCTGCTGGTGACGGGAATTCTGTTCTGGCAGCAAGTGGGAGGGTGACAGCCCCCTTCTCAGAAGAACCTCGAATCGTTTTCGCCCCGCCGGCCCTCACGCTGCAGCGATCCGACTTGCACGTTCCTGCGGATCGCATTAACCCTTACAGCTTCGCCACCGCCGCCCGGCGCTGGAGCTGGAGCACGTTGGCGTCCGGGTCTGCCACCACCCGCTGGGGCTCGAAGGGACAGCGGATGCGGACTTCCTTCGCCTCGCCCGCTCCGAGGACGATCGTGGTGCGCGCCTCCCGGTATTCGGGCGAGGCCTTTCCCTTATCGTCGAACCGCTCGCCGCGGGTAGCCGCCACCTCGACCGGCATGCGGCCCGTGCCGGCGTTTTCCACGCGGACGGTGACCTCCCATCCACCCTGATCGAGCGGCTGCTTGCTGGCGTCCTCGAAGCGATACTCGGGGACGACCGTGGCGAAGAACCACTGGTGAACGAGATCGTCGAAGGCCTTGGGATCGGGTGCGGAGGGCCGCATCACGGCCACGAAGTCCTCGATCACCGGATGGTCGGGATTGCCGTGATAGATCCGGAAGAAGCGCTGGACGCCGGCGAGGAAGGCTTCCTTCCCCATCTGGCGATAGAGCATCCAGAGCGCCCAGGCGCCCTTGTCGTAGATGACCGCCACGTCGCCCTGGCGGCCCCCGAGCTCCAGGGTTTCGGCCAGCGGCTTCTCGGTGCCCGGCTGGCGGAGCTCGCCATAGTCGGCCTCGATCTGCCTGGCGTAGAACTGCCGCGCCTGAGTACCCCGAATCTGCTCCAGGAGCATCAGGGTGGCGAAGTTGGCCGCGCCTTCGGCGAGGACGATGCCGCCCGGCCCCTTTCCACCCTGCACGATATGGCCCCACCACTGGTGGGCCGACTCGTGCGCCGCGATGGTGAACGCCGTATCGTTCTCCGGCGTCGGCCGGAAGAGGAAACCGATACCTTCGGAGAAGAAGATGTTGGTGGCGTTGCCCCGGCCATACTCGGCGACGGCGGGGAACTCGTTGAGCCGCAGCTCGCGCCACGGATACGGCGCGTACCATGCGGCGTAGTAGCGGCGCGCGCCGTTCAGCGCCGCGAGCAGGCTGTCCACGTTGTAGGGGTGCCCCGGATAGTAGAAGACAGCGGTGCCGGGCCCTCGCTTCACGGCCCAGCGGCCGGCGGCGATGTTGAAGACCCGCACCGGGTAGTCGCTCTCCCAGACCGTCGTGCGCCGGCCGGCCTCGACCGTCTCCCGGGTCAGGATTCCCGTCGAATTGACCGTGTACTCGGCCGGAGCGGTGATCCGCAGCCGTTGGACGAAGGCCGAGCGGTCGAGGTCGGCGTCGGTCACCCCGTCGTAGAAATGCGGCGGATAGATCTTCGGCTCGGAAAGGTTTTTCTCATCCACGCCGATCTTGGGGTTGAAGCCGATCGTCGGCACGAAGTCGGGATTGCGTCCGGTGAGGATCACTCCCGAAGGAAGGATGAACTCGCCGAGCTCCAGGTTGCCGCCGTTCTTCGAGATGCCGGAGAGCATGGTGCCCCGATATTTGAAGCCCAGCCTGACCGACTGGCCGGGCGCGAGCGGCTGCCGCAGGCGGAAGACATACAGGTGAGAGCGGTCCTCGGGCTGCAACGGCCGGCCGTCGAGAGTCCAGGAGAGGCCCCTCCAGGCGGTACCGCCGGTAACCGGAAACCAGTACAACGGCTCTTCCTTCTGGTTCTGCAGGTCGTAGAAGCCGCTGACGCCGAAGCCGCGCGTGGCGGGATCGAGATCGACGTCCATTTCCACCCGCGTCAGGTAAGGGAGCGGCTGGTCCACCCAGGTGGCGAGATTCTTCCGCCAGTAGTCCTTGTGCTCCTTCTCCACCGCCGCGCCCTGAAATCCCTGGTTCACCTGCGCGTAGAGGGTGAAGCCGAGCACCAGGACCGGCAGGGACAGCGCGCCGGCCGTCAGCAGCGTCCGCCGCCGTTCGGCAGGAGGCAGCACGGGGTGCAGACGGTCGCGGTCACGACGGTTGAGGAACCGTATGGCGATCCAGCCGAACAGGGCCGCGAGGGCGAGGACGAAGAGCCGGTTGAGCACCACCGCCGAGCGGTCGAGCTGTAACAATCCCATGTCGGTCCACGGAATGGCGTAGCCCAGGCGGGTGGCCCCGAGCAGGACCCAGTTGCCCGGCCAGCTCATGTGGCCGCGGACGAGCAGGAAGCCGGTCAGGATGGCGGCCGCGATCCCGAGGGCATAGGTGGTGTAGCGGCTCCGGGTGAGCGAGTGAAGCGCCGCCACGAACGCGATCCAGACGAGGAGCGTCGGCGTCAGCAGCAGACCCCAGACGATCAGGAAAGGACCGAGCGCCCAGGGGACCTTTCCGGGCCCCAGGATCACCATGCTGGCCACGGCGAGAGCGCCGAGCAGGGCGACCCCCAGCACCGCGAGGTTCGCCAACGTCTTGCCCACCACGATCGATCCCGTGGCGGCGGGCGTCGAGTGGAAAACGGGAGCGATCCCCGTCGACGTCTCACGCTCCAGCGACTCGACCGTGTAGAAAAGAAAGAGCAGTCCCAGGGCCAGGGTCAGGAAAGTGGCCGCGTAGAGCGCCGCCGTGCCGGGCGTCCACAGGATGGGGCTCTGGAAATCGTCTCGACCTCCGCGGGCGTCCCGGTAGAGAATGAAGAGAAACACCAGGATGAACGGAATGAAGATGTACAGGCCCGGCTGGGACCGCAGCTCCCGCAGCTCGAAGCGGGCCACCGCGAGGGTGCCGGAAAGGAAGCGAGGCGGCCGCGAGGCCATGCTCAGGGAGGAGAGAGGCCGGGCCTCCACGGCTCCGGCCAACCGTGACGGCTCCTCAGCCCGCCGCGTGCGCGCCGCCCGGCGCAAGCGCCGCGTGAAATGGAGCCGGGAGAGGTCCACGAACACCAACCCCAGGACGGCGAAAGCCGCCCGGCTCAGCAGGAACGGCACGTCGTAGGAGACCGGCCGGGTGTTGTAGAAGGCAATGCCGCGGTCTACGAACAGCCAGCTCTCCTTGAGCCAGCGAAAGCCCGAGGGATCCACGTAGCGGAGAACGTCCGAGACCGCGGGGCTGATGCGCGGTGGATACGTGCCCCATAGAAAGCTCTGGCAGAGCAGGAAGAGGATCACCGGAAACAGAAAGACCAGGATCGGCCGTTCCGTCCAGCGGCCGATGGCGAACGTCAACCCCGCCGTGAAGATGACGGCCGGCAACAGGAAGATCAGCAGGGGGCGCAAGTAACCGATCGCATGGAACGGCCCGTAGATCTCGGGAAAGCCCGCGTCGGGCAGGAGATGGCTGAGCAGCCCCGTGCTCACCGGGAGCACCAGCACTCCCGCGAGACAGGCGAGCAGGGCGGCGAGGAACTTTCCCCAGACGTACTCGCCCGGCCGCAGCGGCGTCGAATGCAACAGGTCGCCGACCTTGTACTCATGGTCGCGGATCAGCGGCATGCCGGCCGCCACCGCCACGAAGAACGAGACCATGAAGAAGGCAATCAGGGCGTAGACGTAAGCGGTCTGGAACTCGGAGTCCACCCAGGCCTTGTTGCCGCCCAGAGAAGTGTCGATCGAACGAAAGATCCAGTCTCCTCGCGACATCATCCAGCCATTCCATACCATCAGCGCCGCAAAGATCAGGAACAGAGGACGGCGCAGGCTCTCCCGCAGATCGAGGCCGGCGACCAGCCGGAGCCGGCGGAAGCTGAAGCCTTGGTCAGGCGACTGGGAGCGGGCGACGGCGTGATGTCTCGAGAGCGGGCGTTCCATGAAGCGTCTCCAGCATCACTACGGAAGTCCGCCTGGAGGGTTTCAGGAGAGTGCCCGCAACCTCCCCAACAAGGCCGTGAAGTCCTCCGGCGGCCGCTCCTCGAAGCGCAACAGCCTTTCCGTGCGGGGATGCACGAAGCCGAGCATCGCGGCGTGGAGCATCGGCCGGGAGGCCGGCAGGAGGGAACCGCGCCAGCCGCGGACGTAGACCGTCTCCCCCACCAGCGGATGGCCCGCCTCGGCGAGGTGGATGCGGATCTGGTGCTGCCGGCCGGTCTCGAGCTCGCAGGCGACGAGAGTCGCCTTGGGCAGCCGCTCCAGGACGAGCACGCGGGTGACGGCCTCTCGGGCCTCCGCCGGCGGCTCGCCGCGGGCCGGACGGAAGACGCCCCAGGAGCCGCGCAGGCCGTCGCCGCGGTCGGGCACCAGCAGGGTCTCGTAGACGGCGTCCTCCGCCGCGCCATGGACGATGGCGAGGTAGCGCCGGGTGACCGTGTGAGCGGCGAGCTGACGCTGGAGATGACGCTGGGCCGGCACGCTGCGAGCGAAGACGACGAGGCCCGAAGTCTCCTTGTCCAGACGCTGCACGGCACGCAGGGTGAGATTGCCCGGCCGGCCGCGCCCCGCCTCGACGCGGCGGACGGCCACCCGCGTGAGGGCGAGCAGCGTGTCGCGGTCGTCGCGCTCGAAGGGCACGGTCAGCAGGCCGGCCGGCTTGCGGACCACGACCACCTCGGCGTCCAGGTGCACGATGAGATCGGTGAGCGCCGCCGCGCGCCGCGCCGGTCCCGCGAGTCGCAGCTCGACGCGCTCGCCCGCGCTCATCCGCCGCGCGGGATCGATGGCCGCGGCGCCGTCCACCCAGACACGCCCGTCGCGGCAGAGATCTCGCGCCTTGCTCCATGATATGCCGGGGGTGCCGGGGAGGATCTCGCGCACCAGGGCGGCGAGGGTGAGGCCGGCCTGGGTGTCGGAGATCGTCAGGGAAGGATCATGATGGCTGGACCGGGAGGCGTCCCCATGCTTCACGCCCGCAGTCTAGCGCAGGGCCGACCAGCCGCATACCTTCCGGGTGTTGCCAATTGATCAGCCGGACGGGCGCTTATGGACGGACCGGATTTTCACTGCGTCATAGCCGACGCTGAACCGGCCTTCTGCCTTGTTGAAGCCGGCACTTCCTCCGGCCTTCATGATCGTGGTGATCCAAGCCTGAGCGATGGTGGGGTCGGCGACCGGATAGCTAATACCTGTGACACTGGTGTCCAGGTTCAGCAAAATCCAACCGAAGTTGGCAGGTGGAGACGGATCGGCGCCGATGACGTTGCCGCCAGCCAGGCTGACCCGCGTCTGGCTCAGTGGAAACCACGCCGGGTTGCCGGCGCAGCTATGGGGACCGTTAGCTCCCGTCGGCACCGTCTTCGAGTCGCGCCACACGATCAGGTCCGTACCGCCGTTGAAGAGGCCGCCGTTGATGTAGCGGGCCGCGAATATGTCTGCCAGCGGCTCGCGCTGGTCCTGGCCCGCCACCGCCGCGTAACGGCCGTAGAAGGTGTACTCGCCGGGCATGAAGGGACAGATATGGTTCGAACAGGCGCGCGGCAACTACCATGCCATGAAAAACTACCAAGGAGAGGCGTCACAGCGGGAGTACCTCGCCAGCATCGATGCTCAAGAGGGGAAGCTCGGCCAGGCCCAAGGAGAGTACGAGAAGGCCATCGAGCTATACGACACCTTCGACGACCGGTCGTCGAAGGCCATGGCGATCGGGAACCTTGGCTCCATCCTGGCGAAGCTCGGAGACCTCGACGGAGCTGCAGGACACCTGGAAACAGCGATCGGAATCTTTGAGGACATACAGGACAAGAAGCAGGAAGCTGCTCACCGGTGCACGCTTTCCTGGGTATATCTGCAGAAGCTGGAGATCAGGAAGGCGCAAAGCTCTCTAGCCGAGTGTCTCGAGCTCGCACGGACCGTTGAGTCCGCCCTGGAATATTTCGATCAGCAAGGGATGCTGGACGACGAAGCGCTGGCCGAAGTAATGCTGGCGCGGGTATATCTGGCGCAGGGAGAGCCGCGGAAGGCCTGGACCTTCATCGACGAGGTCAAAGGGCGCGCGAGCGAGGCTCTCAAGTTACGCGTTCAGGTCGCCCTTGTAGAAGCACGTACCAATGCGGCTCTGGGAAATCTATCGGAAGCCCGCAGGCTCATAGACAGCGAGCTCCCTCGGACAAGGCAACAGCCGAGGCTCAGAGTGGAGACTCTTCTGGCGCAGGGAGAGCTGGAGATGACTCATGGCGATCGGAATAAAGGCCGCGAGCTGCTCTCGCTAGTGGAAGAGGAGGCCAGAAGACACCGCTACGGGCTTGTCGAGAAAAAGGCGGCACGGCTGCGGTCCGGCTCGTAGACTCCTCCATCCTCAATTCCAGGCTCCTCCGCCACTCTCTGCAGGCCCTCAGATCCGTACGCTGTTTGAACGCGGAAAAAGAGGTCCGCTATAGTAGCCAGCTCTGGACCTGGCGGCCTCCACGTCCACACCCCGACCCATGACCCCACCCGCCCGTCTCCGAAATGAGTTACAGGCCGCGGCCCGCCTCGCGGCGCCGGTGGCGCTGGTGCAGCTCGGGATCATGTCCATGGGCGTGGTGGATACCATCATGCTCGGACATCTCTCGGCCGGGGCACTGGCGGCGGGAGCGTTGGGGCACATGATCACCATAACGCTCATGATGCTGGGATACGGCATCCTCTCGGCGCTCGATCCCCTGGTCTCCCAGGCCCACGGTGCCGGCGACACCCGCGCCGTCGGCAATCATTTGCAGCGCGGCCTGGTGATGGCCGCAGCGCTGATCGTTCCTTTCGCTCTCGCCGTATGGGACGTGCGAGGGCTCCTGCGTTTCCTGGGCCAGCCGGCCGCGGTGGTCGGCGATGCCGCCGCCTTCGCCCGCGCCATCATCTGGGGGACCCTCCCCTACTTCCTCTTCGTGGTCCTGCGGCAGACCTTGCAGTCGATGAGCGTGATACGGCCGGCCATGATCGCCATGATCATCGGCAACGTGGCGAACGTGCTGGGGAACTACATTCTCATCTTCGGCCACTTCGGCGCTCCCGCCCTGGGAGTGGCGGGCTCGGCGTACTCCACTTCGATCTGCCGCTGGTTGATGTTCCTCTATCTGCTCGCGGCCTCGCGGCGCCAGCTCGCTCCCTACTGGCGGGGCTTCACGGCCGAGGCGCTGGCAATGCGCGGACACCGCCTGATGCTGCGCATCGGCCTACCGATCGGCTTCCACAACTCGGTGGAGCTGCTCGTATTCGTGACCGTGGCATTTCTCATGGGGCGCATGGGTGTGCACGAGCTGGGCGGCCACCAGATCGCCATCAATCTGGCGAGCCTGTCGTTCATGGTGCCCTGGGGCATCTCCGGCGCCGCCACCACGCGGGTGGGCAACGCCATCGGCCGGGGAGACATGCCGGCGGCCCGCCTCGCCGCCGCGGCCTGCCTGCTGCTCGGCGGCGGCGTGATGGTGATCTTCGCAGTTCTCTTCGCCAGCTTCCCGGAAGCCCTGGCGCGGCTCTACACGCGGGATGCCGGGGTGATCGCCATGGCGGCGGCTCTGCTCCCCATCGCCGCCGTCTTCCAGGTGTTCGACGGCGTTCAGGTGGTGGGATCCGGCGTGCTCCGCGGCGCGGCGGACACGGCCTTCCCCGCCGGCATCGCCCTCGTGGGCTTCTGGGCGATCGGCCTGCCGGCCGGCTGGGCGCTCGGCTTCCCGGGAGGCCTGGGTCCGCGCGGACTGTGGTGGGGGCTCACGGCCGGCCTCGCCGCCGTGGCCATCCTCTTCCTGGCGCGCATCGCCTTTCGTTTCCGCGGCACGATCGCACGCGTGGCCCCGGAGGTTCACATATGAGCTTCAAAGACCACTTCTCCGGCCACGCCGAGAGCTACGCCTCGTTCCGGCCGCGCTACTCGCCGCAGTTGTTCGACTTCGCGGCCTCGCTCCCCCGCCGTCGCGACCTGGCCTGGGACTGCGCCACCGGCAACGGCCAGGCGGCCGTGGACCTCGCGGAGCGCTTCGTGCGCGTCATCGCCACCGACGCCTCGGAGCAGCAGATCGCGCTGGCGGTGCCTCACCCCCGAGTCGAGTACCGGCGAGCCCTGGCGGAGGACTCGGGCCTCGCGAGCGGCTCGGTGGACCTCGTCACCGTCGCCTCGGCGGCGCACTGGCTCGACTTCGACCGCTTCTACGCCGAGGTCGAGCGGGTGCTCGCCCCCGGGGGCGCCCTGGCCGTGTGGACCTACAATCTGCCGAGGATCGCGCCGGAGCTGGACCCTCTCGTCGATCGCCTGGCGCGCAACCTCGTCGGTCCCTACTGGCCGCCGGAGCGCCGCTGGGTGAACGAGGAGTACCGCACGCTGCCGTTTCCGTTCGCCGAGGTGGAGGTCCCCGCCTTGTGGATGGAGGAGCGCTGGAGCCTCGATCGCTTCCTCCACTACGTTGGCACCTGGTCCGCCACCACCCGCTACCTGCAGGCGAACGGGCGCGACCCCCGCGAGCTGATCCGCGGGGAGCTGGAGAGCGCCTGGGGGGATCCGGATTCGCCACGGACCATCCGCTGGCCGTTGATGATGCGTGCCGGCTACCCGCGGGTTGGTGTAGATTTCCCCGCGCAATAATGATCACGGCCCTGATCAGCCGTAAGGGCGGAGTCGGCAAGACGACGACCGCCGTGAACCTCTCGGCCACGCTGGCGGCGCAGGGGCTGCGCGTGCTGTTGGTGGACCTGGACAGCCAGTCCTCGGCGTCTCTCTCCCTCGGCGTCGAGCGGGCGAACCTGGCGCCCTCCGCGGCCGACGTGCTGCTCGGCGGGCTGCGGGCGGGCGAGGCCGTACGCCGGACGTCGGTTCCGGGGCTCAGCCTGATCACCGCCTCGGTGGATCTCATCCGGGCGGAGACGGAGCTCGCGGTCTTCCGCGGCAAGGAGGCGCGGCTCAAGGGGGCGCTGCATCCGATCGCCCGCGAGTACGACTTCATCTTCCTCGACTGCCCCCCTTCCCTCTCACTGCTGCCGGTCAACGCCGTGGTGGCCGCCGACACCTTCATGGTGCCGGTGTCTCCCCAGTTTCTCGCGGTCACCGGAGTGAGGAACCTCATCGCCTCCGCCGAGCGAGCCGCCTGGGACAACGGCTCTCGCGTCCGGCCGCTCGGCCTGCTGCTGACGATGGTGGATTACCGCATCAGGAGCACCCGCCGGCTGGTGGACGAGCTGCGGGCCGAGCACGGCAGCGTGGTCTTCGCCATCGAGATCCGCATCAACACGCGCCTCGCCGAGGCCCCGGCCGCCGGCCAGACCATCTTCCAGTACGACCGCCACGCCACGGGCGCCGAAGCCTACCGGCTGCTCGGAGAGGAGTTCCTGCTGCGGGCGAGCTCACCTCCCGGCCCCCTCCCCTGAAGGCTCGCATGCAACCGCTCCATGTAGACTGAAAACGTATGAGACGTCTGCTGCCGCTCGCCGCCATCCTCGCGCTCGCCACCCTCCTATCCGCCGCCGCGCCACAGAAGCCGCCGGGTCCCCCGCCGCCGCAGGTGGACCAGGCCGTCAAGAAGCTCCAGAGCGGCGATCTCAAGGGCGCCATCGCCTTGCTCGAGCCGTTCAAGGGCAAGCCGGGCGCGCACCCCGCCGCCCTATCGCTGCTGGGGACGCTGTACCTCCAGGCCGGGCGCCCCAAAGACTCCCTGGCGCTCCTCGGGCCGCTCGCCGATGGCGATGCGGCGGGCCCGGTGATCCTGCAGAACGCGGCACGAGCGGCGCTGGCCCTCGGCCAGACGCCGAAGGCCGAGACGTACCTCGAGCGCGCGGTGGCGAAGGCGCCGGTCTCCCCCGCCACTCGCGATCTGGGGATCCTGCGGGGCAGCCAGGGCCGGGTCGCCGACAGCTATCGCCTGCTGCGCGCGTGGTCCCTCGCTTATCCCGAGGACCAGGAGGCGCGCCTCTCCGCCGCCTATGGAGCGATCGAGCTCGACCGGCCTCCCGAGGCTGAGGAGCTGCTCGCGGGACTGCCGCAGGACAATCCTCGCGCCCAGCTCCTACGCGGGCGGATGCACCTGATCAAGCGGGACCCGGGGCCGGCCAAGGCCATCCTGGAACCGCTGCTCGAGAAGGCTCCGCCGGCGCTGGACCTCGAGGTCCGGCGCTATCTCGGAGAGGCCTACCTCGCTCTCGGCGAGTCGAGCGCGGCGATCCCCTTGTTGCAGGGCAAGGTCGGCAAGGACCCCTCCCTGGCAATCCTGCTCTCCCGCGCTCACTACCAGTCGGGCAACCCGGGCGAGGCCGCCGCCGACCTCGCGCCCTTCGCACACGATCTCCTGGCGAAGGACCCAACCGCGGCCGGCGAGCGGAACCTCACCGCCGACTTCGCCCTCGAGTACGGCCGCGCCCTGGTGGCACTGTCGAAGTGGACGGATGCCATCTCACCCCTCGAGACGGCGGCCCGGCTCGCGCCTCAAAGCATCCAGGCCTGGCAGTTGCTCGGCCGGGCGCAGCTCGCGGCCGGCCGCCGCGAGGACGCCACCAAGTCGATGGAGAAATTCCGCGAGATCCAGAGCGCGCGAAAGGCGAACTCCACGCGGGTGAACGAGATGGAGCGGGGCGATGCCGACCCGACCGGGCGCAACCTTCAGCAGGCGATGGACCTCGCTGCGAAGGGGCAGACGGACGAGGCCCTCGCCCTGATCCGCCAGGAGATCGGCCTGGTGCCGAAAGACCCCCGGCCGCGGACGGCGGAGATCACCGCCCTGCTCGCCGCGAAGCGCCCTCAGGAGGCGCTGAGCGCCGCCGGGGAGGTCCTGAAGACGGAGCCCGGCAATCCCGACTTCCTCTATCTGCGGGGAGCCGTCCGCATGGCCCTCCGCCAACTGCCCGGAGCCGAGCAGGACTTTCGCCAGGTCCTGCAGGCGAAGCCCGATCACGTGGCGA
>Ga0134122_10002726_pt1 | contig 13022 bp, 6 predicted proteins | sample KB302_FD_96461 | JGI IMG/M metagenome (GOLD analysis project Ga0134122, IMG submission 96461) | Terrestrial soil microbial communities without Nitrogen fertilizer from Kellogg Biological Station, Michigan, USA - KB3-0-2 | ecosystem: Environmental > Terrestrial > Soil > Unclassified ...
CTGGCCTATCGCGGCGCGCGGCCGAGCTATGGGCCCAACTACATCATTCCGGTGCCGTTCGATCCGCGGCTGATTTCGCGGGTGTCTTCCGCGGTCGCCGAGGCTGCGATCAAAAGCGGCGTCGCTCGCAGGCCGATCAAGGACATGGAGGCTTACCGCTTTCAATTGTCGGCGCGGCTCGATCCTTCGGCGCTGCTCTTCCAGACCATCACCGCCAGCGTGCGCGCCAATCCCAAGCGCGTCGTCTTTGCCGAAGGCGAGGAAGAGCCCGTGATCCGTGCCGCTGCGGCCTTTCAGAATTCAGGGCTGGGACACGTCATTCTCGTCGGTCGCGAAGAGATCGTACGCGAGCGCATCCAAAAACTGGGCATCGAGACCGACCCGCCGCTCAAGGTCAATGTGCCGCACTCCGCAGCTGAAGCCGCGCCCTATATCGAAGCGCTTTACAAGCGGATGCAGAGGCTGGGCGCGCTGCACCGCGACTGCGTGCGCGTGGTGACCAACGATCGCAATGTCTATGCCGCGTCGATGCTCGCCTCAGGCGATGCCGACGGCATGGTGACGGGAGTGACGCGCAGCTACACTGTCGCGCTCAACGATGTGCGCCAAGTGCTGGATCCACGCCCCGGCCAGATTCCGTTCGGCGTCACGGTCATCCTCTCCAAGGGCCGGGTGATTTTCGTCGCCGATACCACGGTCCATGAGATGCCGAGTGCCGAAGAGCTGGCCGACATCACCATTCAGACGGCCGGCGCGGTTCGCCGCTTGGGCTATGAGCCACGGGTTGCGCTGCTCGCCTTCTCCACATTCGGCTTTCCGCGCGGTGAGCGCTCGCAGCGGATCGTCGAAGCGGTCGAGATTCTCGCCGAGCGCAAGGTCGATTTCGAATATGACGGCGAGATGGCAGCCGATGTCGCGCTCAATCGTGAGCGGATGGCGCTTTATCCGTTCTCTCGTCTATCGGACGTCGCCAACGTCCTGATCATGCCCGCCATCCATTCGGCCTCGATCTCCACCAAGATGCTCCAAGAGCTCGGCGACGTGACCATACTGGGGCCGCTCCTGGTGGGCTTGGAAAAGGCGGTTCAAATCGCCCCTCTGGGTGCCAAAATGAGCGAGATCTACAATATGGCGGTGCTGGCCGCTTACGACATCAATCGGTAGAATGTTTCGTCTTGGGACCGGAGAGCGAAATCATGCGTACCGCCTTGGTACTGGCGGCCATCGTATCTGCGGGTTGCGCTTCGCAGGAGGAAACGCTCGGAGCCATCCAACAGCGAGCGATAGCAGAGTGTGAAGCCTCGTCGCGCGGAGACGGATTCGCTGCGTGCTACAAAGCCTACGTGGAGGAGCACCAAGCGCAGCCGCGTAAACCCACGCCGCAGCGAGATTACGACTTCCTTCGCGATCGGGGGCCTCGTACCCGCTGAAACCGCTTCCCTCTCAAGGTATTGTTTTCATTATGTTTCTTTTGCTGTAGCAAGAGCCGCGGCGCGACGACTTCGTGAGCGGCGAGCGACGTCAAAACGGGGGAAATTCCACATGACCGGGGGCTTTCGGATGGCTTGCGGCCCCATACCCCCCTTCCTATATAGGCTTGAAAGCTAATTTTGGCATTGCACCGAAGGGGATGGTTATTGCGGGGCTGCTTCGCAAGAGGGGCTCGGAAGACCGTCCGCCGTCAGGAGGATAAAAAATGGCGAAGGTGATCGGCATCGATCTCGGCACGACGAATTCTTGCGTCGCCGTGATGGAAGGAGCGGCCCCCAAAGTCATCGAAAATGCGGAAGGCGCGCGCACCACGCCCTCCATCGTGGCCTTTACCGGCGACGGCGAACGACTGATTGGTCAGCCGGCCAAGCGCCAGGCGGTGACCAATCCCGAATACACCTTCTTCGCCATCAAGCGCCTGATCGGCCGGCGTTTTGACGATCCGATGACTCAAAAGGACATCGGCATGGTGCCTTACAAAATTATCAAGGCCGACAACGGCGACGCTTGGACGCAGGGCCGCGAGGGCAAGCGCTATGCGCCGTCGGAAATCTCCGCCTTCATTCTGCAAAAGATGAAAGAGACTGCGGAAGCCTATTTGGGTGAGAAGGTTGCCCAAGCCGTCATCACCGTTCCCGCTTATTTCAACGACGCACAGCGCCAAGCCACCAAGGACGCCGGCAAGATTTCCGGCCTCGAAGTCCTGCGCATCATCAACGAGCCGACGGCCGCCGCGCTCGCCTATGGCATGGACAAGAAGCACAACGGCACGATTGCGGTTTACGACCTCGGTGGCGGCACCTTCGACATTTCGATTTTGGAGATCGGCGACGGCGTCTTCGAGGTGAAGTCCACCAACGGCGACACGTTCCTGAACGGCGAAGACTTCGACCAGCGTCTGGTCAACTATCTCGCGGACGAATTCAAGAAGGAATCGGGCATCGACCTGCGCGGCGACCGGCTTGCCCTACAGCGCCTGAAGGAAGCCGCCGAAAAGGCAAAGATCGAATTGTCCTCGGCGATGCAGACCGAGGTGAATCTACCCTTCATCACCGCCGACGCCAGCGGGCCCAAACATCTGACGATGAAGATCACGCGCGCCAAGCTGGAGGCGCTGGTCGACGATCTCATCCAGAAGACGATTGCGCCGGTCAAGCAGGCGCTGAAGGACGCGGGTGTCTCCGCCAATCAGATCGACGAAGTGATCCTCGTCGGTGGCATGACGCGCATGCCGAGGGTGCAGGACGTCGTCAAACAGCTCTTCGGCAAGGAACCGCACAAGGGCGTCAATCCTGACGAAGTCGTCGCCGTCGGCGCCGCTATTCAGGCGGGTGTGCTCAAGGGTGAGGTGAAGGACGTTCTCCTTCTCGACGTGACCCCGCTTTCGCTCGGCATCGAGACTTTGGGCGGAGTGTTCACCCGTTTGATCGAACGCAACACCACAATCCCGACCAAGAAGAGCCAGGTGTTCTCGACGGCCGACGACAATCAGACCGCTGTGACGATTCGCGTCTTCCAAGGCGAGCGCGAGATGGCGGCCAACAACAAGATGCTCGGTCAGTTCGACCTCGTCGGCATTCCGCCCGCTCCGAGAGGCGTGCCGCAAGTCGAGGTGACGTTCGACATCGATGCGAACGGCATCGTTTCCGTCGGCGCAAAGGACAAGGCCACCGGCAAGGAGCAGAATATCCGCATTCAGGCGTCCGGCGGGCTCTCAGAAGCCGACATCCAGAAAATGGTGAAAGAGGCCGAGGCTCATGCTGCCGAGGACAAAAAGACTCGCGAGCTCGCCGAAGCCAAGAACCATGGCGATGCGCTGATCCATTCTACGGAAAAGGCAGTCTCCGAGCACGGCTCGAAGGTCTCCGATGCCGAACGCTCGGCCATCGAGAATGCGATCGCGGCCCTGAAAGCCTCGATCAAAGCCGAGGACGTGGACGACATCAAAGCCAAGACCAGTACGCTGGCGCAGGCGTCGATGAAGCTTGGCGAGGCCATGTACAAGGCGCAGCAGGGCGGCGGTGATGATGGCGCCCCAGGTGCCGGCAGCGGCGAGGCGGCTCCGAAGGACGAAAATGTCGTTGACGCAGAGTTCTCCGAGGTCGACGACAACAAGAAGCAGGGCGCTGCATGATTCGGGATCCAGGAATCGGAAATCAGAAGCCGGAATAATGCTTATGCATCGGACCTGCTCCGATTTTCGCATTTCTGGTTTCCGTGAGTCCGCCGGGGGGCGGAGGTGATGAACAAGCGCTGTTACTACGAGGTGTTGGGCGTCGAGCGCAGCTGCTCGATCGAGGACCTGAAGGGCGCCTACCGGAAGCTCGCCAAGGAGCACCATCCCGATCGCAACCCCGACAGCAATACCGCCGAGCACAAGTTCAAGGAAATCAACGAAGCCTACGACATCCTGAAAGATCCCAATAAGCGAGCCGCTTATGACCGCTTCGGGCATGCCGCCTTCGAGCAGGGCATGGGCCGCGGTGCTCAGGGCTTCGATTTCGCCGCCAACTTCACCGATGTATTCGACGATCTGTTCGGCGACTTCATGGGCGGAGGCAAGCGTCCGCGGCGTCAAAATCGCGGTGGCGACCTGCGCTACAACATGGAGATCACGCTCGACGACGCCTATCGCGGCAAGACCACGCAAATCCGCGTACCGACGCTAGTGTTGTGCGAAGCCTGCACCGGCAGCGGAGCCGAAGCCGGGTCCAAACCGGAAACCTGCTCAACCTGCTCGGGTCACGGCAAGGTACGCGCAAGCCAGGGCTTCTTTACTATCGAACGCACCTGTCCCAAGTGCCGCGGCGCAGGCCGTGTCGTGCGCAACCCTTGCCGCTCATGCAACGGCTCCGGACACGTGCAGAAGGAGCGTACGCTTTCAGTCGACATCCCTCCGGGCGTCGAGGAAGGCACGCGCATTCGTCTATCCGGCGAGGGTCAGGCCGGCATGAATGGCGGCCCGCCGGGTGACCTCTACATTTTTCTCTCCATCGAGCAACATCCGATCTTCCAGCGCGATGCACAGGATCTTTATTGCCGCGTTCCCATCGGCTTTGCCACTGCGGCCCTCGGCGGAGAAATCGAAGTTCCGACTCTCAGCGGAGCGCGCGCCAAGATTACGATCCCCGACGGAACCCAGACCGGCCACCAGTTCAAGCTGCGCGGCAAGGGCATGCCGCTATTGAAAGCCCACGGCCATCACGGCGATCTCTTCATCGAGGTGCGTGTCGAGACTCCGGTAAAGCTGTCCAAGAAGCAGAAAGAGCTGCTCCGCGCCTTCGAAGCGGAATCGCCTCAGGGCAGCCAGCCGGAAAGCGAGAACTTCTTCGCCAAGATGAAGGAATTCCTCGGCGGCGGGCCGAACTGATCCATCGCCTCCGTCGCTAAACTGTTCCCCTAATTCTTTTCGCCAGTGAGATATTCAAGCGGATGCTTGCACTGCTCGGCGTTCCGGTTTGTTCCAATCACGCATGGTTCGAACGTATTCTTTAATATACTCGCGTTCAGCACCGCGGGATTGTTCTCCGTCGATGCTTTGTCCCGCATCTCAATGTTTTCTTGGAGGACCTTCCCGCCGCCGGCTCCTGGTACAATCGCAAACAGAAGAGCGCCAATTGCACCACCCCCTGTAAACCCTGCGCCAACAGGCACTTGATTGGCAACAACAATGGAAGAAGAGGAAACGATCTCAAATCCATCGTATCCTCGCTTCAGAACCAAGATAGCCGTGTTGTAAAGCCAGTACGCTTCGATCATCTCAGTGCTTACGAACGCACCTGCATCATATCTGACGAAGAAACCGTCCTCGCCAACTGGTGAAGCAAAGAAGCCGGGTGAAAAACCCTCCGTCGTCGTCGACGCGCAATTCGCCAGAAACGCTGTGAGCAATAATGCGGCGGGAGTACGGGATGCAGCTCCTGCCAGCACGGTCATCCCGCTGTCCAGGCGGGCGGAGCGGTTCGCAAGCGCTGGATCAGACTGCGCCGTTCCTCTTCCAGCGCGGCTGGAAGCCGATCGGCAAAACTTTCGAACAACGTCGACTGATCCTCGGCCTCTTCGATTCCCTCGATGCTGTTGATGTCGGTGATCCGGCGGAATTTGTCCTTGGGGAATTCAAGACCCATCCAATTGAGGTCTTCGTAGCGTGGCATGTAGCCGAACGGGCCTTCGGCCGCGTTTTGCGCGCGGCCATTGACGCGATCGACGATCCATTTCAGCACGCGCATATTCTCGCCGAAGCCGGGCCAGACGAACTTGCCGTTATCATCCTTGCGGAACCAGTTCACGCGATAGATGCGCGGAAGCTTTTTTACCTTGTTCTGTATGCTGAGCCAGTGGCTCCAATAATCCGCCATGTTGTAGCCGCAGAACGGCAGCATCGCGAACGGATCGCGCCGTATGGCTGCCTGGCCGACCGCAGCCGCGGTCGCTTCCGAGCCCATCGTCGCGGCCCAGTAGACTCCGTTTTGCCAATCGCGAGATTCGTAGACGAGGGGAAATGTTTTCGACAAACGGCCGCCGAAAATGAACGCCGAAATCGGAACGCCCTCGGGATTGTCCGCCGCCGGATCGAAGCTCGGACACTGACGCGCGGAGACCGTGAAGCGCGAATTGGGGTGCGCGGCCTTGCGTCCGGAGTCCGGAGTCCAGCCTTTGCCCTCCCAGTCGATCAAATGGGCCGGCGGCTCGTCCGTCATGCCTTCCCACCACACATCACCATCGTCGGTCAGCGCGACATTGGTGAAGATCACGTCATGCGTGAGCATCTTCACGGCGTTGGGGTTGGACTTCATTCCTGTACCGGGAGCGACACCAAAGAACCCAGCTTCCGGATTGATGGCCCGGAACGTGCCGTCAGGGCGCGGCTTGATCCAGGCGATATCGTCACCGATGGTCGTGACCTTCCAGCCCTCGAAACCCGCGGGCGGAACCATCATCGAGAAATTGGTCTTGCCGCAGGCGGAAGGAAAAGCGGCGGCGACATAGGTCTTTTCGCCTTGCGGGCTTTCCACGCCCAAAATTAGCATGTGCTCCGCGAGCCAGCCCTGATCGCGCCCGAGCAGCGAGGCAATGCGAAGTGAAAAACACTTCTTGCCCAAAAGGGCATTGCCGCCATAACCCGAACCGAACGACACGATCGAGTAATCGTCGGGAAAGTGGACGATATATTTGTGCTCGGCGTTGCACGGCCACGGGACGTCTTTCTGGCCCTTCTCCAGCGGCGCGCCGACGGAGTGGAGACAGGGGATGAAGTCGCCGTCGCCGAGATGATCCAGAACCTTCTGACCCATGCGCGTCATGATGCGCATGTTCACGGCGACATAAGCCGAGTCGGACAGCTGCACGCCGATGTGCGAGATCGGGGAACCAAGCGGCCCCATGCTGAAGGGAACGACATACATGGTTCGGCCGCGCATCGAACCCGCGAACAGCCGGTCGAGGGTCGCGCGCATCTCGGCCGGAGCCATCCAATTGTTGGTCGGACCCGCATCGGCCTGATCGGCGGAACAGATGAACGTACGGTCCTCGACTCGCGCCACATCGGCGGGATCGGACCTGCACAAATAAGAATTGGGACGCTTCTTCTCATTCAGCCTGATGAAGGTGCCGCTCCCAACCATTTCGGCACAGAGGCGGTCATATTCCGCTTGCGAGCCGTCGCACCAATGAATCCTATCCGGCTTGCATTTGGCGGCGACCTCCTCGACCCAGGCGAGGAGCTTCTTGTTCCGCGTTGGACTTGCCGGAACGGCCATGCTGACAGTCATTCTCAACCCTCTTTAATTGCCGCTCCTCCAGCGACGAGTTCATCGCGCCAGAATAAGAGGCGATGCCCGGACAGGACCCCGCCACCGGCTCGCTATGACAAGTGCCGCCTCCGCCCGTCCATGCTTGGGGCAAGCCGTCGGCACAACGGAACTTTGCCGACAGAGCAGAGATGACGCACGCTGACTTCCTCCAGATACCGTCTGATCCCCGCCTGGGCGATTGCCCAGGGGCCCTTTTTGCAAGGGTGGTTGGCCGATTTGTCGGTCTAACCGCGGGGGCAAGATAAAAGGGGTGCCGCGAGGCCGCAATGAAAGAGATCGTTTCTCGGTTAAAAACCGCGTTTCTCGTGCCCCAAAAGCACGCCGGCCGAGCCCTGGAACCATGGTAGAACTACGCCAATGAACGAGACCTCCCCGATCAAGCCGCGCGCGCTCGCGGACGAGCAACTGGAGCGCTATGCCCGGCACATTGTGCTCCGCGAGGTGGGAGGCGCCGGACAAGCGAAGCTTCTCGGCGCGCGGGTGCTGGTTGTCGGAGCTGGAGGTTTGGGCAGCCCGCTTATCCTCTACCTCGCAGCAGCCGGGGTAGGCACCATCGGAGTCGCCGATTTCGACCGCGTCACCCTCTCCAATCTCCAGCGCCAAATCGCGCATCGGACGGCCGACATCGGCCGCCTCAAAACGGATTCGGCGGCGGATTCGGCCCACGCCATCAATCCGGGGATTACCATCCGCCCCCACCCCGAACGGCTTGAAGCCAGAAATGTGATGGCGCTGTTGGACGAATATGACGTGATCGCTGACGGCTCGGACAATTTTGCCACCCGCTTCCTCATCAACGATGCCTGCTATTTCGCCGCAAAGACGCTGGTATCGGCAGCGGTGACGGAATTCGACGGCCAGCTCGCGACCTTCAAGGCCGGCATTAAGGGCGCGAAGCCGTTACCCTGCTATCGCTGTCTCTTTCCCGAACCGCCGCCCAGGGAAGCGGCGCCCAATTGCAGCGAAACCGGCATCCTCGGCGCAGTATCAGGCGTCATGGGGACTCTACAAGCGCTTGAAGTAATGAAGGAAATCCTCTCCATTGGCGAAGGCCTTGCTGGCCGCCTGCTGATCTATGATGCGCTGGCAGCCCACTTCAGAACCGTGAAAGTTCCCCCTGACCCCAGCTGCCGGCTGTGCGGCACTAATCCGTCAATCCGCGACCTATCCCTTCACGCCTGATCGCTCTTACTTAACCGCGGTTTAAGCGAAAGCCCCTAATTTTTCCTCATTCGGGGGGAAGGGCATGTCGCAGGTTCACTTCGAGATCTTCCGCCAGCAAGGCAAGAGCGGCGGTTGGACGCTGCTTGAAGCGTTGGACAACAGGGACGCTGCCGTAGAACGTGCAAAAAAAGTGCTTGAGGAAGGCCGCGCAACTGCCGTGCGAGTCGTCAAGGAGACATTGCAGGCGGACACCGGCGACTACATGAGCCTCACCATCTTCGAGGATGGCAAGGTCTCCAACGTCAAGAAGAACAAGAAGATCGACGACATCGAAAATCCGACGCCGTGCTTTAAGCCCGACGATCTGTATTCCTATCATGCACGCGCCACGATCGCGCGGCTCGTGGGTGAGTGGCTGGCGCGGCAGAGGCTGACGGTCACTGAGCTTCTGCACAGTGCCGCAGCACTCGAAAAGCTGGAAGCCACTGGAACGACTTTTCAGCACGCGATCCAAAAGATCGCCGTGGCGCAGGCCTCAGAGTCCGACTTTCCCGTGTCGCAGATCGTCAAGCAGCTGAACGAGCTCTGCACCGCCGCAATTCATCGCGTGTACAAGGATGAAAAACGCGGCGTCTTCCAAGCTGTCCAGCCGGGAAATTTCGCAGCTCTCGCGGAGCGCCTAACCGCAAAGCTTGACGCGCGCTATGTCCTCGACGGCGTTTTAGCGAAATATCTCAGCACCGCCGGCGGCTGGGACGCGAAGCTGCATATGCTGCTTGGGGTGATGAGTGAGTTGCCGTCCGAAGGCAAAGCACGAATGCTACTGCTCCACGCGATCGACACCTTGGTCGCGGAGATGTTGAACGGCTCGGCGGCTTTGGCCGATCTTCTCGGCCACAATCCCGACCTCGGTCACGCCATTCTCAATCTCGTCGAGCTGTTTCTCGGCAGCGAGGTTCACATCGCCGAAGGCGGCGGACGCGGCATCAACGAGCTTGCGCGCTATTTCGCCAAGGACGAACTCCCGGAGGCGCGCGCCGCAATCGCTGCCCGCATCCTCTCTGAACTCAAAGGCATGAAGCGACTGTGCCCCAGTTCCTTGGATGAGGAATTGAAGATGCTGCGCCGCCTGGCCAATCAGCTCGTCCGCGGGCAGGGGAAATATCTGTCGCATGAGGATCTGATCGCCGCCTTCACCGAGCGTTCCAAGCGTCTCGTCACGCATGAGCCGCTTCTCCAGTATATGGAAGGCCTGAAAACGCCGGACGAAAAGATCGAGCGCCTGCTGACCGTCGAGGAAAATATCATCGGAGCGGAAAACAAGCGGACCCTTTGCACCTTCATCCTGCCCTTGATCATCTCCAACACATTCGAGGAACAGCTCCTGCCCGGCGCGCAGCTTCCACAGCGGCTCAAGCGTCTTGCAGAGCTCCAGAAGCGTGTGCTGCGCTGCGGCTTCCAGGAAGTGCAGAAGAGTCAGATCGCTTCTGCTTTGGACGCTGTCGCGTTGCGCATTGACGACCGCGGGAAATTTCTCCATTCCCTGGAAACGCGCGTCGGCAATCCTGTCGAGCGCGCGCAGACTCTGCTGAAGCTGTTGATGGCGGGAATTTTCACTCAGGGCGACCTGACAACCAAAGCGCGGCGCCTGCTGATGGCGTCGCTTTCGCGACCGGGCTTCCTCTCGGCCTATATCGCGCAGCACACCACAAGCGATCGCAACGTCGTTGTCGCGGAGCTCACGGGACAGCTGGAATCGATCGGCATCGCACCGGAAGACACCCGCCGCGCCCTCGCAGCGTAAGGCCGTCGTCGCGCAAACTTAGTGCGCTTCGTCCCAGTTCTTGCCGGCACGCGCGTCCACCACCAACGGCACTTTAAGTTGAAGCGCCGGCAGAGTGGCCTTCTCCATGACACGGCGCGCCACTTCGCAAACCCGATCGGCCTGGGAGTCCTTCGCCTCGATGACGAGCTCGTCATGGACTTGCAGCAGCAATTGCGCATCGAGATCGTTCTCGGCGAGCGCCTGCGGCAGACGCACCATGGCGCGGCGAATCACATCCGCGGCTGAGCCCTGGATCGGCGCGTTGATGGCCTGCCGTTCGCCAAAGGCTCGCACCGCTGCATTTTGGGCCTTCACGTCCCGGACGTAGATCCGGCGGCCGAAGATGGTTTCGACATAGCCGTGCTCGCGAACGAATGCCTTCGTCGATTCCATGTAGTCGCGGATGCCGGGAAAACGCTCGAAATACTTTCTGATATAGGCGTCCGCCTCACCGCGCGGAATGCCGAGCTGATTGGCGAGGCCGAATGCCGATATCCCATAGATGATGCCGAAATTGATCGCCTTGGCGCGGCGCCGGATCTCCGCCGGCATGCCCGCGATCGGCACGGAGAACATTTCCGATGCCGTCATCGCGTGAATGTCGAGCCCATCCGCGAACGCCTTGCTCAGAGCCGGCACGTCGGCGATGTGCGCGAGCAGCCGGAGCTCGATCTGCGAATAGTCCGCCGAAATAAGACAGCGGCCCTCCGGCGCCACGAAGGCCCGGCGGATGCGACGACCTTCTTCCGTGCGGATCGGAATGTTCTGGAGATTGGGCTCGTTCGACGACAGGCGGCCGGTCGTCGTGGCGCCCAGCGCATAAGACGTGTGCACGCGCCCCGTGGCCGGATTGACGTAGGTCGGCAGAGCATCGGTGTAGGTGGATTTCAGTTTCGAGACCTGCCGCCATTCGAGAATGCGAGACGGCAGCTCGTGGCCGAGCGCCGCGAGTTCCTCCAGAATGTCGGCATCGGTGGACCAGGCTCCGGTTTTTGTCTTGCGCCCGCCCGGAAGCGAGAATTTGCCGAACAGAATATCGCCCAATTGCTTGGGCGAACCGAGATTGAAGCTTTCGCCCGCGAGCTTGAAGCATTCCTGTTCCAGCCGCGCCATGCTTTGCGCAAAATCGTTGGAGAGCTTCGCCAAGAACGGCGGCGCGATCATGATGCCCGCGCGTTCCATGTCCGCGAGCACCGGGATCAGCGGCCGCTCCAGCGTCTCGTAGACCGTCATCCGCCGCTCAGCGAGCAAGCGCGGCTTCAACAGACACGCCAATTTCAGCACGATGTCCGCGCGCTCGCCGACATAGCGTGTTGCCTCTGGAATTGACACGCGATCGAGGGTGATCTTGTCGCGCCCCTTACCGATCAAATCCGCGAGTGCTATCGGTTTGTGCTTGAGTTCGCGCTCAGACAATTCGTCGAAACCGTGTCCGTTAAGGCCGAGCGAAAGCACATACGACATCAAAAGGACGTCGTCAGTCGGCTTGAGCCGGATGCCACGCTTCAGCAGCATGACGGAGACAAATTTGACGTCGTGCCCGATCTTGAGCAGAGCGTTGTCCTCGAACAACGGCGCAAGCTTCGCCAAAACGTCGCGCTCGGGCAGCTGTGCCGGCGCCGGACCTTGCAGCTCCAGACCGTCCTCGCGATGGATCAGCGGAATGTAAAACGCGGTTCCAGGCGCCAGGCCGAGACCAATGCCAAGAAGGCGCGCTCGCATCGGGTCCTCGGAATCGGCCGCGAGCGCAAGCCCGGCCATCGGTTGCTGCTGTGCAACAGCCACAAACCGATCCAAGGACGCCAGATCGGTGATCGCCTGGTAGCGATCGTGGTCGATCGGTTGGAGCAACCTCTCACGGTCCATGACCGCACCCGGACCGCCCTTCGACGAAAGTGGTGCAGCCTGTGTGGGCTCGGCCATGCCTCGGGGAGCAGATGCAACCGGTGCAAACAGCTCGGCGTCCTCGACGCCGAGCTTCGCCGCCGCGCGCTTCAGCAGCATGGCGAATTCCATTGTCTTCAAGAACGGCAGCAGCTGTTGCGGATCGGGTTCGCGCACACCGAATTCGCCGATTGCTCGATCCACCGGCACCTTGTCGTCAAGTTTCACCAGCCGAAGCGAAATACGAGCATTCTCGGCGTTTGCGAGCAAAGCCTCGCGGCGTTTCGGCTGCTTGATCTCCCCCGCCCGCGCCAACAACGTCTCGAGATCGCCGTAGGTGCCGATGAGTTCGGCGGCGGTCTTGACGCCGATTCCAGGCACTCCCGGGACGTTGTCGATGGAATCGCCCGCCAAGGCCTGCACCTCCACGACCTTGTCCGGCGTAACACCGAAGCGTTCCACCACTTCGGCCGCGGCAATGCGCTTGTTCTTCATCGTGTCCAGCATCTCGACAGCGCCGTCTTTAACGAGCTGCATGAGATCCTTGTCGGAGGAAACAATGGTGACTTTGGCACCGGCCTCCTGCGCCTGCCGCGCATAGGTCGCGATCAGATCGTCGGCTTCGTAACCGTCCTTCTCGATGCATGGAACCCCAAACGCACGCGTCGCTTCGCGCGTCAGCGGAAATTGCGGGATCAGGTCTTCCGGGGGCTCGGTGCGGTTGGCTTTGTATTCGACGTAGATGTTGTTGCGAAAGCTCTTGCGCCCGGCGTCGAAGATCACCGCGAGATGCGGCGCTGCGTCGCGCGCGTTTGGACCTCCGAGCAGCTGCCTGAGCATGTTGC
>Ga0134122_10002728_pt1 | contig 13012 bp, 12 predicted proteins | sample KB302_FD_96461 | JGI IMG/M metagenome (GOLD analysis project Ga0134122, IMG submission 96461) | Terrestrial soil microbial communities without Nitrogen fertilizer from Kellogg Biological Station, Michigan, USA - KB3-0-2 | ecosystem: Environmental > Terrestrial > Soil > Unclassified ...
GCGCTGCGCGAGAGGGTTGCGCGCTGCGCGAGAGGGTTGCGCGCTGCGCGAGAGGGTTGCGCGCTGCGCGAGAGGGTTGCGCGCTGCGCGAGAGGGTTGCGCGCTGCGCGAGAGGGTTGCGCGTCGCGCGGGAGAGTTGGTCGCGCAACGCGCGGAGCTTGATGAGCGCACAGCGCGTCGCCAGAGCCGTTCGACTTGTGCTTACCCTCCGCCGTATGCGCGCGATGGTGCTCGACCAGGGCGGGCTGACGCTGAGGGACGTCCCTCGCCCCGCACCCGGCCCAGGCCAGCTTCTCGTCCGGGTGCGTGCGTGCGCCGTGTGCCGCACCGACCTCCATGTCGTCGACCGCGAGCTCCCCGATCCGAAGCTCCCGCTCATCCCCGGCCACGAGATCGTCGGCGAGGTGGTGGAGCTCGGTCCCGGCGCGGAAGCGCACTCCGCCGGCGACCGCGTCGGGATCCCCTGGCTCGGCTGGACCTGCGGCGCCTGCGCGTACTGCCTCCGCGGCGAGGAGAACCTCTGCCCCTCCGCTCGCTTCACCGGCTACACCCTCGACGGCGGCTACGCCGAATACGCCCTCGCCGATCACCGCTACGCCTTCCGCCTTCCCCCCGAATACTCCGACGCCGACGCCGCGCCCCTCCTCTGCGCCGGCCTCATCGGCTACCGCTCGCTCCGGATGGCCGGCCCCGCCCAATCCCTCGGCCTCTACGGCTTCGGCGCCGCCGCGCACCTCATCTCCCAGGTCGCGCGCGATCTCGGCCACCGCGTCTACGCCTTCACCCGCCCTGGCGACACCCGCGCCCAGGCCTTCGCCCGGGACCTCGGCGTGCACTGGGCCGGCGGCTCAGACGAACGCCCGCCTGAACCACTGGACGCCGCCATCCTCTTCGCCCCCGTGGGCGCACTCGTCCCGACCGCGCTCCGGGCGGTGCGTCCAGGTGGGACGGTGGTCTGCGGCGGGATCCACATGAGCGACATCCCGTCGTTCCCCTACGCGCTGCTCTGGGGCGAACGACAGGTCCGTTCAGTCGCGAACCTCACCCGCGCGGACGCGCGGGAGCTGCTCCACCTCGCGGGCAGGCTCCGCCTGCGCGTCTCCACCACCCTCTACCCACTGGAGCGGGCGGCGGAGGCGCTGTCGGACCTGCGCGAGGGCCGGCTGGAAGGCGCGGCCGTGCTGGTTCCCTAGACACCCTCGAGCGGGGGCTGTGGCCCGGGGGTGATGCCGGCGATGTCCGGATCCGGATCTCCGGGTTGCCGCGCCGGTCGCTCCGCCTTCTCCTTCTTGCGTTCGGCACGCTCCGCCAGCTTCTCGTTCTTGCGCTGTGCGCGCTGCTGCTCCTTCTGCCGCTTGGTCCAGTTCCCTTGCATCGCCGACTCTCCTTCCCTACCGCTTACGCCCCCAATAAAGCCCCAACTCGCTTCTGGCAACCCCCCGTAGGGCTCGTCTAAGGTGCGCCGCCCATGCACACCGCCTCCAAGTTCGCGCTCCCCCTGGCCGGCGCTCTGCTGATGATGATCACCGGCAGCGCCTGCGACAGCCCCTACTTCGACCGCAACAACCCGGCCCGTATCCACCGCAACAAAGGCATCGAGGCCTTCAAGAAGGAGAAGTGGGCCGAGGCGGCGGACGAATGGGCCCAGTCGATCGCCGCCAACCCGAACCAGCACGAGCTGTACGAGAAGCAGGCGTTCGCCGCCTCCAAGGCGGGCAAGTTGGACGAGGCCGCCCAGACCCTCCTGAAGACCACCGAGTTCAAGGTGGATCCCAAGGACAAGCTGGACATCACCCGCAAGATCGCGGCGATGTACCTGCAGAACAACCGCCCGGACAAGGCGGAGGAGTACTTCAACCAGGTCCTCAAGATGAAGCCCGCCGACGAAGCCAGCCTGACCTGGCTCGGCGAGATCCACTCCACGCTGGGTGGCGCGCGCTCCGGCGCCGCGCCCGCGGACCTCCCCCAGCTGGACCAGGCCATCGGCTATTACGACCAGGTGCTGGCGGTGAACCCGGACGCCCAGACGCCGATCGTCAACAAGCGCATCGCCCTGCTGAAGCTGCAGAACTACTGGCAGACGAAGAAGAACGAGGCGGACAAGGAGGAGGCGGCCGTCCCCAAGCGCGACAAGAAGGGCAAGGCCGCCGCGCACCAGAAGTCGCTGGACATGCAGGCCAAGCTGGATGAGCTCAAGCCGCGCGTCGACCAGGCCACCGAGAAGCTCACCGAGCTGCTCAAGAAGCGGCAGCCCCCCGGGGCCGACGGCGGCACCTCCGACGGTGGCACCTCCGAGACGGACGGCGGCGCTTCGGGTGGAGGCGAGGACGGCGGCAGCTCCGGCGGCGAGGACGGCGGCAAGTAGCGCTTCACCTCGCCCAGGCGCCCGTCACAGCCCGCAGCCGGCGATGGTCATCCCCTCCAGCGACCGATCGCCGGCCCTCACCACGCGCAGCTTCCCGCTCAGGTAGCGCCAGGGCGCGCCGGGCGCCTGCTCGTCGCGATCGAAGGTGGACAGCTCCAGGAAGGAGCGCTCCTTGCCCAGCTGGTAGATCTCCGCGTGGAAGAGCACCCGGTCGTCCTTCGCCTCCAGCACGCGCAGCCGCACGAAGCGGAGCGCCTGGCGCTCCCGGCGCAGGTCGGCCACGTACTCCCGCTCCTCGCGCGCGCGGTCCGGGTGCGCGGAGTGGAGCGTCCGCCACAGGTACTCCCCGTCGCCCACCGCGAAGGCGCTGAACCGCGACCGCATCAGCGACTCCGGGTCCGGCGGCTCCCCGCCGTCGTGGAAGGGGCGGCAGCAGGCCTTGTACTTCCGGCCGCTCCCGCACACGCAGTCCCCTCCATGCTCAGCCGCCACCGGCGAGCGCCTCCAGCGCTTCCCACCGCGCGTAGAGGTGCGCCACCTTCGCGGTGGCGGCCTCCAGCGCGGCGGCCAGCTCGCGCATCTTCACCGGCTGGGTGTAGCTCTCCGGGCGGGCGAGGGCCGCCTCCAGCTCCACCTTCTCTCGCTCGGCCGCTTCGATCGCCGCCTCCATCCCCTCCAGCTCCCGCTGGTCCTTGTAGCTCAGTTTCCCCGGCTTTCGGGGGCGAACGGGCTCCGGCGCCGGGGCGGTCACCGCCGCCGCGGAGGATGCGCGGGCCGTTGCCTCCGACGCCAATTGCGCTTCGCGCTGCGCCTTCAACCGCCGGTAGGTGTCGAAGTTGCCGGGGTACTGCACCGCGCGCCCGTCCCCCTCCAGCGCGACCACGGAGGTGGCCACCTTGTCCAGGAAGTACCGGTCGTGCGTCACCAGCAGCACCGCGCCGGTGAACGACAGCAGCAGCCGCTCCAGGACGTTGAGGGTGACCAGGTCGAGGTCGTTGGTGGGCTCGTCCAGCGCCAGCAGGTTGGCGCCCTGCAGGAACAGCCGCGCCAGCAGCAGCCGGTTGCGCTCGCCGCCGGAGAGCGAGGCCACCTTCTGCCGCTGCATGGGCACCGGGAAGAGCAGGTCGTCCAGGTAGTCGCGCAGCGCGACGCGCCGGCCGCCCATCTCCACCTGGTCCTCCGCGGCCGCCGCCTCGTACACCGTCTGCTCGGGGTCCAGCGCCTCCCGCGACTGGTCGTAGTAGGCGACGCGCAGGTTGGCGCCGGGCTTTCGCTCGCCGGCGTCGGGCGGAAGGTCGCCGGCCAGGATCCGCAACAGCGTCGTCTTCCCCGCGCCGTTCTTGCCCAGGAAGCCGACGCGCTCCCCGCGCTGGACGATCAGCGAGACGTCCTCCAGCACCCGGCGGTCGCCGTAGCGCTTCCCCACGCCGCGCGCCTCCAGCAGGGTGTCCCCGCCGCGCGGCGCCGGCGCCAGCTGCAGATCGGCCACCTTCGGCCGGACGAAGCCGCGCTCGGCGAGCAGCTTCCGCGCGCGCTCGATGCGGGCCTTGCTCTTGGTGCGCCGCGCCTCCACGCCCTTGCGCAGCCACGCCACCTCCTGGGCGATCCAGCGCTCGCGCTTGTGCTGCTTGACGTCCGCCTCCTCCATCGCCGCCAGCTTCTGGTCCAGGTAGGCCTCGTAGTTGCCGGGGTACGAGGTGAGCGCGCCGCCGGGGCCGATCTCGACGATCCGGTCCACCAGCTCGTCCAGGAAGTAGCGGTCGTGGGTGACCAGCAGCAGCGCGGCCGGGGAGTCGTCCAGCGCGTCCTCCAGCCACTCGGTGGTCTCGGCGTCCAGGTGGTTGGTGGGCTCGTCCAGCAGGAACAGGTCGGGCGCGGAGAGCAGCGCGCGGGCGATGGCCACGCGCTTGCGCAGGCCCCCGGAGAGCTCCGCCACGGGCCGGTCCCAGTCCTTGACGCCCAGCCGGTCCAGGAGCGTCTTCGCGCGGTGCTCGGTGTCCCAGCCGCCCAGGCGCTCGACCTGGTCGGAGACGGCGGACAGCTGCTCCACCAGCGCGGCGTGGCGCGCCTCCGGCTCCGACTTCAGCCGCGCCGAGATCGCCTCGTGCCGGTCCAGCGCCTCCCGCAGCCGGGCGTTGGCCACCCGGAGCTCCGAGGCCACCGTGGCTTCGCCGGGGAACGCCGGCTCCTGGGGAAGGTACGTGACGTGCGCGCCGCGCCGCAGCTGCAGCTCGCCCGCGTCCGGCTTCAGCGCGCCGGCCAGCACCTTCATCAGCGTCGACTTGCCGGAGCCGTTGACGCCCACCAGGCCCACGCGCTCGCCCTCCTCGATGGTGAAGGTCAACCCGGAGAACAGCGTCCGGCTGCCGTGGGCGAGCGACACGTCGGCGGCGCGGAGCAGCGTCATTTCCGCTCCGTACCCTAGCCCGGATAGGGTGCGCCCATGGCCTCCGACCGAGTGTCCCGCCCGGCTGCTTCCCAGACCCAGACCGCGACCCCCACCGCCACGCCCACCGGCTCGCGCCCCGCCGCGCCGTCACCCGCGCCCGCCCCTGCGCCGGGTGCGGCCGACCGCTTCGGCACCCCGGCGCCGGACCGGGCGGGCCAGGGCGTGAAGCTGGGCTCGCACAACGACAACGAGTGGTGGGCCGGCCGCCCGCTCTCCGAGGCGCGCAACGCGCACCGCACCAACACCAAGGAGCAGTTCGACGCCGCGCTCCACTCGAACGCCAACTGGTTCGAGGGCGACGTCCGCAAGGAGATCAACTCCGACCGGATCGAGATGCGGCACGACACCACCCACGAGACCGGCGACAACATGACGCTCCACGAGTGGCTCACCGCCGGGGTGAAGACCGGCCGCGGGCTCAAGCTGGACGTCAAGGAGCCGGACCACATGCCGGAGATCCTGGACGAGGTGGAGAAGGTGGGCGTCCCCCAGGACCGGCTGATGTTCAACCTGGGCTTCGGCGCCATGGACAAGTGGGGCCCGGAGATCCGCCGGCGCTTCCCGGACGCGCTCCTGGCGCTCAACCCGCCCACCTCCGGGACCATCGGGAAGAAGGAGGCGGAGCAGCTGGTCGACCAGGCCCAGCGCCTGGGCGGCCCCGTCACCTTCGAGGCCCACTACGACCAGTTCTCCGACGACGCCATCGCGCTGCTGCGCCAGCACGGGACGCTCTCGGTGTGGGGCGACGGGATGGACGACCCGCGGGGCACCGCCGAGGACCTGCGGCGCCGCGGGGTCAACGGGATGATCGACCTCGCCTCCCACTACCCGGGCGAGACCGGGGCCGTGGACCACGCGAAGAACTGGGTGAAGACCAAGCTGGACGAGATCTTCTGAACGCTACGCGGACGCCTCGTCGTGCGCCTTGGCGAGCTTGTTCCGCAGCTCGCCGTCGATCTCGTCCTTGATCTCCAGCCCCTCGTCCTCGCGGAAGCGCCGGATGGCGGCGGTGGTGAGGTCGTCCACCTCCCCGTTCACCGGGCCGTCGTAGTACCCCAGGTTGAGCAGCCGCCCCTTCACGCCGGACGTCTCCTCGACGGGGTCGAGGAAGCCGATCCGCAGCGTCCACGAGACGGCGTCGTCCGGGGGATCCTCCGGGGCGCCGGACGCGTCCGGCCAGAGGCGGAGGGTCCCCTCCAGCGCCAGCGGGTCCACCTTCATCTCGATGGGCGCCTTCCCGTCCGTCGTCCCGCGCAGCTCCTCGCCGGCCACCTCCAGCAGGAACTTGTGCGGCTCGTCCACCGCCGCCACCAGGCGCAGCAGCGTCGGCTTCCGCTTCAGCTTGAACTTGTGCGACGAGCCGGAGCTGACCTCCACCTCGTGCGGCGCCGGGTCCGGGATGACGACCACGTCGCCGGGGAAGATGACGTTGGGGTTGGGGCGCTTCTTCTTCAGCTCCGCGTTGTCGGGCGCGTCGTACAGGGTGCGCCAGCCGAACCCGAAGCGCGCCGCGATGCTCGACAGGCAATCTCCGGGCTTGACCGTGTATCGAGTCGGCATCGAGGCCGGGGCAGGAGAGTCCCGGTCGCGCGGTGCTGTCAAGCGGGGACAAATGGGATTAACTCCGCCCTCCGCCCATGGCCGACCTGTACTACTCGATCGTCATCACACTCGAGAGCGTCAAGGTGAAGGACCCTGACGACGGCGACGTGTATTTCATCGCCACCGTCGACAAGCGCAGCAGGGGCCGCAGCAAGATCTTCTCCATGAAGGCCGGCGACACGGCGGACCTCAAGCCCCTGGGCTGGTCGTGGGAGGTCCGGGTGCTGGGCGCCCCGGGGCCCATCCCCATCGAGCTGCGCGCCTGGGACGAGGACTCGCTCTCCGCGGACGACGACCTGGGTACGCTGAAGGCGTCGGTGTCCGCGCCGTGGACCAGCCGGCAGGTCAAGGTCACCTCGGGGGACGGCAACCTGGAGCTGACCTACAGCCTGGGCGCCACCATCGTCACCGTGAAGGGCGCGTCGGTGGCCGTCGTCTCGCGGCAGCACGACGGCAGCTCGTACGTCTCCACGCTGGCCAAGCCGAACGTGGCGGTGGCGACGTTCACGGAGATCCTCGGGCTGTACAAGCCGGGCGTGGACGACCGGCCGAAGCCGGTCCCGGCGGGCACCACGCGCGGCGCGGGGTACGTGAAGGGCTACCGGAGCGAGGACGACCGGGGCCGCATCTTCATCAACCGCAAGCCCGACGGGTCGTGGGCCAAGGGCGACCAGTACATCGAGCTCACCGCGGTGGTGGAGCCACCCACCGTCAAGCTCCCCGCGAACGCGAAGATGATCTGGTCCTTCGAGGACCCGGACGACCCCAGCAACGAGGGCGCCGACGTCCACCCGGACGCGGGGAAGATCCTGGACCCCAACGACTACACCGGCGCGGTGAAGACATCCGCCACCGCCGGCGACAACGACCCCAGCGGCAAGGGGAAGGCCAAGCCCAAGCTCGAGGAGATCGACCCCAAGTACGCGCTCAGCGGCAACGAGACGCTGATCGACGCCGCCACCCGCACCACCCGGGTGCGCTTCCACGTGGGCGACATCGCCGCCGACAACTACCGGGTCAAGGCGGAGGTGAAGAAGGCGGCCCCGCTGGACGCGTCGTTCCCGGCGGAGACCGGGGTGATGACGCTCTGGAACCGGATCGACCTGGAGTACGTGAAGATGGACACCGCCCTGGAGCTGCCGGCGGACCAGATCTCCAGCCACTACGAGAAGGCGTGCATCCAGGTGGACGTGAGCCTCAAGCGCGAGGTGAGCGGCCCCTCGTCGCTGGACCACATGGGGACGGACCCGGGAGCGGCCTACGCCATGTGCGACGACTACGTCACCAAGGCCAAGGGCGAGTTCTCCAAGGAGGGAGAGCCGGGATGGTTCTTCCTGGCGGCGGCGAACCGGATGCTGCCGTCGAAGGCGACGAAGATCCTCTACGAGGGGAAGGCCGAGGCCCACGGCGACAAGGTGAAGCTCCCCTCCGGCACGGCGCTCTCCGCCAAGCCCGCGGTGGTGCGCGTGTTCGACCCGGCCAAGATCGGAGCGATGGCCAAGCCCAAGCCCAACGATCACGACCTGCACATCAAGTTCCGGGTGGACGCCAAAGCGGGGACCACGCTCACCCTCCAGGCCCACGACTTCCACGCGGTGGACGATCCGGACACGTCGTTCCTGGACGCGGACCTCTCCCACTACGGGTTCAAGGACGGCGACCCGGTCGAGGTCCAGGTGATGAGCGAGGGGGACGAGGCGATCATCACCGCGGGGATCAGCCCCGGCGGCCTGAACATCGCCGGGAAGCACTACTTCGGCGGGCGGCTGATCATCTTCACCCGGTCCAACGGCGACTTCCTGGGGACGCTGTGCCACGAGTTCTGCCACGCGTTCGACAACGCGCACAAATGCGGCAACTGGGACTGGCGCCGGCAGCCGAAACGGACCGCGTGCTGCATGTGCTACTGGTTCCAGCTCGTCCTGGACGACGCCGCGCCGCGAAAGCCGATCCCCTGGACCCAGAACCGGACGGGCCCGGACCTGTGCGCGCAGCACATCCGCAACATGCGGGACTACCATCTGCAGGACAACCCGGGGCTGGGCTGGTGAACGCGTGAGGCACCTCGCGGTCGCGGTGATGATCCTGGCGGCATGCTCCGCCCGGGAGAGCGCGGCGGGGCCCCCCGCGGGCAAGGACGGAGGCAAGGCCATGGCAGAGACCGAGGCGACGGACGAGGATCTGCCCGTGCTGAAGCTGGAGGCCGCGCCTCGCTACCTCATCGGCTTCCCGATGGTCGTGGCGCTCACCTACGAGAACCGGTCGAAGGACGCCGAATTCTACCACTTGCCCCCCATGGGCCTGCTGGCGACGCGCGGCGCGATCCGGGCGCAGCTGGAGCCGTCCGGCGGCGGCGCGCCGGTGATCGCCCGCTTCGCGCCGGAGGAGGAAGAGGCCCAGGGGCTGGCCGTGGAGGCGGGGAAGTCGGTCCGGGGGCTCGCGGACCTCTCCAACGCCGGCACGCCGCTGGCGCCCGGCGCGTACCGGCTCACGCTGGTGCTCACCCGCGGGAAGAAGCAGCGGACCAGCAACGCCGTCCCGGTCGAGCTGGTGGCGCCCTCCGAGGCCGACGCGCAGGAGGCGGCGCGGTTGCGGAAGATGGGGTCCCCCCGCGCCGACACCGGCGCGTGGGCGCCGTTCCTCTCCAACAACTGGGCGACGGTGACGGTCGCGGCCGGGCTGAGCGCGGAGGCCCGGCAGCGCCTGGCGCTCCACCTGTTCCTGCACCGCGCGGCCTACGGCCCGGACCCGGTGGCGAAGATCGACCCGTCGGCCCTCGCCGCCGTCGCCACCGACCCGCTCCTCAAGCCCGAGGCGGCGGTCCTCCGCTACGAGTTGCTCGCCGCCCGGCGCAACCCCTCCGCCGCGGCCGCCCGCGCGGTGGCGCTCCAGGCATCACCTGGAGTCGCCGGCCGCCTGGCCGCGGTGGATCAGGGGGACGGCGAGATCGCCTCGCTCCGGCGGAGCGTGGGCGCGGAGCGGCAGCACCTCAAGCCGCCCGCGACCCAGCCGTACGTTCCGTGAGCGCTACTGGTGCTCGGCGCCGTCGTCCGACCCATCGTGGTCGTCGTCCTCGAACGCCTCCAGCGACGCCTTGATGTTGTCCTCGATCTTCGACTGGTTGCCGGCGTTCGACGGATCCAGCGCGCCGCCCTGGCCGTCGGAGAACCAGCGCGAGGTGTCGAATGACAGGGTGATGTTGGCGGTGCCCGCCGGGTCGATGGTGAACGTCCCCTCGCGCTCCTGGTCCTCGTCCAGGCTCGACGCGAAGGTGAACGCGGTCCCGTTGAACGTCCCGTCGATGACGATGGACTTCTGGTTGGACGCGTCCGGGTGCACGCGCACCTTCACCCGCGTGTAGTCGCCCGGCGCCGCGTTGATGTCGAAGGCGTGGCTCACCTCGCCGGAGAGCTCCGCCCCCGTCAGGTCCAGGTGGAACGGGCCGGCGCCCACCTCGTCCTCGGTCTCGGTCTCGCCGCTGGTCCCGGAGGCCTGTGACGTCGCCGCCGCCGGGGTCAGCCGCACGCGCTCCACCTCGATCTGCGCCCGGTCCAGCGTGATGGCGGCGCCCGCCGGGGCCGCGGTCACCGCCGCCGCCCGCGTCGACACGGTGGCCTTCGCACCACCACAGGCACACCCCAGCGCCGCAACGACAACACCCGTCCACACGATCCGCATGTCATTCCTCTGTCGTCTTCTGCACTCCGGCCAGTTGCAAAATCCCAGGACTCGCGCATTCGGACGGCGGCCACAGCCGCGAAACCAGGCGGCAATTCCTGCGCATGAACGAAGTGGCCGGCGAGGGCGGTTCGGAGTCTTCTGGACAAACGGCAATGGAGCCAACGGCCGCCCTGTTGGAGCGGGCGAAGCGCGGTGACGAGGAAGCCTACCGGGCCCTCTACGGAGCGTACCGGCCGGCCGTGCTGCGCCTCGCGCGCTCCTTCGCGCGGCTGGATTCGGACGAGGTGGAGGACGTGATCCAGGAGACGTTCGTCCGGGCCTTCCGGGCCCTCGGGGGACTGCAGCAGGCCGCCGCCTTCGAGCGGTGGCTGCTGGCGATCGCCCGCAACCGGGCGCTCACCCTGGACGCGCGGAAGGAGCAGGCGCGGCGGTCGGCGGAGCAACTGGCGGGGGAGAGCCCCGGCCACGCGCCGGCCCTGCCGCCGGCGCTGGCGCTGGAGCGCGAGTCGGCCGTGGTGCGGGAGCTGGTGGAGGAGATGTCCGAGGGACCGGAGAAGGAGACGGTGCGGCTGTTCTACGTGGACGGCGCGCTGTCCGCCCGGGAGATCGCGGAGCGGATGGGCGTGGGCAAGAGCGCCATCACCATGCGGCTGGAGCGGTTCCGGGCCAAGGTGAAGCGCGAGCTGCTGCGCCGCGTGCTGGCCGTGCAGGTGGAGTGAGGAGGAACCGACGATGGAGCGGCACCTCGACGACGTGGCGGTCCGGGCCCTGGAAGCGAAGGAGGCGCAGGCCGTGGCCTACTTCCGGGACCACCTCTCCAGGCCCTGCGCCAGCTGCGAGGAGTACCTCGCCAACGCCCCCGCGCGGCTGTGGTGGCTGGAGGCGGAGGCGGACCGGTTGCTCCACATCCACGGCGCGCTCGCCATGCCGGCCGCCGGCGACACCACCGGGTTCCGCGCCGTCCGGCGGGCGATGCGCGCGCGGCGGATGCGCAAGGCCCTGGCCGCCTCGATCGCCGGAGCGGTGGCGCTCGCCGCCGCGCTGGTGCTGGTCCTCCGCGTCCCCCGCGCCGCCGGCCCGGAGGACGCGTTCACCGGCGTGAAGGGCCAGGCGACGGGCCTGCTGGAGCTGTCGGCGGCGGTGGTCTCCCGCTCCGGCGCCACCTCGCCCCTCAGCCCCGGCGGGCGCGCGCGCGCCGGCGACACCCTGGTCCTCCGCTATCGCGCCGGGCAATCCAGCCCGGCGTACCTGGTGAAGGCCGGCCCGGACGGGCAGCCGCAGGTGCTGGGCCGGTTCGCGCTCTCCGCCGGGACGCACGACCTGACGGACTCGGGCGGCGTCTCGGGCGTCTCCCTGGAGGGCGAGCAGGGGGAGGTGCACCTCTGGCTGGTGCAGTCGTCCGCGCCGCTGGCGTCCGCCGCGGCGGTGGACGCCGTTCGACGGCCGGCAAACAGTGCGCCCGGCGTCTCCGTGGTGGGGTTCACCCTCCGCGTCGTTCCGGGGGAGAATTGACCTTCGTGACCGCCGCGCCATGCCGCAGGACCGCCGTGCTCGGAGGAGCGCTCGCCGCGCTCCTCTGGGTGGGCGGCTGCGCGCCGGCGACGGTCGAGAAGGGCGGCCTGGTCCGGGTGCGCGTCTCGCAGGAGGCGCTGGACGCGGCGCACGCGCCCCGCCGCTTCGCGGTGCTGGTGGGCATCCCCGACGTGCGCGACCCGGAGTGGCGCCCGCTGCGCTACGCCGCCAAGGACGCCGAGGACCTGGGCGCGGCGCTGGCGGACCCCGCGCGCGGCAGGTTCGACCAGGTGAAGGTGCTCACCCGCCCGGAGCAGACCACCACCCAGGCGGTGCTCCAGGCGGTGGACGCGCTGGCCGCCATGGCCACCCGCCCGGACGACGAGGCGCTCCTCTACATCTCCGCCCACGGCACGCTGGCGCGCGACGACCGCGGCGAGCTGCGCCGCTACCTGGTCACCCAGGACGCCCGGCTGAAGGACCCGGCGCGCAGCGCGCTCTCGGTGGACGCGCTGAAGGCGAGGTTCGACGCGCTCCCCTCCAAGCGGCGGGTGCTGGTGCTGGCCACCTGCCACTCCGGGAACGGCAAGTCGCTGCTGCCGCCGGAGGTGGCGGAGGAGCTGGCGGGCATCAAGGGCGGCTTCTTCACCCGCCCGGTGGAGTCGGTCAGCCGCGCCTCCATCGTCCTCTCCGCCAGCGACTTCGGCGAGACGGCGCGCGAGGACCCGGAGCTGCAGAACGACATCTACACCCACTTCCTGGTGGAGGGCCTGTCCGGCGCCGCCGACCGCAACCTGGACGGCGCGGTGGTGGCCACCGAGGCGCACGACTACGCGCGCCGCCGGACCTACGAGTACACGCAGGGGCGCCAGCGCCCGTCAGCGGAGATCCTGGAGGTGGGCGCGGACCCGGTGGTGCTGGCGGGGACGCTCTCCGGCGCCGGCGACGCCGAGCTGTTCTCCTACGCGGCGCGGCTGGAGGGCGCGCGCCTGACGGTGGACGGGATCGAGAAGGCGGAGCTGCCCGGCGGGGCCGCGGTGCCGCCCGGCCGCCACCGGGTGCAGGTGGAGAAGGGCGCGCAGCTGCTGATCGCCGCCGACGTGGAGGTGGGCCGCGGCGCGCGCCTGGCGCTGGACTCGCTGGCGGACCGGCCGCCGCCCTCCAGCGGGGCGATCGCGCTGGGCGGCGGGGGGTTCGGGTTCATCGATCGGCAGAGCCGGGAGCAGCTGTTGCCCGCCTCCGCCGCCGGGTCCGTCTCGCTCCGCCTGGACCGGGTGCTGGGGGACGACCTCTCCTTCTTCGCGGACGTGATGGGCGCCGGGGGGAGCGCGCGGCTCGATCTCGGCGGCGCGCCGGTGGACTTCGGCTACCGCGCGGTGCTGGCGGGCGGCGCGCTGGTCAGC
>Ga0134122_10002730_pt1 | contig 13005 bp, 8 predicted proteins | sample KB302_FD_96461 | JGI IMG/M metagenome (GOLD analysis project Ga0134122, IMG submission 96461) | Terrestrial soil microbial communities without Nitrogen fertilizer from Kellogg Biological Station, Michigan, USA - KB3-0-2 | ecosystem: Environmental > Terrestrial > Soil > Unclassified ...
CTCGATGTCGCCGACGGTGCCCCCGATCTCGATGATCACCACGTCGACGCCGGCGGCCACCTTGCGGACCGAGGCCTTGATCTGGTCGGTGATGTGCGGGATCACCTGGACCGTCCGGCCCAGGTAGTCCCCCCGCCGCTCCTTCTCGATGACGGTCCCGTAGATTTTGCCGGTGGTGATGTTGTTGTCCCGGGTCATCCGCGCGGAGGTGAAGCGCTCGTAGTGGCCGAGATCGAGGTCGGTCTCGCCGCCGTCGTCGGTGACGTAGACCTCGCCGTGCTGGTACGGACTCATGGTCCCCGCATCCACGTTGATGTAGGGATCCATCTTCTGCAGCGTGACCCGGAAGCCGCGCGCCTCGAGCAAGGACCCGATCGACGCCGCCGCCAGCCCCTTGCCCAGCGAGGACACGACACCGCCCGTCACGAAGATGAACCTGGTCGTCACCTCACGCCTCCTTTCCCGATGTGAGCCATTCTTTCACGAGCTCCCGCTCCTCGGCCAGCGAGCCGGCCGCCCCGTCCAGCCGCTTCCGGCGGAGCATCCCGAGCACCCGGCCGACCTCCGGCCCCCGCGGCACGCCCAGGGCCAGCACGTCGCCCCCGGTCAGCCGCGGCTGGACCGCGCGCCCCTTGGCCAGGTACCACTGCACGCGCCGCCGCGCGCGGGTGCCGCCCCGCAGCCAGGCGCCGAGGGCCGCCCCCGCCGGTTCCGCGCGAAGCGCCTCGTCGACCACGCTCGGCCGGAGCCGCGGGGCCTCGAGCCGCCGGGCCAGCGCGCCCCCCCGCGTCGCGCCGGCCTCGATGCGGGAGCGCACCTCTCCGGCCAGGGCGAGCCGATCGAGGCAACGGTCGACGGCGGCCACCGGCCGGCCGGTGAGGAGCGCGACCAGGTAGAGCTCCGCCGGGTCCACCGCCACGCCCGCGGCCTTAGCCCAGCGATCCAGGAGCTCGGCATCGGCCAGCGTGGACCGGTCGCCATGGGCGGCGCCCAGGAGAGTTACCGCTCGCCAGCTGACCAGGAGCTCGAAGGCCTGGCGGGCCCGCGGCTCCGCGGCCGCCAGCTCGATCTCCCGCCACAGGCGCTGCCCGGAGAGGGCGGGGTACGGCCGGCGCGCGACCGCGAGGCCGATGGCGGCACGGGTCGGCCGATCCAGCACGAGACCGAGCCGGCTGGCGTAGCGCGCGGCCCGGACGATGCGCGTGGGGTCCTCGACGAAGGCGAGCGGGCGGAGCGCGCGCAACCGGCGGGCGGTCACGTCGCGCTGCCCGCCGAGCGGGTCGATCAGGTGGCCGAACCGGTCGGGCGCGAGCGCCACCGCCATCGCGTTGACCGAGAAGTCGCGCCGCCGGAGATCATCGAGAAGACCCGCCGGCACGACGTCGGGCAGCGCGCCCGGCCCCGCATACCGCTCGCGGCGCGCGGAGGCGATGTCCACGCGCCCGAGCAGGGCGCCGTCGGGGGCGTGCCCGCCCTCGATCGACGCGGTGCCGAAGCTGGCGTGCACCAGCACCGTGCCGCCGATCTCCTCCCCGAGCCGCCGCGCGAGCGCGATGCCGTCGCCCTCGACCACCAGGTCCACGTCCGGCGCGTGCCCGTCGGGGCCGGCGCATCCCAGCAGCAGGTCGCGCACCAGGCCGCCCACCGCGTGGACCGGTGCGCCCAGGCTCTCCCCGAGCTTGCCCGCGGCGCGGAGCAGCCAGAGCCGCGCCTCCGCGGTGCGATCCCCCGCCCGCTCGAGCCGTCCCAGGATCGACGACCCGGACGGCGCCAGCGCGAGCGCCTCCGCGTCGATGGCGGCCACCGTCCGCGCTCCGCGCCGCAGCAGCACCAGGGAGGCACCCGCGAGCGCGTGGCGGCGGGCCAGACTCTCCGACGCCGTCACGGCGAGCACCGGCACGTCGGCCCAGGCGACCTCGCGCACCGGCCGCGCCCCGAGGCCCCAGTCGGCCGCGCGCGCGAGCTCGGCCGTGCGTACCGCCTGCCGCGGACCGGCGACCACCACCGACGCGCCGGCCGCTCGTGCCCGCGCGAGCGCGCGCGTCACCGGGGTGCCGGGCGCGCAGGCCACCACTCCACCCGTGGCCAGGGAGAGGGCCCCGGGCTCCACCTGCGGATAGACGTGTCCGGGCCGCGCCATCTCAGCCCGCCCGCCGGGTGCTCGCGCGCCGCGCGCGCGGGTGGAACCGGCGGTACATGTCGTGGACCACGCTCGACGGCAGGTGCGTGTAGATCTGGGTCGTGGAGATGTCGACGTGGCCCAGCATCGCCTGCACCGAGCGGAGGTCCGCGCCGCGCTCCAGGAGGTGGCTCGCGAAGGAGTGCCGCAGCGTGTGAGGCGAGGCCACGGCCCGGACCCCCGCCCGACGTGCCGCCCGCCGGATCACGGTCCAGAGCGACTGTCGGGAGAGCCCGCCGCCCGAGCGATTGAGGAAGAGCGGCGCGTTCTCCGGGGTGTGTGAGCGCCGTGCGAGCCGCGGCCGCACCGTCGCGCAGTAGCGCCGCACCCAGTCGAGCGCCTGCGCGCCCGCGGGGACGAGCCGCTGCCGGTTGCCCTTGCCGGTGACCACGACGTAGCCGGCCGAGAAGTTCACGTCCTCGACCCGCAGGCCCAGGGCCTCGGAGGCGCGCAGCCCGCACGCGTAGAGCAGCTCCAGGAGGGCGCGGTCGCGCAGCCCCTCCGGTCGAGTGGTATCGGGCGCCTCCACCAGCGCGGCGGTGTCCTCCACCGAGAGGGTGCGCGGCAGCCGGCGCGCGGGGCGCGGGCTGTCGAGGTGCTCGGTGGGATCGCGACTCACCCGGCGCTCGTCCAGCAGGTAGCGGTAGAGCCCGCGCACCGCCGAGAGATGCCGGGCGATGGACCGGCCGCCGAGGCCGCGCCCGCGCAGGCCGGCCAGGTAGCGGGACAGCTCGGTCACGCCGACCGACTCGAGGCGGTGCCCGCCCGCGGCGAGGAACGCGTCGAAGCCGGCGAGGTCGCGCCGGTACGCCATCAGGGTGTTGCGAGCGGCGCCCCGCTCGACCTGGAGGCTCGAGAGATAGTCCGCGATCAGCGGCGCGGCGGCGGAGCGGGCACGGGAGGAAGACGGAGCCACCTGGGGCGGCGCGGACACGGCTCCCAACGACTTCCGCTCCGCGCGTGCGCCAGGTCGGGGGGCCACGCGGTCACATCCGAAGCGGGAGGCCCAAAAAACGACGGCCCCGGTGTCGGCCGATTCGTCCTGCCCGGGCCATCACCGAGGCGTCCCCTGCGAACTCCAGGAGCATGAGGGAGTCTATCATTGGCCCCCCGAGGAAGGCAACGGGAGCGCCGAAGGCGCTCGTTGCTTGTGGGATCAAGGCAACGGGAGCGCCAAGGCGCTCGTTGCTTGCGGCATCAAGGCAACGGGAGCGCCGAAGGCGCTCGTTGCCGCCCCGATCAAGGCAACACCGAGCGCCGGCGGCGGATCATGTCGAGGAGCCCGCGCACCTCGGTCGAGCCGAGCGCCGCCGCGCCGAGCGCGAACACGATCATGCCGCCGGTCAGGGCGATCGCGGTCCACAGCGCCCCGTGGCTGCGCGGCGCAGGCAGGCCCGGCACCTGGCCGCTCATCGCGGCGCACCAGAGCGCGAGCAGCGCGGAGGCTCCGACGGTCCGCAGGAGCGACGGGCCGAGAATGGCCGAGCGCGGGCCGTGCAGGCGACGCCGCAGGAGCCAGCAGAGCCCCACCACGTTCACGTACGACGACAGCGACGAGGCCAGCGCGAGACCGGTGTGGCGCATCGGCCACATGAGCAGCAGGGCCAGCGCCACGTTGGCCGCCACCGAGAAGAAGCCCACCAGCACCGGGGTGCGCGTGTCGCCCAGGGCGTAGAACGTCTGCGCCGCGATGCGGGTGGCCGAGAACGCGGGCAGCCCGATGGCGTAGCCGATCAGGGCCTGCGCGGTCAGCGCCGCGTCGCTGGCCGTGAACTCGCCGCGCTGGAACAGCACGGTCACGATGGGGCTGCCCAGCATCACCAGGCCCACCGCGGCGGGCACCGCCACGAAGGCGGCCATCCGCAGCGCGAACTCGAGCGTGGCGCGCAGGGCCACCATCTCGCTCCGCGCGGCCTGGGCCGACATGCTCGGCAGGGCCGCGGTGGCGAGGGCGATACCGAAGATGCCGAGCGGGAACTCCATCACCCGGTCCGCGTAGTACAGGTACGACACGGTGCCGGCGGGCAGGAGCGAGGCCAGCAGCGTGTTGACCACCACCGTGATCTGCACCGCGGCCAGCGCGAACACCGCGGGCCAGAGGCGGTGGGCGATGCGCGCCACCGCGGGATGGCGCCATTCCGCCGACGGCGTCAGCGGCACCCCGAGCCGCCGCAGCTCCGGCAGCTGCACGAGCAGCTGCCCGACACCGCCCACCAGCACCCCGATCGCGAGGGCCATGACGGGCGGGTCCAGGTGGGACGCGAGGGCCACCACCGCGAGGATCATGGCCACGTTCACCACCGCGGGGCCGACCGCGGCGGTGAAGAAGCGGTGGTGCGCGTTGAGGGCGCCCATCGCGAGGGCGGCCAGCCCCACCAGCACCAGGTACGGGAACATCACGCGGGTCAGCGTCACCGCGAGATCGAACAGCGCGCCGTCCGCGCGCCAGCCCGGGGCCATCAGGGCCACCACCGGGCGCGAGAGCAGGATGCCCAGCGCGGAGACCACGCACAGCACCACGATGGCGGCGCCGGTCGCGGCGCGGGACAGGCGGGCGAACGCGGTGGGCCCGCCCCGGGTCAGGGTCTCGGTGAAGACCGGGATCACCGCGGTCGACAGGGCCCCCTCCCCCAGGAGCCGTCGCAGGAGGTTCGGGATGCGGAAGGCGACCAGGAACGCGTCGGTGACCGGTCCCGCCCCGAAGGTGTGGGCCACCACCATGTCCCGGACGTAGCCCAGCACGCGGCTGGTGAGGGTGGCCAGCCCGATCGCGCCCACCGCGCCGACCACCCCGCGCTGGACGTGCTCGTGGCCGCCGGTCGCGTCGCGCGCGGGCTCACTCATTCAGGCCATCCTGCTCCTTGACACCCGGGGACGCGGACGGTAGGCTCGTGTGTCGCTCAGCCGTGAAAGGAGAGTCGTCGTGGCCAACACCCGCTCCGCGCGAAAGCGGATCAAGCAGAACGAGAAACGGCGCCTGCGCAATCGCGCCATCCGCAGCTCGGTGCGCTCGAGCATCAAGGGCGCCCGCGAGGCCCTCGCGGGCAAGGGCGGCGAGTCGGCCGCCGCGGTCCACGACGCCATCCGCGCCATCGACCGCGCGGTGACCCAGGGCGTGATTCACCGCAACACCGCCGCCCGCCGCAAGTCCGCGCTCGCCCGCAAGCTCAACGCGCCGGCCTGACCGGCCGCGGCGCGCGCCGCTCGGAGAGACCCCGCAGGGCCCCGATCGCGGCGTCGCGCACGATCTCCCCGCCCCGCTCGCCGTAGAGGCTCCCGCACGAGATGTAGCTCGCGGTACGAAAGTGCTCGGCGGCCAGGAGATAGCCCTGGTAGCCGTTGGCCAGCCCCACCACGAAGGTGCGGGCGAAGCCGGTGCGCGGGGCGGCCTTGATCTCGAGACCGAGCTGGGTGTCGAGCTCGCCCGGGATCGTCACCCACGCCCCGCGCCCGATCCCGACCGCCGCGATCTCGGCGGTGGCGGGCAGCGCGGAGCGCAGACCGAGCCGCGTGCCGCGCGGGATCCAGCGCCCGAGGCAGTTGTGCAGCTCGAGCGCGGGCGCGGGCAGGGCCGCGGTCTCCCCGCCGGCGGTGAGGCGCTGGTCGCCGTCCGGCGGGATGCGCGGCCAGAGCGCGAGCACCGCCGCCGCGAGCAGCTTCCCGGTGGCGGCCACCCCGTCCCAGCCCCGCTGGCGCGGGCTCACGTCGCCGACCGCGCCGTTGACGTAGAGGGCGGGCGCGCCCAGCTGCTCCTCGATGCGCCCGCTCGCGTCGCCCATCACGTCGCCCGAGAGCTTGAAGTTGCTGGTGCCGAGCATGGTGCCGTGGATGGCGTAGTTCCACACCACCGCCACCGGCTTGCCGTCGGTGCCCATCACGCGGAGGACCCCCAGCTCCGGATCGAGGCGACCGCGGACGCGGCTGTCGGTGAGCCCGGGCACCTCGCTCCACCCGGTACCCACCGTGGCCGGCCGCTTGCGGCGCTCGGCGGTGCGGGCCGCCTCCTCCATCGCGGAGTAGATGCGGCCCCGCACCCGCGGCGACTCGCGATCGAGCGCGAGCAGGCCGAAGAGGTCCGACTTGGCGTAGGCGCCCGGTCCGGAGTGGGTGTGGGACGCGGCCACCACCAGCGCGGCGTAGCGCAGGCCGAGCTGGTCCAGCCGCACGCGCAGGTCGGTGACGAGGGTGGGGTCGACGCCGACGAGATCCACCGCGAGCCAGAGCACGCGCACTCCGCCCGACTCCAGCATCAGGGCACGCACCCGGATCGGATCGTGCACCCCGGTGGAGGGACGGAACCAGAAGGTGTCCGGGTAGCGGCCGAGCAGGTCGGGCAGCCAGGCCCGGCGCGGGAAGCCGCCGTAGCCGCCGAGCGGCGTGTCGTCCGGCAGGTTCACCACCACGCTGGTGGCGCCCGCGAGCAGGCGCGGGGCGGGCGCGGCGGCCGCGGAGGCGGCGAGCCCGACCACGAGCAGGACGGCGGCGGCGAGCGTCCGCCGCGTACCCGACGTCAGGCCCCGCACAGATCCGCGACGAGGAGGGAGAGCTCGGGCCGGGGCGCCCCGCCCAGCTTCAGCCGGCGCTCCACGTCCCAGCACCGCGCGACGTGGCGCGCGGCGGTGGCGGGCGAGAGGCTGCGGGCCCGGTCCAGCAGGGCGGTCGCGGCCGCGGGCGGCCGGCGGAGGGCGCGCGCGATCTCCTCGGGCGGTCGCCCCGCGCGCAGCGCCCCCGCGGCCTGCCAGGTGGCGCGCGCCTCCCGGGCCAGCATGCCCAGCACCGCGAGGGGCTCCTCTCCCGCGTTCAGGAGCGACTCGAGCAGGGTCAGGGCCGCCCCGGTGTCGCGCGCGGACAGGGCGCGGGTGAGATCGAACACGTGGCGCAGCCGGTGCTCGCCCACCACCGCGCGCACCTCCGCCACGCCCACGCGCCGGTTGTCGGGACCTCCCGCCAGGGCCGCCTTCTCCACCTCGCCCACCAGCTGGGTCAGATCGTCCCCGGAGAGCTCGACCAGCAGGCGCGCCGCGTCCTCGCGCAGCTCGTAGCCCAGCGACTGGGCGTGGCCGCGCAGCCACGTCGCGAGCGCGCGCCCGGTGGGGGCCGGCGCGACCACCACCGCGGCCGACGGAACCGCGCGCAGGAGCCAGTGCGCGCCCTCCAGGAGCCCGTCCGCGAGGAGCACCAGCGCGGTGGACGGATTCGGGTCCTTCACGTAGGCCGCGAGGGGCTCGCCCGCCTTGGCCGCGAGACCGTCGGCGCCGCGGGCGATCACGAGACGCCGCTCCCCCAGCCACGGCAGCATCAGCGCCGACTGCACGATCGCCTCCGCCCCGGCGGCGCGCGCGTCGAGCACCTCGCGCACCAGCGTGAGCTCGGCCTGCCCGGGGAAGAGGGCGCGGGTCAGCCGGGCGAGCGCGTCCTCGAGCAGGAACGGCTCGGGACCGTGCAGCAGGGTGACCGGCGGCACCCGTCCGGCGTCGGCCGCCTTGAGGAACCCTCCGTAGTCCACCTAGAAGCGATCCACCGCCAGGTTGACGACCTTCCGGCCGATCTCGACCGCGGCCTGCGGCACCGCTCCCTGCCCGCGCGCGATGGTATCCGACACCTGACCCTGCACCTGGAAGTCCGAGACCTCCTGCAGCCCTTCCTGCCGCCACAGCATCGCGCTGCGCCGCACGTCGCGGAACTGCACGTTGAGCACCAGCTGCAGCCGGTAGGCGCCCCGACCCACTCGGCGGGTGATCTCAGGCACGGGTCACGATGTTCACGAGGCGGCCCGGCACCACCACCACCTTGGCGACCTGGCGCCCGTCGAGCCAGGGACGCACCTTGCCGTCCGCGAGGGCCTTCTCGCGGATCTCGCCCTCCTGGGCCGCCGCGTCGGCGGTCAACCGGCCGCGCACGCGGCCGTCGACCTGCACCACGATCTCCACCTCGTCGCGGGCGAGCGCGCCGGCGTCCGGCTCCGGCCAGCTCTGCTTGAAGAGGCTCTCCCGGTGGCCGAGGGCCGCCCACATCTCCTCGGTGATGTGCGGGGAGACCGGGCCCAGCAGCAGCAGCGTGGTCTCGACCGCCTCCCGCAGCAGCGCGGAGCGCTCCGCGCGTGGCATCTCGTCGAGCGAGGTGCGCTCGAACTCGTGCAGCGCGTTGACCAGCTCCATCACCGCGCTGATCGCGGTGTTGAAGTGGAAATCGTGCTCGATGTCGTGGGTGACCTTGCGGATGGTCTCGTGGACCACCCGCCGGAAGGCCCGCCCCCCGTCCGAGAGCCCGGTGGCGGCGCGCGCCGCCGCGGTCCGCGCCGCCCCGGTCAGCTCAGGAAGGTTGGCGTGCACGAAGCGCCACACCCGGTTCAGGAAGCGCGAGGCCCCCTCCACCCCGCGGTCGTTCCAGTCGAGGTCCTTCTCGGGCGGGGCGGCGAAGAGGGAGAACAAGCGCGCGGTGTCGGCCCCGTAGCGGCGGATGAGGTCGTCGGGGTCCACCACGTTGCCCTTCGACTTGGACATCTTCGCCCCGTCCTTGATCACCATGCCCTGGGAGAGCAGGGCCGCGAACGGCTCGTCGCACTTCAGCATGCCGAGGTCGCGCAGCACCTTGGTGTAGAAGCGGGCGTAGAGCAGGTGCAGCACCGCGTGCTCGATACCGCCGATGTACTGGTCGACCGGCATCCAGTAGGACGCCGCGTCCGGCTCGAACATCCCCCGGTCGTAGTCGGGCGAGCAGTAGCGGAGGAAGTACCACGACGACTCCACGAAGGTGTCCATGGTGTCGGTGTCGCGTCGCGCCCTGCCCCCGCACTTCGGGCACGTGGCGTTCACGAAGCTCGCGACCTCCGCGAGGGGCGAGCCGCCCTTGCCGCTGATCTGCACGTCGCGGGGCAGCACCACCGGGAGGTTCTCCTCCCTCTCGGGCACCATGCCGTCCTTCTCGCAGTACAGCACCGGGATCGGCGCGCCCCAGTAGCGCTGGCGGCTGATGCCCCAGTCGCGCAGGCGGAAGTTCACCTTGGCCTGACCGAGGTCCTGACCCACCAGCCAGTCGATGGCCTTGCGCTTGGCCTCCTCGATGCCGAGGCCGTCGAGGAAGCCCGAGTTGATCTTCACCCCGTCGCCGGTGTAGGCCTGATCGTCGCGCCAGTCGGCGGGTCGCCTCACGGTGGCGATGATGGGAAGGTCGTGGGCCTTGGCGAAGTCCCAGTCGCGCTGGTCCTCGCCCGGCACCGCCATGATCGCGCCGGTGCCGTAGCCCATCAGCACGTAGTCGGCGAGGAAGAGCGGGATCTCTCCTTGGGTGAACGGGTTCACCGCGCGGGCCCGAAGGCGCAGGCCCCGCTTGGGCCGGTCGGTGGCGAGACGCTCGATCTCCGACTCGCGGGCCACCTCGGCCCGGAAGGCGTCGACGCGGGCCCGCTCCTCGTCGTCCGCGACGAGGGCGTCGACGAGCGGGTGCTCGGGGGCCAGCACCGCGTAGGTCATCCCGAACGAGGTGTCGGGCCGCGTGGTGTAGATCACGAGCTTCACGTCGGGGCGGCCGACCACCGGCAGCGCGAACTCGGCGCCCTCGCTGCGGCCGATCCAGTTGCGCTGCATGGTCAGCACGCGCTCCGGCCAGCCCGGGAGGCGGTCGCACCAGTCGAGCAGCTCCTGGGCGTAGTCGGTGATCTTGAAGAACCAGCCGTCGACCTCCCGGGTGATGACCTCGGAGTCGCAGCGCCAGCAGCGGCCGGCCTCCACCTGCTCGTTGGCCAGGACGGTCTGGCAGGACGGGCACCAGTTCACCCGCGAGCGGCGCCGGTAGGCCAGGCCGCGCTCGAGCATTCGGATGAAGACCAGCTGCTCCCACTTGTAGTAGCCCGGGTCGCAGGTGGTCACCTCGCGGTCCCAGTCGTAGGAGATGCCCATGCGCTTCAGCTGGATGCGCATGTTGTCGATGTTCTCGTAGGTCCACACCGCGGGGTGGACCCCGTTGTCGATCGCCGCGTTCTCCGCCGGCAGGCCGAAGGCGTCCCAGCCCATCGGGTGGAGCACGTTGAAGCCGCGCATCCACTTGTAGCGGGCCAGCAGGTCGCCGATGGCGTAGACCCGCACGTGGCCCATGTGGATGCGGCCCGACGGGTACGGGAACATCTCGAGGCAGTAGTACTTGGGCCGGCCGGGGGCCTCGGCCACCTTGAACTGCTTGCTCTCCGCCCAGACCTTCTGCCACCGGGCCTCGATCTCGGGGAAGGGATACCGTTCCGGGCGGTCGTCTAGGGCCATATTGGCCCTGATTTTTGCACGCTTAGGCGGGGAGGGCAAGAAAGCTCCCCGGGGGGCGCGGTATCAGATCGAGTCGGCGCGCCAGCTGGTCGCGGCCACCGAGCAGGCGATCGAGCGCACGCTCGTCATCCCGTGCCGCCACGCCGGTCGGGGCTCACGGCCATCGGCATGACGACCCTGTGGGCCTTGACGCGCCGGCCGGCCCGGAGCGCACCGCGCGTGAGCCGCCACGAGAGCGCGGCGAGCACGGACGGTACGAGCCTCGTTCGGCCCAGCCCGGGTGACCTCCCTCCCGAAGGTTCATCGTCTCCGCGCTCCCCCTCGAGCGTTCGCCGGCGACGGCGCCGGCCCGGCGCCGGCCCGCGCCGAATCCTCTCTCGGCCGGAAGATCATGGCGGTGTTCGCCGGCAATTCCCACCACGCATCCGGAACCGTCCCGCGGACGACCGTATGGGCGAGCTCCGGCTTCACGCGCATGATCTGCGGGAAGTCGTTCGTGGCGACGGGAATGTCCTGGCCGCGGAAGCTGACGGAGTCCACGCTCACGGCGAGCCGTGGCTGGGACAGGACCAGGCCACTCACCGTGAGCTTCAGCCGCACATCGACGTCGTTCATCACCGATTGCAAGCGCTCGGCGTCCGCCGCCTGCAAGTACCGCAATTGCGGCCTGACGTTGACCTTGGCCCGGACGGTCCGGCCCGCCTTGACCTGGGTCAGGTCTATCGGATCGACGGTCACGACTTCCAGATGGTCCCCGCTCAACTGCGTATGGACGATCTGCTCGTCATCCATCGCGGCCATCGCGGTGGAGCGGGGCGGAACGCGCGGCGCCGCGGGATCGACGGAGGCCAAGGGCGGCGCGGAAGGAGCGGCCGCAGCGGGGCGCGCGGCCGCGGGCCGCGTTCGCGTTCCTGCATAGGACTCGAGCCACCTGTCCTGAACGATCGTCCGCGCGCCGCACACGGTGTCGGTGCGGCTCCGCACCACCCCGCCCGGGACGTCGTCGCTCGTCCAGATCGTCTTGGTCACGGTGCAGCCCCGCGACTGGCTCTGCTGCGTCTGCTCCCAGCGTGTGACCAGCGTCTGCCCCTTGATGGTCAGGGCTTCCGCCCCCGTCTTCGCCGGCGACGGCGTCGCCGGCGCCTTCGCGGGATAGACCTCCTCGGAGTCCCTCGGCGGATGACTCTTCCCGGTTTGGTCGTACACGAGCTGAGTGACCCACACCTGCACGCCGGTGTCACTGGCCGACCGGAGCTGGTACGTCTGCCGGTCGAGCACGTTGTTCGGCGCGGGCTCCGTCGTTCCGGGTTTGAGATCCAGATAGGTCGCCTTGGCCCCGGGCGCGAAATCGCGCCAGGCCAGGTACTGCGGCGAGTCCGCGGTCGCCGTCGCGGCGGGAGTCGCGTCGGGTGTCGTGGCGTGACGCATCTCGTTCTCGAGCCGGTCTTTCTCGCCGGTGTAGAAGAAGTATGGCTTCGCCGCCGCCATGCGCTTCGCGGTGGCCAGGACGTTCGCCTCGCCGTGGTCGGCGAGGAACTTCCGGTAGGCCGAATCCACCGCCGCCGGCGAGTCGAGATTGCCGCTGAAGACGAGCGCGCACTTCACGTACCCGGCGGCATCCTTGCGAGCGAGGATGTCCTGCAACGCCTCGGTGGGCGCGTTGCGCGTGGCGCCGATGGCCTGCTGATCCATGACCGTGTTGCTGGTCATGCGCTTCTTCGCGGTCCGGACGCGCTCGGCCGCGTCGAGAATCGCCGCTTCGCCGAACGCGAGCTTCAACCGGTTGTAGGCGGTTTCGGCGAACGTCCACTGTGTTGCGCGGTCGACGCGAGTCCCGTTCTCGTTCTGTTCTCGCAGCAGGAAGAGCAGGTACGTGCGCGCATTCCCGCGCGTGGCGAGTATCTCCATCGCGGTCACCGGGCTCGCCCATGTGCCGATCACCGCGTCCGGCATGGGCACGTCGTAGTCCGGCACCTGCGATCCGCCCGGACCGATCTTCACCGGCGGCCTGGCCGTCACGACGAGCAGTCCCTGCGCGTCCTTCGGCGCATCGCGCACCGTCCTCGCGGCAGCCCGCGCGGCGTCCGGCCCGACGAGCCTGGCAAACGCCCGGTAGACCGTGACCGCCTGCGCCATCGGGAGCTTTTGCCACCGGGAATACAGGAGCGCGCCGTACGCGTCCGGCGAGTCGTATCCGGCCGGCACGCGATGCACGTGGTCGAACTCCCACCAGTCACGCGCCATGAGGTACGCCTGATACTGCTTCTCGGCCGCCGCGACCGCCTTCCAGAAGGACGGGCCCATCCAAGCCGACAGGAACCCCTGCATGAACGCGTCGTCGGTGCTGTTCGACGTGTGTCCCTCGAACACCTTCTTGCGCACCGCGTTCACCCATGCTTCGAACTCCGGCGTCGCCGCTTGCGGAATCCCGTCGTCGACCGGAACGCTGAACATGGTCTCCAGCGCCTTCATGCCCCCGGTCGAGCTCTGCCGTCCCGTCTCGTCCTTGAACACCGGGGATTGCAGGTTTTGCCGCAGATAGATGATGTCCTTCGTCCAGAGCCAGTGAGC